>Ga0268280_1000099_pt1 | contig 86409 bp, 63 predicted proteins | sample saktaG_9_FD_190139 | JGI IMG/M metagenome (GOLD analysis project Ga0268280, IMG submission 190139) | Saline water microbial communities from Sakinaw Lake, British Columbia, Canada - sak_2011_5_24_40m | ecosystem: Environmental > Aquatic > Non-marine Saline and Alkaline > Saline ...
CTCCATAAACTCTTCGGATTGGAGCTTTATTCCTGGATATTTCCCGGGATATCGTGCTCTTGTTTCGGCGTAACTGTCGGGCTATCTCACTGAAAGATACCCGCTGCGCATAAAGAGCTGCTATTTGATCTCGCTCTTCTTGCGTTATTTGGTTGTAACGTCTGGGTTGTGCCATGCTCTAATTTTACTAATTCTTTTAGAGCGTTGCACTTCCTTGTAGAACTCATGATATCAAAATAGTGTATTGCACAATATGAACATGACAGCTGAACTAAACGCACTCCATGAACGCTTGCTTCATCTCCCCCCGGAGACATTACTCAAGTGGTATGATGAGATGCTTCTCATCCGACGTTTTGAAGAGAAGTGTGCTCAATTATACGGCATGGGAAAGATTGGCGGTTTCTGTCATCTCTATAATGGACAGGAAGCTGTCGCGACCGGATCCATCGGTGCTATTACGCCTGAAGACTATGTGATCACCGCCTACCGTGACCACGGTCTTGCCATTTCCAAAGGACTCGAGCCGCGCCGTATCCTTGCTGAGCTTCTTGGAAAAAGTACGGGCACAACCAAAGGCAAGGGCGGTTCCATGCACCTGTTCGATCGCGAAAAGAATTTTCTCGGCGGCCACGCCATCGTCGGGGGACATATTCCGCTGGCGGCAGGCGCAGCATTTGCCAGTAAATATAGAAATGAAAAGCGTGTCTGCTTATGTTTTATGGGAGACGGTGCAACCAACATCGGCGAATTCCATGAATCATTGAATCTTGCAGCACTCTGGAAGCTCCCGGTCATCTACATTATCGAAAATAATAAGTACGGCATGGGAACTTCCGTCGATCGTGCATCAGCAGTCGAAATGCTCATTAAAAAAGCTGCCGCATACGATATGCGCTGCGGCGTCGTTGAAGACGGCCACGATGTATTAAAAGTCTACGAAACAGTAAAAGCCGCCGTTGATCATGCCCGCAGCACGTACGAGCCGAGTCTACTGGAAGTGCAGACATTTCGCTATCGCGGTCATTCGATGTCCGACCCGATTCATGGCCATTACCGGACCAAGGAAGAAGTTGAAACACAGAAAAAATTAGACCCCTTAACTGTCTTCGCAGAGGTTCTCAAGGAGTCACAAATTGCTGGAGACGAATATTTTAAAACCGCCGAAAAACGAATCAAGAGTGTTGTCGAAGAGTGCGTTCAGTTCACAGAACAGAGCCCTGAACCGCCGCTCGGAGATTTGTACACGGATGTCTATGCCGACTAAGATAGTGGAGAAGAAAGAATGCCAGTTGTAAGTATTCGGGAAGCACTGAACCAGGCAATGGATGAAGAGATGGCGCGCGATGACCGCGTCTTCCTCATGGGTGAAGAAGTTGCACAGTACAACGGTGCCTACAAGGTCAGCCAGGGACTGCTGGCAAAGTACGGGCCTAGGCGCATCATCGACACACCAATCGCGGAAGCCGGATTTGCCGGCATCGGTATTGGCGCCGCGATGGTGGGGCTCCGCCCTATCGTCGAATTCATGACCTGGAATTTTTCGCTGGTTGCATACGACCAGATCGTCAATCACGCCGCTAAAATGCTTTCGATGTCGGGCGGACATTTTAGCGTACCGATTGTTTTCCGCGGTCCCGGGGGTGCAGCACATAATCTTGGTGCAACACATTCGCAAGCTCTTGAATCCATCTACGCGCATTTTCCGGGTTTAAAGGTTGTCATGCCTTCGAATCCGCGTGATGCAAAGGGATTGCTGAAAACCGCCATCCGGGATAATAATCCTGTCATCTTCATTGAAAGCGAAGTGATGTACGGCGAGAAAGGCGAGATTCCGGAAGGTGAATATACCATTCCATTTGGCATCGGAGAAATCGTGCAGGAGGGATCAGATGTGACTATTGTCTCCTGGTCAAAGATTCTCCAGCATGTCGCAATCAAAGCAGCCAGCCGCCTTGCAGACGAAGGGGTCAGCGTTGAGCTTATCGATCCGCGCACCATTCGGCCTATGGATTGGGAATTGATCTTCCATTCAGTCAAAAAGACAAACCGGCTGGTCATCGTAGAGGAGGGCTGGCCTTTCGCAGGAGTCGGCGCGCAAATCTCTCATGAGGTCAGCAGCAACTGTTTTGATGATCTCGATGCACCGGTCGAGCGCGTCACCCAGGAAGATGTTCCACTTCCTTATGCACACAATTTGGAGATCGCCTCATTGCCGAGTATTCAGAAAGTGATCCGTGCAGTACGAAAAGTCCTGTACCTTGATTGAAAAATTGAAGAGGAATCCATGGCCACGAAAATCTTGATGCCGAAGTTAAGCGATACGATGACCGAAGGGGTCATCCTGAAATGGGTGAAAAAAGAGGGGGAGAAAGTTAAGCAAGGCGAAATCCTCGTGGAAATCGAATCTGATAAGGCAGATATGGAATTGGAAGCATACGATTCCGGGATCCTCCGCAAGATTATGATAGCGGCGGGCGGCAGTGCTGCCATTGGTGCGCCTATCGCGATTATCGCAGATGCAGAAGAAGACATCTCTGCATTGCTTACCGAAATTCCCGCTTCTCCTGGTAATGCTCCGAAGCAAGAGCTCACAGACGAAACACCAAAATCATCAGGACCAACTCCTCTCTCCCCTGCTTCGGAAACGACCGGCGTACGGATCAAGGCCTCTCCGGTTGCAAAACGATTAGCGGCGGAAAGTAAGATTGAACTTCGCACGCTTATCGGCAGCGGGCCGCAAGGGCGCATCATCAAACGGGATATCCAGCCGCTGTTGAGCAATAAAAAACAAGTATCCATGAAGCCGGCAGCCCCAATCATTTCCGGAGGATATCAGGACGTAGAGCTTTCACTTATTCGCAAAACGATCGCCAAGCGGATGCAGGAAAGTAAGCAAATAGTCCCGCATTTCTATGTCACGGTCGAGATTGATATGGAGCCGGCAATGGCGTTCCGTGATCAATTGAATGCTGCCGCCGGTTCCAAAATGAGCTTTACCGATATCCTGGTGAAAGCATCCGCTGTCGCACTCATGAAACATCCGAACATCAACGCAACATATCGTGGAAATTCCATGCGTCAGTTTGGCGAAGCACATATTGCAGTCGCTGTGGCGCTCGAGGATGGTCTGGTGACCCCGGTGCTGCGGAATTGTGAACAGAAGACTATTCTCCAGCTCAATGCCGAACTGCGGGATCTTGCCGAGCGTGCCCGAAATCGCAGACTCAAACCGGAAGAATATCAGGGTGCAACATTTACCATCAGCAACCTTGGAATGTTTGGTGTAAAAGATTTTGCCGCTATTGTCAATCCGCCGGAAGGGGCTATCCTTGCTGTGGGAGCAATTATTGAAAAGCCGGTGGTGAAAAAGGGAGCAATCGTCATAGGGCACACAATGAGCGTAACCCTCTCCTCCGATCACCGAATCATTGACGGATCTGTAGCTGCACGATTCTTGGAGGACGTGAAACTGCTAGTGGAAAATCCGGCAGCATTACTCCTGTAGATTGGTTGTTTTATATTCACATAAAAAAGGCGCTTTATCGGCGCCTTTTGTTGTTCTGCTCTTTGGAAATCAACTCACTTCATATCAATAGAAAGTTTGTATCGGCATATCCGGTTATTTCCGCGATCTGCGATGAAGAGCGTCTTGTCATAATACGCTATTCCTGAGGGTTCATTGAATCTTCTACCGTATGGATCGTTCTGGCCGCCAAAAGAGTACCGCTCGACTCCTCTTGAATTAAATCTATAGAGACTGTCCGTACCGGCATCGACAACATACAAATTTCCGGATGGATCGAACACGAGACCGCTAGGCTTGTCAAATTTATTAATCTGGAGAAGCCCGATATCGCCGTCAGTACTGGGAAGAAATTTTGAAGCGTAGTTTACGGTTTGCCCTTCTGTAATCAATCTGATCCATTGGACTTTTAACAGTGGCACCACTTCCGCCGCCTGAACCTGTGCAAAAGCAAATTCGACACTTTTCCCCGTCGGCATCGTCGCCAACGCTGTGACTCTGTGAATAGAAAGAACAAAAGTTCCATCGGGTTGAAAACTTGCCGTGACAGGAGAAAGAATAGCATCGTCACTGCCGAACAGAATAATGGCATTATCGCGGTCAAACATGGTCGCAGTATTTTTTGGGCCGGTTCGGCCGATGTAATATCTATTATCATAGAGCGTTGCAACCGCTGTATACCGCCTCGTCGAATCGCCCGGTTCATAAAATACACGCTTGGGGACGATAGAAGCAATATTATGATTGGCTGCAGGTAAATTCAATCTATAGATCGCGCCGAATGTCGTCGGTGCAGTCCCACCCGGAAGAAGTGTATCAAACTCAGCACAGACGAGCAGATGTAATGTATTATCTTGAGCAAGAGCAACAGGATGTTTGATGTATTGGGAGTATCCGATAGGGCGGCCTGCAATATCGAGCATCACAATTCTATCATTGTACGTATCAGCGACATAGACAAACGGTTCGTAGCCCACAATAACGGCCTGCGGCCTGTTGAATCCGGTCCAATCCGGATTTTGCTGAACGTAGACTGTATCATTGATATTTTGCCTCACCCTGACTGTATCACCCGGAGAGTATAAACTGCTGACGGGAAACTTATCTTCATTACAGCCCAGCAGGAAGCCGCTCAATAAAAGAATAATCGATAAAATATTTTTCATAACTTCACATTCATCGAAATACGGTGGACTCCACCGAGATTTGTATATGCCACATAACTATAGTCAACCCCGAGGGCAACTCCTCCGAGGGATGTCGCAAGACCTCCTCCAAAGGAGACAGACTGTTCCTCAACATTCAATTTATACCCGCCACGGAGGAAAATCATTTTCATCCATCCATATTCGGCACCAAGACAGATGTTTTCAGAATTATCATTCGGATGGTTCAACTGAATCGACGCCGTCAGAATGTTTGTTTCATCCATAATGGGCTCAAACGCGAACCCGAATCTGAAAATCGTCGGGGGGGAGAATTCCTGGAATTCTCGGACGGTTTGTCCGCCGGTCAGTATAACCGATCCACTGGGAGAAATTTGATTGCCAAAATTTGTCACAACCGCCGAAAACCTGGAGGTGCCAAGTCCCGTCCAGTAGTACGTACCAAAATCAACCATCACACCTCTCATTTTCAACACATCCATAGTCTCTTCCAGATAGCGAACCGTGCCGCCAAAACTGAACTGATCCGTCAACTTACGGCTGTAGGTAAGACCAAAGGCAAGATCTCCAAAGGTAAAATACTCGCCTGTACCCCGTGGTGCAAATTCCGTTGTTCTCTCCATATCATCCATGTGCAGCGCTGTCACCGAAAACCCGATGGCGTCATCAGAGGAAAGATGATACACCGCACCCAGGAATTGGTGTTTGATATCGACAAACCAATTCGCATGATTCAGGGAGATCTCGTTTGTCTCAAATTGAGCGATACCTGCTGGATTCCAATAGAGAGCAGAGGCATCGTTTGCCACAGCGACAAACGCCTCACCCATAGCCGTTGCACGGGCACCTACTCCGATCTTAAGAACCGTTGCAGTCGCAGTTCCGGCTCGTTGGGCACCAAGCACCGGAAGCAATTGCGCTTCCATCGCTGATGAAAGGAGACAGCACATCAAAAAGAATATTGAACAGAGTGTTTTTTTCATTCCTAGAATTTCATGCTTAATCCAACAATCATATTTCTCGGTGCTAGATATCGTGCAGGATCATAGGGATATGGTCTGATCGGTGCTTGAAGCTGCGGATAAAGAGGATCGTTCCAGCTCGTTGGTGTCGGATCCCCATATTCATAGGCACGCCCTGTGATCGGATCAATAATTGCAGAATTTTTATTATCGAGAAGATTCTTCAACTGAATAGAGAAGGTAAATCCCATACCGCCGATGGTAAAGTTCTTCTCAAAATTCATATCGATCCAGAACCAATCTGCGCCAATTCTCCCGAGAAGATTAGAACGATCCAAGTCATAAATCGGACGTCCGTTCGAAGCTTTAAGCGTGTCCCCATTGGGTTGATATTGAATGAGATACGCGGTATATCGCTTCCCGGACTGATAGAAGGCTCTTACATACAGCGAATAATCATCCAGAATCCCTTTGCCGAATCCGAAAAGCGGTTCACCTTTCACCACATTAAATGTCATTGCAAGACTGAACTGCAGCGGACGATCCCATGTAACATAATTTTCTTTGATCGTTTCAAAGTCATCCCCCCGCGCAACCAGCACAGCCTGATCCGGTGTAGAACTCTTTCCTGTCGTAATCGAATAGGAGCCGGACAGAGAACCTCGGAACCAGCGCCCGATACGTTTGCGATATTCGACCTCTACACCCCGGGAGGTTGCATAATCCTGATTCACATACGTGATATAGCTGGTACTGGAGAGACGGGCTGACGTGATCTTCGCAGATTTCGTAGAGACATAATCAAAAATATCTTTGTAATACGCAGTAACGGTCAGAACATCGTTATTGGAGAATTGTGTCGACAGCCCCAACTCATACGCGACCGTAGTTTCGGGATCAAGATCGGGATTCCCGAATTTCTGAAATGTTGACTGCGACGAAGAGGGACTCAGTTTCGCATAGACAAATTGCGGTTTCGGCCGTTTGGAGAATTGACCATAGGAGAAAAACAACATCTGGTTATCCGAGATCGGGTGCGAAATACCGATGCGGGGACTTATTCTTCCCTTCCACCGGTGGCCGAAGAATGAGTACGTCTTATCCATGTAATCCTGCCGAACTTGCTGCGGGATCGTGATCACTGTTGTATCTTTCACCGCATCATCAACATATTGACCGGGCACCCAATAATCAAACCGTAATCCCACATTCAGAATCATTCCGCCGAACGTGATATTGTCCTGGGCATAGAGTGCTCCAAATGCCGGGAACACGGTATAAATATCATTGTTCAATCCAAGTTTACCAGCCCAAGGTTGATAGATATCTACATTCTGCATTTCCTGGAATGTAATATCTATGCCGGTTTTGAATTTGTTCTTATCGGAGAAATTTTTCGTGAGATCGAATTTGATTGTGTTTTCTATAACATAGTGATCATGCCACGTCCAGGCATTTCCAATATCCCAGAGACCATCCCCGGGGATCACACGAACCGTATCGCGCGTTGGCCAATCGCTTGGATAATATTGCAGCGGGAACGAAACAATATCAACCGGTTCATGGTACTGATTATACAACAGGCCGTTGGCATCCGCGCGGAGATGTGTGAAGTAATGAGAATACTTGAACTCATAGAACATGGAATTGGAAAGCGTGTGCGTAATGCCGAAACTATGAAGCTGATTATCGTGGGTATAGGTATTCGCGCTGTCCAAGATATTTTGGAATTCATACTGATAGCCCGGGCTTGCTTCGACGTATTCCAGATTCGTCTGCAGCGACTGTGAATTTTGATTGATCGCAACAGAATGATTATACGAATACGACATACGGAGCAATGGTGTGATCTTCCAGGTCAACTTTGCCAGCCAGAAGAGATTGTTTTCCTGGCGAGGTGCAAAGCGGGTTCCGTAGAAAATGGAGGAATATAATTGATTTGCCTTGTTGCCAAAAATTCCATCAGAAAATCCGCCATAGAGATTCGTAAAGAAGGAAAACGAACCAATATTTGGAAAACCCAGCGCTGGGAGAAGATACATGGTGATCGGCTCAGGTCCGCTCAGTGTCAGTTCAGCAAGATCCAGATTAAAGATGCGGGCAAAACTTTCGCTCTGACCGAAGTGATCTCGTTTATAGGAAAGACTTCCATGATATTGCTGCGATCCTTCTTTCAGCGTAACATTCACAACGCCCGATGTCGCCTGTCCATATTCTGCATTGTAGCCGCCGGTAATCACTTCGATTTCCTGCACTGCTTCAGTACTTAACTGCAGCCCGAATCCGGTTCCGGAAAGCGGATCCTGGATGGAAACTCCATCGAGCAGGTACGCATTTTCATTCGATCGGCCGCCGCGAATGTGAATTTCGTTGTCCGTTTGAATAACACCCACCTGCTGCGAGACGACATCTTTCACGTCAACCACAGCCGTGGCCTTTAAATCGTCCGTAGTGATGGAACGTCTACTGGCAGTTTCTTCAAGATTAACCAGCGGTTTTTCCCCGATAATAAGAACTTCCTGACCGATAGAAAGTACTGTCTCCTGCAGGTCCTGATAGAGTATCGTCTCTTTATCTGCTTCCACTCGGACATCGGATCGCTGCACCTGCGTATAACCAACAATGCTGAACTCCAGAGTATAACTTCCGGGGCTCATATTGGGAATCACAAAATTTCCGTCAAAATCCGTCACTGCACCGTAGTACGTTCCTTTAACTTTCACATTAACTACCGGCAACCCCTCACCTGTTTTTGCATCTATTACTTTTCCACGAATAGTGCTTTTCCCCTGCGCGCCGACAACACTCGCCAGGAAAAGGAAACTACAGAGCAGGACAGCAATCAATTTGAAATGGTTCATTAGGGTTGCACTCCAAATTCACCCTGGAATACTCTTCTCAGTAAAGCCGGCACATTGTTCGGAGCGCCTGAAAAGCGATGGAGGAGTACAGCAAGCATGACAAAGCTGGCCTGATCGGCATCCTTCACCCCCATGATAATGGGAATTGTGTCTCGCGCTATCCACACCGTGTTCGCAGCTCTCGTGGTTTTCCCCATCTGATAGAGAATGCGGGCACTCACTTTGGGGAGCAATCCCCGAGGATAGGAATAACTTGTAAAAATAGTGTTATTGAAAGTAAGCTGGGGATACGACGCATCGACTGCTACCAACGAGTCTTTATCAAAAGCAAAGAGTTGAGGCGCAAAATAACTCTGCTCAATATTTTCTACAGGTGCAAAATCTCCAAACCCGCGTGCATCCGCCGGATATTGAGTAAACCCGGTTGAAAACATAATTTTTCCGCCCGCACGCTGGAATTCTGGAATTGCTGCCTGTAAAATTGCCATCTGCGGGTCATTATCGGAATACCAGAATATGTATTTAAATAATTTTATTGTCTCCGAAAAAGTCGGGTTGATGAGAGCTGGTACATATTTTCCCCGGGTTGTCGCGTTGTAACCTGCTTTGATATCCCAGACATCTCTTGCCCGAAATTTCCCCCCCATGAGAGTATCAAACATTTGCTGATAATAAGCGGTCGGCTTATCGCTTACTCCATCGGCCGGGCCATAATCATCGACGATAAGAAAATCACCCTTCGGCTCTTTGACATACCATGTGTCCGCTGTATCGATAGGCATCCGGATTGTCTTGCTGTACGACCCTGAGACGTCTCGTGCCCTGAGATAGAAGATGTGTGTCCCCTCGGTAAGGCCATCACCCTTTTTGAGTGTAACCTTGTTGTAATCCCCCGAAAGAGATGACCATGACTTTGACGTATCATCGAGGACATACAAATAATTTGTAATTGTTTCATTCCCGTCAATATCTGAACCAAACCACTGGAACGTTGCAACCGTAAACGTGGTGTCCGGGACATCCGATTTCGAGACAAAGGAAACCACCGGCGGCGTATTGTGAATCGGATATCGAAGAGAGGCCGGCGTAGGATCAAGAGCCCCCTCATCGTCGACCGCAGCGACAAAAAATCGATAGGTGGTGTCCTGAATATTGAGTTTTAATCCCATGAGACTATCGTTGCTCGTGGTGTAGGTCCAATGGAGACTGTCAAAAGAGATGTAATATCCCTTCACAAAGCCATCCGGATCTACTCCCCACCATTGGAGATGCTGTTGACTCGTAGTACTGCGCAGCGAATCGTCCGGCATGAGAGATAAAAAAGTCTCCGGCGGTTGATTGGGAAGCGGTTCATTGGGAAAATGTTTTGAACAACCGACACCAATCACGATAAGCGCTATGAATGCAACGAAATGAGCTCTCACTGGATCCCTCAAAAGAAAAAGATGGAGAGGAGCGTTATCACACCCCTCCCCATCTGAAGACGAGACTATTTCAACAGTACCATTTTCTTAATATCCCGATAATCACCTGCCCGAAGTTCGTAGAAATAGACTCCGGTGGAAAGTCGGGAAGCATTGAATTGCACAACATAGGAACCTGCTCCCTGCTGCATGTTGACTAACGATTCAACTTCCTGACCCAGGATATTATAGATTCTCAACGTGACATTACTCTGAGCCGGTATCACATATCGAATGGTGGTTGATGGATTAAAGGGGTTAGGATAGTTTTGATTCAGCGCGAATCCCCTTGGTGTGACATTAGGCTCGATGAATACAGAAGTGATCACACCAAAGTCACTGGCCTTTCGGGGTTCAAGCTTATAATTGCTGTTTGTATAGTCCAGGATACCGCGGATATAGGAAAGCTTGGCCATGAAAGGAATCAATTGTGTCTTAATTCCCGCAGTGAATGTATGGGAGCTATTAAAATACGGTATATATGCAGAATTGGTATCGCAATAGTAGGGATTCACTCCATTATCGTTCACGCGGAGTCCATATGTGGATGCCGTCGAAGTAGCAGTATTAGAGATAAAGAATTCACCATAGTTCCCGGTCCCTCCATCAGCAAGATTATCGGCATTCCTGAAGACGATGTACATATTCTGAAGCTCGAGCAGCATTCCCATATAAGGTTGGAATGTCGAACTGCCCGCAACGGGGGGATTGGAGAGCTGATAATCGAAATACTGAGGTGAGGTCATCAGTCTGACCGTTGCATCTGGAATCGTCGTGCCGCCGCGCTTGAACGACAGCAGTGAAGTAACAGCGATTTGAGTTCTCACCGAAGTGCCATAGACAGATCCACGAACCGTGACGCTGTCTCCCTGTTTGAGTGTATCGATGAGATTCGCAATGGGTGACCAAATCTGAATACCGGCCCAGTTCGATGTTGTTCCCTGGAGCCAGAGTAATGGTACATTCGCTCGGCCGCCGCGCGTGTATATATCTTTGATATCCGACGAGTCTGCAATGATCACGCCGCTTACAGAAACGGTGTCATAAGCAAATCCGGAAAGGCCGTTGGTATACGGTGTAAAGACAATATCATAGATCGAAAATCCTGCGTTTTTAATGACGTAGAACAATGGGATCGTCGAGTCTGGATACGAACTGTACACGCCATCCATATAAGCCTCTATATAGTAACTCACTAATGCATTGTTTGCCTGTGCTGGAATAGTTGCCCGATAGACAGTATCACCTGCTATCGAGTCAACTTTCGTGCGCTGCCAGCCGGCTGTTCCATATCGATTAGCTTGTGTCCCTACTCGATAACTAAAGAATGTGCTGTCCGCTTTTCTCGAAGTAAGGTTCGGATTATAGGCTTTATATGTCACGCTGACGATATCGGTTGATTGGGGCGGTGTAGGAGAACGACGGATTGAAGTAATTGCGGGACCGTATTTATCAACAACAATATCGCCTTCATATGTGGAGCCGGTCTGTTCTTTCGGACCCGGGTACATAGGCATTATGGTATAATCGCCGCAAGTGCCAGTCCTCGGTTGAGGAAGAATAACACCACGGACATATTTCAATATTGTGCCCACCGGTGGATAAGCATATTTGGACTTGCTGTCCCGATGACCCCGGAGAGTATACCATGTTGAGCCATCATACATCGCCATCTGGTTCCCTTGGGCATCGATAAATGTAAATGCTCCGGAACTTGTATTCACCGAGTTCACGGTGACATTGCGAACGATGACGTACATCCCTTCATATTTTTCGCCGCGGGAAGGCATTGGTTTTAAACCTACGGCAAAACTATCGCACGTTACTTCAATAGCATGAGGGCGGACTCCCGTACCCTGATACACGTTGGTAATTTCTACAGGCTGAACATTTTCAAAGAATCCTTTGGAATAAGCAAGTAGTTCGGTAAGACTGTTATTCTGACTGCCGTACTCTTTCAGCTTTCCTGTAATGGTAACGATATACCCCGTATCAAGAGCATTAATACCTGTCGACTGAGCAGTCGCCGTGGTATCATCTGTTAAAACATTCAACCCACCAAAAACTCGGCCGGCGCTATCCTGAATAAAAATATTATACCGGGCAAGTGTGTACGTGAGAGTCTTCGGTGCGACAGTAACGACGCCAGTCACACGCACTGTATCCGAGTTCGCGTCGGAACCGTTCCAGTAGGACGACTTATCCAATTTGTTCCCGGCCGCTGAAGATTGCAATAAATCCAATTTCAACAGCGAATCGATGGAAACTGTCTGAAGTTGCGGGATAGTGACAGATTTCCCGATCTGAGCAGTGGCAATAACGAGACCTCCGCTTACACATACGGCGATCAACAAAAAAACAAAGAATCGCATTCTCATAACTACCTCCATAAATAGTTAAATGGATGAATGTGTGATGATTATTTAATGACCAAAAACTTACCGCGTTGAATCTCACCTGACTGGTTATTTTTAACTGTATACAAATACAACCCTGAGGCAATCGCCTGATCTTTCTTTGTAATGAGGTCCCATGCATGTTCCCCGCCCGACATCTGCTGTGTTCCATCCGAATATTTCTGGAACCAGCGAAGGTCGCTTCCGTTATAGGGAGCCCCCGTGAGAGGATCAAAATTGTCATGCTGGATTACATCAATCAGATCGCCTGCTAATGTATAGATCCTGATCTCAGCATGAGCAGGCAAATTAAAGAAGTATAACTTTCTGTCCCGTTCTTGTGAGCCATCCCAATAGGCACGTGTGTAGTAGGGGTTGGGATAGACACCGACCGGTTCAGCTTTTGTGGGGGCAGGCTGCGTGCCAACGATCACACGATGAAGAGTCTGTATCCTGCTGCTCTCGAGACTTATGAGGTCTGTAGCTACATCTCCTGAATCGTACGCTGTAACTGCGAAGCCGTACTGCCATCCGTTGAGCAAATGTGGAACGCTAAATTTGTAATAATACTGTGTCGTATCGGGAAGAAATTGTATTGAAGAATCTAATTGTATGTAGTGAAAACCGGTGTTATATCCTATCATATCATCCCGGCGATCAAAATCACCAAGTAGAACAAGACTGCCAAGAAAATCCTGAGATTCTGTTAAATCGATACCGGCATTGGTGCCGTAGATACGATATCCCTCGAAGTCCTTAATATTCGTAATAGGGTCGACCGATTCTTCAGCGCTTCGATCCCAGTAGATTTCCGCTAATTTATCCGAGAGCACAATTTTCACACGAGGCGAGTTCGGAGGTGACGGCAGGAAAAACCGTTTGGGTTTTCCGTTATCTGACCAAAATTCACTTGAATCCTGAATCCCGTTGCCGTTCCGATCCTCACCATTATACGTCCGCTGTGCCCATTCACATGCCAGATATAAATTTCCACGGTTCGATGGCTGATCAGGATCGGGCGGCGGTGCTGTCCATCTCTTCATTTTTGCCGCCAGCAGCGCAAAGACAACATTCAGAGAATCACCGGCAGCAATATGCGAATAAGGTCCAGCAGTGATCATCGTCATGGCATTGTTGGGCCTGGGCATATTTACAATTTGCGTCGGTAACAACCCCGTGGCCATCTTCGTATATTTCGCATCATCGGTCGATGGAAAAAAGAACACCGGATCACTTCCATTGTTAAATTGCCATGATTGATATGTCGTTGAATTCTTAAATGGCGACGAACCTAAAAATTTGAAACCGCCGTACGTATCTGCTTCCCCTGCATCACCCTGGTAGTCGTATGCATAACCGAGATTCAACGTGTCTATGTAATTCAATGCCCCTTGACTAAAAAATGGTGCACCATACGGAGCTGTAATATTTGTATTCCGAACAACAAGATCGCCGTACATGGAAACATACACACTATCTAATGAACCGCCGCTAACATTCTTAATCCAATAATTAAAGATGACGAAGTTATCAGCAAAAGAAAAATTGAATGCATACGTTTCCAGATGCACATTGATACCGAGAGGAGTGTGATCGAGGATTGTTTCGTTATTCTGATTGGGATTGGTTGTATTCGTATCGGTAAAATCTGCAATAAAATCCTGATGACTGATTGCATCCGGACTGTAGAATTTGCTGTCCGGCAGCGAAGATTTTTCAACCACTTTTGAATCTGTACCGGTCGTAAATTCAAAGCCCCGCATTGCACCGCTCCGAATCGATCCCACGTCCACAGCCGCAGTGGTGACATGGATCCCGCTGGGTGTCTCTGCCCCGACCCAAAGTCCACCAACAAAAAGATGCTCGATCCCTGAACCGCGCGGATATTGGAACGATGGCTGGAAAGGCCAGAGCCGGAATCCATGACCAATGACCCCAAAGTTCGTCACGGTAATACCGATATTCCCGACATTGGTATACTTTGTATTATCATCACCGGCAGATTTTGCCAACGGTGGGTTTGTTTGTGCGTAGAGAAGAGGTGAACAACAATACAATGATAGGAGGAGGACTCGTTTTCGACTCAGCATTATATCAACCTTAGGGAAGAAGGCCTGTCAATGACTATGAGGAATAATATAAATGTTTTTTCCTAGATGCAATTAACAAATAATTATTTCTTTTACACCAAGAAAATGGCGCACAAAGCGAATGGATGTTACGATTTCGGCTTGGGCGGTATCTTCAGAATTTGTCCGACAACGATCTTATTATTTTTCAGGTGATTAAACACTTTTAATTGTTGGATCCCCACACCGTATCGCCTTGCAATCTCATAGATGGTTTCCCCTTTTTTTACCTTATGCGTCGGCGAAAAGATTCCGGTACTTGAGGTCTGTACAGGGGGTGCTGCATTCACGCGTGCCGGTGAAGGAATGAGTTTAACACGTTCTTCCGGTTTATCATAAATTTCGATCGTTTGTCCTGCCTGAATCCTGGATGAACGAAGAGTATTCCATTGCTTGAGATCGGCAATACTGACCTCATACATCCGTGCTATTTTTTCTAAGGTCTCACCGGATTTCACCGTGTGCTGAAGCCATTCGCTGGAGGAAGTTTTCGTTCTGATGTTCCCTTCTTCCGCCTGTGCTCCTTCGGCAAGATCCCCTTTTGTCATAGATTGTTTCATCGTAAATTCCATGGTATCAATTTTCTTCAGCGCCTTTATTTTTGATGCTGGCACCCACACGGTAATTGCCTGACCTGAATGAATATAACTTCCATACGCAATATCATTCCAGTTGCGGATATCACTTGCGCGGACACCATACCATTCCGCAATATGACCGATCGTGTCGCCGCGCTTCACGTGGTAGACGAGCTTCTCTCTTCCCTTGGGGGGCTTGATTTCGCTTCTCGTGTACCGCGATCGCCCCTTGCTTGCATCAGTTCTGGCGACATACGATCTCACTGCACCGAAGTTTATTCTACGCACTTCCGGTGAATAATCGAACGGGACCTTGCTGTCTGCGACATCGCGCGGAATCGGTATCGCCAGCGTCACACCAATCGATAAACGACGGTCGCTGCGAATATTGTTCAGTTCTTTCACCACTGCAGTGGTCAAGCCATATTTGCGTGCTATAGCAGAGATGGTCTCACCGCGTTTAACCTTGTGGATCGCCCAATCCTTTTTTTGCTCAGCAGGAATCTGTGCATAGTTCACAAGAAATGTGTCTTTTCGCCCGAGAGGAATGCGGAAGCGATACCCGGACACACCCGGCGGTGTGCACCATCGCAGCAGTTCGGGATTGAGATCCTGAAGAGTGTCCACTGTTGTCAGCGCGCATTTTGCCAGAACACGCAAATCGATGCAGTCGTTAATCTCTACAACATCGAAGGAGAGTGAATCTGCTGTCTCGGTGGGATTGAAGCCATGTTTTTGAGGATACAAAGCAATACGTGCTACAGCGATAAACTGAGGAATGTAATTGCGCGTTTGCCGCGGCAGGTATTTTCTCATCTCCCAGAAATCCGTTGTTCCGCTGCGGCGAATAGCGCGGAAAATTCTTCCGGCACCAGCATTATAGGAACCGAGAGCGAGATTCCAATCGTTCAATTCAGTATAGAGATCCTTGAGATGTCTTGCTGCGGCTCGTGTGGATTTTTCAAAATCACGGCGTTCGTCGATCCACCAGTTGACGCGCAAACCATAGAACGAACCCGTCCCTTTCATAAACTGCCACAATCCCACAGCTCGTGCCCATGACTGCGCATCGGCGCGCAGACCGCTTTCCGGCATGGAAAGATAGGCGAGCTCTTCAGGGGTCCCTTCCTCACGGAAAATTCGCTTCATCATCGGCATATATTTGCCCGCTAAATACAACCAGCGGTCCATATGAGGCCGTCCCCGCCCCATAAAAAATGCTGTAGCACGTTCTGTATATTCATTAAAGGGGAGCGGCACTTGTGTTCCCTTAACCTCAATACGAGGGATCTTCAGTCCTGTCGTATCACCCTGTTCCACAACCTGGTTTAATTTTTCTCGCAGCGCATAGACCGATGCATCCGGGCCAAGACTGTCGATCTGCGCGATGTACTTTTCATAGTCCTCTACTACACTTTTACTAAGATCCAGATATTCCCTGGAACTATCGATGCCGGAGTAATCGCTTAATTCATTCAGAATTTGGATGGTTGTTTCGAACTCCGTACCGCAGCTGATAGAATCCCCCGCCTCCTGCGATGCAAGCGCGACCATGTAGTGCTGACGTGCCTGTTCCAGGCGCTGAAAGATCTGTTCACTGTCATCTTCCAGAGTATCCAGCAATACGTCGCCATGTCCATTGCCGTTCCCCGTACTCACCCCGCTGGAAATATCGTGAATAGTATCGGCAGGAGTGGTGAGAGTGTCAGCAGGGTGAAGCCTTGAATTTTCTGTCTTTGGTGGACTGACCGCCGTGCTCGCCGGGACGGATACATTGTTTCCGCCGGGAATAACCTGGGAAATGGTCTGATTGTGGATGGAAGAATCCGGGGTAGAACGGGTTGTACGTTCAGAAGAACAACCGAGGATTACGAATGATAACGCTGTAACAACAAACCGCTGCATCAGCCTCTAGAGATGTTATGTGAATCGATTCAATTTCTTGCTTTAAAATAAGATAACATTACCGCTGAAGCAAGAGAATTGGTTACCCCTGCACCAAATAGATGCTAGGCATAGTGAATTACGTTTTTCCTGCCGGCGACTCTCTTTATGGAAAGGAAAAAGAATATGAGAATCTTTGCAACCCTTCTGCCTGCTCCGTGGAACCTCGTGTAATAAGAATCTTTGCACGAAGAGACATGGAGTGTCTGCACGAGGAACCATGAAGATTTTTCCTCTTCAGGAGATGATCCAGACGAGACAGGCGCCAGTGATCGCACACATCCAATTCACCGTATCGTTGTTCACCCAGCGAATCCCTGTGATAAAAACCGTCGGAGTGCTGCAATGTTTGCTGCGCTCAGTCATCTTGCCGCACACCGGACATCGAAATTGTGCTTGAATTGTTCCGCCTAAGAAACTATCCATCAGACTTCCGCCAAGACCGGCAATGACAGCAACCGGGAGCACATGTAACACAGTGATCCATGGCAAAGCGCTGAGAACAGTCGCCAGTGCTCCAACCGCCCCGCCCATGAACCCCGCCATGGAGACTCCCCCATTGCTTCCGGGTTCTACGACAGTGAAGCGAGAGATAGAAATTGTTTTCCCTTGGAAAAAAATTCCGATTTCTGTCCCCCAGGTATCTGCTGTCACCGCTGCAAGAGTTCCAAGATATATAGGATAGAAATTGAACTGAGGAAAAATATATTGTCCAATCACAAGGAATCCGCTCAAACCGCCGTTAGCTGCGACTTGTCCCCAGTCACGGGTACTCCCTTTCTCGAATAGGTGCTCGATGTGATTCTTTCTTTGTTTACCGGCTTTTGAGAGGAGACTGGCGAGCACAAAGAATGTGAGAATGGGGACTGTCCATTTCCATCCTCCGAGTCCAAACATTGTACTGGCAAGAAGAAATGTCGCGACCGAACCGCTCGCCGAGAGAAAGTGTACCGAATACGAAGCTAGCGCGATCGCCACGGAAAGTATCAAACCGACCTGAAACTGTGTCACATCCTGCATGGGTGTCGGAACAAGAAAAATATAGAGAATGAGAGCCACAGACATCGGGACAGTAAAGTTGTCCAATCCTTTTGATGATATTGCCTCCCATGCTGTGGCACCGCTTGCGGCCGTTAGCGCAGTGACAGCCAGGAATCCTCTTGAATATGTCCATGGGAGTTCAAGCCAGAGCATTCCTGCAAACAGGCTGACGAATGTCGTAAGAAACATGGTAACCGAACCTTCGACGGACTTTTTATCTCTCGTGAGGCGATATTCGTGCGGATCCCGGAGCGACTCACCGACGATTGCCGCAGCAGCATCACCGACGGCAAGTCCCAGCATCGAAAGAGAAATAATTGATGGAAAGCGGTTCCAGAAGAAGACGATGAGAATAAAAAAAGAAAATGGGTAGAAAATGGTTCCATACGAAACTCGCGAGGTACCATGGATGCCCACCAGCAAACCCGTCTCGACGGCAACCACCATCGATACTATTGCAACAAAGGCAAGCAGCAATGGTATGAGCGCTGATTGAAAAAGCATGGGGGCAAAGAAGATGAGTATACCAACGGAAATATGCACAAACTTTCTGGTGACTTCCGGAGGCCAATGGAAATATTTTCTAATGAATTCACCGGCGGCCACACAGGAAATCAATCCTGCGGAAACCAGTACGAGACGTGTCCACTCCATTGGAGTCGGTGACGCAAGCAGCTCGAAAAGTCGCTGTGGCATAGGGCGGTTATTGAGTCGATATTAAAGAAGTGCTGCTGCGTGCTGTTCATCGCGAATCAATGAATACACGAGCATCTCCATAAGGTGGTACGGATCAGGCGAGCTGCTCTTCAACCGGATATCAGCTTCGAGAAGCGTAGCAAAGCAACGCTCAATCTGGTCAGAGGTAAAACGTTGTGCCGCTTCAGCATAGTTTTTAAAATAATACGGTGAGATTCTGGTTGCCGAGAGCATTTCCGATTCCGGCAAACCCTGCTTGAGCATCTCCTGTACTTTCCACAAGAGATTGAAGTACCTCGTCAGCATGATGATGGTCAGCTGCGGCGCCTCGCCTGTTTCGATCATGCGCTTCACGATGCGTAACGCTTCGCCAAGACTTTTTTCCCCTACAGCATTTTGCAAATCAAAGACCGTGAAACCGCGCGAAACCCCTACGACATCGGCAATATCTTCCGGTGTAATACGGGCCCGATCACCGAGATACGTAAAGAGTTTTTCTATTTCATTATGAATCGACCGGAGGGAGTTCCCGATGTACGCCTGCAGGAGCCGGCATGCCTCAAGGTCAATCTCTTTCCCCATTATTTTACACCGGTTTGCGATCCACACGGGGACCTGGTTATCATACAGTGGATGGAAGGCAAATACCGACCCGACTTTCTTGAGATCGGTAAAAGGCTTGGTTCGGAAATCCGGATTCTCCGCCATGAGAATGAGACATGTGGAATCCAGAGGACGTTCGATGTATGCAGAAAGGACTTCTTTTGCAACATCCCCGGAGAGAAGCTTATCAAATTCCTTCACCACGACCACGCGGCGATCACTCATCATGGGGAACGAAGCTGCATGCGCGAGAACATCCCTCACGTCTGCTTTGCTTCCATACATGACATCGAGATTGAATGCCTTGGTCTCAGGCGCCAGAAGATCACGAATCACACGATCAACGCATTCATCGCTTAGAAAATCTTCCTGACCAATGAAAAGATAAAGCGGGGCATACTTCTTCCCTTTCGCCGCTTCGAGGAACTCGTCGTACGAAGGAAATTTTTCTTTCTTGGCTTTGGACATGGCCATGTAGGGCGCCTCAGTCAGTAGTGATTATTTTTTGACCGTGACCTTTTTCATGATAACATCGACCTTCGGTTTACCATCGGTAGGGCCCATTTGCGGAATAATCTCTACAGCGGCGATGGCATCGACAACATCCATGCCCTTTGTCACTTTCCCAAAGATGGTGTAGTTCTTCGGCAGCCAGGGGGCATCCTTGAGTATAACAAAGAACTGACTGGTGTTCGTGTTCGGCCCACGATTTGCCATAGCTACGGTGCCTCGTTTATATCCCTCCTGAAACGATGGCGCCGATGGATTAAGTTCATCTTCAAACTCCTTCCCATAGAAACTGCGTCCCCCCATGCCCGTTCCGTCGGGATCTCCTCCCTGGATCACGAATCCTTTAGAAATGCGATGAAAAATCACACTATCGTATTTTCCCTGCTCGGCAAGACCAACAAAGTTGGCAACGGTTCTCGGTGCGTCGGTTTCAAACAGTTCCAGTTCAATAGTACCTTTTGTCGTCTCGATGAAGACATTCATAGTTTTTCCTTTTGTTGTATCAGATTGACAACCCAGAGAATGTGAAAGACACAAGACGACCGTCAAGAGAATTGCACTCGTTCTGAAATTCATTCTGTTCTCCTTAAATAAAAATAATGCCCAGCGTGCCTATCGCTAAACAGTAAAACGCAAACCAGCTGAATTTCCCCTTTTCAATAATCCGTAAAAGCAGTTTAATGGCAATATAACCGGCAATCGCAGAGACGACTGTGCCAGCCAGAATCGGTGCCCAACCAATCGTCGTTCCATGCTTCAATAGTTGATATCCCTCGAGCAGGGCTGCACCTGCGATCACGGGAACAGAGAGAAGGAAGGAAAATCTTGCTCCTTGCACCGGCGAATGTTTTAAATAGAGTGCGGTACTGATGGTTGATCCGGATCGCGATATGCCCGGGAGGATCGCAACAGCCTGAGCGAATCCAATGATGATCGCTGAGACAATACCAATCCTCTTCCCTTCAATGGGTTTTGCTAATCGCGTGAGGAAGAGGATAAGACCCGTGATCACGAGATTCATCGCAACAAGTTTAGGATCGGTAAATGCTTCCTCAACCTGATGATGATAGGCGAGTCCAATGACTCCCGCCGGAATAGAACCCAGAAGAATACTGACTCCTAAGCGGTAATGCTCCGACGATTTGTACTCTTCCTTGAATTTGAATGTACCAAGGACCTTGAAGAACGAATCCAGCATTCCTATGATATCCGTCCAAAAAATCACCACAACGCTTATGAGCGTCCCGAAATGAACAAAGACATCAAACGTCAGCAGCTGCGGATTATGAAGACTCAACAATTGCTGTCCAAGCACCAGATGACCGGAACTGCTGACCGGTAAAAACTCTGTAAATCCCTGAAGAATCGCTAAAAGAACTGCATCAAGAATACTCACTCCACTGCTCCTCATGTATGATGAAAAATAATTTTTCCCAGGTTGATGAATACAGAACCTGAGGTGCAAGTTCCAGCGGTCACTCTTTCACCTGCGTTGATTTCATTCATCCTTTGCGGATGCTGCAGTGATTTCTGAGAACTGAAGATGATCACTGAAATAATAATACAGCCCAAGTACCGAAGCGACAAGATATGTCACTCCGTGCGTCACAATGGCATAACTCAATGCTATCGGCATATCAACATGATACAACCGTACCATCGCAATGGTGAGAAAAGAGTGATAGGTTCCCATTGCTCCGGGTGCGGGCAAAACCCACGAGATGGAAGAAATGACGAGAAGGACGACTGCTGCACCAAAATCCAAATCCGGCCTCACCAGCGCTGAGAAAGCAAAGAACGGCAGGTACATCCCCAATGCATAAAGTCCCCATATGCTAAAACTCTGCAGCAAGATCCTTCCAAATTTTTTCCCCATCTTCGCGACAGCAAAACCACTATAGAACTTATCCAGAATTTTTTCCAGCTTTTCTCTATATCGGCCTGGAATAAAACGGAGCATTTTCGCCAGCAGCCTGAAGAATGTTTCTCCTTTTAGGAAGAGAAGGACAAAGAGTAGAAGCATCGTGAGCGACCCTGCAAGAAACAACGGGCGCATGGCATCGGCATTCTTCACGAAAGGATCCAGGGAATGCGGGTAGGAAAAGAGAACGACACAGACAATGAAATAGAAACTCATAAAGTCCAGAATGCGCTCGACGACCACCGTGCCGAAAGCAGAGCTTTTCGAAATTCCTTCAAGTTTGCCGAGGACATACGGACGGACGAATTCGCCAACCCGCGGTAAAACATTATTGACAGCATAACCGATCATGACCCCGGAAAAAAGGTTCCGTATCGAAATATTCTCCTTAATAGGAGAGAGAAGATCCGACCACCGAACCGCACGAACCCAGTGACTGAAAATCGTGAGGGGAACAAGCAGGGCCACCCACCAATAGTTGGCCCCTTTGAGTGATTCCCAGAGGTCTGAGAGTTTGACGCCTCGAAAAGCAAGGTAAAGAAAAACAAATGCCAGGAGAAAACTGAGCGAGTATCGGAAAATGCTTCGTGTAGTCGTAGACATGGGGGATGAGGGTATGATTAGCGAAGATCCACGACTTCTGCACCGGCCGGCGTATCGAAGGTGAATGTTTTTTCTTTCAGGTTGGTATTAAGCTTGATATCCTTTATCGTATACGTAGTTTCTGTTTCATTGACATCAAGAATGATAATTTTACGCACCATCCAGGTGTGCTCTTCCACAGAGATTTTAACCGATTTGACAAAAGACCGGTCATCCTTCGGGACAAGTTTCAGCAGATACACCATCCCTGAAGGATTTTTTTCCGACCCAAGGAGTGAAGTATAATAGTGAGCCGGAAGGTTCAGCATAAATTGTTCCGGTGACAACGAATTACTGTTCTCTTTGTACTTATCGATGATCACCTGGTTGTTGGCTGTGGAATATGCCCAGACGGTTACACCATCGGTAACAATGGTCTGATGCTCCGACACAATGCGGTAACATTTGGGCTTTTTCATCATCAGGGTGCCGGCAAACGTCTGTTCAATATTGGAAAAGCCAAACTTGACAAGCTGTTCAAATTCTGCGGTAGCATCATCGATCATATCATAGCGCTGCTGGATATGTTCCGTCACCTGCTTGATTGTAATTTCTTTTTCCTGTCCTCTCCCGATGAACGTACACCAAAAGAGTAGGCATGCAACCAGAGTTATTTTCATAGTTTCTTTAAAATGACCTCTAATTCTGCTTCTGTTTCCACCAGTACTTCACGCGCCTTGCTTCCATCGAATTGGCCGACAATGCCCGCGGCTTCCAATTCATCCACTAACCGTGCTGCTCGCGAGTACCCTACTTTCAACCGACGTTGCAATAATGAGACTGATCCCTGCTGATGGCGAACGACAATGTGTGCGGCTTCGTCAAACAATTCATCCTCACTGACGCCTCCATTGGAACCGGCTTGCCTCTTCTTCTCCAGCACGGAGGGGAGCTTGAACGGAGTGCTGTACCCTTTTTGCTTGCCGATATGATTCGTCATCCGTTCAACTTCATCTGTTGAAATGAATGCATTCTGAATCCGATGCGGTTTCGGGGAGCCGGCAGGCAAGTACAGCATATCCCCATTGCCCAGCAGCTGGTCAGCACCATTCATATCTAATATGGTGCGCGAATCAATTTTTGATGACACCTGGTATGCAATCCGTGCCGGAAAATTAGCCTTGATGACACCGGTGATAACATCCACTGAAGGGCGCTGTGTGGCAACGACGAGGTGAATCCCGACAGCCCGTGCCAATTGCGCCAACCGTGCAATCGGCTCTTCCACTTCCTTTGCAGCAGTGATCATCAAATCCGCTAATTCATCTATCACAACGATCAGAAAAGGAATTTTCCGATGTTTTATGGACTCCGTGTTATGGAGACGTCCGGCAGCGAATCGTTCGTTGTAATCGGCAACATTCCGCACACCGGCTGCAGCAAGCCGATTGTACCGGTTTTCCATCTCCAGCTCAACGCTTTTCAGAATAAGAACGGCATTATTCGGTTCTGTGATGATCTCTTCATCGAGATCAGGCGAGACAGCGAGATAATGGTTGCGCAGTTTTCTAAACAATGTCATTTCAATTTTTTTAGGATCAATAATAACAAACTTCACATCGCTCGGATGCAGACGATAGATAAGGCTGGTAATAATAGTGTTAATGCCGACACTCTTGCCGGAGCCGGTTGCTCCTGCAATAAGAAGATGAGGCATTTTTGCCAGATCCTCGACACAGACCTCTCCCGAAATCGTTTTCCCCAGTGCCAAGGGTAATGCGGCCTTTGAATCGCGGAACCTCGCAGAGTTGATAATGCCGCGAATGGTCACGAGCGATGGATTGTGGTTGGGAATTTCCACACCGACGGTTCCTTTTCCCGGCATGGGTGCAATGATACGAATCCCCTTTGCTTTCAACGCAAGAGCAATATCATCCTGGAGACTTTCAATTCTGCTGATCTTTACCCCTGCCGCGGGAACAAGTTCGTAGAGCGTCACCACAGGACCGGGGGTAACTGAAACACTTTCGATCTCGACAGAGAAGTCTGAAAGCTTCGCTCTCAATAATTCCGCATTCGCTTTCAATTCCTCTTCGTTCACTTCTTCGCTGCCCCGATGGATATCGAGAAGATCAACTGAGGGAAACACAAAATCGATCTCTTCAACCACATCTTCCTTCGCGTCAACAGTTCGATCATCGAAATCAACTTCCGCCTCGACTACTCTTTCGTGAATATCGATTGCGAGCTCTGGTTCTTTCTGCTGTTCGCTTGACCAGACATCCAGCGGCGGCGGTTCCAGGATATCCGGCTTTCCGGAAACCGGTTTCATCGAGGGAGCGGCCGCAGGCATCGACGGCTTTGTTCGAACCGCGGGCTCGGACAACTCTTCTGGCGGTTTCTTAATCCGTACGGATGCTTGCGCCTTGTGTGCCATGTGAATGTTGTGCCGCGCCTCACGCCGGACCTTCCACGCCTCCTGCACTTCTTTGAACCTCTCCACCACTTCTGTAGCCAGTATGTACAGTTTTTCCCATGTAACTTTATAGTCCAAATCGACGAGGAGCGTCAAAACGATAAAAAATCCTCCAACCACGCAAAGAGTAGCGCCGGTGAGGCCAAGAGACTTGGATAAGACATAAGCAATGAAATGGCCGACCACACCGCTCCATTCCATGGGAAGTGTACTCTCGAATTGTTTTAGAAGTCCCGCAAAAGATGCAAACAGGACAGCAAGGATAATCGTATAATTGGTAAGAATAATTTTGCGGCGAAGGTTTTTTTTGTTGAGGAGGTACATGGACCAGACAAACCCGAGAAAAGGCACGATGAGAACGGCAAACCCTATCGTTGAATTGATCATCCAGTTCGATACAACAGCTCCCAGCAGTCCCAGCCAATTTTGAGTATGTTCTGCCTTGAGGAGAATGGACTCGTCATTCGAAAAAACTTTCCAGAGATCCCAGAGAGATATCTCTCCGCTCGACTGATCGGCAGCCGTATAGGAGATGATGCTCAAGAACAGCATCAGCGATAAAAGGATTCCGACAAACGCTCCAATTTGACGCCGGTGGTGCGGTATTTGTTTTATTGAATTTATTTTTTGGTTTTCTGCCATGGAGATTTCTTTGTCGCGTTCCTGTTAGACAGGTTCAACACGCGATTCCTCTTTTCGCAATTTGATGACCGTACCGTTTAACAACGGGAGTACGGGGACTGAATCGACAGCGGCACAGATTTTCAGATCATCCGCAAAACCGATCTCTGCCAGATACTGACCATGTTCCGAAGCTTTGAGCATTTTAAGCACTGATCGCCCAAACGATTTGTGAAGTGCTTGTGCAGCTTTTGCCGAATCACTTAATTCCACATCGAGTGATTCATCTTTCAATAATTGCTGGATCATCATCCCTGCGCAAACGACGTCTTCCAGACTAAAATTTCCCATGGTATTGGTTCTGCCGGCACAGATGAAAAGAAAATCTTTTTTCTCTTCACGCATAAAATCGACGACGGCAGACAAATTGATGAAGGATCCAATAACCAGCGTCCGCGCATATCGACTTTTTGCCATCGCCACAGAACCGTTCATCGTACAATAGATGATGGATTTTCCCTTCACCGCAGATTCGCTATATTCCTGCGGTGAATTGCCGAGATTAAACCCTTCGATCATCTTTCCATTGCGTTCACCCCCGCGAAGTGTTACTTCGCCGAAAAGGCTTCCGGAAATCTTGACTGCCGATTCGACACTGGCCACAGGTATCACCTCGCGCGCTCCATTATTCAACGCGACCGTCACCGTCGAACTCGCGCGCAGCACATCGATCACGACCACATTCTTCTCCCGCATTTGCAGTTCGTCAAACTGAGCCGCATTAAAACTGAGATCAATTTTCATACAAACCCCCTACATGCTAATGCTTCTGAAGAAACGGCAATGCTGCCACAGTCGCCGGAATTTCTTTTCCTCTCGCTCGAACCGAGATTATTGTTCCGACTTGGGAAAGGTCGGATCGGACATACCCCATCCCAATCCCCTTTTGAAGTGATGGCGAAAATGTTCCGCTTGTGACATGACCGACAACGACGCTATCGTGCGTGATGTCATACCCATGACGCGCCAGTACCCGATCTGGAAGTGTAAACCCTACGAGTCTTCGCTTCAATCCTTCCGCTTTTGCTTTCAGTATTGCTGTTTTTCCCAGAAAATCGTTCTTACTGAGTTTTGTAATCCATCCGAGTCCGGCTTCCAGGGGATGAGTTGTTTTGTCAATATCATTTCCGTAGAGACAAAAGCCCATTTCCAGCCTTAAAGTATCACGGGCACCAAGACCGATTGGCGCAATTCCGAATTCCTTCCCTGCTTCGAAGACCGCATTCCATACCGTTTTTGCTTTCCCCTCATCTGCATCGAAGTACAATTCAAATCCCAGTTCACCCGTATACCCCGTTCGTGAAATATTCATGGGGATTCCTGCCAGTGTGCTTCGGAGAAAAGAATAATACTCGACTTTCGACAAATCCTCTTTCGTGAGCTTCTGAAGCACGGCAACTGACTGGGGACCCTGCACTGCAAGCAGAGCTGTCGCATCGCTCACATTCTCGATATCGACTTCACCAAATTTCTGCGATTGCAGCCAGTCAAAGTCTTTTTGGAGATTGGAAGCATTTACCACGAGCATATATTGATTTTCCATCCGGTAAACGAGGAGATCGTCGATGATTCCTCCATCTTCGTAGCACATAGCGGAATATTGCACGTTTCCCGGTTTCAATCTGGTAACATCATTAATAGTGATCTTTTGAAGGAATTCGAGGGCGTTTTTGCCGCGTACATAAAATTCCCCCATGTGTGTCACATCAAACACACCCGCTGCTCGTCGGACAGTAAGGTGTTCTTCGATGATTCCTGAATATTGCACCGGCATTTCGAAGCCGGCGAATTCCACCATCTTAGCGCCCAGCGATGTATGAAAACTATAAAATGGAGTTCGTTGTATCACGGTTTCCCTTGGACTTTTTTCCAATCTGCGAGAAATCGTTCTATGCCGATATCTGTCAGCGGATGCTTGATCAATTGCTCGATCACTTTGAACGGCATCGTACAGATATCGGCGCCAATCATCGCTGCATCGAGCACATGCATGGGATGCCGGACGCTGGCAACAAGGACCTCCGTCGTGAATCCATAGTTCCGGTAAATTGTGACAATCTGACCGATGAGATCCATACCGTTTTGTCCAATATCATCTAATCTGCCGATGAATGGGGAGATGAAATAAGCGCCCGCTTTTGCTGCAAGAAGTGCCTGATTAGCAGAGAAGCACAAGGTCACATTCGATTTGATTCCCTCTGCACTTAATGCTTTCACTGCTTTAAGTCCTTCTTTGATCAACGGAATCTTCACAACGATATTCTTATGAATCTTGACGAGTTCCCGTGCTTCTTTCATCATCCCGTCGTACTCCAGGGAAATCACTTCCGCGCTGATAGGGCCATCGACGATGGCACAGATTTCTTCTAACAGCTTTTTGAAATCTTTTTTCTCCTTGGCTACCAGGCTTGGATTGGTTGTGACACCATCGAGCATGCCGAGACTCGCAGCTTCGCGTATCTCATCCACATTGGCTGTATCGATGAAAAATTTCATACGTTTGAACTCCTATTGTCTGTACTGATCCGTTACTTCTTTCTGCTGTTTCACAGAAAAATATTTGAATTCATCGGCCGCGAGCGTCGGATCCGAAATGAGCTTGATCTTCACAAAAAATTTGAATTGCAATTTGGTGAGCCTGCTGATCGTCCCGCTCGAGAGGTACTCGGCTATTACGGGATTCACTCGAAGTTCCAGTCGATATTCGTGTTTCTCTGTTTTGAACCGCTTGATCCATCGCTCGATCTGGTTCATCGTTGATGTCTTGGATTGCACTAACCCGGTACCGCCGCACATAGGACATGATTCGCTGAAACTCAATTGTACACTCTGGCGAATCCGTTGACGCGTGATCTGCACCAGCCCGAATTCCGTCATGGGCAGCACGGTTACTTTTGCACGGTCCCGACGCAATTCCTTCTTCATTTCATCATAAATCTTTTTCTTGTTTTTTTCATCTTCCAGGTCAATAAAATCGACAATAACCAGACCGCCAATATCACGCAAACGGATTTGCCTGCACACCTCACGCGATGCTTCTAGATTGGTTCGCAGGGAGTTCATCTCCTGCTCCTTCTTGGCTGCGTATCGGCCGCTGTTCACATCGATCACCGTCATGGCCTCTGTCTTTTCAATGAACAGATACCCGCCGCTCTTCAGCCATACTTTTTTACTGAGAAGCACCTGGATGTCTTTTTCAATTCCATATTTGTCAAAGACCGGCTCCTTCTCCTTATAATACTCCACACGATTGAGCATATCCGGCGATACCCACTGGACATAGGCCCGGATTTCTTTGAAGAGTTTTTTCTCATCGACGACCACGTGTTCGACCGTATCCTGGAAGAGGTCGCGGATCACACTCGACGTCGTGTTCATATCTTTGTAGATCAGGGCAGGTGCCTTTTCTGACTTCACTGCTTTTTCAATGCTCTGCCAAGTTTTAATAAGGTCATTCAGATCCTGGTGGAGCATTTCGTCTGTCTTGCCGTCTGCCACGGTGCGAATAATTGCACCGAATCCTTTCGGCAGCATCGAACGAACGACTTTACGAAGACGCCGTTTTTCCTTAAAGTTTGAAAGTTTCTTCGATACGCCAACTTTCCCGTCAAAGGGAATCAACACAAGGAAACGTCCCGGGAGGGAAATGGCTGAACGAACACGCACACCTTTTTTCCCTACCGGTTCCTTCGTAATTTGAACAAGAATATCCTGTCCCTTTTGCAGATTGACTTGCTGATAATTCTGGGGAGCATGCCGGCGTTTATTCTGATCGGGACGATGCCCGCTTCCATCCAATCGATCTCGTCCGGCGGGAACAGCAGTCGATTCAGTACCTTGCGCACCATCGCTAGTTACTTGTGCAGGAACCTCGACGATATCATCATCCTTCTCGTCTTCGTCTTCTTCAAAGAGAGAATTGAATTCTTCGATAGAACCGACGTCTGAAAAATGCAGAAAAGCATCCTGTCCCATCCCCACATCCACGAAAGCAGCACGGATGCCGGGCATGACCTTGGCAATCTTTCCGAGGTATATATCACCGACGTTGCGGTTTTTCCCTGGAGTTTCTACGAACAGTTCAGCCGTTTTACCATCTTCAAGAATGGCAATACGGTGTTCGTTCGCTGTTGAGTTGATGATAATATCTTTTTTCATGCGGAACCTTCTTCCACTTCACCAGGAGAATGATTTTGTGAGCAACCTGCGCTGCAGAACGAAGTGGAAAAGTCCCGCCTGAATGCGGATACCATTCGAGGTGGGGAAACACTCGCGTGAGTCTTCCTCCAATTCGGCCGAAACGAAGTGCTGTGCCATTGCCTCTGAGGTGCTCCCCTTGAAGCAACACATAGGCGGCTAAAAATAGTATGGTTATGAATGCATGAACCATATGGTTTTTTTACCGTTTTCCGATCGCCTCAAGCGATCGAGCCATCGGTGAAGGCTGAGCAGCAAAGAACTCTAATAAAATTAAAGAGGTCAAGCTCCCCTGCGTCACACAAAACTGTTTGCTGACCGTTGCTTCCTTCCGGACCTGGCGGGGTTGGGCAATGCTTTGTTGCGCAGGACTTGACCCCAAAGACACTAAAATAATTCCGACCTCTATATGCATGTTTTCCATTCAACTGCAGGGTTCAAAAAAAATCTTCCGGGATCAATATGCTCAGCCGCCTGCAAGTTCGTGGAGCTGATCAGGATCGAACTGACGACCTCTTCGTTGCGAACGAAGCGCTCTCCCAACTGAGCTACAGCCCCATACCTATTATTAAATTACACAATAACTTCTAAAAAAACAATCGTTTGATTCTCGTATTGTTTTTCGGTATGATGAACGAGCATCGGATCATCTATGTCTAAAAAAAGAACGAACACTTCATTTCAGGAATTTATTCAAGTCGTCCGGCGGCTCAGGAAGGAATGTCCATGGGACCGCGAACAGACGCATCAATCTATTCGCCATAGTCTTATCGAAGAGACCTATGAAGTGATTGAAGCCATCGATCAGAATGACTTTCCTGAACTCAAGCGGGAATTGGGAGACCTACTGCTTCATATCGTCCTCCATGCCGTTATGGCAGAAGAACAGCACTCCTTTACACTCGACGATGTTATCGACTCCATTTCAGAGAAAATGATCCGCAGGCATCCCCATATCTTCGGCAGTACCATGGTTGAAGATTCCCAAGAAGTGAAAAGGAATTGGGAAAACATCAAGCTCTCAGAAGGACGGACATCGGTTATCGATGGTGTGCCGAAAGAAATGCCGGCATTACTCCGGGCACTCCGCATTCAAGAAAAGGCATCAAAAGTGGGGTTCGATTGGAAAAAGAAGCGCGATGTATGGAAAAAGGTTGAAGAAGAGATCAAAGAACTCTCCCGGGCTGAACGGTCGAAGAATGAAGCCCATATCGAAGAAGAATTCGGCGATCTCCTCTTTGCTTTGGTCAATTATTCCCGTTTCATCGGCGTTATTCCTGAATTTGCACTCCACAGGTCCATCAAGAAGTTTACGAAACGGTTTCAGCATATTGAAGAGGAACTTCACCGGCGGGGGAAACGGATTGGGAATGTCTCTCTGAAGGAAATGGATAGAATCTGGGACGCAAAAAAGAGATTGAAAGATTGATCTGTCCTCTTACCCTCCGTTCCCCTTCCCATCCGCAGTTCCATTGGTATGGTAGCGGTCATACGCCTCAATAATATCTTTTACCAGGCGATGCCGCACGACATCATTTTTATCTAAATAGCAGAACGTCACCCCTTGAACTTTCTTCAAGACTTCCTGAATCTGAACAAGTCCGGATGTTGTTTTCGTCGGTAAATCGATTTGCGTGATATCACCGGTAATAATCGCACGGGAATTTGTCCCAAGGCGTGTGAGGAACATTTTCATCTGCATCGCAGTTGCGTTCTGCGCTTCATCCAGAATGACAAAAGCATTATGGAGAGTCCTTCCGCGCATATACGCCAGAGGGGCGATTTCTACAATACGCTTCTCTATATACCCGCGCAGTTTCTCCGCTGAGAGCATATCATCGAGTGCATCGTAGAGTGGACGTAAATAGGGATCGATCTTATCACGAAGGTCTCCGGGCAAAAATCCCAGACTCTCTCCCGCCTCGACCGCCGGCCGAGTAAGAATAATCCGGGTGACATCCCGATTCTTCAGCGACGCAACTGCCATCGCTACCGCCAAATATGTTTTCCCTGTACCTGCCGGACCGATGGAAAAGACAATATCATTTTTCCGGATCTGCTGGATATAATGCTTCTGACCGGGTGTTCTGGCTTTGATGATGCCGACTTTTGTATAGAGGATAGCTGAATCGCTGTCTTCAGACTGAGTATCGGAAGGAAGATCCGGGGTGGAACCGTTCACAGAGACTAAATCGATAACGGTATCGATATCGCTCGGATTCAGACTGCCGTTTTTATTCAGCATGTAGATAAGTTCGCTGACCACTTTTTCAATCTTCCCGATTTCGAACTGCGAACCCCGGATCGTCAAGTGATCTCCACGAACAGTCAGATGTGCATCGAACCGATCTTCGATCATCTGCAGGTTCGCATCATTGAAACCAAGGAACTGAACAACGTCTACACCGGCAAGCGGTATTTTTTTTTCAGTCAACTTTTTTCCGATTCCTTTTACCAAGAAAACACAAACGCCCTCCGGCAGCACATGCTGCCGCAAGGGCGTTGATGGTTACATTCTGTATATGCACGCACCGAGCGTGATTCAATCTCGACTTAAGGTTTCGCTGCGGCAACTTTTGCACGCTTCTTTGACCAATACGAGCGCAGGGCTCTGTCTTCTTCCTTGGTGAGATCTGCCTTGGGCGGAATTTTCAACTTTTGACCGGGATGGATTACATCCGGGTTCTTGATCTGATCCCTGTTGCCTTGCCAAATTTTGGGCCACAAGAAAGGATTATCATAAATTTTTGGTTTCTTCGCGATATTCCACAAACAGTCGCGGTCCTTTGCCCATGTGCCGACCGTGTAGGTCGGGGTGACTTCTCCGGAGGCTACGACTTGTACCAGAGTTTTTCTTAATGCATCGAGCCGGCTTTGCTGAACCTTTATTTGCTCCTGATACTTCTGTATGGCACTCATGGGATTCTGCATTACACGGTTGATCATATTCTGCACGGAATCCAATTCAGCCTTCCGTGCCCATAAATCTTGATTCGAGAGACGCGAAAGTTCATCGAGACGCACATTGATGGCATTGAGTTTTGCAAGAAACGGACCTTCCTCTTGTCCGTGAAGCGCTGCCATATCATCCTGGCATTGTTTTAATGCCTGGGCTTTATCAGCATCCTGTTTTTGGAGGTCTGCCACTTCCTTCTGTAATCCTTCAAGTTTGTTCTTCAGGTCAGTACGCTTTGTGGTCATATCGGTTACTTGTTTCTGCCAGTCTTCTTTCGTCATTTCTTGTTGTGCGAATGATGTACAAAGAAATGCACTCACGAGCATTGCAATAAGACTCAATCGAATTATATATTTCATATTCTTTTTCTCCTTGTTGGGCTATCCGCTTATTGCGCTTTGAGACGCTCTTGAAGCGCTTCTTTGTCTTTGATGCACTGCGCAAGCTGTGCATCCTTCTCTGCAATAGACCTCAACAGAGTTGCTTTTTCTGATTCACGGGCCTCAATTCCTTTTTCGAGCGAGGTTACTTCTGCTTTCAAATCGTTCAGCTGCTTCATTTCTTCAGCCGAAGGTTTATTGCTGCAGCCAACGAAGGAACCTGCCACTATCGCACATCCAACGAGTATGAGAGCGATGGGCTTTTTCATTATATTCTACTCCTTCCGATAATTTCCAATGATTCTCAGCGAATTACAAATTCACACGTATAACTTAACTTATATTAACCAGAAGAGCAAAAAAAGTCAAGGAAAATTCAAGAATATTTTAGAGTTGATATCTGCCTATAAACAAGAAATTTCCCGCTCTCATGGCATCAGATTTCTATCTGCGAAACTCGTAAATCGGTCTGCCGCAATAATAATATGATCATGAACGGTAATACCGATAATTTTTCCTGCTTCAACGAGTTGTCGGGTCATCGAAATATCTTCCTGGCTGGGTTCCGGATTTCCGCTGGGGTGATTATGGACGAAAATCACAGCTGCAGCTGATTGTGAAATCGCCTCTCGAAAGCATTCCCGTGGATGCGCCAGCGAGGAATTCAAAATCCCCTTGCTGATTTGCGTTGGTTCGAGAACCCGATTGACCGCGTTGAGCGGAAAAGCCCAAAACTCTTCTTGCATAAGATCCCTGAACTTTGCTCCATAATTCCGCACAATATCTTCCGGTGATTGAATCGCAGTCCGTTCCTTCCCTCTCTTCTCCGGCAATCGTTTTGCAAGTTCAAATGCTGCAATAATCGCAATGGCACGACTTTCACCTATTCCCCGTTTTTTGAGTTCTCCGACTGACATGGAAGATATTTCCCGCAGGGTTCTGTCTCCTGCAAAAAGCTGACGTGCAAGGTCCACTGCAGTGAGTCCCTTCTTCCCTGTTCTGATCAGAATCGCAAGTAGTTCAGCGTCGGTAAGACTGTTTGCTCCCCGATGGAGAAGCTTTTCACGGGGACGTTCATCTGAGGGCCATGCTTTAATGGGAAGATGGTAAAACGCTGGCTCGGAAACTTCCATTGTTTCGCTAACCTGTTTCAGTGTCTAATTCCTCTGTAATGTAAGATCGATTTCCCCAATGCGAAGAATCTGGCGTGCTTTATACTGTAACACTGTCAGGCACGCATTCACCCGATTTTTCGAGAGAGAGATGGATGAATGGAGGCCTTGAAATCCTTCAACCGTTGCCAGAGCATCAGCAATATCTTTTCTTTTGGATTTCCCCCGTGCGATAATCTGCACAACCATTTTCGCCACATCGTACCCATACATAGCATTCGTTCCGGGAGCTATCTCATTATTTGCCAGACGGTATTTTGCATCGAATGCTTTGTATGCTTCACTGGTCGATGGTGTATAGGAATCTACAGTAAACATAATTCCATCGGTGTATTGGCGCGCTTGATCGAGCGCAGCCACATCATACCAATCACCAGTGCCGATAACCTGTGCTTGAATATTAAAAAATTTGAGCTGCGAACTAATCACCGGAATTTCGTCCGAACTGGCGATGGGGACAAAAATAACATCGATATTCGGTACGGGCAATCCAAGACTATCATATTTCATCGGCTCCAGACGGGTTGGCAGCTGCAATGAATCGGCTATCGTTGTACCACGCGTCCCAAAAAGCAATGTCACCGGTGCCGTCAATTCACGTTCGATGAGCGAATCAAGAATGTGCTGGTTCACGCCCCACGCGATCATTTTATCAAGTTCCACCTGTTTCATCTTCGCACCGAAATCGATTATCGGAACCTCGAGTTTTTCCAGAGCCTTCCGCCGCATCGCGGATAATTCCGAACGAAGATCTGATGTACCGGCTGGGTAAAATTGGGCATCCATGAGTACTCCACCGAGCGCCTGAACCTCTGCGATAAACGACTCTGCGATTTGCCTGCCCACAGCGTCAGAAGGTGCAAGGACGGCAAAACTTTTCGCTTGAAGAGCACTGAAGGCAAACGCAGCAGCATCGCGGCCTCGCGTATCAAAATCAGGGTTTGCCTGGAAAACGAACGGTCCGATTGCCGCAATCCCGTTCGCCGTTGCCGTGGGAGTAATCAGAGGAACACCGCGTTCATTAGCAATTCCGGCACTTGCGAATACTTCATTACTGAGAACCGGTCCGATCACAACCGATATGTTTTCATCACTGCAAAGATCAGCTACCTGCCTTGCAGCGATACTTGGATCCTTTTCTGTATCTCGAACTTCAAGACTAATTTTTACTGCCACAGTCTGGTTGTATTCATCAACAGCTAATTTGATTCCTTGAAGAAACTCGACGCCGAGAGCACGTATCGACGGATTTTCCGCCTTCAGCATCAGCGGCAATACGACACCGATCTTCACCCCTCCGCGTTTCTCTAACTGTTCCAGAATGGATAACGCTTCACCAACATATTTGATAAATGGAGGGAGAGCAGCAACCGTGCGGAGCATTTCCTGTGCGGATGCCAAGTCCCCGGTCTTTAAAAGCTTCTCTGCCACCCGCACCGTCACCAATGCTCTCAGTTCACTGCTCTTCGCATCCGGTTGGAGCAGCTGCAATTCTGCAAGCGTGAGATAGGACGACGTCAACATGTCGAGCATTTTTTCTGAACGTGTGAGAAGCCGCGGTTCATGCGATGTCTGAAAAACAACCATGAATTCCGACGCAGCATCTTCGTACCGACCTAATTGATAATAGTCGAGCCCTAGAGTGTAATGGGCATCGTCAAGGTAACTGGACTGAGGAAAGAGATCAATCAGATCCTTTAACAGACGAATCGATTCCCGATAGTTCTTGAGTTCATAGTAGGCTTTCGCTCCCATGATGAATGACCCGGTCGTACGATGACTGCGGGGATATTCTCTCAACGTGCGGACAAACAGCACCGCAGCCGTATCGAAACTCCCTGCTTGGAACGATTTCATCGCTTCCACAAATTCTCGCTCCACTTCCGGTTGATACAGAATACTGTCGGGTAGAGATTGAGATCGAAGATTGGCAAAGGAAGCAATAGCGAGGAAGGCAAGCATAGACACAACGCTGCGTATTGGTTTGATCATGATCATAAGGGAAGCATTACGCTGGATGATTGTTGATGATGAAAATACCACAACACAATGAAAGTTGCAATCAAAAATCTCGGCGAAGAGATCGGAGGCCGACTACGAATCCCAGCGCACTAAAAAGGTACGAAACAACGGCGTATAATGTTCCGGGCAGGACAATGATATCCATTTTGAAATGTTTAAATTGAAATAACGACGCAAAATAGCCGGAAACCGGGACTAAGACGATTACCACCATCACAATGAGATAGATTAATGAAAAAAGAAAAGTGAGGGTTGCCCCCTGGGTAGAAGCTGCACGGATAGGATTTCGCTCGAGAAAGTTCGCGAAATATCCGCCAAGTCCAAGGTTGAGTGCAACGGTTGTCAGCGAAATCCAGAATGCACTGAAGATGCCAAACCACATTAACAGCGGCCGCATCTCAGTTATTCTGACGAAGGGGATGCTGCTGGAGATTGTAATGTATTCCGCAAGAAAAAATACGGTGACAAATCCAATCAGAAATTTAACTGCAAAGATCTTACTTTCTTTGATCGGACTGCTCTTCAGGACCCAGAACGCTTTTCCCTCTAATCCAATCATCGGAAAGACGAATCGCAGTGCAAGGGAGCTCACCATAAAGCCGCCAAAGGCAAAAATGACGAGATACGTCAACAGTTGCACATCCATCACCCGTATTCTGAGGTTGAGGTTGCTGACACTAATTGCAAATAATCCAGTCAGCACAATCATGACCACAAGGTGAATCCACTGGCTCGCTTCCCGGAAGAAGGAAAAGAATTCTTTCTTCAACAGCACTTCCCATTGTTGTGAAAGAATGCTTCTCGACCGGAAATCCAGGATTCGTTTTCGCGCCGGATCATACGGGGCTTGCTCCGCTGATTGTACTTGTAGGGAAATCAGCCAGCTGCGATAATAAAATCGATGCGCCACGAAGAGGCAGAGTCCGAAGGCACACGCCGTCACAGCAAGGAGAAGCCCGGCAAACGGCAAGGCCGTCAGGATTTCACCTCGGGCAACATAGAAAAGGAATTCCGCAACCCATTGATTCGGGAGATAATGGAAAAATACCGGAGTGGTTTGCGAAAGATATGCATCGATATGCGGATAATACCGGTTGACTTTTTCCACCAGCATGATCGGATTAGCAGAATCAAAAAATAGATAAATAAACATGAAGTAGAGCGCAAACAGTCCTGCCATGACTTTTCTGAATCCCACCCTCCCGGCAAGTTTCATAATCGCCATCAGCACGAGGACCGCGAGACACGCAGAAAGGAACATAAACGGCATCAGCACACCGACCATCACACCGGCGAAAAAATACCATGGATATCCGAAGTAACTGCCGTACCCAAAGAGCACCATAAACGCGACGAGGAACAGGGTTGTCGAACTATAAAAGAAATTATCGAAGAATTTGAGAATAAACAGCGATGTAAAAGGTACCGGCTTTGTCAGAAGAAAACTCACTTCAGCTGACCGATATAAGGTCGAATAGGAAACAATGATGTTACCAAGATTGACGGCGATAAAGAACACAAAGAGCATCATGGAGATAAACGTGTGATACAAGTGAAGACCAATGCGGGTATGTTCCAGCATATAATGGGTCGTGGCGAAGGAAAACCTGTACGCCGCAAATGAAAACGCGCCAAAGACAACTATTGAAGCAACTCCGCGCACGATGGAAACAACGCGTGCATCAAACGTCGTCTTGACGAACGAGAGAAGTTTATAATAGAGGATGTGAAAAATCATAGGTACTACTGTTTGGTGACTTCCAGGAAGACGGATTCGAATTTACCGTCATACCGTGCCTTGTCGAGCTGCAGCTGCTCGTGGGTATCGCAGAACACCAGCCGGCCGTTATTAATGATACCGATGCGATCACAGAGTTCTTCAGCCACGTGCAGGCTGTGAGTGGACATAAGGATTGAGATACCGTTTTGTGATTGCGCATGGAGTGTTTCCCGAACAATTTTTGCACTGCGCGGATCAAGACCGATCATCGGCTCATCAATGACGATCGTCTTAGGATGATGGATCAACGCCGCGGCAATCGTGATCCGTTGTTTCATCCCCTGAGAATAATCTTCCGTCCGTTTATCAATCCAGCCGCCGATCTCAAAATGCTCGATGAGTTCGGCAACACGGCTGTGTAATGTTGATTTGGGAATCCTGAAGAGCCCCCCGATGAAGTAGAGGAATTCCCGCCCGGTAAGTTTTTCGTAGAGAAAAGGAATATCAGGGATATAGGCAATAGACTGCTTGGCTTCCATCGGCTGCTTGACAATATTAAAGTCGTTCACAATGACTGTTCCTGCCGTTGGAGCAAAGAGTCCGACAATCATCTTGATGGTCGTTGTTTTTCCTGCTCCGTTGGGACCGAGGAAACCGAAGAATTCACCCTTGGGAACCGTTAGAGAAAGGTTATCGACCGCGGTGAAGTTCCCGAATTTTTTTGTGACGTTTATGAGTTTGATCATTTGAATTTTGCTTTTCCCTTAACTTCTTTTTGACTTTTTCCCTTTTCCTTTTATCCTTTTTATACTTTTTCATGAACATATTTTAACTTGAATTCATTCCCACTCGATCGTCGCAGGAGGTTTTGAACTGATATCATAGACGACACGATTGATACCTCGCAGTTCATTCGTGATTCGGCTGGATATATGCGCAAGAACATCCGTCGGAATTTTCGCCCAATCCGCAGTCATCCCATCAACGCTTGTCACCGCACGAAGTGCCACGGCATTTTCATACGTTCGTTCATCTCCCATCACACCGACGGAACGAATCGGCAGGAGCACAACAAATGCCTGCCAGATCTCATCGTATAAACCAGCCCGTTTGAGCTCCTGAATGAATATATCATCTGCTTCGCAAAGCAATTGAAGTTTCTCTCTTGTGATGTCGCCGAGCACGCGCACGGCGAGTCCGGGACCCGGAAAGGGATGACGCCCGATCAGATCAGAGGGCAGCTCAAGCAATCGACCAATGCGACGTACTTCGTCTTTGAAGAGCTCGCGGAACGGTTCGAGCAGCTTAAAATTCATATTCTCCGGCAGTCCGCCTACATTGTGGTGCGTTTTGATCGTGACCGACGGCCCTTTCAACGAGACCGACTCGATGACATCCGGATAAAGCGTCCCTTGAGCAAGAAACTCTACTGAACCGCTGAGGGTTATTGCTTCTTCTTCAAACACTTCGATAAATGTCTTTCCGATGATCTTCCGTTTTTTTTCCGGATCATCCACGCCTGTGAGACGGGACAGGAACCTCTCGGCCGCATCAACATACGTAAGATTGATGCGGAAGGAATCGCGAAATGTCCGCACAACATTTTCGCTTTCGTTCTTCCGCATTAACCCGTTATTGATATGTACACAATGAAGTTGATCCCCTATTGCCCGATGGAGCAGCACCGCAAGGACCGACGAATCAACGCCTCCGCTCAAAGCACAGAGCACTTTTGCAGAACCAACACGCGCCCGTATCTCTGTTTCTACCTGCTCTACGAAGGATGCCGGCGTCCAATCTCCCTTTGCACCGCACACATTGAAGAGGAAGTTTGAAAGGATTTTCTTCCCATCCGGTGTATGAACGACTTCGGGATGAAATTGTACGCCGAACATCTTCTTTTTTGCATTTCGGACGGCACAAATCGGTGCATTCTCGGAGTGCGCAATCGGTTCAAACCCTTCGGGCAGCTGGCTCAAGGAGTCACCATGACTCATCCAGACAGATATTGTTGTCTTCAGACCGGCAAAAAGATCCTGATGATCATCGATATGAAGATCAGCTTTCCCGTACTCGCGACGCGCCGCGGAATTGACTTTGCCACCAAGCCGATCAGCAAACAATTGAAGTCCATAGCAAATGCCGAGGATCGGAATCCCCAGATCAAAGATGCGCGGATCGGGCTTCGGTGCACCTGCTCCATAGACACTGGAAGGTCCACCCGAAAAAATGATGCCTATCGGTTTCTGCTGTTGTATTTCTTGAACGGCATAGCGAAAGGAGTGAATTTCAGAATACACACCCAGCTCCCGTACTCGACGGGCGATAAGCTGTGTATATTGCGATCCAAAATCGAGAACGAGAAGTGTTTGTGAGTGTTCCATAGAGAAATATAGGAAAAAGTCCTGACGGTTCAAAAGAACAGCCCCTTCTTCCATCTCTGCCATTTGATTCGTATCTTCCTTGCGGTAAAAATCTCTTCCCCTTCACCAACCTGAGAAAGTATTATGGGCAGGATATTCGAAAAACGAAAATATAAAATGTTTGCGCGTTTTGCACGGATGTCGAAAGCATTTAATAGAATCGGACGTGAAATTCATGTCGCTGTAAAAATGGGAGGGGTCGATGTGAAAGTGAACTCCCGGCTTCGGATTGCCATCCAGAATGCGAAAAGTGTGAATATGCCGAAGGATCGGGTGGATGCCGCCATTAAGCGGGCATCACAGAAAGATACCACCGGTTACGAGGAAATTGTCTATGAAGGATTTGCCCCGCACGGCATCGGTGTTGTTGTTGAATGTATGACGGATAACCCAACCCGTACCGTTGCCAACATCCGTCATCATTTCTCTAAAGGAGGAGGATCACTTGCTTCGGCTGGTTCTCTTATGTTCAATTTTGAACGTAAGGGACTTATCCGTCTTGGCGTTTCACAGGTCCAGAATCTTGACGATTTTGAATTGGAACTTATTGATCACGGCCTGGACGATCTTGTTCAGGACGAGCAGGAACTTCAGATCTACACTTCCTTCCAGGATTACGGCAAGATGTTAAAATATTTAGATGAACAGGGGATGGAAGTAAAGAGTTCCGAGCTTCAGTATCTTCCGACGACGACGAAGGAATTACCGGAAGATCAGGCGAAAGAAGTACAGGATCTGCTTGATAAAATCGAAGAGGACGACGACGTGCAATCGGTCTTCCATAATATGGCGTAACTCTCCGACCGCTTTTCGCGATCGGAGAGGTAAGTAATTACTTCTTCTGTCGCACGTTCTTTATTCTTCTTGTAGTTCCCTCAGATTTTATCAGGATCAGTTTCTTTGAGGTGTCGAAAGATACTCCGTTCCTTGCGATGTCACTACCACCATATTCTCGATTGTGGCAACTCCACGGTCAGCCACCGTCAAGCGCGGTTCCAATGTAAAGACCATCCCTTCCTCCAATAACTGCAACGGCTTCGTTCCATACTTCTCCCATGCCGGGCCAAGGATGGCGCTGCCATCGTGCGCATACCGTCCCACCTGATGACCAAGGGCATGAGGAAACTCCTGAAATCCATTCTCCTTTAGCACCTCGCGTGCAGCAGCATCAACTTCAATTCCCTTCACACCGGGTTTCATCATCGAACGCGATCGCTCAATGGATAGTACGATGGTATCAAATCCCTTCTGGACTTCCGGCGGTGCTTTCTTTTCTCCCGGTTTCAGGATATAAAACGTACGCTGCAAATCTGAGCAATACTCATTCACTTTGACACCGAAATCCATGTTCAATACATGCCCCGGCTTGACTCTCCTTTTCGTCGGCTGGTAATGCGCACCGGCTGTATCCGGGCCGGAAAAAACGGCCGGGCATACTTTCTGATCCCAGGCAAACTGCAATCCACGTCGCTTCACTTCATCCCGCATAAATTGCGCGATCGTTTCTTCGGTCATACCCGGTTTGATAAATTTCGTCACTCTCTTAAAGATTTTTTCTGTGTGACGGATAGCTTCTTGTATGGATGTTAGTTCGCTCTTCGTCTTTCGCTGACGGAGTGCGGAAATTATCGGCTCTGCAGATATGAGCCGATCCTGGTATCCGATTTCTGAAAGATACTCCACTAATGTGAGATACATTCCATGCGTTAGGCCATCTGCGATTTCGCTCTCCTTCGAATAATTAATCGCGATCATTGCCGGATTGAGTTTCGTAAGATATTCGACCAACGGTTTCTTAATTCCTTCGACATAGCCAATCACTTCGTTGTAAGCCCCAACATCTTCCACCATCTTCTTATCATAGAAACCCACGATTGCTTTCACACCATTTTCTTTTGTGATGATGATGGCGCTATGCCAGGTGAGATCTGTCGGAACAAGAAACGGCAGTGTGGGATCACCATTGATTGCACTTTCTCGTGTAAAGGTAATCCAGCAATCGATGTTGAATTCTTTTAAAATAGCAATCGCCTGGGTTATCTTTTCTTTCAGATGCATGGTGTTGACCTTTCTTTCGGTGATGTTACCTATCCCGGATGGTTTACGCATTTACAAAGCCCTTTTTTGCTCTATCTGTACAAAGATGGTTGTGTAAACCCTTGCTTCTTCGTTAATAAAAAAATTATGGGGAATGGATCCATGGATTGTTCAATCCTCTTCCCTCTAAATGTATCAGTCCAAATTCAGATCGGCAAGCATAAACAACTTCCATTTTATCAGATCCTTCCCCCTCAAGTCACAAAAATATTGTACCATGAAAAAGACAGTTTGAACGATGTGCTGGACACTGTATTTCACGATTCATCTATTTTTCGTTAAAAAATAACATATCCTATGGCACATAGCTTGTTTTCTGTGAGGAGAGAACTGAAAAGCCATTGATAAGGTGCACTATGAAATCGATACTCATTTTTCTTGCCATCATAGGTATCAGCATTGTAAGTTTTACCCAAACAATAGCCGCCTCGAATCCTGTACCGGAAATGAAAGGGGGAATCGGGCTCTTCTATACTTCTCTTGCTCCCCACGGTGAGTGGATAGAGTTGGCAGACGGACATCGTTTCTGGCGTCCTTTACATATTGCAAGACAATGGCGTCCGTATCTCCTTGGACGATGGGTATGGACGGATTACGGCTGGTATTGGATGTCCCGTGAACCGTTCGGATGGATTACTTATCATTACGGACGTTGGTACTACGGCGATTTCTATGGCTGGGTGTGGATCCCAAATGATGAATGGGGACCGGCATGGGTTGAATGGCGCTACGATGACGATTACATTGGCTGGGCTCCCTTGCCGCCCTATGCTGCATTTTCTATCGCAGCCGGAATACATTTTTCTACTGTGTGGGCGGCACCTGTGCATTATTGGAATTTCGTCCGGTATCGTCACTTCGGCAATGTCCTTCGGTACCGAGACACCGCACCTGTGGAGTATACCCGCCGTCTCATTCATACATCACGCACGGGAGGGGCATACAGGGTTGATCATGACCGTATTATCAATGTTGGTATTGATCGGTCTTTCATCGAACTCCGCGGAGCGATTCGGATCCATAATACAGAAGTTCGGGAAGTGCAGGATCGGTCCGGTGAACGTCTGCTGCGAGCAAGTGGAACACAGCGCGCAGAGCGCATAGAAATTTTCCGCCCGACACGTACAGAACTGGGGCGCGGATCTGATCAATTTCATGGCCGGCGAGGTGAACGCAATTTGTCGTTGGACATGAGCAAGATTGAACGGTCGCACACTACTGATCCGGATCTGCGTCGAGAACCGGATTCACGGCAGGATAGACCACAGGACCAGTCGAATCAGGTGAAAGAACGGAATCGTGAAAACCAGACACAAGCAGTCCCACCACGAGTACAGGAACAAAAACCGCAGCGCAATCGGAAAGAGCTTCGGCGCGAGTTGATACAGCGTCATGAACAGAAGGAGCGTTCCTCACCCCCTGTTCAGCGTGAAAGGACAATTGAGCAGCGGAAAGATAAATCTCCTCAACAATCCAAAAAAGAAAACCGATCGGAGAGGCGGAGTGAATCGCGGAAATAAGGCAACAGAGTGGTTTTCCATAACGTCTTTATCGAGGAGAGGCTTTCTTTTACGGTTATACTGATCGGAATTTCATTATGACAAGATATTTCAACGCAATAGTCCTCTTCGTATTTTGTTCGACAACGGCAGCGTTTGCCCAAGATTCAAGTAAATACGAATCGGTGTTCCCTCAGGGTATTACCATCGATATAGGAAAAGGAGCATTTGCTGTACGGGATAATTTTTCTCGCGTGAACGGTACACCGGCTCCATGCCGTACTTCAACGCGGGGTGGTCACAGTTCAGCGGTCAAACCGGTTCTGATATCAGTCTCAAATTCCAGAATTCCTCTGAAATCAAGAGCGGAACCTTTAGTTCCAACGTCACTTTGTTTTCAATGAACTGGGATTTCTTTTTTGCATGCGGCAGATTCAAATTCTTTGGGAAAGACGCCTACATCTTTCTGGGGCCGAGTACAGAGATCTTTTTTTACTATAATCGCCAGCAGTATGCCCGCGATGGTCTGTTTGTCGATTTTTCGTTTGCCACGCTTTTTTCCCTTGGAAGTCAAACACAGATCATCATTCCCCTTCGCAGCGATCTGAATATCGAAAGCATGTTGAAATTCAGCCTGCTGAGCATTGCCGTCCGTATGCCCGAAATAATGGTCGTAGAAGATCGACCCGAGGAATCAGCGATAAAGCTGCTAACGCCGTTCGAGTGTCTCCATGTAAATTTTCACACCGGTATTCGTTATTACCTCTCAAGCGGACTGTCACTGAAGGTTCGGTACCAGTTCACTTTCACAGAGATTCGACGCTGGAATCCTATCCTCGCTGCCAGTGACGATGTTGTATTATCATGTTCAGTTCACTTCTGACCTGGAGGACAATGTGCGTTTTCTGATGGTATGCTTATCTTTCTTCATTTTCTCCTCGTGCAGCGAGATCCTGGTGCCTCCTTCATCAACGAACAGCAATGTTGAGGATTTTGAATTTGCGTGGACGATCATCGACTCCATCTATCCTCTGCTCGAGTACAAGAACATCGATTGGAAGACAATTCATACTACGTACCGCCTGCGCGCACGACAGGCAGACGGGGATGAATTTTACCCTGTCTTGTTTGATCTTCTCGCCGAGCTTAAAGACCCTCACGTCTACTTTTTAAATCTTGGCAAAGGATTAATTTTCCCGCACATCGGTACCAGATATTTACGCGACAAAGATGCGTATTCACCGATTGTCGTGAGGGAGTATTTTGATCATCCGTTCCGCTCTGCTTGTCAGGGCAAGGTGGAGTATGGTATTCATCGAGACAGTATCGGCTATATTTATATTGCTACGTTCAACGGCAAAGCTCTCATGAATGATTTCAAGAACGTAATGCGAGCGATAGCCGGTACAAAAGCCTTGATTATCGATGTAAGACGAAATAGTGGAGGGCTTGTTGAGAATATAGAGACCGTTGTCAGCAAATTCATTGCCTCCCCTATGCAGCACCTGTCCGTCTACTTGAAAGGAAATAAGCCGGCAACACCTCGATCTCCTATTCAGCCAGATATTTCCATTCCGAGGTATACCGGTAAGGTAGTGATCCTTATCAATGGAACGACAATCAGCGGAGGCGAGGTCTTAGCTGAATTCATGCGACAACTCCCCGCGGTTACTCTTCTAGGAGATACCACAGACGGTGCGGGGTGCAACGACATTGAGGAAGATATCGAAGGGGACTATTTCCTTCCCAGCGGGAAGTACATTCACATCGGCAGTACCTATTGGCTGCGGACGGATGGAATCCCCTTCGAATGGAACGGTATTCCGCCGGATGTATATCTTCCTCAAACCGGATCCGATATTGTTAATGGCAGGGATAAGCAGTTGGAACTTGCATTGACGTTACTACGGTAATAGACCTATAAAGAACGGCGGTATTCTGACTTTAATCGATCCCCGCAGAAAAGAAATGAAGGCACAGAATTATGCCCCAGAGAGCAGCAATGAAGAATTATACAGACAAATCTGCAAAAGATTGTAAGTAGATAAACTACTTATTGCTCAAATGCTTGTATCGATTCCTCCACTTTCACCATTACTTCCTGCATATCGTTTGGTAGTTCCGAATCAAACATCACGGTTTCTTTTGTTGTCGGATGGATAAAACCAATCGTCTTTGCATGCAGCGCCTGACGCTGGATGATCTTCAGCAGATTGCCTGCTTGCTGGCATTTTTTCCTTTGCAGTCCTCCCCATTCAATATTCCGCCCTCCATATGTGGGATCACCAAAAACTGGATGGCCTATATGAGCAAGATGCACGCGAATCTGATGTGTGCGACCGGTTTTCAGATGCAGACGGACGAGCGAGAGAAATTCAAATTCCTTGAGCACCTCATATTCTGTAATAGCAGATCTTCCTTCCTCCATGACGGCAACCTTTTTGCGGTCCCGTTTGCTCCTTCCGAGATTCGCTTCAATGGTCCCTTTAGTCTTTTTAAACCGCCCCCAGACGAGCGCCCAGTACTCCCGGTCAATCGTACGCCTAGCAAATTGTTTTGCAAGAAACGCATGCACATGATCATTTTTTGCTACGACCATGAGTCCCGATGTATCTTTATCAAGCCGGTGGACAATCCCGGGACGCATTTCTGTATTGAGAGTGGAAAGATGATTGCAATAATGGAGGAGGGCATTCACCAATGTGCCGGTGTAATTCCCATGTGCAGGATGCGTTACCATCCCCGCCGGTTTATTGATAATCAGCAGAGCTTCATCTTCGTAGACAATCGTCAGGGGAATATCTTCCGCAAGTGCATCGGGGCGCGGGGGCCGGGGAAAAGTGATATCAATGATGTCGCTGGGATTGAGCAGGTAACTGGACTTGACGACCCTCCCATTCACCAACACCATTCCGCCTTTGATGCCGTTCTGTACTTTACTCCGCGTGGCATTTTCTATGCGGTGTGTGAGATAGACATCCAGGCGTTTCCGATGTTCTCCGGGAGGAACAACGATGCGGGCATGTTCACGCTCCTCCGAACTTCCTTGTGAAGGGTGATGAGGAGACATCACTGTGATTTCTATGATGGATTTGCCGGGGATTGCTGCGTATTATTCTGTGATTCTTGAATAGTTCCAGGTGCAACTGTCCCACCAGAAGGAATTGATGTGTTCACAGGTGCAGCAGACTCCGATTTATCGGCTTTAGCAAACTTGCTATGAAACAGCAGCATCAGGACAATGCCGGTGGAAACGGCAGCATCGGCCACATTAAAGACTGCAAAGCGATCCATATGAATTCCGAGAATGTTAATGTGAAAAAAATCCATATCGATAAAATCGACAACCTTTCCGTAAAAGAGCGGGGCCTCCCCAAAAATTACACCGTAAAAAACCCGATCGATGAGATTGCCGAGTGCACCCCCGAGAATTATTGCGAGTGTCAGACGAACGATGAATGTTTCGGTACGTACGTGGTAGATGTAATAAAAGATACCGATACTGGCGAAGAGTGAAAAGAGGGTGAGAAAGAGACGTCCTCCGATCTCAATGCCAAACGCCATACCGGGATTCTCGATAAATGTCAGCCGGAGAAAATCTCCGATCACCGGAATACTCTGCCCCAGCTGCATCCCTTGATGGTAATACTCAACGATGGGAAGGGTAAATCCCTTCACCAGAAGTTTTGTCAATTGATCGACAAGAACGATACCCAGCGTCACATAGAGAACACGCACTCAGAGCCTCAATTCATTCAGAATGGGGATTGGAGATTTCTTTTGATTTGTGATTGTTTGAATGGGCGGCGTCAGTATTCAACGACTCATCACTCTTCATTCTTAACTCTTTACTTCTTCTCACTTTCCTCCCTTTTTCATCTTGCAATCGATACACTGGTGGGCATGGGGGACTGCTTCAAGACGTTCTTTGTCCATGAGCTTACCGCATTCTGTACAAAACCCATACGTCCCTTTTTCGATTCGCGCCAGGGCATCATCGAGATAATTCAGGAATTTGCCTTCCCGTGAGGCAAAGAGAAATGTCTTTTCCCGTTCCATCGCATCTGTCCCCTGTTCCATATGGAGCGAGTATGTTGAATTCTCGATCTCGTACTGTCCGGTCATGACATCCATCATTGTCGACTTCAGCGATTCAAGCTCTTCCAGAATTTCCTTCCGTTTTTCGAGGATGATCTTCTTGAAATGCTCAAGCTGCGCTTTGGAATAACCTTTCTTCACGACAGGTCTCGAAGGCTGAGCCTTCACCTTTATTCTTTTTACGACCGCTTTCTTCGTAGGTTTCGCTCCAGCGCGTTTGACTATTTTCTTTGCTGACGGTTTCTTCACTGCTTTTTTCTTTGCCATGACTCTCCTCCCAATCTGTTGGGATGATGATACATTAATCCATGATATGTGCAACAATATAGACTAAATCTTTAAAACTGCAACCTGAGACAACTCACCATTGATGTCTTCGGACCTGGCTCCATGCTTTCCGGCCTCTTCGGCAGAGAGAGCATGAACCTCTTCAGCAAGCGTTTCCTGCCGGACATATTCTATCATCCGATTGAGTGCTTTCGTCAGTCGTTCTGTTGAAGCATGAACAATCCGGATCCGGTCAACCACGGCAAACCCTGAATCTTTCCGCAGATTTTGAATCCGGCTCACAAATTCCCGCGCCAGGCCTTCATCGAGAAGATCTTCTGTGAGAGCTGTATCTAATGCTACTGTGATCTGGCCGTCATTTTCGACAAGCCATCCCTGAATATCTTCATGGAGAATTTCCACATCTGCTGCGTCGATCGTGAATTCTTTCCCTCCTATGATGAAGGTTGATGTCCCTTTCGATTGGAGACTGCTGATTTCTTCCGATGTCAGATCGCGAAGTCTTGCGGCTATCGGCTGCACGGACTTGCCGAACTTCGGTCCGAGTGTCTTAAAATTAGGTTTCGATTTCTTTTTTATAACGGCAGATTCATCCGTTACATATTCGATCTGCTTCACATTAATCTCTTCCAGGATCACTTCTTCCATCTGAGAGATCAGCTTCCTGTCGGCTTCCGATGTTATCGGGAGAATAATTTTCTGCAGCGGCTGTCGGACTTTGAGATTCGATTTCATCCGCATTGCACGGACGAGACCGACGATCCGGATAGCATATTCCATCCGATGCTCCAGTTCTGCATTGATGACGGTGACATCAACCGCAGGCATTGCTTCCAGATGAATCGATTCCAGTTTTGCCGCTTGACCGCTCATCAGGTTCTGATACATTTCTTCGGCAAGGAACGGGGCAAACGGCGCCGCCAGTTTGCAGATCGTGACCAAACACTCGTGCAACGTCTGATAAGCCGAGGTCTTATCTTTTCCCTTTTCACTTTTCCAGAAACGCCGCCGGTTCCGGCGCACATACCAGTTCGATAATTGATCGATGGTGAAATCACTGATAGCCCGTGCCGCACGTGTCACATCGTATCCATCGACCGCCTGAAGATACGTTCTTACCAGGGAATTCAATTCCGACAAGATCCATTGATCGATCTCCTGCCGTTCACTGACTGGAATGCGCTGATCGATGTTTTCGAAACCGTCCACGTTGGCATAGAGTGCAAAGAATGAATACGTATTCAACAAGGTACTAAAGAACTTCCGCTGCACTTCGCCGATACCTTCTTCATCGAACAGGGTCGGCCGCCACACCGGACTTTGAGCTACCAGGTACCAGCGCACCGTGTCTGCACCGTACTTGCGGAGGAGATCAAACGGATCGACAGTATTCTTCTTTGTCTTGGACATTTTCTGTCCCTGTTTATCAAGAATGAGTTCATTGACAAGCACGTTTTTAAATGCCGGTTTGTCAAAAAGGAATGTGCCAATAGAATGCAGTGTATAGAACCACCCTCGTGTTTGATCAATCCCTTCCGAGATGAAATCAGCGGGGTACGATTTATCGAAAACATCTTTATTTTCAAACGGGTAGTGCCATTGGGCGAATGGCATGGATCCGGAATCAAACCAGACATCGATGAGTTCCGGTGTACGCTTCATGATGCCCCCGCAGTCACAGGGAAACGTCACCGCATCGACATGCGGCTTATGCAGATCCAACGGCTCGGGCACATTGTTCCCCTTCCGGAATTCTTCTACACTGCCGACACATTTTTGTTTGCCGCATGTTTCACAGAGCCAGATCGGCAGCGGCGTTCCCCAGAAACGATCGCGGGACAACGCCCAGTCTTTATTTTCTTCCAGCCAATTTCCGAAACGTCCGGCGCCGACTTCCGGAGGGATCCAATTGATCTGCTTGTTCAGTTCGATCATCCGTTTGGCGTAATCGGTCGTGCGGATGTACCATGATTCGCGTGCGTAATACAAAAGCGGCGACGAGCAGCGCCAGCAATGCGGATAACTATGAAGATACTGCTCCTTCTTATAGAGAATGTTCCGGTGACGGAGATTCTGAATAATCTCAGGGTCAGCATCCTTCACAAACATACCGGCAAAATCCGTGACCTCTGCGTTGAACTCACCGGACTTATTGACCGGATGGATCGTTGGTAAACCATAAGCGCGGCCAACTTGATAGTCATCTTCGCCGTAGGCGGGCGCCATATGAACGATGCCTGAACCATCTTCGGTTGTAACAAAATCGGCAAGTACAACATACCATCCCTTTTCTTTAACCTGATGGTAGGAGAATATTCTCTCGTACTCTTTGTTTGCGAGCACTGATCCTTTGAATCTTTCTTGCACCACATAATCATCACCCAAAACCGACAGTCGTGCTTCGGCAAGGATCAAATGCTCTCCTTTGTGCTCGACCTTTACATACTCAACCTTCGGATGGACTGCAATCGCTACATTGGAAACGAGTGTCCATGGTGTCGTCGTCCAGACGAGAAAGTATGTATTCTCCTCGCCTTTGACCTTTAACTTGATATAGATGGACGGATCTTTAACATCCTGATATCCCAGTGAAACTTCGTGCGATGACAACGGCGTTTCGCACCGCGGACAGTACGGCTGAATCTTGTACCCTTTGTAGACGAGCCCTTTGTCGAAATACTGCTTGAGTGCCCACCAGATCGATTCCATATATTTATTATCGAACGTAACGTAAGGATGCTGGAGATCGACCCAGTAGCCCATCATCCGGGTGAGGTCTTCCCAATCGGCTTTATACTTCCACACAGACTTTTTGCATTCTTCGTTGAACTTCGCCACACCGTAAGCAACGATGTCATCTTTATGTTTGAAGCCAAGCGCCTTTTCAACTTCGATCTCGACCGGCAACCCATGCGTATCCCATCCCGCTTTACGATGAACCTGGTACCCTTGCATGGTCTTGTACCGACAGATGATATCCTTAAGAGTTCTCGCCATGACATGGTGAATACCTGGACGTCCGTTCGCTGTCGGAGGACCCTCGTAGAATGTGAACTCCGGTTTCCCTTCGCGGGTGGATATACTTTTTCTAAAAACGTCGTTCGCTTCCCACGACTTCAAAATTTCTGATTCGAGTTCGTGATAATTAAGCTTATCGGTTAACTGCTTAAACATCTTTGTATTTGCGATCCAGTGGTTGTGTGAATGATTGATTTAGTAACCTGAAGCCATCTCAAAAAAAGAATCACGTCATGCTAAACTTGGTTCAGCATCCATTTCGGAGGTAAAAATAGAGACCGAAACAAGTGGCGCTATACGCCATGGTGAAAACGGTGCAGATTGCGACGGCGACAAAGGCGCTCATTCGGAATGACAATATAGGTTTTTGAGGTGATTTCTGATGATCTTCGAATTGCGATTGAAGGATTCCAGGAACTCCATCTTCAATCTCCAATCTAAAATCTTTTATCTTATTTCATCCGTTTGATAACTTCTTTCATAATTGCCGTCATCTTCGGCTCGGCTTTCCCGGCCACTTTTAAAATTTCTTCAAGCAGTGCCGGTTTCAATGCATCTGGGAAGCATTCGTCGGTCAGAATAGAGAAGCCAAGCACTTTCATGCCCATATGCTGCGCAACAATATTCTCCGGAACTGTGGACATGCCAACCGCATCCGCACCGATGGCACGAAGGAACCGGTATTCCGCTTTTGTTTCCAGATTCGGTCCCTGCACCGCCACGTACACACCCTCCTGCAGGTGGATTTTCAGATCCAGAGCTGCATGTTTCGCGATGGCGATGAGGTTCTTCGCGTATGCTTCCGACATATCAGGAAAACGAGGTCCGAGTTCATCATCGTTCGGGCCGATGAGCGGATTATCGCCCAGCAGATTGATATGATCTGAAATAATCATCACATCCCCTTTTTTGAAAAGGGGATTGAGTGCCCCGGCAGCGTTCGAAACCAGAATATTTTCAACACCAAGAAATTTCATAACCCGCACCGGATACGTCACCTGTTTTAGGTTGTACCCTTCGTACATATGAAAACGTCCCTGCATTGCAACGACGTTCTTCCCGGAGAGCGTACCGAAGATCAGCTTGCCCTGATGAGACTCGACGGTCGAAACCGGGAAGTGCGGAATCTTGCTGTAGTCCAGCACCACCTCTTTCTTGATCTCTTTCGCCAACGCACCCAAACCGGTACCCAGGATGATGCCGATTCTCGGTTTTGAATCCGTTTTTGTCCGGATGAATGTTACCGTTTCACCGATATGCTGCCGTAATTCTGTCATAAGAAACCTCATACTTCATTACAATTTTTTTAGAATCTCATCAATTTCTAAATGATCCTTCCCTGTTCCTCTGGAAGAATCATTCTTATTCCCATCTTCATCATTCTCCAGTGCACGGATCAGGTTCAATTCCGATGAGAGGACAATCTTCAATTTACTCAGGACACTTTCCTTTCTCGCTTTGAGCTGCGAGATTTCTTCCTTGGCACGGGCAAAGTCGAGCCGGGCTTTTTCCACGATTTGAGACGCTTTCACTTCTGCCTCTTTGACAATGAGTTCCGCTTCCCGCTTGGAATGTTCGATAGATTTTCCGCTTGTTTCCTGTGCCTGCATGAGGGTCTGCTGGAGTGTTTTCTCCATATTCTTGTAGTCAGCGAGCTGTGTTTCCTGTTCAAGGATTTTATCTCTTTGTTCATGGTTTTCGTGGATCAGGTCTTCCATGTCGTTGGATACCATCTCTAAAAAAGTTTCCACTTCAATCGTGTCGTACCCGCGCATGGTCTTCTTAAACTGCTGACGCTTGATTTCCAGAGGTGTAATTTTCATTGTTGTCCCTTTCCCTTCACGTTCTTTAACCGTGCTCCAAAGATTGCTGTTCCAATGCGGATGAGTGTTGCACCTTCTTCGATCGCTACTTCAAAATCGTGCGTCATCCCCATCGAGAGATGGCGCATCTGAACATGTTCAATTCCTTCCCCGTTGACCCGCTGTTGGACTGCTGCTAATTGCTGAAACGACCTCCGTGAATCATTCGGATCATCCGAAAACGGTCCCATCGTCATCAATCCGCACACCCGCACATGAGACAGCAGCGAAAGATTCTTGATGAGTTCCACCACCTTCTCGGGTTGAACACCGAACTTCGTTGCTTCATCGGTGGTATGTACTTCTACTAAAATATCCTGCATCCGGTCATGCTGCGATGCGCGTTTATTGATCTCGCTGCCGAGACCTAGATTATCTACGGAATGGATAAGATGAATGTACTCGGCTATATATTTTACTTTATTCGATTGCAGATGCCCGATAAAATGCCATCGGAGAGGCTGCCCTAGTACCTTTTGACGTTTTTCCTGCAATTCCTGAACAAAATTTTCACCAAAGTCTATTTGACCTGCTGCTATCGATTCTTCAATGAGTTCTGCAGAAAATGTCTTGGAAACTGCTATCAATTGGACGTCTTCACTTCTGCGTCCACTCCTCTCACAGCTCTTTTCAATGCGTTTCCGCAGAATTTTAAGATTTTCAGCAATCATGTCGTTCCAGCAAGGGGTTAATATACTCCAACTCACAGCCAAAATCAAATGGAAATAATTGAGCAGAAATTCCCGGCATTGTAAAAAAAGAGGTTCTGCGGTTTCTTGACTTCAAGTCGTTAATTCCCTTTATTGGAAGAGAGCTTCTTTAGGATGGAGTAGTCAGTGTCTGATTTCGAACGTTTTGATGATGATAACATCGGGCCGAAACCGAACAAGCATTCGGAGGATGATGTCCGGAGGTTCCGTGAATTGCTGCGGAATGGCGGCAAAGACATCAATAATCCGGAAGCATTGGAGGAAATCATCCAGTTCTATTTTGAACATGAGAAGTATGATGAAGCACTGACCTACGCCGACCGTCTCCTTTCCTTTGAACCATTCAACGCGGACGCCTGGCAGCGAAAGGGAATGATTTTTAATAACCTCTTTCGATATGAGGACGCTTTGGCTTGTTTTGATAAAGCACTCAGCCTTAATCCGACCGATCCCGAAGCATATGTTAACCGGGGCATTACTCTGGATAACCTGAACCGGACTCATGAGTCTATGGCATCATTCGACAGGGCGCTTGAACTCCAGCCATCGCACGATGATGCACTCTTCCACAAAGGTGTCACGCTCGAGAAACTGGAGCGTTATGCCGATGCCGAGTCGGTGTTCCAACGCGTTCTGCAAATCGACCCTGACCATGCCGATGCCTGGTACGAGCTTGGCTATTGTTATGATTATCTCGAAAAGCCACAGGAATCCATCCGATGTTATGATGAGCATATCAACCGGGATCCTTTCAATTTCAACGCATGGTACAACAAAGGGATAGTCCAAAATCGGATCGGCCAGTTCTTGAAAGCCATTGAGAGTTATGAATATGCTCTGGCGATCAAAGAGGATTTCCCTGCAGCATGGTACAATATGGGGAACGGTTATGCGAATCTCGGACGCCTCCAGGATGCCATACGCTGTTTTACTACTGCTCTGAAATTTGATCCCAAGGACGTTGGATCACTCCACAATCTTGGCAATGCCTACGAGGAACTCAACGACTTCATCCAGGCAATTGCGAATTACTCCACCGCTCTCACGATTGATCACCGGCACCATGAATCTTATTTTGGCAGGGGGTGCTGCTATGACGGCCTCGGAAAGACTGAAGAAGCATTAGCTGAATACCAGCAAGCCGCCGAGATCAACCCGGAATATCCCGAATATTGGTATGCATGCGGCGATGCTCTCTATAACCTGGGAAGGATTGATGAGTGCCTGGTGTGTTATCGAAAAGTGATCGCCTTGGATCCTAAAGATCCTGAAATATGGTTCGATTTAGGTGATACGTTAGGAGAAGCAGCATCCTATGCTGAAGCTATTGCTGCATTGAATGAATGTACTAAACTGGATCCCAAATTTGCACCGGCATATTTCAGCCGCGGAAAGATCTTGCTTGCGCAGAATTTGAAGGAAGAGGCATCCAATGAGTTTTTCATTACCTTTAATTTAGTACCTGATATGAGAAAAGATTTTGAACAATTATTTCCGAGTCTCACAACTGACCGCCACTTTGTACATCTCTTTAAAAAGCAGTAACATTTTTTCCTTGTTCTCGTTGATCTCGATGATTGTGCCTACACCAAGGATGCAGGGTCTGTGATGATGAAACGTTTCGCAGTAATCGGCCATCCTCTTGGCCATTCTCTCTCTCCGCTCATGCACAATACGGCATTCCAGATCCTCGGGCTGAACCATCACTATGAAGCGTTCGACCTTGAAGCTGATGCACTGAAGAGCAGCGTTGAACGATTTCGAGATCCTCTCTGGGGAGGATTTAACATTACCACGCCATACAAAGAGGCCGTTATTCCGCTGATCGATGAAATGAGTCTTGAAGCACGCACGATAGGCTCGGTGAATACTGTGACAAATCGGAACGGCACATTGTTTGGTATAAACACAGACATGCTTGGACTACAGCAGTCCCTTGAACCCGTGCGGGCGGAAATCGATGGGAAGAATTGCCTGCTCCTTGGTTCCGGCGGGGCTGCCCGCACTGCGGCATTTGTACTCGTTCGTCTTTTTCATCCTCATATGCTCACTCTTGCCGTACGTTCTCCTGAACGGGCGCACAGCATTAAGCACAATCTCCTTTCCTGCGAGACAGGAATTGATATCTCCCCGGTTTCCGGAGAGAAATTTGAAGAGGCACTGCAGTCGAGCACATTGATCGTCAACGCAACCACCGTGGGTATGTACCCGAACGACTCTGAATCACCACTGCACCGTCACCAGCTTCTCACTTCAAAACATATTGTCTTCGATTTGATCTATCGACCGCTGACAACCCGCCTTCTCTATGCGGCGCACGCTTGCGGTGCAAGGACCATCGACGGCTTGGAGATGTTTCTTCATCAGGGAGCGGCCGCTTTTCAACTCTGGACAGGAATGGAAATGCCGGTGTCTCCCGTACGTCAGCTCCTGGAGCAAACGTTACGGTTAGAGACCCCTACTCATGTGTAACGTGAGACATACGGTAAACACCAGATTTTTTCTCCCCGATTGCAGCTGTGCAAACAAGAGATACAGATTCAGCAGAAAAACCCGTTGACTCTCTATCAGTTTTTCCGTATTTTTATTATGGATTAAGACAAAGTGTATTTAAACAGAGGAAAACAATGTACGCAGTAGTAGAAATTGCTGGAACCCAGGTGAAGGTATCTCCTTCCGATAAAGTGTTTGTACCGAAAATGCAGTCGGAGATCGGCGCAACAGTAAAATTCGACAAAGTCATACTTGCGGGCGATGAAAAGAAGACAACCATCGGTAGTCCCTTCATCAAAGGTGCTTTTGTCGAAGCGAGAGTACTTCGCCATGTCAAAGATGACACAGTCATTGTGCTGAAGAAGAAAAAGCGGAAGGGCTATCGGGTCCGCAATGGACATCGTCAGCAGTTCACGGAAATTGAAATAACAAATCTAGCTTAACCAGGAGAGGTAGGATGGCACATAAAAAAGGCGGTGGAAGCTCTAAGAACGGCCGCGACAGTAATGCCCAACGCCTCGGGGTAAAACGTTTTGGCGGACAATCTGTTCTCGCCGGCAATATCCTCGTGCGTCAACGCGGAACAAAATATCATCCCGGTATTAATGTAGGGATTGGCAGTGACGACACTCTTTTTGCGCTCGCAACCGGCGTCGTTAAATTTGAACGTGTAGGCAAGGCAAGACAGCGGGTCAGTATCGTTCAAGCTGCATAGACCGTTTCATAGAAGGATTTATTGATAAGCCCCCGTCTTGGGGGCTTTTTTTTTTCATATATATTACTATCTTACTCCTTAGAATTGTTGTTAAGGAACTCGCAATAAGGAAATCTTTTTCATATAATTCAAAAACCCATCACAAAAGAACCGGAGGTCATTATGAAGATTACCGTCATTGGAGCAGGAAATGTTGGAGCATCATCAGCCCAGCGAATTGTTGATAAAGAGCTCGCAAACGAAGTTGTCCTCGTTGACGTGATTGAAGGAATGCCTCAGGGCAAAGGTCTCGATATGTACGAATCGGCACCGGTGGAAGGGACCGATACCAAGATCATGGGAACGAACTCCTATGAACCAACAGCAAATTCCGATATTATTCTTATCACCGCTGGGATCGCCCGCAAACCGGGTATGAGCCGGGATGATCTGCAGACAACAAACGCAAATATTGTCAAGACCTGCACGGAGCAAGCTGCCGCGAAATCTCCAAAAGCAATCATTATTGTCGTTTCCAATCCTCTGGATGTCATGACCTATGTGGCACTGAAGGTGAGCGGATTTGACCGGCACCGAGTCATCGGCATGGCGGGAATTTTAGATTCCTCCCGCTTCAGGACGTTTATTTCGATGGAACTCGGTGTCTCTGTCGAAGATGTCAGCGCCTTCGTCCTGGGTGGGCACGGCGATACGATGGTTCCGCTTCCGCGCTACTCAACAGTAGCAGGAATTCCGCTTCCGGATCTCATGGATAAAGAGACCATTGACCGGTTAGTAAAACGGACACGCGATGGCGGCATTGAAATCGTGAACTTTCTCAAGACCGGCAGCGCCTACTATGCCCCCTCCTCAGCCGCAGTACAAATGATCGAAGCCATCGTGAAGGATAAAAAGCGCATTCTTCCCTGCGCCGTATCTCTTCAAGGCGAATATGGGATCCAGGATACCGTCGTGGGAGTTCCCATAAAACTAGGCAAAGGCGGAATGGAACAAATCATCCAGATCAAACTTTCACCCGAAGAGCAAGCCGCTCTTAATAAATCTGCGGGAGATGTTAAAGCTAATATCGGAAAGCTCGCACTCTAGGATTCTTGAATTCCTTCCAAAATAGCCCCGGAATGACTCGCCGGGGCTATTTTACAGATTCTTATTATGATTCTTGCATCTTAATACTTCATTTATTATACTGACTGCGTTCGAAGCACTGATTACAAAGGCATGATTTATATTACAACAATTATCAAATCACTCACATTATTTAAGGAGGTCACCTTGAAGAACTTTTCTCAACATGCAGCATGGACTTTTGTCCTTTCGGTGTTGGTCGTCTGTACGGTTTTAGCGGGAGGATACCAAATCGGTGAACAGGGCGCGCGTGCAGTAGGTATGGGCGGTGCGTTCGTTGCCAATGCATCCGACCCATCCGCAATTTATTACAATCCTGCCGGATTAGTGGGTCAAACAGGAATTAATGTGCTTGGCGGATTTGATTTGATTATGCCATCTACTAAGTTCGCTGCTACTGCACCATTACCATCGTCATATTCAATGTCAACGAATTCACAGGTTTTCACACCCATTAATGTTTATGGCACGTATCAAGTTGATGATGATATGGTGGTAGGTCTTGGAATATTTAATCCATTTGGACTTGGTACAGATTGGCCTGCACCGCTATCAACGAACACCAGCATTTCCACTTTTTACTTTAATCCCTCTATCGGTTATAAAATCAACGAAGATCTTTCCGTTGGACTCGGTATCAGTTTTGTTTATGGATCAGTATCAATAACAGCTCCTGGTGAGACTTTTGATGCTACTGGAAGTGGCTTCAATATAAACATTGGTGCAAAATATAAAGTCATGCCGGGTTTAACGGTTGGATTATCATATAGAATTGAAACCGATGTTAAATTATCCGGCGATTTAACTATGTCTACAGCTTTAGGTTCAAAAAAAGGTACGGGTGATGTGACTGTACCAATGCCGGGTAATCTTCAGATAGGAGCGGCGTATGATGTAATGCCAGAGTTGACAGTCGAAGCTGATTTACAATATGTTCAATGGGGTGCCTTTGAATCCCTTGATCTTAATTATAATTTAGGTTCTCCAATACCAGCAGGAACTCAAGCTCAACCCCAAATGTGGGATGATGGCATAACCGTACGAGTCGGAGGTGAATATAAATATTCTCCAGAGATTACATTGCGCGCTGGTTTAATCATCGATCTTACACCGCAAGGAATTTCAAAAACGACACCAATGCTTCCCGATGCGGATCGAACCGATATTTCCCTGGGCGGCAGTTATAAAATCGATGATAATTGGCATGTTGATGCATCCTATATGCTTGTATTGTTCGCAGATAAAACCGTTGGGAGTACTAATATTTATCTGACTCCTGGAACATACAGCAGTACAGCGCATGTCTTTAGCGTAAATGTTGGGTACGCGTTCTAATCTGTTATTTGCCTCAGAATACAAAAAAGGGAAAAAACCCGTCTCGGAAATCGAGACGGGTTTTTTTTGACCTATCTAGTGGGAATCATCGTCCTTATCTGTGGAGCTTCACTTTCATCTCTACGACAGAACCTGATTTGAGCGTTTTGAAGGTGACTTTATCCATCAACGAGCGGATCAAAAACACACCGCGTCCGTTTTCCTTCAGAAGGTTCTTTTCTTCGCGCGGATCCTGAAGCTGAGCAGGATCAAATCCTCTTCCCTCATCTTTCACGCGAATCGTCAAAATATGTTTATCCACGATACACCGAACGGAGACCTTTTTGTCCGGATTCGATTGATTACCGTGGATCATCGCATTATTGACGGCCTCAGTACATGAGACCAGAAGACGATACATGGTCCCGTCATCGATATTTAACTTCTTGCTGATCGTCTGCAGGAACTTTTCAATACCGGTGATCGCGCGCGGATTACTGCTGACCGTCAGATCAAAGACATGTTTCGAGGACTTCAAGATGTTTTTTTTATAATCTGATGACGTCATAGATATTCCTCAGTTACAGATTGAATCCTACTTGAACTGAGAGATTAGAGATTGATAACGTTGTTTTTCCGTTTGTCTTTTGTTCTTCCCGCCACCCGACAATTCTGACCCGTTCAGCTCCTGTGCTCGACCACTCTACCATCGCAGTAGGCCCCAAAGCTTCAATCCCCTGTACAAACATCCTTTGGTCGCCTTCGTATGTGTACCGATCCTGCCCAAAATATCGGTATCCGATTCCCACTTTCAATCCCATTTCAGATGACCATATTAACTCGGGCCAAAACGTCTTCTCAATATAATACTCTTCCGGCTTCTCTTTGAATTCTTTCCATCGGAGTGTGCCTCTTTCAAAGATACGCAAGCTTCCTGAAAAGTTGCACTGGATTCTCTTACTGAGTTGAATCACGGAGGAATCAGACCACAGGGCCTGCCGGAACGAGAAACTCCGAATAGATGCCACCTGCTGCTCATAGTCGCTGACGGTATAATTCGCGAGTACTTCGGTCCGGGCAACCGTGTGGAACCATGACGCTGGAGCATAGTCGATACTCGGAGAAAACCGAAGAACCCGATTCCAGTTGTTATTGGCACTTTGGTCCCGATCCAAATATACCATATGAAACAGAGTCAGGTCTGCATTCACGGCAAGGGAAAAATCCTTCGAAAACCGATGAACAAATTCAATTCCGGACGTCACGAGCAGCTCATCGCGGTCATCGGTATTCAGAAGATCAGGCGTATCATACCGAAGAATACTGGCTGATGAAACCAAGCGGATATTATCATTCTGAGTTACCTCGCTTGTCAGTCCGATTGACATCATTGTCCGCTGGGCAGTATTCTCCAATCTGTTCGCCGATCCCCGCTGATGTTCATACACGGAGTCCGGAATAAGCACATCATCTTTTACTGAATGCCGCTCATCTTTTTCTTGATAAGAAAGTCTGATATCCGCCGCAAACCAATCGAGTGCTGTCCACTGCAGCGAAAGGCTTCCGAAGTACTGCATTTCCTGGATGCGCGAATCGAGGACCAACGATGCGGGATCCTGAAAGCGATACCCCCGATCAATCAGCTTGTTCGAAAACCCGCCTAGCACGATCAACGACAGACTCTCTCCCATCGAATACTTCGTCCGGTTGATGATATCAACATTGCTCGCATCACGCTGATATATATTATGCTGCACTCCCAGTATGGATTGGCTTGCAGAAGAAAGTGTAGTAAAGAATTCCCGGCGCTGCGTTGAATAGCTGACGGCCAAGGAGTCTTCAATGCCGAAGCCAAAATCGCGAATCAGAACCGCCTGGGCATCACCGGTACGTGGAGAACGTCGTCCGAGCAGTGATTGATTCCACGATGAGCGAAGAGAGACATGAGAATCCTCAAGCTTCATCCGCCGTGCATCGAGACCGAAGGCATAGGCAAATCCATGATCGCTTTCTTCCTCCTGAGAATTGACCTCGTAACCGCCGGATGCCTCACCCGTCAGATTCTCCAATGGAAGGTATTCAAAACCTACAAGAACCTGATGTTGAGCCATCCGGCCAAGATCGGTGGCCCGGCTATCCGCCAAAACGTTCGATGCATTCCGGAATTGAAGGATCCACTTCTCTTTGAGACGCGCCCGCAGCGCAATCAGCCCTTGATATTCATCCTGAGCGGCAGTTTGATTTGTCTTGATAAGACGAGAACGAAGAACCTGTCGAACATCCACATCCCAGACCGGGCCGTGTATCTCTTTTTGAAATATTCCATTCCAGAGATAGGTATTCAAAATTCGGTCAAAACTGAGTGAAGAAATTTGAAGGCTGTCACTCGATGAAGCCGAGATGGTATGAAGAATTTCCTGACTGATCGCAACTGTGAAGACTCCACCCATGCCGCAGCAGAGCGAACAGAGAGAGAGGATACAACCTGAACGTCTGAATGTACGCATCAGCGGCTACTTCCAAAGTCGTTCGCGGAACAGTTGAAGAAATCTCTCACGGTCGACGCGTGTCACGACACGGAGCGGGCCGGATTGTTTTTCTGTCCTTACATCGGCCACCGTCATACCACGCGTGAATGTACCCCTGCATTCCACGTGGGCATCAACATGCCGAGTTTCAATCAATGAAGGATCTACCACCACAGCAACGGCCAGAGGATCGTGCAGATAGCCCCCCCTGAACCCTTCGGTCCTCAAATGATACTCCATATAATCATGGGTCATTTGAAGGAGAAAAGCGAAATAACGGCTTCCGTGCTGTGCTGCTACTGCTTCCAATTCGCTCCTCATTAGAACGCATTGCTCAGTGATATCCAACGGCAGTATCGTTACCGGTAAGCCGGAATTCAATACATTCTCTGCAGCCTCTGGATCCACATAGTAATTGAATTCAGCAACCGGACCGGTATTCCCGGGAACGCGAAAAGCACCCCCCATACTGATGATACCATCGATGTTCTTCATAGCGGAAGGGTTCTTGTGAAGCGCATGCGCAATATTTGTCAGGGGACCGATAGCAATGATCGTCAATTTCCGGCGATACTCTGCACAGCATTGTATGATCATATCAACAGCTTTGTTCGGAGAAGCTTTCGTTTTCTTGTGAATTGTGCGCTGCGTATTGCCGAGACCATCACGTCCATGCACTTCCGATGCAGTCAACAGCGAACGCACCATAGGTTTGTACGCCCCTTCGATGACTGCAGGCGGATTCGAGATCTCCAATAATTCCAGAATGGCCCGTACATTCCGTGTACATTTATGTACTTCGACGTTCCCGGCAACCGTCGTTATCACTTTCACAGATATTTCCGGAGAGCGGAATGCAAGAATGAGGGCCAATGCATCATCCACACCGGTATCCGTATCGATCAATATCGGACGCGGTACCATTACCCTACGAGATCCTTCGCTGAGTACTTCGGAGAAAAACCCAATTCATCATGCGCCTTCTTATTGCTGATCAAAGACATCATACCTGAAAAATCCGGACGAATATCTGACACTTCCGGATAATACTTGTTGAGCAATACACGGCTTTCCTGTCCGGTCCAATTCTCATCCGCACAAATGAACATGGTTTCATGCCGCTGCGGAAGTTTTACCATCAATGCCAACTGAATTGCCTGTGCAACGTCTTCGACATGAATATATGCCCATAAATTCTTATACCATTGCGGATAGTTCGAAATCAGCTGACGGTAGAATTGAATTTCCTTCTCCTCCGGAACCCAGATCCATGGTGCCCGCAGACAAATCGTCCTTATTCCCACCCGTCGCGTAAATCCCGCACAGAGGAGTTCGCAGCTGACTTTGCTCAGACCATAGGGATCTTGCGGCAGCACGGGATGTCCTTCATCTATGGGGATATACAACGGCGCCATCGGAGTTAATGCAAAAGCAAATCCCAGTGTCGATTCGCTCGACATAAAGACAACCTTCTCGATTCCATTCGCTGCACATGCTTCCAGAATGTTATATGTTCCGACTGTATTCACGCGGAATACTTTTTCCGGCGGATCGTTCAAGGGGTGCGGAATTCCGGCAAGATGGATAACTGCATCAAAACCGCGCACGACATCTCGTACTAGTTCTCCTTCCAGGACGTTCACCGGATGGAACGGCAAATCGTACCGGCGGGGCGCTTTGATATCCAGCATTTCTACTGTATGTTCCCTGGCGAGTTCATTGACAACATACCGCCCCACTAACCCGCTGGCACCTGTGACGAGTATTTTCACTGTTACACCTCTGCTTTTTCTCCTGAGACAGGGATGTGGATGTCCTGTCGTATACCGGTCTCTTTCAGCTTTGAAGAAAGTTTTTCACTCTGCGTCATTTCTCCGTGAACCAGGAATATTTTCTTCAACTGACGTTGATCTGCTGCTGTAATATATTCGACCAGTTCATGCTGATCTGCATGAGCGGATAAGGAATTCAGCACCATCACTTCTGCATTCAGCCTCAACACTTCTCCAAAGATATTCACTTCAGGAAGTTTCTCTGCTATCCGGTGACCCAGGGTATGTTCCGCCTGATACCCGACGATGAGGATCGTGTTCTTTGGATTTTCAATATTGTTTGCAAGATGATGAACAATTCTTCCCCCTTCGCACATCCCCGACGCCGAGATAATGACGCATGGCGTTTGCAGCGAGTTCAGCTTTTTTGATTCTTCCACAGACCTCACGTAAGTCAGGCGGTTGAAACCAAATGGATCTTCATGAACATGAAGATGGTCGAGAGTTTCCCGGTCAAAACATTCGGCGTGCATCCGAAAGACATCGCTGGCATTCACCGCAAGCGGGCTATCGACGTATATGGGAACAACCGGCAGCCGTCCTTCATCAAACAGTTCAGACAGGAGATAGACAATTTCCTGTGTTCGACCGACGCTGAACGACGGGATAATCACTTTCCCGCCGCGTTCAGTCGTTTGTTTTATGATGCTATTGAGTGAATCCTTCATCCCCTTGACCGGATCGTGGAGCTTCCCGCCATACGTGCTTTCAGAAATCAAAACATCCACACTACCGATCGGCTGCGGATCCCTGATGATCGGCATGTTTTTCCTTCCCAAATCCCCCGTAAAGCCAATGGTCTTCCTCTTGCTGTTTTCCTCAACATCCAGCACCGTTACAGCAGAACCCAGGATGTGTCCGGCATCGAGAAATTTTCCCGTCATACCTTTAGCAACCTGAATCGGTTGGTCGTAGTTGATGCTGATAAATTGGGCCATCGCAGCCGAAACATCCTGAACATCATACAGCGGATTAAAAAGCGGTTCGTGCTTTTTCTGGCGTCTCTTATTGACATATTCAATATCGCGCTGCTGGATATAGGCACTGTCATACAGCATAATATTACAGAGATCGCGTGTTGCCGATGTGGCATAAATGGGGCCGTGATAGCCGTTTTTCACCAATGTGGGGAGGTTTCCCGCATGATCGATGTGTGCATGAGAAAGAATGACCGCATCAATATTCGAGGGATCAAAGGGGAATGTACGGTTGCGATCATATGCTTCTGACCGTCTCCCCTGGAACATACCGCAATCGAGAAGAATTCGTGTTCCATTTACAGAGACGAGATGCATGGAACCGGTTACCGTTCGTGCGGCTCCAAGGAATTGAATGACCATTCGCTGCCTGCCTTCCAGAGATGTGTACTATGCGATGGAAAGTAGAAAGAAGAGAGGTGAAATGCAAAAGTAGATGGCCGAGTGAAAACTACTTCCTCCCCTCGGCCTTCCATTCAAACACTGATGATTTTATGCGGTTGATTTCTTTTGCTTGCTATAACGCGGTAAAGGAAGAAATCGTTTCAGTGCCTCTACCCGTGCATACGCTGTTCGTGAATGAACATTATTGGGATATTGCGAATTCAATTCTCCATATGCCCACCGTGCCTTTACCGGGTCACCAAGCTGTTCATATGACTTGCCCAGCATTAAATAGGCATCCACTTTTTTATTGGACGACGGTATTGCGAGAACTTTTTGGAATGCGTATACAGACTCCTGAAATTCTCGCCTGGCGTAATGGCACTCGCCGATCCAATATTCGCAGTTATCGGCAAGATCTTCCTCTATTCCCTTTTCGAGCAAACCCTTGAATACCGCCGACGCTTCATCGAATTGCCTTTGACGAAACAGCTTCACTCCTTCTGCGTACTCATTTTTGAGAGTGTCCGTCGAACGTGCCGGAGAGAACACGGATGGTTCCAGAGCGGGACTGCTTACAAGAAGTCGCGTTTGCAGGTCAGCGACTTGCTGTGTCAGCTGTTTATTTTCAGATTGAAGGAGCACAATACTCTGCTCAAGTGTACTTTGCCTGCTGGAGGTCAGATATTCCTTTGACTCCAGTGAGCTTACTTTATCGATGAGCTCACGTGTCGAGGTAAGCAGCGACCCGGCAAAGTGCTGAAGCGATGCAAGCGAGTCGCGTAAGGCTATAGCAGCCCTCGTCGCCGATTCGAGCTGCGACATCAGCAGCTCTATATCTGCAGAAGAGACCGCAGAATGGGATCGCTGCGGCATCATGGGCACAGGCTGGAAGAAATCATCCCGCGACCGGATTGGTTCCCGTGTAAATGAACACCCTGAGAGTAATAAGGCGAACGCGGATGTGAGAAATATTGATCGTTCGAAAGTAATGATAGTATCTCCCCTATTCACTTGGCGGATTCTTTTTTGCCGATAATATATATGCAGTAAACCCCAATACTCCAACCACAATAATAGCCGTGGTGACGTTGTCTAAAGCATACGATCCATGTTTTGGATGCGGCGGTACCGGCACACGTTGAAATGGTACATAATCTTTCCATGGGATCCGTGTTACGGATTCTACTTGAAAATCAAATTCGTAGTGTTTCTCCACATTCCCAAACGTTAACGGCAGCGTGAGACCAACCCGCTGACCAACACTTTTCAAGATTGATTCTCGCAGTGTCGTCGAATTACGATCGATCGTCGGCAGCAGATCTACCTCCACCCATCGATCGCCATCGTTGTACACATTCTCCCGCGGAATAGCTATATCCCGAATATACCCTAGGGGCGGCAACAGGATAGACTCTGCGGAAGCAGTGTCTCCATAGAGATTCGTAGAATGCCGGATCGGAAAATATCTGCCATTGATGCTCATCGCGACTTTGTTCCAATGAATAAGCGTATTCGATTCAGAAATGTTCTGGATTTGAAATCGGAGCGCAGCTTCATCAAACTTGAACTGGATGATCACACTGTCATCCTGGAAGAGGAGATCTTGTCTTTCCATGGGGTACACCAATTTATAGGTGTACCGGTATTTATTCCCGCTTCCCGGACTGAACCTGCTCGTCGAACTGCACGACGAGAGAATCGCTGCACACAGAAGAACGGCACCATAAGATGTCAATGGCAATTTCATTTTCTACATTTCTTCTCATCAATCCGTGAATTACGTTTCAACTTCTCCTCCATCATTCCCCATGGATGACACACGGGGATCATTCCGGCCGACAGTGACGGAATTATTTGAGCATGACCATTTTCTTCGTGCTCGCATATTCTCCGGCAAGCAGCCGATAGAAATAGACGCCGCTGGCGATACGAGCGCCATTTTCGCTCTTCCCATCCCACACGACAGAGTACCGTCCAGCATCGTAAATGCCTCGTTCTATGGTCCTGACCTTCTGGCCAAGGATATTAAATATCTGGATCGCGATACGCGGGAGCTTGCCGGCAACTTCCGGTACATCAAATTCAATGGTTGTACTCGGGTTAAACGGATTGGGATAATTTTGATAGAGCATCCAATCGCGCGGTATCGAATTTCTGATATCCGTCTGTTTCGAATTGATCATTGAAACGACATTGTTCGAGCCCGTACTGATGAGCACATTGATCGAATCGACGTTGTTATTCGTCAATTGGATTGGCAAACGGAAGATTGCCGAATCGCCCGGTTCGATCGGAATATTGTTTGCATTCCACAGGATCACACTGACCTCTTTACCGGTGCTCTTCACATCAGCCCGCATCATCTTTGCACGCTCGAACACCACATCAGCTGTATCAAGAACTGCAGCATTCTTCATATAGATCACTGCCTGCAAGCCCTTGATTGGTTCAGAGTTCTTGAGTGAGAACCGAGAACCGATATGCGTTGTCTGGATATTGCAAGAATCTGTTAAGGACGTAAAGAGCGGCGAACCGGCGCCCGCCGCAGCTGCACTTCCTGATACCTTCTTACTCAGAGTCACAGGAGTTTGTGTCCAATCGTATGTCGGCACCCATTTATCAGCCAGCAAACTGTCAAGACAGACCTGAACATCACGAATATCAACCACGCCATCGCCAGGAGGGGTTCCATCAGAATGAATCGGATACATATCTGCTTTCTTAAATTGATACTCGTTCAGCACTATTCGCCCTAAGATATGGTCGATGATGGCAGTGAGATCGCCGATGTTCAGGAAATTATCGTTGTTGACGTCTGCCATCAGCATGATCGCATCCACGCTAAAGATCGTATCCCTGACGCCAGGAATCGATGCCTGCACTTTATACCGGCCCGTTCTGTTGCCAAGTGTCAAGACTGTAGAGGCGCGTCCGAATGCATCGGTTGTATCAATAGATCTGCTTAATGTATCAAACTTCGCAAGTGTATCCGGCCGTTCGATGACAGCAAATCTCACCACTGCAGAAGGAACAAGATTGCCGCCTGTATCGCTTACCTGAACAACGAACGGGTTGACCTGATTACCAATTTGACCCACCTGACCATCACCCGATTCCTGTGCCAGGGACTTTGGTGTGCCAACCAATGCAATCGCATCGAACCGGACCAGACTATCCGACGGGAGTGCAGGTGTTCGTGCAGTGACACTGTACCGGCCGATTCTCGAGCCAAGTGTCAGTACCGTTTTTGCTTCACCGGCGACATCTGTCCAGACGGTATCTCTCGATAATTGATACCCCCAGGCACCGCTCGGTGTATCGGTAAGAGCGAAGGTGACCGCACTTCCGGGAACCGGGTTGCCGCCGATGTCGGTAAGTCTGACGGCTAATGTATCAAGGACGGTAAGGATTGGTTTTTTCGCTGTGTCCGGACTGCTTGCTGTCGCAATCCACTTTGCCGAACCATGGCTTGCTGTTGCACTAAATGACACCGGCAGACTTAAGGTATGCGAAGTTGCAGTTACCGTGTACGGTCCTATCTTATTGCCAAGTGTCAATCGAATTGAGGCAAGTCCTTCGATATCAGTCAGTGCTATGGAAGAACTCAGCAGATATCCGGTTGCCGACGGAGGTGCCGCGGCTAACGCGAAGAAGACGGTATCATTCGAGATGGGATTGCTTGCCCTATCCGTTAGGCGCACTTCAAATGGAACATCAAGCGGCTGCAGGATTTCTTTGCTTTGATTTTGTCCGTGTTCCATAAGAAGTTTCTGTGCTACACCATGGGTTGCATTGAATGCGAACGACTGCGGTGCAGCTGGAATTGTAGTAAATGTCGCCTGTACGCCGTACGTACCAACTGTATCTCCCAGTGTCAGCTGAACAGGAGCTCTGCCCAGAGAATCGGTCCGGAGACTGTCTGCACTTAAGTGACCAATCGCTCCGGCAGCGAGCTGACCGGATCCATCCGCATCAACAGTCCCGTGAGTTTTCGGCGTGCGGAGTACGCCTGATTGACTAGATGCGTGGTCATTGCTTTCGCTCACCACGATCTTGGCGAACGATAGACCGGACAGCTGTCTCTGCACGGATTGGCCGGGGTTGTTCAGAATGAATTTCACCATCACACTATCGACAGGGTTATCACCGCGGTCAGCGACCGATACTCCGAACGGCGGAAGCGTCGTACCGATTGTATCGGTGACTGAACTCATAAATGTATTGATCCTGGTCACCTTACCGTGAGTTGCTTTCGCAGTAAAGAACCGCTCCAAGCCAGCAAAGGAAGCATCCTTCGCACTGATCGTATAATTACCGACGATCGTTGCATATGCGAAATTCGCACTGGCCTGTCCAAGAGTATCTGTGACAGTCGACATCGAATCGATATCAACATTATCGGGCCGCTTCAACGTAAACTTCACAGTACGTCCCGCGACAGCATTCGTATCGCTATCCGTGATCCTATAGGTAAATTCAGGCATAGGAGCGCCAATGGTGTCCTGACGCATAATATTGTCCTGCCAAGCTAATGCCGGCAAACCATGCGATGCAGTGAAGGTGAAGTATGTCACGCTGTCAGTTTCGGGTGACGTTACCTTCACGCGATACTTCCCTACCTTATTGCCAAGCGTAATGACAGTCGAGGCATGTCCATTCGCATCCGATGTATCTACGAGCTTGCTCAACATATAACCCATAGCATTTGCGGGAACGCTGTCTATCTCGAAATGAATTTCAGCACCCGAAACCGCAATAAGCGAATCATCGAGCGCCTGAATCGTCAACGGTAATAACATCTTCTTCACTGTATCAACCTGACCGTCCCCGGCAATCGATGGGATAGTGGCAACAGCCGAACCCGCATCGGCGTCGAACACCAAGGAATCGTTCGGCAGGTCCGGCGTTCGTGCTACAATCCTATACTTCCCGCGCAAACTGCCGAGTGTGAACAGAACAGAAGCCTCACCATTAGTGTTGGTATGTACGCTAGTGTCTGATAATTGTTGTCCACTTGCACCGTCCGGAGCCGAACCAATGCTGAACGTGATTTTCGATTGGACTATGGGTTGTCCATAATAATCCATCAACTTTAACTTCAACGGCAATGGTAAGAGTGTATTAGGCCGTCCACGTTGCCGATCACCCGCTAAAAGTCGAATCGAATCAGCTTCCCACTCAAATTTCGCATTACCGAGCGAATTCGCTGCATCTGCAGCTGTCCAGCGTCCTGTAATGGAGTTTATGCCGCTCCTGGTGATCGATCGTTGCAGCTGATCTACGGTCACCCGCTGACGGCGCCATTCGTTTCCATTGTCCGGCCAGCGCCATAGATCGAAGGATCCGGGAGTCATTCCGCCTACTTCGTCTGGAGCATATTTGAATGTCACTATTGCGTTCAATGCGGTATCGACACTTGGATGAATGTCGATATATCGTCTAATCGACGATTTCCCGCCGACGACGATGACGGTATCGGACATACGCGTAATATTGGTAGGCCCGGGGGCGGTTCCATTCCACGAAAGTTCCGCACCCATTCCACCGAAGTCACTTGACCCACTGCTCCCTGTAAGATTTTCAGTTTTTTGAATTCGACCAGATACATAACCATTTTCTGTTAGTCTTCCTGTCACTGATTCTAATGTCATTGTAAAATTCGACGGAATTCTAAAGGTAACGGCATCCGCTACGGCTATTGTTCCATCTACTGTTAAACTGCTGTCAGCGGTTTTCACAGCATTTGGACTTGCAATAGGTTTCCCCAGATTTAAATTTGTATAAAATCGTCCAGCAACCGTCTGATTATCCCCAAAGTACTCGAAGATGCCTTTCACAGAGTCAGGAAGCCCTAGAGCAGCGTTCTTCACCTTAAAGAGCCCCGCATTGACAAAGCGACCTCGATTAATAAAGTTCTGCGCATTCCCTTGAACAACGAAGAGGAGGAGGAACATCAAAACAGATATCATCCGTTCGGATGTCTGTTTAACCCTTCCTCGAATTCGCCTGCGCGTTCGTATTGTATTCATAGTTGCGACCATAGGGTCACCTTTGGTTTTATGAACCACTCGAGCACATGGACACCACCACACAGACCAGTCTGATAACATGCTGTGCCACCCTTTCCTCGTCTCTTGTCTGACCTTCGGCGTATTCATTGCCTATTTCTCCAAGGAACTGGGAAACGATGGTATCGGTTCTCGAACCTATATGTGATGGTACATTTGTTCATTTCATCTTTTCTTTAAACATCATGGTGTGATATTCTCTCACCATGTTGCTCTATTCTGTTTGTGTCTGCTCTCAATCATAAACAACAATCTCTGCGCAAAACCATGCACTTTACAATAGTGTGCTTTTTCTTCTTCTGTTTGAACTTTAAAAAATCCCAAGATATCATTATTCACCTTGCCAACATTAAACGTATTGCCATTCTCTTCCGCCGGATTCGCTCAGATCATCGAAGACTGAGGAGTTCACTCTGCACATGAAAGAGAGCGAAGGATCCATCTCTGGAGCCGACCGATCACAGGAGAATGATATCACATCCTGCATGCATATTGTTTCCGGATCTGGCAAGAATGTCTCTTCCATCGTCAGAAAGATATCACGCTCAGAAATCGGCGGATCACCCACATCCGAATGTATCAAGGCGGATACAGGTACGCCTCTTTGTGGAAACTTCAAAGCAAACCCGCTACAAGCTCTAATTCCACAATGCGGTATATCGTCGATTGGCACATGACCGATTAGCCAATCAGCGTTTTCCGCTTCCGTTAAGAGCGGTGAATATGTATGTTCTTCGTTCCGCATGCCATCATCATACTCAATCCTTTGAGGACGGCGATCATGGAGAGGAGTGCTTCCTCTCGGCATACCCTGCGGACTCTTTGAAGTTCTATCGTTTTTCACGATCCGTGCTTTCCATATAGTGCTCTTTGCTATATATATTTTTCCACCATAGACTATTGAGATTTCCAATTTTCTCTGCTCATGCTCCTACGTTACCATGAAGAGGGAGAAGGCGGGAAGGAGCACAACCCGCCTTCTCTCCTATCGACACTATTCCCTATGAGAATAATCTGAGCATAATCGTTCCATAGGTTTTTCTTTCTGTTGTTTCTTTGATTTCATCATCCAACGCAAACACTGCAAGTCCATCGTTTCAACCATCCATCCCGGATCGGCGAGTGATGAAAAAGAAGGAGCACGAAGTTTATGCGCAAAGCCAATGCTTTGCATTCTTCGAGAAAACTTTTTCTCATCGCACAATCCAGAGACTTGGTTCTTCATCGCTGTCCCTGCCTTGCTGCTTGTTTTGTATCCATACCTACCAACATCCCACGGAGGATGCCCGCGTGAACCTGCAATCGATTCCCGCGCACGATTAACCATGGTCGGCGGACTACTACCCAGATTTTCCGCCATGCCAAATTTACTTACCCCGATGCTGTTTTCGGGGGTTCGGCATCTTTCTCTCAGACCCTGAACCGAGTTCAGGGTGACAGAAATATTGGGCGGTCTGCCAACATCCCACGGCGGATCACCGCGTGAACCCGCAATCGATTCTCGCGCACGATTAACCAAGATCGGCGGACTACTACCCAGATTTCCTGTCATGCCGAATTTACCTGCCCCGATGCTGTTTTCGGGGATTCGGCATCTATTCTTCAGACCCTGAACCGAGTTCAGGGTGACATAAATATTGGGCGGTCTGCCAACATCCCAGGGCGGATCGCTGCTTGAACCAGAAATCGATTCCCGCGCACGCATAACCAGCATCGGTGGACTACTACCCGGATTTCCTGTCATGCCGAATTTACCTGCCCCGATGCTGTTTTCGGGGGTCCGGCATCTATCCCTCAGACCCTGAACCGAGTTCAGGATGACTGAAATATTGGGCGGTCTGCCAACATCCCACGGCGGATCACTGCATGAACCTGCAATTGATTCCCGTGCCCGATCAACCAGTATCGGCGGACTACTACCCAGATTTTCCGTCATGCCGAATTTACCTGCCCCGTTGCTGTTTTCGGGGGTTCGGCATCTATCCTTCAGATCCTGAACCGAGTTCAGGATGACTGAAATATTGGGCGGTCTGCCAACATCCCACGGTGGATCACCGCGTGAACCCGCAATCGATTCTCGTGCACGATTGACCAAGATCGGCGGACTATTACCCAGATTTCCTGTCATGCCAAATTTACCTGCCCCGATGCTGTTTTCGGGGGTCCGGCATCTATCCCTCAGACCCTGAAATGCCGCAGTACGGCATCCCGTACATCGGGACGAGTTCAGGGTGACAGAACAATCTGGCGGATTCCATTTCCAAGGTTCCGCAGGAGCTCTGCTCCTGAAAAACTTCTTCAATGGCATTCGTTCCGGCATCTTCCATCGCTGGCCAGGGGGTGAACTCTCTACTAGCAATAGTTGACCGAACCAATGGTCCACTCTATGTGTGTTCCGATAATACATACAGCTTTCCTGTATAGTATTGATCTTTTGGTGCACGGTTCCAGTTCTCTAATAGAACATAGTACCTGCACTTCTGCGTGCACGCTTCATAGTATTTCATACGATGCGGCAAGCAAGAGCTATATGACGATGGCTTTCTTAGTTAACAGTGATCGTGCCTTCGTTTGTTAAAGTTCCTTCGTTATCCAAATTCCCGCCAACTGTCAAGTCGCCAGTAACTCTGACACCGACCGCTCCAGAAACCGAACTCTGGATCGTAAAGTCAGATGTCGTAGCAAGCGTTCCAGTCACGTCTTTCTGGGTGTCGCCTGCAAATGCAAGAGCATAGAAGGTTCCGTTGGCATCAGCCGAGACTGTCTGAGTGGTGGTCGTGCCGTTGAAAAGCAACGCACTGGTGCTGGTGCTGTAGTCACGCAATCCAGCTCCACTCGGTGTATAGTTGCCGGAGATATAGACTGAAGCCGGCAAAGTTACAGTTCCGCTGCCATTGGAAAGTGTCAGGTTGGTGTACTGTGCTGATGCAACGCTCTGCCCGGCGGTCGTATATTCAAAAGTACCGCCAATGTTAACAGTCAAACCATCGCCCATTGTGACGGTTCCGGAAGCTTTTGTTAGTCCTGTATTACTTCCAAAGGTTGCACCGCTAACTGTTGTAAATCCAACTGTTGACAAAGTGACACTGTTCGAATAACTTCCGGCGATCGAAACTGTGCCAACGGAGGTCTTTGTAAGAGAACCGCTCAGCGTCAAGTTTCCATAATTCGATGCAAAGACGTTCTGTGCGGCACCAGTGTATTCAACTGTTCCATTCGTTGCAGACGTAAGACTACCACCTAAGGTCACAGTTCCAGCCAGCGTAAGAGTGTTGGTACTTACCACAACTGTTACACCTGATCCAGCTTCAAATTCTGTATTAACCGTTGTTGTCCCGGCAAGGGTTTTCGTTCCACCGGTTAAAGCTTTTAACGTACCGTAAGTGAGCGATGGAATGGTCTGGGCTCCGCTGCTGTCAAATTCGACGGTACCGCCAGAAGTTGTGAAACCAGCTCCCGCAGACAGTGTATTCTTAATTAATATTCTGCCGGTGTTGGTCGCTGTACCACTGGCCGTATGAACGAAATCGTGGTACACTCTGACCACCGCCGTCGATGAATTCGTCAGTGTGCCTGTTGCCGAGTTGTTGAAGTCATTCCGTACGTTGATAGTACCATAGTCCGAGGCGATGTTGTTCGTCACAGTTCCAGCAATGGCACCATTGCCGTTTTCGAAATTCTTCGTGAGCGCCGGGATTTCAATTGTTCCAGCGTTATTGACGGTACCGGGTTTCGAGCCGGCTGTTTTATAGTTCAGAAAACTGCCAGTCTTCACGAGGACACTCTTTGTTGTATTATTAACTAATGTCCCTCCGTTTACAAAATCTCCTGCGAAAACCATATTGGAGAATAGGAAGACTGCGATAAGGGCCATAATGGCCGTGCGAAACATCTTTGATGCGTTCATGACATTGCTCCTTTTTGAAAAGTTTTGTGAATTGTTGTTTTTGTTTTGTGATGTGCCCCGATGGTCATCGCTCTTTGGTGCGTGTTGCGTTTTCATGATGTTGCTCCTTGTAAAGCTGTTAATGGTTATTAGTTATTTATTAACGAGAATGGATGCTCAGTCCATTCCTTACTCTGAGCCGACTTTCTCATCGGCTCGACTCCGTCCCGCTAGGGTGGTCTTGGTTCTTGCTGTCTCATAAGATTCTCCTTATTTGATAAGTGGATCATTAGTGAATTAGTCAAGTGTTAATGTGCCATCGTTAGTTATTGTACCTTCGTTGTCTATATCGCTGCCTGTCACTGTTAAAGTAGCGTTATTAAGAAGCGTTGCAGATGCTTCAACAATTAAGCCGCCGCTCCCAATGTTGAGTGTTCCGTCGTTCGTGACAAGACCGCTTGTACCGGTAACGATGAAGGTCGTCGCGTCGACCGTTCCTGCGGGTATGGTTTTTCCACCGCTATTTATCGTCGTTAATGTACAGTAGGTCGCCGTCTTCACCTGTTGGCTGACAGTACCAGCGTACGTTACGGTGTTCGGGCATGCCGCAGCATCAAGAGTCCCTGTACTGAGCATTTGACCATTGATCACAAGAGTCGATCCTGAGGCATTGATGAATGTAGAGTTTGCCGCTCCGCCAGCTACCGTGTCAAGTGCGGCCGTGCCGTTATTCCGGAGTGTGTCACCGGCAAGAATCGAGACATTCTTGAGTGTCAGATTCGCAGTTGAAGCAATCACTTTATTGTTTCCTGCAATCTCCAGCAGGCTTGTTCCCGTCACCGACCCATTGCCAAAGATCGTATCATTGCCGGTGGTCAAGCTGATCTTTCCGGCACCTGACCATGAACCATCCAAAATAAAATTGCCGGTTACCGTAAGACTGTATGTGCCATTATCAAATATACCGCCGGTGTTGATCACGAGTTTTGCAATCGCAGCGTCGATATTCAGCGTGATCGTAATGGTATTATTGATCTGAATAGTGTCATTGATGCCTGGTACTCTGCCGCCCCAAACGGCCGGATCATCCCACGAACCACTGGTCACCGCAGTGACTAACGCGGCTAACGCATTGCCAATGACATATTCCTGGAACGCTGTCAAACCATCAATGCGCGTGCTGTCTGCATACCGCTGGCCTATGGTAACGGAAGACCATGAGGAGCCATTCCACTCAGAGCCGATGAAATTCGTACCGGTTGGTGTCGGAGATCCTGTAAATTCAGATGGATTGGCAAATCCGACTGTGATCGAATAAGTACCTGAAAGGACAACGCCGTTGTTTACTACTTTCCAGTACCGATTGACATCCTGTGTTGAATCAACCAAGGCAGAAGTGTGTGAGATATTGGGATGTTGACCGTCCTTGCGCAGAATGGTGAGATAGCCCGCAGTGGTTACATTCGCAAACTGCAAACGCACGGGTGAGTATGCTGCTGCAGATCCGACCGGGAAATTCAGACTTAAGGCGCCAGTGGTTGCATATTGCTGGAGATTTCCTACAATGTATCCGCTTGTGCGGGATATGCTTCCTGAAGAGCTTAGTGCAAGAGTATCTGCTGAGGATGTGACCGTCATCCGTCCCGAAGTCAATGTTAGCGTACCATTGACGGTTGTCTTTGATCCGCTCACAGAAGCTCCATTACTGTTATTCAACTCGAGATTGGTATAAGAACCTCCGCCAGAGAGAGCCTGCGTCGACAAACCATTGAGAAGGATTTTGCCGCTGCCAATATGTGTCCCAGAGTTGACGACATTCCCGTTGACCGTAATTGTGGAAACACTGTCCTTAAGAGTGGCGGAGCCCAGAATACTCAGTGTATTGCTCACCGTCAGGTTGCCGCGGGCCGATTTCACTCCGCCGCCGCTGACCTCCAGATTATTGTAGACCGTATCCCGAACGATTTGATTACCGCTGGGTACTGTATATGCAACCGTCCCACCGGTAAAGTTCACGGCCGTCAATGAGTCAAGATTATTGATCTGAATATTGACTCGTCCATTCTGAAGAGTCAGATCCTGTTGTGTCCGTAGATAGTAGCCGCTAAGAATGTTCAGTACGGCCGAGCTGTTTGATACGACGACTCTCTTCGCATACGCCGCAACATCTACATCAATAGTTGCAGCCATAGTAATCTGCACTTCATTGCCCGATGTCGGAACACCGAGCGCACTCCAGTTTTGTGCATTGTTCCAGCTGGAGGTTCCGCCGCTTCCCGTCCAATACATAATGGCTGAGAGCTCACCGACGGCAAAGCTGCCTCCGCCCGTAAAGCCGACACCCTTCGTACTGGTCGAAGTTCTGACGTTTGATGAAGGCGCACTCCATACGCTGTTGAAATATCTTCGTGCAAAGAAGTACGCTGTGTTCGCACCCGACTGAACATCGCCGGAAACGAAATTAAAGGTTCCATCCCACGTACTGTAAACAACGGCATTGATATTCACCGTCCATGTTCGGAAGACATCCTTCGTTGAATCCAGACCCGACGCCTGGATTTGTGGATGATTGCCGGGTGCTGTAGAAGCGGTAACCGTTCCAGGTGTGGAGACACTGATGAATGTCATGTCCACCGGCGCATAGGTTGCCGCATCTCCCACTTCCAATCGATAATTTTGGGGCGATCCGCTGGTGGCGATTGATTTCTTGAGATACCCATACACGTGTCCACCAGAAATTGACCTGGATACCGATCCCGTCGAAGCAACAACGACGGTATCTGTCGTTGCATTGATGAGACCGGATGTCAAGATCAATGTGCCATTAATTGTCAGGTCGCCCTGGATCTTTGCACCGTACACTGGATTATTCAATTCCAGGTTTGTATATGATCCGGTGCCAGAGAGCGTATCCGTACCTGATGTACTGTTGAGGAGTATCCTTCCCGCTCCAGTGTGTGCGATATTGTTGGTGATGTTTCCTTTCGCCGTCAGGGTATAACCGTTATCTGCCAGGCTGCCGGAAAGCATAGAAAGATTATTATTCACCGTGATGTTTCCGCCAAGGGTCTTCGTTCCCGATCCTGACAATGTAAGGTTGTAGTATGTGAAGGCGGGGACACTCTGCGAGCCGCCGTTAAAATTAAACGTGGATCCTGTGATCGTATGTCCCGACGCGGTACCTTTCGTAAAGGTGCCTGCAACGCCGATCGTTCCGGAGGGAAGTACTTTGTTATAATTACTGAAAGTCAAATTCCCATAGGTAGCATCCAGTACAGCCTGTCCGTTGCTGCCCTGATTGTACAAAACAGTTCCGGTTGCACTGCTGGTAAGGGATCCGGATGTTCTATATGCAATTGCATTGATGGTAAGTGTGGTCGTTCCGATATTCAACGTACCTTGCAGTAATTTCAAAGAATCCGTTGTGGCAACTGAACTGGAAAGTGAAACTCCTGCGCTGTTATTGATGGCTAATTTATTGACTGTTGCAGGTAGACCATTTCCCGTTGCTTGACTGCTCGTACCGCTGTAAATATAATTTGCAGATGTGCTGAAGCTTCGGGTTCCCGTGACCTGCACATTACCGTTTGCACCGCTGGAGGTAATGCCGGCTGTCGACTTGATGCCCAATGTTGCGCCGCTGGACAATGTGAAAGCACCGCCGCCCGAGACAGTGTCACTTGCACCCAGTAAGAGATTTGAATTAGCACTCACGAGGAAGTTCGCTGCATTCGTCACTGAACCGCCGGAGGTGTATGTTTGCTGGGCTGTACCGTTAAATGTGATCGAGTCAGTCGTCGCTGATCCGCTCACCGTGACGGTTCCTCCAGTATGACTGTAATTTCCTTTTACACGAAGAATACCCACTGCCGCATTGCTGCTAAGGTCCAACGTCGGTGTCCCGCTGATCGACACATTGCCGTTTACATTCATAGTAACGGCACCATTCGACGTCAAACGCAGTGTGCCGCCTGAAACATTCAGGCTGCCGGCTACATTCACATTGGCTGCACCGGAATTGTCTTTCAGAACAACTGATCCGGCTTGCATTCCGAAATTGCCGGCAATATTCAGCGCATTTGTTTGAGTTGCATAAAGCGTTACTGAACCGGAATTGGTGGTCGTGAAGCTCAGGTTACCATTAATGGTTGCGAGGGCACCGCCCAAGTTCAGGGCGCCGGTCTGACTTGCGCTGTTCCATGTAAGATGATAGAAGGACTGATTCAGATTCCCCGGAGCTGTGGTGGTCACACCTGTAATCTCGCACGTTGAACCGGAATTCCACGTCGCTGTGGGAACATTGCCGCCATTGCGATTGTGAGTATATGTTCCCGTGCTGCCAACGGTGATGGTACCGGTTGTTGTTATGTCATTTCCGCTGGAATTTTTCAGGGTTCCATTCACCGTCAGATCTGTACCTGAGCCATTGGATACCGTTACTGTCCCAGCGGCAATGGCTAACTGCCCGCCTGCATCAATAGTGGTTTGATCAATCGAGACATCAGCATTGATTGTGATTGTATGACCGTTCAGGATCTTGATCGAATTACTCGCTGCACCTGTTGGCGTGCTCGGAGCAGGATTAATCCAACTGGCACCGTCAAACCGTTCCCACGTGCCGGTATTTTCCCAGGCGCCGGATGTAAACGATCGGAAAGCGCTGGCTGCTGTTGTTCCGCCGACAACAAAATCTCCAAAACTGAATACCGATTGCGCAACTGCAGAAGTCGATGTTCGCGTGCCCATCACCGGTGAACTCCATGAGGCTCCTTCATACCGGCCGGCCAGGAATGACAATTCTCCACCCGGTTGATCGACGTCTGACGCCACATAATTCATCGTCACCCAGGAAGAATCAAATGCCAAACCGGATCGGCGCAGCGTCCAATATCGGTTGACATCGTTCGTCGGTTCAACAGGCGAATTGGCGATATCCGGATGATCGGAAGCAATGGCAATACTCGTTAATGTCCCCCCCGTCGTAGTGTTGTAGAACTGGACGGAGACCGGTGAATAGTTCGTCGCATCGCCGACTTCAAATGACACGGTCGAATTTCCGGTACTCACTGCCTTTCGTAAAAATCCATTAATATGACTGCTCGTGCTTCCGCCGCTTACCGAACCGCCTGAAGCGATCATCACCGAATCTGCCGCTGCTGTTATGACACCATCGGTCAGTGTCAAGATGCCGTTGACGGTTATGCTGCCGGACAATGCGGCACCGTTGGCATCATTCACCGTAAGATTCTGATACGAACCACCACCCGAGAGAGTGTGTGATGCACTGCCACCTGATAAGACAACCGCACCCGCTCCGGATCCAGTGAATGAACCTGCATTAGCGATATTGCCATTCACGGTAATTGCATTTGTACCGCCGGCGAAGGTGATGGAACTACCGATGGCTAAATTTCCTGTTGTTGTAACTGCACCACCCGCATTCTTCGGTGAACCGTTGCTTATGGTCAGATTGTTGTAGCTGAAATTCGCTGTCGTTGCGGTTATCACTTGTCCACCGCTTCCGTTGAAATCGATCGTGTTGCCTGTCAGGTTGTGAGGAGTAGCCGGATTGGGTGCGGTGAATGTGCCAAAGACACCTACTGTTCCCGAGGGGAAAGTTTTACTGTATGCATTCAGCGAGAGATTACCATAATTGGCCGCAATAATTGTCTGACCGGCTGATGTCTGTGAATAGTTAACGGTGCTGGAAGAATTTGCAGTCAACGTTCCGGAACTGGATACTGATCCGTTGAGTGTGAATGCTTGGTTGTTGACTGCAAACGTCCCGGATGAAATCGAGAATGCGCTATTGACTGTTGCATCGGTGGATAAGGATGCCGTGCCGGACGACTTGTTAATTGTCAGGTTGTTGAATGTCTCACCGCCTGTGCGTGAAATTGTCTGTGTTCCGGAGCCATTAAATATTACAGTACCTGTTCCGGGAGCGAAGGTTCCTGTATTGTTCCAATTGCCGCCCAAGGTCAGGTTGGAGATGTTGGCGCTTAATCCGCCGCCAAGGATGGACACATCCGTCGTAACCGTCAAACTTGTATCCAACAGGATCGTGGCGTTAGCGCTGCTATCGATGAATGCATAAACGGGCACAGCACTCTTCACTTTAATCGTATCGGCCGACGGAGTCTGGGAATTTCCGACCTGCAGCGAACCGCCTGTCACCAAATAATTGGTCGTCAGCATATTGATATAGCCAAGATTCTCTGCCCCACTACCGCCTTCTTGCTGAATGACAATGCGACCATTCGTCCAATTAAATGTGGAACCGGGCACACTGATATCGATCGGCGATGCAGTGGTCGAAGTAGAACCGACAGTTGGTACGGTGATGGTACCGCCGGACATGGAGAAATTGACCAGCGTTGTCAAATTCAACGGTTCAAATCTTCCTGCAATGTTCAGCGCTCCCCCTTCAATATTGATCGTTCCGCCGCTGTAGATCAATCGATTGTCCGCTGCGCTGCCAACATTCAAAGTTCCCGTCGTGAGCCGCAGGAGACCCGAGACCGTTAAATTTCCTGTCGTTGTATTGACAACAGCAGATGCATTATTGATCCACAATCCTGTATTTGCTGTAATTGTCTGGGATGATGTAAACGGAGTAATCATTGCAGCAGAAGAGAATCGGAATGTTCCGCTTGTCAACGTCAGGAATCCGCCGGACAATGTCGAGAAGTTTGAGGGGAAGACATCCAGGATGTCATTCGTGGATGTTCCGACATTCACATTCATGGTGTAGAACTTGGTGGTCGATCCATTCCCTTGAATCGTTTGAGTTCCGGCAGATTTATTGAAGGTAATGGCGGCAGCGCTCGTTCCGCTTGTTCCAAGGTTCAGTGTTCCATTATTAACGATATTCCCGCTGAGAGTTATACTATGGCCCATTTGTGTATAGGCCGTATTGACATCAAAGGTCGCACCGCTATTGACAGTAATATCTCCCACAACGGTGAGCGACCGTGCAACTGCGCTGTTACCGATGCGCAGGATGCCACTGGTTCCCTGTCCCACAGTTAAGGCGTCCACCGTTGCGTTCGTATCCAGGGTGACCGTATGGCCGTCAGCAATAATCACATTGGCACTGGGAGTCGGCACGGCGTTACCGACCCATGTGGCGGGTGTATTCCAGTTTCCAGTCTGTGCAGAAGTATATGTACCTGCAACAAGCGTTGCCTGGCTTCCAACGAGCGCTGAGCTTACGCCGCCTTCGGAGACTGCGTAGATTCTCCAATAGTAGGTGGTTCCCCCCTGCAGACCCGTTTCATCTGAATAGGTACTATTCGCTGCTATTTGCCGGACAAATGTAAAGTTTGATCCATCCTGTGAGCGATAAATCACATAGCCGATTTCGTTGGTGGCAACATCAGTCCATTTGAGACGCATCGAAGTCTGTGTAACATACGCAGTATCAAATCCGGTCGGCGCAGAAGGAATGACCGGTGTAAAGGTCAGCTTGGAATTTGAATTCGGCAGTGTTGTCGTGTATCCTGTCGTCGGGATTCGTTGAGGCAGGAAGTTTGTCGAATTTGCCGTTTGCTGGATCTGAAGAACAGCAGCTGAGAGACCTCCGGAAAGATCGGCTGCATTAAATCCGCACTTGTACTGGAGCGATGGTGCTGTGCCAAGATTCATCGTTCCATAAACATATTCGATCTTACCACTTCCTTCATAAAGTTTTATCTGGAAATTAAAGCTTGTACCGGTATTACTCTGATTCCAAATACTGCAATTGATCCATTCAAGCGTGAAGATTCTGTTCGGAGAAGCTCCACTTGTGTAATACTTAAAAGACCATCCAAGAGGGTCTACTTCGTTTTGCGTTGAGATATCTCCATATAACGGAGCAAGTGCATTCCAGGTCTTATATCCTGTGGTATTGGATAATCGATTATGGCTCGGATTATCAGAATCATAATCGCGTCCTGTCATGTCTAACCCAATTGATCCATCCGCAGTAGATGAGGAAAAATCTGCAAAACCGTTTATTCCGACACTGATTTCAGTATACCGAACACCGTTGTACCAAAAATCAAAGCCGAGCGGGACCGGATAACTGCGGTTATCATCCAGCACCCATTGTACTGAATTCCTCCAGCTCTCAACGGAATTGCCTGTCCCGGCGATTGAATTATATGAGATACCATCAGTCTGGGTTATCGCATAGTTTTCCAAACCCTGTCCGGCAGCCTGAGCGGCTTGGTAATCTCCGAATGCATTATCGGTCAGCTCTTGGATACTTGTGGAAGTACGGGTTCCAATCGTCGGAACATTCCACGTACCGCCGGTATAACGCTTCAGAATAAAGGTGGTTGGTGTCGCTCCTCCATCCACATCGGTGGGTACAAAATTGAATGTTGCATCATAATTGGTGAAGACAATCCCGTTGTTGGCCAAGGTCCAATAACGGTTTGCCGATTGCAACGCATTTAATCCTGATGTTCCGATGGATGGATGATCGCCCGTGGTTGTCGATGCGGTCAGCATTCCTGCGGTCGTGACACTCGCGAATGATATTTGAATGGGCGTATAGTCCGATGAACTTCCAATATCGAAGGTCTTTGATGTAGCCCCTGTGGCAATATACTGTTCAAGATTGCCGCTGACATGTCCGCTGGTGCGGCTGATGGAACCGGTTGAACTGATGGAGACCTTATTTGCGTTTGTTGTGATAGTGCCGCTGGTCAGTGTGAGGACACCATTGACTGTTGTATTATCGGTAATGACTATGCCGTTTGCATTGTTGATGGTCAGAGCTGAGAACGTAAGACCTGAAATCGATTGCAGGCTCGAGCCGTTGAATTCAACGGTGCTTCCTGTCGTGGTGTAACTGTTTGTTCCCTTGGTAAATACTCCGGCTATGCGGATCGTTCCGCTGCCTGCGAGTGTGCGCGCACCGGTTGAACTGCTCGTAAGCTTATTGTAGTCGAATGCAGGAATTGTCTGCGATCCGCTTCCGTTGAAGTCAACCGTGCTGCCTGAAATCGTGTAGGAGTTGGATCCCGGCGTAAATGTGCCAGCGATGCCGATCGCACCGCTGTTCGCCAATGTGCGAGCGCCGCTGGAACTGCTCGTAAGATTGTTGTAGTCGAACGCAGGGATTGTCTGTGAGCCGCTTCCGCTGAAGTTCACCGTACTTCCAGTGACTGTGTATGAATTCGATCCCGGTGTAAATGTCCCTCCAATTCCAATTGTCCCGCTGCTTGCAAGTGTTCGTGCACCTGTATTGGAACTGCTCAGGTTATTGAAACTGAGAGCCGGTATTGTCTGGGACGTACTACCATTAAAATCAATCGTCGTCGAAAATGTCGTCGCATCTGCAGCAGCGCCGCCGGAGACAGAAAGTGTGCCGGCAATACCGGTTGTGCCTGCAAGAAATGTTTTCGTTCCAGAATTCGTCAGCAACAAATGTCCGTAGTCTGCAACTCTGACATTTTGATTCGACCCCTGATAGTCCACGGTACTTGTTGCACCGAGAGATGGAGTGAATGTTGTCGGGAAGGAATTCGTGCCTGTCAGTTCCAGCGCTGCCTCGTTTGCAACCTGGAATGTCTTACCGCTGTTTCCATCGATTGCAAATCCGCCGTCATTGAAAATGCCGCTTCCGATGGTAATATCTCCGGTAACATTCGTCGACGTGATCGCTGCATCGGGCGATATCCCTGCAGCATTATTGACAACAATACTGTTAAACGTATAGGTGCTGACCGGAATTGTCTGCGCTGATGTACCGTCGAATTCAAATGTTGTGTTTGTTCCCGGTACAATCACGCCCGGATTCGAGAATGGATTTCCCGCACCATCCAAACTGATCGTATTCGGGGAACTGAACGCGATGGTCAAAGTTTTGAAATTCATATTGATCGATGTCAAATTGAAGACACCGGATCCATCCCATTGTGAATTTCGCCGAACTTTTACATCGGCACCAAATGCATTGAATGTTCCATTATTCAGGAATGTCGTTCCACTTGTAACACCCATAGCCAACACATATCCGTTGACGCCTGACAGTTTTGAACCGCTATTGATGGTAACGGTGTTTAAATTCCCCGTATTCATATTGAGTGTAACCGAATCACTTCCGGTTGTAGCAATTACAACGTTTGCGTTGAGAGGAGGAACCACCCCGCCGATCCATGTTGATGGAGAACTCCAGAGTCCGCCCGCAGCAGTGCTGGTAATGACACCGAGAGATGATTCACCAACCTGGAAATCACCGAATGTCGTCAGTCCAGTGGCTTGAGTTGTGGTCGATGTGACCGTGCCAAGGGTCGGCTCCGACCAGGAACCGTCATTTTGTACAACGATGAATGATAATGGATCGGAGCCGACGTCGACGTCGCTTGCATCAAACGTGAACGTAGCATCAACCGAAGCGAACGCCACACTTCCGTTGTCCGAAAGAGTCCAATACCGGTTCGCACTCTTGGCACTGTTGACCCCGGAGTTCAAAACATCGGGATGATCCCCGGCAGTTGTCGAGGCCGTTACTAATCCCGAATCACTGACTGTCGTGAACGTCAAGGAAACAGGAGTGTAATACGATGCATCACCGATGTCGAAGTTCACAGTCGGATTGCCTGTCGGAACAGCTCTTTCTAAATTCCCGACGATATATCCGCTTGTCCTCGACACCGCTCCGCTCAATCCGATTGTCAGTGTGTTGGAAGATGTTGTGACATTACCTGAGGTTAATGTTAACATTCCCTCAACCGACACATTGCCTGTGAGTGTAAATCCAGAGGAATTGTAAACGGTCAGGTTATCAAACGAGAAAGCAGGAATAGACTGGTTCGAAGTGCCATGGAACTCGACTGTGCTGCTTGTCGTTGTGTAGCTGTTCGATCCTCTTGTGAAAGTTACTGCGATACCGATCGTGCCGCTTGAAGCAAGCGTCCGTGCACCGGATGAACTGCTCGTCAAATTGTTGTAGTTGAATGCAGGTATCGTCTGCGACCCGCTGCCGATGAAGCTCCCCGCCGCAAGCAGCGGGGTATCTGTGACGCTCTAAAAGAGTGTGAGTTGGTTTGTCTTGTGTATTACTTTATATTCACTTTCAAGCCCTTGTTCTCTGACATATTTTGATATCGTA
>Ga0268280_1000101_pt1 | contig 84829 bp, 67 predicted proteins | sample saktaG_9_FD_190139 | JGI IMG/M metagenome (GOLD analysis project Ga0268280, IMG submission 190139) | Saline water microbial communities from Sakinaw Lake, British Columbia, Canada - sak_2011_5_24_40m | ecosystem: Environmental > Aquatic > Non-marine Saline and Alkaline > Saline ...
CGGTGAGAGGAAAACATACATCCATTGCAAAGAAAAATGCAATAGTTGCAACAACATATTTAAAACCACATTATTTTTGAACAGCAGAATGTTAATCATGTCGCATTCTCATTCAGCATCGGTATAAGATAATTTTTATTCTTATTATGATTTTTTTAGTGTTAACACGATTTAATATTGAGAGTTTTCAAAAATATCATACAACATATAATGAGAATAATAATTATTCGCCGGCTCTTATTCATAATAAGCAGGTATTCACGTCACTTAACTTACCAGAGAACACTGTTTTATTCAATGTCTTTGGAACACATTATATAGAAGCAATGTACTATACGGGCTTTCCATCCTATAATTTTATTCCTTCAAAAGAGCAATATCTTGACCTTAAGCAAAAGGGGAGAGTCATTGCTCTATTTCAGCCAGATCATGACTTACCGGATTATCTGATTAATGATCCTTCGGTTATAATAATCAATGAAAAAATTGAAAATGAAAGATGCGATTAAGGGAAATTCTATCCTCCTAATTTATGATATAATTTTTGTAAACGGCGCTAATTCCTTCTTGTAAAGAAATTCTGGCAGTGAAACCAGTTTTTTTCAGGTTATCTACGTTCATCAGCTTTCGTTGCATTCCGTCCGGTTTGGTATTGTCCCAGAAAATTTCTCCTTTATAACCAACGATTTTTGCAATCTGCTCTGCCAGTTCCTTTATTCTGAGGTCCTTCCCCACACCGATATTGATGTGCGTAAGACCTAAATCATTGTACAATTGGCCGGCTGTGATGTTTTCCATAATATGCATACAGGCAGACGCCATGTCATCGACATGCATGAACTCGCGGAAGGGTTTGCCTGTACCCCAAAGCTTTATGACAGTGTCCTCCTTAACAGACGTGATCCCGTATTTTTCCAGGATTTTTAGTAAAGCATCATCCGATTTGGAACCATCAATACCTTCAATCGGCCTTTTGTTCAAATCTTTCCGGATTCCTTCCAGATCATCGGATGACAGGCACTTGCCTAAATGAAATTTACGGATGAGGGCCGGCAGAACATGAGAGGTTTCGAGGTTAAAATTATCATTAGGTCCGTAAAGGTTGGTAGGCATTACTGATATGAAATTGCAACCATATTGGCGGAAGTAGCTTTCGCACATCTTTATTCCGGCGATTTTAGCGATGGCATAGGGTTCATTTGTGGGCTCAAGTTCGTCGGTGAGCAGATATTCTTCTTTTAAAGGTTGGGGCGCAAACCGTGGATATATGCATGAACTGCCTAGGAATAGTAGTTTTTTGACGCCAGACAGATAGGATGCATGGATGATATTATTCTGGATCATCAGGTTCTCATATATGAACTGTGCCCTGTAAGTGCTATTAGCCACGATGCCTCCGACCTTTGCAGCGGCATCGATTACAAATTCAGGTTTTTCCCGCATAAAGAACTGCTCAGTCTCTTCTTGTCTGACCAGGTTCAGTTCCTCAAGTGAATGAAGTATAAAATTCCTGTATCCCTTGTGCTGCAGGTTCCTGAGGATAGCAGATCCGACCATGCCCAGGTGCCCGGCAATATAAATCCTAACATCTTTATTCATAATAATTATTGATTTTAAAACCACCGTTACTGAGAAATTTTTCCCTTTTCATGAGCCTGATGTCTGACTCCATCATATCCTTAACCAGGTCGTCAAGTGTGAGTTCGGTCTGCCAGCCGAGTTTTTCTTTTGCTTTTGAAGGATTACCAAGCAATAATTCCACTTCAGTTGGTCTGAAATACCGTGCATCAACTTCAATCAGGATCTTTCCAGGTTCAAGCTGGTATTCGGGATTGTTACATTTGCCAACACATGCTTTTTCATAGACTCCTTCCCCAAAAAATTCAAGTTCAATGCCAAGAAATCCGAATGATTTTCTGACAAAATCACGCACTTCTGTTGTCTTACCGGTAGCTATTACAAAATCATCAGGTTCTTGCTGCTGCAACATAAGGTACATGGCTTTGACAAAATCTTTGGCATGCCCCCAATCACGTTGAGCCGACAAGTTGCCCAGAAAGAGCTTATCTTGCAAACCGAGGGCTATCCTGCATGCTGCCCTGGTAATTTTCCTGGTCACAAAGGTTTCTCCCCTGATTGGTGATTCGTGGTTGAAAAGAATCCCGTTGCAGGCATAAATCTTATATGCCTCCCTGTAATTTACCGTTATCCAGTAAGCATAAAGTTTTGCCACTGCGTAAGGCGACCTGGGATAAAAAGGAGTCTTTTCAGACTGTGGTACTTCCTGGACTAATCCAAAAAGTTCACTGGTACTTGCCTGGTAAAACCTGGTTTTATTTGTCAAGCCGAGAAGTCTAATTGCCTCAAGCAGTCGTAAAGCCCCCAAAGCATCAGAATTTGCAGTATATTCAGGGGTTTCAAAACTGACCTGCACATGCGATTGAGCCCCAAGATTGTATATTTCATCAGGCCTTACCTGCTGGATAATGCGAATAAGATTTGTTGAGTCAGTCAAATCTCCGTAATGCAGGATGAAGTTTTGATCTTTAACGTGGGGATCCTGGTATAAATGATCAATTCTTTCGGTGTTGATCAGTGAACTTCGCCTTTTAATTCCATGAACGACATATCCTAATTTAAGCAAATATTCCGCAAGATAAGCACCGTCTTGTCCGGTAATACCTGTAATCAGAGCTGATTTCATATAATTTGCTTCATTTTTTTAAGAAAGATGAAATAAGTTTCAAAAAGTATGGAATTACTTACCTGTTCTGAATACAAAAGTAATTGGATAATTTATAAAAGACAAACATTACTGAAATTCAATCTTCGAGATGCTTATCAGGGGCACTTGTCAATTCGAGAAAGAAATAATAGATTTACTATGACATACCGGTACTTGATTCTAATTTATTATTTTTACTCTCAGTGATGATCTTTATTTAATTAGCTGTTGATGGATAAAAAATTGAAAATTAGCATTATAACACCGTCTCTGAATTCTGCTGAATATCTTCAGGGAGCAATAGATAGTGTGTTATTGCAGGATTATGAAAATGTGGAACATATTGTAGTCGATGGTGGATCTACCGATGACACCTTGACAATACTGAAGAAAAATCCTCACCTGAAATGGGTATCAGAGAAAGATGGAGGACAAGCTGATGCGATGAATAAAGGTTTTAGGATGTCAACGGGAGATATTATCGGTTATCTTAACGCTGATGATTATTATTATCCCGGTGCTTTTAAATCAATAATTCCTTATTTTCTGAATGGTTGTGATTTTGTTGTCGGGAAGATAAAAGTTAAGCTTTCAGATGATTCTTATTGGATCAATGATGCACAAACGGATTTTAATAAAATAATAAGGCACTGGGAACCTCAGGCGTTTTGCGTAAATCCGGTAGGGTATTTTTATACCAGAAAGGTCCAGGAAGAAGTCGGCGGATATAATACGGAAAATCATTTTGCTATGGACCTGGAGTTTCTTATAAAAAGTGCGAAGAAATTCAAGCTGACAAAGATAAATGAAGATATTCTACTTGGAGTTTTCAGATTTGAAGAACAGTGCAAGACTTATGATCAGAGTTTAAAAAATTTATCACTTTGGACAATAGAAAATTTTTCATTCATAGATAAATTTCTTAATGATATGCCTTCTGAAGTTGTGTATAATTACAAAAAGGATCGGGAAAAAGGATATAAAAGACGACGAAATCTGCAAAGAGTTGAAATAATTGAGCAGGAATTAAAAAAAGATCAATATACATTCTTTCAGAAATTTCAACAGAGATTATTGATAAAAATCTTATATTTAAAACATCACCTGATTTTATAATAATTTTCCCATGTTTATTAATCCAAATGGAGTGAGTTTGATTATTTGCACCTATAATGGCTCTGAACTTTTAGAAGAAACCTTAAGGTACGTGTTAAATCAAAATGTTCCAGAAACTATCGAGTGGGAATTTCTTTTAATCGATAATGCATCTACTGACAATTCTCAGCGGGTTGTCAGAGAGATGTGGAATATCCAGGTTCCGTGCCGGATTATTTATGAGGGTGCTAAAGGACTGATTCATGCCCGAAATCGTGGAATAACCGAAGCAAAATATGAGTTCATCTCATTTATTGATGATGATAATTGGATAGATAAAAACTGGGTAAGCACCATATATGATATTTTTACTTCCCACCCTAAAATTGGAATATGTGGAGGACAGATTGAAGAAGAGTGTGAAATGAATCCTCCAGCCTGGTTTGAGCAAATTAAAGAATCATTTGCAGTTGGAAAACAAGGAGAATCAACGGAAGATGTGACAAGGAACAGAGGTTACTTATGGGGAGCCGGGCTGTCACTGCGGAAATCGGCATTTGAAGCAATCAGGTCAGCCGGGTTTAAACCTTTGTTGACAGGGAGGATGGGCAATGTGCTTCTGGCTGGTGAAGACACGGAGATTTCCTTCGTAATGCGCATGGCGGGCTGGAAGTTGTGGTATGATGAGAGACTGCAAATGAAGCATTTTATCGCGTCAAAAAGACTAAATTGGAGCTATGTGGTTAATATATATAAGGGATTCGGATATTCACATGCTATTTTTGAAATCTATTATCTGTTTTTTATGGGACGGAAGTTATCATATAAATCGCTCCTGTTCAGATCATTAATGGAATTGCTTCCTTTTTTAATATGGAGAGGAATGAATATTTTTTCAGATATAAACGAAAATCCTAAAAGACTTCAACTTCAGCTCTATTATTCTAAATTTTCTTTCACAGTCAGAAATTATCAAAATTACAACGAATATTATAACCAAATTAAAGATTTGAACGAAGGATTAAAACAATTGGGTGATAGAAATGAAATTACTGAATTAATGAAGTTTTCTGTGATAACGGTTTGCCTAAATGCAGAGAGATTTATAGATAATGCAATCATCAGCGTAATTTCGCAGGCCGGCAATTTTGAAATCGAATATTTAATTATTGATGGTGGTTCCCATGACCAGACACTTGAAATCATTGAACGTATTATTGAACCGGTTCTAAAGGATAAATCTCAATGGCGTTGCCAGGATATCAATTTCCGGTTAATTTCAGAGCCTGATCTTGGTATGTATGATGCACTGGTGAAGGGATTTAAAATGGCAACAGGAGATATTATATCCTATATTAATGCTGATGATTTCTATCTCCCGGGAGCTTTTCAAAAAGTCTTAAATACTTTTAATCGTCATCATGAAAAAGTTAAATGGCTTACCGGAATAATAAATATAGGTAATGTCAAAGGCTCCATCCATAAATCACTTCTGCCTTTCAGCTATTCATCTGATTATATTCAGAAAGGAATTTACAATGGTATTTCACTTCCTTTCATCCAGCAGGAGAGTACATTCTGGTTAAAAGAATTGCTTTTAGATATTGATTTTAATAAACTTAAATCCTTTAAATTCGCAGGTGACTATTACTTATGGCATGAGTTTTCTTTTCAGGCGAGATTATATATTCTTCCTGAATCTCTGGCTGTATTCAGGATTAATGAAAATCAAAAATCTTCGGATAAATATCTGTACCTGGGAGAACTTGAACGCATTGCATCAAAGAAAACAAGCAGATTGGACCGTATTAAGATTTTACTCCATAAATGCATTTGGTATGCTAGTCCCTCAATAAAAAAGAAAATTAGCAAGGATATATTATTTCATTCTTAAAAAAATCATTCTTTAATTTTCTTTAGAAAGCGAGGCAAAAGGCTTGTCTGATAATTTTCTGTACTTCCTGGTTCAAGGAAATGTATTGGTAAATCCAGGTCAGCTTCATCATGTCGTGGATTTAGAAGTCAAAGCTTTAGCATAAAAATAATCAATCCGTGCATAAAAAAAAGTCAATACCGACATTACCATAATCCCTTCCCAGGGCCTGAGAATATGGTAATACCTGCTGCCATAAAGAAAGGTCCAGAATTGGTCCGGAAGGTTTTGCCGGTAAAGGGAGAACCAATGCCACCCATTAGGATCAACGGGGACAGGGAAGAAAGTGACCGGGAAATTTCCGGAAATAATGATACCCAGGAGGATTATTATCCCTATAAAGAAGTACGAAGATGAACGGTACCATTTCCGTGGGTTCCGGGATTCTGGAAAGCTTGCGGCAGCCATGACCAGCAAACACGCGCCGGCTCCCAGCATGTTCAGGATGATATCATTGAAATCGAAATACTTAAAAGAAGGGTTCAGGACCAGGTATTGGTACATCTCATCAACCATGCCAAGGATGGTGGCGCCGATAAATGCATCTTCATAGCGCTGAACCAGCGGAAAAATCAACACGGCAAGGATGGCATACTGCAGATAATGAATAGCTTCCATATTCACGACCATCATGGTAAAGAGAGCCAGGATCATGGCCAGAATGGTGATCAGGAACCACAGGAAAAACATCCTGCGTTCGGGATGTTTAATAACTGTTCGCCATAAAAAATATCCCGTGACCGATGAAAGGGCTAACCCTGATATCAATAAAGAAAGGTTATAATAACTGAGAGTCAGTTTATACTTCAGCCAGTCGGCCACAACTGTTGCTGCATCATGGAAATACACCAGCCCAAGGAAATATACAGTAAGCAGGAGAATTGCTATGGTTTTATGTTGTGCTAAATAGGTGATCATCCTTGAAGGTATATCCTTTTGGGTGGGTAAAATTAGATTAATTTAATTGCTAAATTTGAGGTTTTTCTGAAATAATTCCCACATGCATCATCCGGCGGAATCCAGGATTACGATCGTCACAGTTAGTCTGAACAACAGGACAGGCCTGGAGAAAACAATCCGAAGCGTAATTTCCCAGCGAAAGATTTCCGTTGAATATATTGTGATTGATGGTGGATCTGAGGATGGATCGCTGGAGATCATCAAAAAACATGGCCTTAATATTGCAGCCTGGATCAGTGAACCTGACCAGGGACCTTATTATGCCATGAACAAAGGAATCGGGCTAGCAACCGGTGAATGGATTAATTTCCTGAATGCCGGCGATGTTTTCCTTGGCTCTGATAGTCTTTCCGGAATCATTCAACAACTCCGTCATGATGGTATTGATGCTATTTATGGTGATAGCCTGGCTGATTATGTGGATTTTAAGGTATATCGCAAGGCCCGGCCTTTTGAAGAACTGTGGAAAGGCATGATCTTTTCGCACCAGGCTTTACTCATGAGGGCATCTTTACTTAAAGAAGAGCGGTTTGATACAAGGTATCCCAAGATTGCAGATTATGACATGATTCTGCGCTGTATGCGGGATCCGGCACGGGTCCGGTATATACCTGTCCCGCTGGTGATATGTGATGCTTTCGGCATTTCAAACAAGGGACAGGCTTTCATACTCCGGGAATACTACAGACGGGCGAGAAAATCTCTGAGAATGGATTTCGTAAGAAAACTCTATTACATTAAAATGTCCGTATTTTTATCTATAGTTGACCTTATAAAAATGATGCTTCCGGAACGGCTCTTTATTGTTATGATCCGTTTATTCAGAAAGAATATACTATCTCAGAAAAAAATCGGGCAGGGATGAAGATCTTGATGGTGAACACATATGATATCAGGGGAGGGGCGGCAAGATCGGCTTTGCGTATCTATCAGGCATTGAAGTCCCAACAGGTCGATGTGAAGTTAATGGTTCAGAATAAATGGGGAGATGACGATGATATTTTAGGCCCATCTGGCAGGTTTAATAAAATGGCCGCAGAACTGCGCCCCTACCTGGATTTTGCCATTACATTTCCCTGGCACCGCCGCAGGATCCCTTTCTTTCCTGCATACTTACCTGGTAATTTCATCCGGAGAGTTAAAAAAGTCGGACCCGATATAATTCATCTAAACTGGATAACAGGTGGTTTTGTCAGGCTGGAATCTCTTGCAAAACTGAATGTCCCCATTGTATGGACACTTCACGACATGTGGGCATTTACCGGCGGATGTCATTATGCCGAAGAATGCACCCGTTATGAAAAAGCCTGTGGAGCCTGTCCCATTCTCAAATCCAGTAAGGAGCATGATCTCAGCCGGTGGATCTTTAACCGTAAAACGGAGACCTACCGCAAAATCAGAAACCTTACCATTATCACACCAAGTCACTGGCTTGCAGGCTGCGTGAGGAGGAGTCCCCTGCTTGGCGGTTTCCCGGTTGAAGTTATACCTAATTCTTTGGACACTGGTGTATTTTTTCCGGAGAATAAAGCTTTATCAAGAAAGCATTTTGGTTTCGCTGCCGACAGAAAGATCATACTTTTTGGCGCCCTGGATGCCACCAAAAACAGATTGAAAGGATTTATCGAGCTTTCTGAAGCCCTGCAACTTATCCCTGATAAAAAAAATATTGAACTGGCGGTCTTTGGTTCAGCAAAACGGGAAACAACATCCCTTCCCGGGTTCAACGCGCGTTACCTTGGTCATATCGCAGATGATGGCGAGCTTAGAAAGCTATACTCAGCTGCCGATGTCATGGTGGCCCCTTCTATTCAGGAGGTTTTTGGCCAGACCGCGACGGAAGCCATGGCCTGCGGGACGCCGGTCGTTGCCTTCGGTGCCACCGGCCTGCTCGATATCGTGGAACATAAAGTTAATGGTTACCTTGCAGAACCTTTTAAACCGGAAGATCTTGCTGCGGGGATATTATGGTGTCTTGGAAACAGGGAGCGCAACCGGCAGTTTTCTTCAGCAGCCGTGGAAACCGTGAAGAACAAGTTTGACATGAAAAAGAATATACATCAGATTATTTCCCTTTATGAACAACTAACCAACCACTAATGACCAATAACCAATAACCAATAACCAATAACCTTTCCCCTAACCATGAAAATCTCCGTCATTACCCCATCATACAACCAGGGCGCTTTCATAGAGCAGACCATCAGAAGTGTGCTGGACCAGGGGATAGAAGGCCTGGAATATATTATAATTGACGGGGGCTCGACAGACGGAACCCTTGATATCCTGCGTCGTTATAAAGGACGTATTAAATGGATCAGTGAACCTGATGAAGGCCAGGCAGACGCGGTGAACAAAGGGATCGGTGTGGCAACCGGCGAGATCATCGGCTGGCTGAATTCGGATGACCTTTACCTTCCTGGCGCATTGCAAGCCGTGATAGATTATTTCCGTGATCATCAGGAATGCCGCTGGCTTTATAGCAGGTGCCGAATCATCGACAGCTCAGGAAGGGAAAGGTGGAAATGGATTACACGTTATAAGAACGCCCGGTTGAAGAAATTTTCTGTTGAAAAACTTTTACGGGAGAATTTTATCTCCCAGCCGGCGGTTTTTTTCCGGAAAGAGCTCTTTGAAAAGGCCGGTCACCTTGATTTGTCACTGAAATATGCAATGGATTATGATTTGTGGCTTCGGTTCACAAGGATCTCCCCGGCTGGAGTCATCAACCATGAACTGGCGAGCTTTCGTAGGCATGGGTCTTCAAAAAGTGAAACAGGATTCAGGGGTCAGTTTTTCGAACAGTATGCTGTTGCCAGGAAATATAATCCGTCATTTTTTGACCGGGCCCTTCACCGGTTCAATATTTTCAAGATTATCACCTCTTACCGGATTCTTGGCTGGTTTTCCCGTTTTTAATGATTCTATTTCATCTTTTAGAAGGGCCATTTCCTGGGCCAGGATTTTATTTTTCTCTGAAAGTTTGGAAATGTTGATAGAGAATTCAATCAGAATTAGGAAGATCGCCAGCATGAGGATCAGGAAAAGAGCAGCGGGTGGGTAGGCGATACCCATCAACTTTGCGAAATACTCCAACCCATACCGCCAGATGGAAAAAACAATGAAAACGATGCTTGAAGAAAGCCACATCAATGAATATTCTTCTTTGATCTTCTTTTTCCTGACTAAATAGAAAATGTACAAAAACAGGCTGACACTCACGAAGATGGCAATGTATTGCGTCTTTTGGACACTGCTGCCTATTGTACTTATTTCTTCATTCATGATATTAAATTTTTGACCTGATGGCCGACATAAACATGGCAAGCATGACCTTGATCATATAATAGGGGCCTTTTGTCAGAGGGATGGAAGAAACGCCACCCTTTCGTTCATGCATCTGGGTAAAGGTTTCCTTGATGTTAAAACCGTTTTTTCCAAGCAGGATGACTACTTCAGGTTCAGGATAATCACTGGGGTAATGATCGGCAAGAAAATGAACGGCTTTACGGTTATAAGCCCTGAAACCCGAAGTGTGATCGGTGATATGCTGTTGGATGAGCAGGTAAGAGAACCATTCGAAGATCCTTATCCCAATTCTCCTTATAGACGAAGATTTGAAACCGTCTTGCTTCCGGTTGAACCTGGAACCGATGGCCACATCTGCCTCATCATTCATTACAATTTCCAGGAGTTTATGGATTTCTTCGGCGCTGTGCTGCCCGTCGCCGTCGAACTGAAGTGCAAAATCATAATCTTTATTTCTGGCATAAAGGAAACCGGTCTGAACGCATCCACCGATCCCTAAATTAAAGGGCAGGTTAATTACTTCTGCATGGCCGGTTTCCCTGGCAATGGCGCTGGTATTATCGGTTGAGGCATCATTGATCACCAGGATGTCCCAATCCCTGTTTTCTGTGTATAGTTTATGAATGACCTGACCTATGTTGTCTTTTTCGTTGTAAGCGGGAACGATGATCAGGATCCTTTTCATTTTTCAGACAGAACACGAAGTGAGATTACTTACAATATAGCTGGATATAATGTTCAGCACTTTTATAACCTTTTGCTGCAGAAACCGTCCAGTCCTCGCAGGCCCCTTTCAGGTCGCTCAGACCGTTCAGCTTGGCATATCCCCTGTTATAATATGCCTGTCCGAAGTCGGAATTCATCTGGATGCTCAGGTCAAAATTATTAACTGCTTCCTGGTATTTTCCAAGGCTAAGGAGTGAAACACCTTTGCCGTTATAAAACAAATGGTTCTTTGGGTCGAGTCTGATGGCGAAGTCAATATCTGCAATTGCTCCTTCATGGTCTTTCATCCCCGCTTTGGTCAGGCCCCGGTTAAAATAGGCCAGGGGGTATTTCGGATCTATTTCGAGGGCGATATTATAGTCTTCTATCGCGGAACTGTATTGGCCCTTTCTCCTTTTGGCGTTTCCCCGGTTATAATAAACTGCCGAAGATCTGTTACCCACCTGAATGGACTGGTCATAATCCTTTATGGCATCCGATAGTTGATTCATAGCAGCATTGGCAATCCCCCGGTTATAGTAAGCGGTCATGTAATTCGGGTCAAGCTGGATGGCCTTGTTGTAATCCTTCAAAGCACCTTTCATGTCACCGGTTTCTTTTTTTACATTTCCACTGCCATTGTAGGCCAGGGGAAAATTAGGATTACATTCAATGGAAGTGTTATAGCACTTCAGGGCATTTTCAGGATCTTTTTCCAGTGTATAATAAGAAGCCAGCCAATACCATGCCCTCTCCCTTTTTGGGTCTTTTGTAGTACTATCCGACCAAAGAGTATAGGTGTTTTTCCATATTTTGTTGCGGTTAAAGGATGCTCCCATGTAAACCAGGGTAAGGATCGACAAGACGATGACGGGATAAATCTGTTTTTTCCTGCCCAGGAAGTAAAATGCCAGGTAACTGAAAGCGAACCCGATACCGAAGACGGCCATATACAGCCTGTGCTCGAAGATGACGTCGCGGATAGGGATGATGGTCGATTCGATGGATAAAGTCAGGTAGAACCAGAAAATAGCAAAGGCAGGTATCAGCCAGTTTTTTCGGAACAGGAACACCCCCAGGGCGATGGTTCCAAGCAGGAGAGCCAGGCTGAGCAGATCTTTATATCTCCACAAAGATGTGGATATCGTCCAGTAATAATCGAGGTGCTGGTTTATAGGCAGGAAAAGCAATTGCCAGTACTTGACCATGACACGGAATTGCGTGAAGAGGTATTCCGACCGGCTGATCTTGTCGTATTCTGACGGCAGACCGTTCAGGATAATCCCTAACAGGATAATTCCCCCGACGACGGAAGAAATGATTGTTAAGAACCTGCGGTCGATCTTTTCCTGCTGGTTACGGATGAACAGGATTTCGACAAGGATAAAAGCCAGCGGGAAAGTAGCCGCGTTTTGCTTGGAGAGGAATCCAAGGGCTCCGGCGGCAAAGGCGCCTGCATAAAACGCGTATGGCTTCCAGGCTTTAGCTCTCGCAGGTTCCAGGTGTGCATTCCGGCCCCTGATGTATAGCAAAACCGACCACATGTAGAAAAAACCGGCCATAACCGTCATACGCTGAATAATATATGTTACGGCCTGGGTCTGGATCGGGTGTGCAACGAAGATCATTGAAGAAAACAGCGCGATGAGAACCTTATAATCCTGGATGGTCCGGTTTTTCCGGAATACAGGAAGGGACATGATCTCGAACGTGAGTAAAAACGCTATTAAACCAGCCAGGATATGGAACAGGAGGTTGACTACATGGTATCCGGCAACATCCAGCTCATTGAGTTTATAATTCACCGCCAGTGTAAAGAATGACAGAGGCCTGTCATTGATCGCTTTCCAGTGGGAAAATTTTAAAACATTATCAAAGTTTTTAATCTTGCTACCTTCTACAATATGATAACCATCATCAAATTGAAAGGCATTATTAAAAGAATTGGCATAAGCAATAATCCCGATAATGGTTATCAGGATAATAGCATACTTCTTTATCAAAGGTTGGATTGATGCCATGATAGTATGAAAGGTTTATTTTGGCTAAGCTACTTACAGGAGCCAAAAGTACGAAAATTAAGATAAAAGGTAATTGGCTTGTGTTATTTGTGATTATTTCTTTTATCGATGAACTTGACTGACTTTCTGCCCCCTTCAGGATGTAGTGTTTTCTCAATCTGGTCTACCGGTTCAAAATTGATCTGTGGGGCAACCCTGAGTTTTGCCCTGAAGTGTTCTTTAATTTCTTTTTCCAGGTTTTCGGTAAACTGGTGACTCCCGATATGGATCAGGATTTCATCGGTGCCGATTGCATTGGTATAAACTTCAACATAATAATTTACAATGCTTTCCGTGTTATCGAGGATATCATAAAGTGCCGGTGGGTACAGGGTTGTGCCCTTGTATTTTATCATTTGTTGTTTTCTACCCAGCACGGGACCTAAACGCATGGTGGTCCGGCCGCACCGGCAGGGCTCCTGGTAATGATAACAGACATCGCCGGTTTTAAAACGGAGTAGTGGCATGCCTTCCACGCCGAGTGTCGTTACGGTGACTTCCCCGGCCTCATCTTCTTTAACGGGCTGATCATTTTCATCCAGGAATTCCACGATGATCAGTTCGGGGTGATGATGCCCGCCTGCGCCATAGCGGCATTCGGTGAAAGCCGTGCACATTTCCGTGGAGGCGTAAGTTGAATATAGATGGATGTCCCACTTTTCCCTGATCTTGCTACAGAGCGTGGTGAGGGAAAAGTCGGGATTACGCAGGGGCTCGCCGATACAAATGGCTTTGCGGATGCTGGAGGAGCGGTAATCAATCCCGTGCTCTTCGGCATATTCAATGAGTCTCAGGATGAATGACGGAACGGTGATGAATGCATTGGGCTTAAAGCGTCGGATGGTATCCCATTGCAGCTCCGGCATCCCGTTACCGACGCGGATGATGCCCGCACCGAGCTTTCTAACCCCAAGGAAATAAGCCAACCCTGCCATAAACCTGCGGTCAATGGTGGTCATGAGCTGGTAGGTGTCATTTTCGTTGCCATCGGCAACGGCAAAGGAGATGTTTTCGTTATAGGCCAGGCGGTCGAGGTCACGGTCTGTCATGGCGAAGGTAACCGGATCGCCAAGGGTACCGGAAGTGGTGATATAATCGATGATCTTGTTACGCGGCACGCAGATGAAGGCTTCATTTTGCTGCTGGAGGTCATCTTTGGTGGTAACCGGAATATGCTGCAGATCTTCAAGGTGTTTGATGTTGGAAATGTCGATATGGTTTTTCCGGAATATTTCCTGGTAAAACCCGGATTTTGCCTGGAGATAGACGAGTTGCTCCTTCAGTTTTTCTTCCTGGAACTTTTTGATTTCGGCAGCTGGTTTTGTTTCGATAGGTGGAAGCATTTGCTAATATTTTAATGGCACACGGATGACACGGATAATAGGGATTTACACGGATAAAAGTAATAAAATCTGAAATTCATGGACGATGTTCGCATGGACGACGGACGATTTTTCATTTGCTGACTGCCGACCGCCGATTGCTGACTACCGACTCTCTCTCCGCCGCCGAAGGTGCCTCCTTTTCCAAGGCTTCCCGGTAATACTCCACTGCTCTCTGCCCTTTGCCCTGTGCGTTGAAATAGTCCCCCAGGATGCGGTAGGTGTGGAAATATTCGGGGTTGTAATGGATCAATGAATCTGCATCGCCTTCGGTGTACTCTCCCTGTTCTATCTTGTGACTGAGGGATCTGTATTTCAGAAGGTTCTGGTATATGCTGAATGCCAATACATCGTCGGCCGGTATTTTCGTCGTTGCAGAGACGTTGCATGCAACGTCTCTACTAGCGTTTACATCCTGACCATGTGCGAAAACCGAATCCAGGTCATACCCCCTGTATTCCCCTAGCTGGAAGGGCGGCGCTGCAACCCAGAGCATCCTTTGTTCCGGTTTAAAGATGATAGAATGATGGGCAATGAACTGGTTGACGGCCTTTTCATTCCCCAGGCCGATGTCTTTGCCCTGGATCCCCCTGTAATCCCGCAGGATATTGGCAGCAATGACGGGATCAACCGGCGGATTTGTTGAAAGCAGCTCTTTTACGCGGTTGTAGCGGTAAACAGAGGACTCATTTTCCATATTTTCAACATTCAACGGATCGGAAAGAAAAGTGTCCGACTGAAAATGATTGGTCACGATGAGAAAATTCGTGCCGGGATCATAGAGGGCAATCTTTTCCGGAGATTTTTCGATGACTACGGCTTTATGGTCTGCCGCGGATCCGATAAGGAAAGATTCTGCCACAAAAGTCTGCCTTTTTTGGGCGATAGCGTAGGCTTCCGTAATATTGGAGGCGTACTGAAGGATTTCCCTGGCCAGCAGCGAAACCGGGGTTTTAGCACCGTATGGGATGGATGATTTGGCCGAATTCAGCGTCACCGTCAGCCCTTTTTCATTCATACCGGAAACCACGCCTGCGAACCCTGCCCAGGTAACCATAGCAAGGCTGTATCCACTATCAGGCCGGATGAAACACAGGATCTTATCTTTAGCAAACTCATCGTTTATGTAGAAATCGAAATTTCTGCCCAGGATGAGGCTGCTATCGGCCGAATGAGCGTCCCAGGCGCCAAAGGCGGTGCAGGCTAACAGGTTCATGTTCTGGACAGCATGACCAATATCATGGGCTGCATGGTAGTTGAGCATGCGTGCATAGGCCGGTCCCATGAAATCAAATTCGGGCGAGGCAAATCGTGAAATGCCGAATATCTCCTGCTGATATTCCGGAAGCACATATTCATCCAGGTCCCTGTTAAAAAACCTGACAAACGCCAGCATGAATTCCTGGTAAAACTTTGAAGAGATCAGCTCCTCCAGCCGGCCTAAAAATGCCCTTTCCTGGGCTTCCATCAGTTCTTTCGTCAGCAGGCCATGGGCATAGCCGATCTCATACGGGCTACCCTCAAGGTACATCTCCCACCACCCTTCACGGGCTTTCCGAAGCCAGCCATGTTCGCAGGCAAACTCATCCGGACCGGCACCGATCCGCTCCATGGAAGACTTCTGTGCATTGGAAATTTCAGGTTCTGTTACATTTGTAGATATCCGGTAATAAAGATAAAATGCCAGTAAAATAGCCAATAATCCTGCCAGCAGGTAAAGAAGTATCCTAATAAATCTTCTTTTAAGCATGGATGATCTTTCTGACCAGGTTTTTAAAGCCGATGAATTCAGAACAGGTTATAAAAGCGGAAGTCGTTGTTCCCAGGATACCATGAATATTCAGGTTTTGACCTGTAAAATAAAGATTGGGGATTTTTGTCTGAGGCAATACAATCGACCTGGCCGGGTTTTCACAATCTTTCAGGATGCCATACCCGCTTCCTTCGGGGGTGCCGGTAAAATCTTTGAAAGTAAGAGGAGTGGAAACGTAATATTTTTCGATCCCGCTTCTTATGCCCGGATATCGTTTTTCAACTGCATCCAGCAGTTTTTCTGCCTTCCTTTCCCTGAAATCATAATAATCCTGCCCCCTTTGATCCGGTGCCAACCCATCCCATTTGCGGCATTCATCATTCTTCATGAACGAAATTATGCTTGCTGTCCGGGTAAACTTCTGGTCTTCATCATAAAAAGGGATGTAGATCACGTATGAATGCGGCCAGCGTTCTTCAGGCAGCTCATCATTAAAATAATCGTCATGATAATATTGGAAGAGATTGTAATTCAGATAGGGGAAAAAGTCTTCTTTAAAAACAAGATAAAGGGTGAAAAATCCTGCTGTGTTTTCAAGGCTTTCAATACGCTTGCGATAGCCAGTGCGGATCTTTTCCAGCCCGGTCAGTTGCAGGGTCGCGGCTGGGTGCATGTTGGAAATAAATTGCCTGCCATAGTATATTCTTCCATCTTTTAAAATAACGCTGTCAATGTGATTATTATCCATGGAAAAACCGGTGACGGGCGCATCGGTAACAATCGTCCCGCCTGCGGCTGAAAAGGCCTGGAGCAGGACGTCCGTGAGGTGATCGCTTCCGCCTGAGACTTTCCAGGCGCTGCTTACAAAAGAATTGCGTATGCAGGAGTGCATATAGAGCGGAGTCCGGCGGGCAGCGCCGTGGTAAACACTGTTGGCGCCTGCCAGCACATGCTGTAACCGATGGTTCTGTGTGATGCTTTTAAGATACGACATCGTACAGCGATTTAACCGGGATAGCTCGAGATTGAAAGAATCTGCATTTTCCAGGTCATAAAGGGGAATGCTCCTGATAGATTCCTGGACAGTCGCAACATATCCATCGATGGCTGCTTTCTCTTCCGGGAATTGCCCTGTCAATGAATCCTTAAAATGGTCCCACCCCTGGGCAAGGTTATAAGATGTTTCCTCATCTCCGAATACGATCCGGTCGTAACCCTCCTCATCCAGTTTTTTTAATTTCAGGTCCCGGATGATACCGAGATATTTGAAGAAACGATGCAGGGTTTGCCCCTCATCCATGCTGCCGATATAATGCAACCCGGTGCTGAACTTATATCCATCGCGTTTGAAGGTCTGAAGATTGCCACCGGCCTGGTGGTTCTTTTCAAGAATACAGACCGAATACCCTTCCTTGGCCAGGATGATCCCGCTGACCAGCCCGCCGATACCACTACCGATTATAATAAAGTCAAAGTTCAAAGTTCAAAGTTTAGCCCCCTCCACGGGGTGGGGGCGGGTTCCGATAAACACAATATTCGATGTCATCTTCGTTTCATCAATCACCTCCACGTCCAAATCATAACGGGAAAGGATCTCCGATATTTTTGCCCTGCTGGTGAAATACAGTTTGTTCCTGTCTTCGTGTGTCTGGTTAAAGTCTATCCGCGTGCTGAAAAATTCCGATAAGCGGGTGCCGGCGTGTTTCCGGCCCATCTGACAGTCGGCATCACGGATGATCAGGGTGCCATTTTCATCCAGGTTTTCGATGCAACGAATAATTAGCTTTTCCTGCTCTTCTTCCGGGAAATAGTGAAGCACATCTGCCAGTATGAAAGCCCTGCTTTTTGGAATAGCCATCTCGAGCGCATCTCCGCAAATAAATCTCAACCGTTCATTTTTCGCAGGACAGTTATTGGCTACCTCAATTTTTTCCCGGTCATAATCAATGCCCGTAATCCTTCTTCCTTCCGACAGAAAGCTCAGCATATAATCCATGAAACCATACCCGCAGCCTATATCAGTAATATGTCCTTCTTTTGGTAAATGAAGGTGGAACATTTCATAATTCTTTTCAAGGCGTATTTTCACCTTGAGATACCATTCGAGAATGGGTCCTTTGTAAAGATAGTTCTTGATCAGTTTTTCCCTGAAATAGGCCGGATTTTCTGCTGTTTCAGCGACTTTATGGTATTCAACCGACATATAATGGCGGATTGCCCTGGACCTTTCCAGCAGGCTTTCGCCAAACCGCTTATCATCAGGTCTTATCCGTGGCAGAAATTTTATTATGGCACTGCCCGCCTTCAGAAAATACTCCCCTTTGGTCATGACAGGCCCTGACCCGTGGATGATCACCGGCAAAATATCGATACCCAGCTCCTGGGCCAGGTAAAAGGCCCCTTTGTGGAAACGCTGTAAATGTGTATCAGGGGAGCGGGTTCCTTCAGGGAAGATGAGGATTGAGTAACCCTCCGCGACATTCTTCCGGAGTTTCTCGGTAAGGGACTCCATCCCGTCTGAGATCGCGAAAAACTCTGCCATTTTGACCAATGACCCATACAGCCTGCTTTGCTGGACCCGGTCGTTAGTCAGTTCCAGCAGCCTTGGATGAAGCATCAGGATCAGCGCAATGTCGATATGCGATTGGTGATTGGCAATCAGCATGGCAGGTTTCTTAAAATCCTCACCTTCAGGCTTGATTATTTGTTTCGGCGATAGAAAATTCGCGTAGATCAGGAACCGGGATGAGATCATCAATCCGTAATGAAACCAGTCTTTAATTTGCTTGTTTTTCAAACGAAAAATTTTGAAAAAGACAAGGCCGAATATCATGATTAAAATACTGGTTGTAACAAAGATGGTCAGGGATAGAATGGCAAAAAGGAAATCCTTCAGGGTTACCGGCACCGGTCTTTTGCTTTCTTCCAGGTAAACCAGCCATTTAAACAGGATTGGTTCCAGGCTCCATGTGACAAACCATACCGAGACAATGCCGATAATGGCCGCGTATGCCATCGTTCTGAGCGCGGGGTGTACTGCCAGGACCAGCACCCCGAGACCGATCAGGGTGGTAGTAGCATCCATCAGCACCGAAGTGCGGTAGGAGTTCGTGTCAGCATGACCATACTTATACTTTTGAAGCATCCCCTGAATGGAAAAAATAGCATAATCGACACCAAGGCCAAAGACAAAAGAAGTGATGATCAGGTTGAAGATGTTGAGCTTCATGCCGAATAGCCCCATTATCCCCAAGGTCCAGATCCAACTGATGAACATGGGAATGAAGGTGATCAGTGCCAGTTCGATCCGGCCGTATGAGATCAGCAAAACAAAGAAAACGATCAGCAGGGATACGATCACCAGCTTATTGAAGTCTTCATTCAAAATATCCATGAAGGTACTCGTCAGGAACTGCTTGTCGAATATAAAAGAGGCTTCTTCTCCTTTAAGCGCCTCATAAATAAGGGGCTTGTCCTCCTGCCGGACTTTAAGGACCGTAGTGACTGTAGCCATTTGTTGCCCTTCGGAAATATAGGGATCGAGAAACAGGCTGGTCAGGCCGGGCAATTCATCCGGACCGGCTGGTGAAAAATCTTTATCAAGCCAATAAAAAAAGCCTTCAAATCCTGATACTTTAAAGCCATTTTGAATGGCAGCCTGCGTCAGCCTTTCTCTCAGCATAGCTTTCTTTTCCGGTGTCCAGTAATCATTCCAGCGTGTAATCCGGGTTTGCTGAACATTGGCGGGCACTGCGAGAGAAGTGACGGAAGCGAATTTTTTGACAAGCCCCCGGTCTTTCAACTGTTTTACCCGTTCGAGGAACTTTGAAGTATGAGACAGCGCTTCATCCAGGTTTTCTCCCCGGGTAACAACAAATACCGACCGCAACGTGTACTGGCTGATTTTTTCAAGGGTGGCTTCCGCGTTTTGAATCTCCTGCGGCATGTAACTCATCCCGGTCAGGTCACTTTCAAAAGAAACCCGGCGGGAAGTGAAAAAGAATACAACGGTCAGCAGCAGGATGATGATGGTCACCAGGCGGTGTTTTTCGATAGGATAGGCGGCCAGTTTCAGGATAGACCGGTTCACCAGGTTTTCCCTGGTCCGTTCCCATTTTATTTTTTTTGTAAGATGAGGCAGGAAGATCAGGGTTAGCAGACCTGCGGCCAGAATGCTGAAACCGGCGAACAACCCGAGGTCACGAACGGCTTCCGACCGTACCAGCAGCAGGGTGAAGAAATCCCCGGACGAGATGATGCTACTCATCACAATAGGCAGGGCGATCTCTTTCAGCACATTTCGTGGTTCCTTCATTTCCCTGAGATGGTTCAGGTAATGAATGGTATAGGCAATTGCAATACCCAGCAAGACTGCGCCAAATCCAAGGGAGATGGCCGATATTTCCCGGTTCATCAGCGACAGCGCCGCTACCGAGATGCCGGCGCTCATCAGGGTCGTGACAACGATAGCTGGGATCACCCTGAAGTGGCCGAAATAGAAACCGATGAACAGGATCAACAGGACGACGGCCAGGCTCATGGTTAGTATGATATCGCGTTTAAGCTGGCCGGCATTTGCCACTGAAACAGCTAAGGTGCCGAAATAGCCGGCTTTAATCTTTTCGTGATTATGTTGGCTAATTATTTGAAAAATACTGCCAAGCTTTTTCAGGAGGACTCCATTTTTATTGGTTTCAGTCGATTTCTGCAGCGGTGTGAGGAACATCACAAGGTATTTCAGGTCGCCGGAAAAAATATAACCGTCCAGGGTCCGGTAACTTTCATCAAGTTTGAAAGATTCCAGTTTTTTTAAGGCGATACCGGTGAAGCCAAGCGGATCGTTAAGTAAAATGTCCCTTGTTACCATCCCGGCCGGGGAGACCAGGTTTTTGTAAGCAGAACGTACAGCATGATCAATGGAAGGTGTTGTGGTCAGGGAATCGAGCAGGAGGTAGTCATGGTCATCCAGGAAAATGGGAAGGTGTTGATGGAATTCTTTATAAATCCCCTGGACTGAGGCATCGTCGACCCGTTCACGCAGGTTGCCCACCAGGCCGGGCATCAGGGCGGACCGTACCGAGTCGGCCAGTTCACCGGCAAAAGAGATCAGATCTTCCGGAGGAATATTAACCGCAGTATCGGCAGGACCGATGAAGATAACCAGTTCATCTGCGAAAGCTGATTGGTTGACAACCTCAAGGTACTGATCAACTTTTTCATTATGCGGCAGGACCTTGGAAATATCTTCCGCTATTTTCAACCGCAATGCAAACCATATTATGACTGTCAGGGTCAGCCCCAGGAACAGGAAGAAGACCAGCCTCCGTCGGGTGAAGAAGTCATATATGATGGTGAAAAAGAGGTTCATGTTCTCCCGGATGACAGGTTTATGTACTGAATTAATTTTATTTATCTAGGTTGGCTCACACAGGTTTTTGTTTTCGCCTGAAGACCGTAAGCACCAGCCAGGTTATAAGCCCGGCCAGGATGCCGACGGCCGCGCCGAAAACCAAAGCTCCAACGATATATTGCAAAAAGTTTTTCTTTACGAATTCAAAGGTAATCCCTGATTCGAAATTAATGTCCTGGTTATTGTTAAAAACCAGGCCTCCCGTTAAATAGCTCGCAAAGAGGATAAAAGGGATCAACGGTGGAATGCTGATGTTGGCAGCCACCAAAGTGATGGCTTTATTCAGCTTCAGCATGATGGCCAATGCCAGGGCGATGGCCATCTGCCAGCCCCACACCGGCGCGATGCCCATAAAAACGCCTAAAGCAATGGATGCCGATTTTTTAAAGTTCGATTCTTCCGGGCTGACGAGGTGTTTCCTGATCAGTTCTCTGAATCCATCCCGGCTCATTCTCCTGATCATCATCCTCGGCCGGAAGAAAAGCAGGGCGGGGATGACAAGGCACGTATTCAGCAGGCTTATCCGGGCAAAATCGGTAAACGGACGGAAATGGGATACCCGTTCTTTTTTTGGAGGATATATCACGCTGACAGGCACGGAAGTGATTGAAATACCTTTCCACGCCGATCTGACCAGCACTTCGATCTCGAACTCAAAACGGTTGGTCAGGAAGTGGGTTTTTTCGAGGCGCTTCACTGGATAAAGACGGTATCCCGACTGGGTATCCGGAAGTCTGAAGCCTGTTTCCACCCAGGTCCAGAAGTTGGAAAAACGGTTGCCAAAAGTAGTACCGCCTGGAATTCCAGCCTGTTCAAGGTTGCGGGAACCTATGATCAATACTCCCGGCTCTTTCTCTATCTTTTCAATGAACTTCGCAAGATCTTCAGGAAGGTGCTGACCGTCCGAGTCGATGGTGATGGCATAACTGAAACCCTGTTTCAGTGCTTCTTTGAAACCCTGGCGAATAGCAAAGCCTTTGCCTTTGTTTTTTTTAAGATGAATGGTGAAAAGGCTGGGGTAATTCAATAAAATTTGGCGGGTTTTATCAGTCGAGCCATCATTCACCACTATAACCTGATCGGTGAATGCCAGGATTCCCCGTATAATTGTTTCGAGGGACCGGGCATTATTATAGGTCGGGATGATGACACAGCATCCCGGCGTTTTAAAGTTCTGATATAGGATCGGGTCAGGCATAATTAAACGCCGGGAGGCTGGTATAATTATTCTTTTTTGCCCATCACCTGCTCGGACGCTTGTTCGGTCCACTGGCAGATCTCTTCGAGCTCTTTTTCGTTTATTATAGCCTTGCTGTGCATGAAAACATAGCCTTTTACCGGCATTTCACCGGCTGTGATCTCATCGCAGATTTTAGTCAGGAGTTTGATCTGTTCTTTCCGGTCGTAATTTGCCCATTCTGAAAAGTTCAGGTGTTCTTTTCCTATATGTATATGTTTTGCCATCAACCAGGAAACAGGGGCAATATTGTTATAAAAAGGATAGACAGTCTTATTGGAATGACAGTCATAGCAGGCATTCACGATTTTTTTCTTAACAGCTGTCGGTATTTCCAGTTTAAAAACGATATCGTTTTGTGGATTTACAAGGTTGTCGTTCTTTGCAGGCGGAAAGAACTGGATAACGATAAAAATAAAGATGACCGCAGCTATGATGATGATCCAGGCTTTCTTCATAGTTTAAAAGGTTAAATGGTCGGTTTGATGGCTTAATTGTCCATGAGCTTGGCTGATTCTTCAGTAACCCATTTGCTGATAATGTCTTTCTGTTCTTGTCCCGGGGCGCGGTTAGGGTAGTTGTTCACATATTTCTTTGGGGGCATGTCGCCTTTAGTAACCATATCTTTGATGTCTTGCATTTTTCCAACTTTTTTTGCATCCGACATATCATTCCATTTAGAGAAGTTAACCTTCATCTTGGCTTTGGCGTTGGAAGAGGCATCGCTATGACAATCGAAACATGATGTTTCCAGCACCTTGGCCACATTTTCGGGAAATGCCGGTGCAACTTTTTCCTGCGGATTAACGCGATTCGTGGAAGGATTTCCGGCCGGATAAGTAAAGGCCATTATAGCTAAAACGGCGGCAAATAATACAATGCCGGAGAGGATTAGTTTTTTCATAGTTTTCATATATTTAATGATTCAACTTTAGGTTAACGCGGACAAATTTAATTAAAATTGACTTTATCCAGGTTATCTTTTTACGGTTGAAGCCTTATTCCCCTGAGTTTCGCGAAAATTATTCCACCGGCAGAGAAACTCATGTCAACTTTAAACCTGCCATCACCCTCTTCAAAGATCGAGCCATCTGTCGCGATTAATGGATGCTGCAAAGGGTCAATCACTTGCAGGAACTTGATCACCGAGGCCTCTTTCACGGTCAGGTCCTTGCCTGTGAGCTGAGAGGCAACTGCTGCCGAAATTTCAACAAGTACTACGCCAGGGACGATGGGTTTTCCCGGGAAGTGGCCGGAGAAAACCGGGTGGGCCGGATTAAAAGTGATTTGGGCGCTGAAAGCACTTTGGTTAGCGGTTAGCAGGGTTATCTGGTAGAGAGTTGTCATAAGGGGGTCATTGGTCATTAGGTGGTCATTAGGTTGTCATGAAGTAGTCATTAAATTGTCATTTGTGGTTAATTCGAGTATCGTATATCGAGTATCCTTGTTTCGTATATTATTTGGTTTTTAATTCCAAAATAAACCCATTGCGTAATTTTACCATCAGGATGTTTTCATCTTTATCCGGAAGCTGGGAAGCTGGGAAGCTGGGATTTGTTTTGTCTGTAAAAACCATCTGTAGGCTTCTCTCTAAATTTTTTATAAATATTTTATGGTCGAGGTTGGGAGCGATGTTCTTAACTACGAGCTTTTTACGTTTTGATGAGTTCTCAAGAGTCCCTTCAACGTAAGTCATGCCTAACTCATTGAAAAAGGCGATTTTATAATTCCCGTCCCATGCATTTTTTATCAACAAAAGCCCCGTCAGTTCTCTTTCCTGGTAAATCACCTTTGCCTTAAGGGTTATTTTTTCAAAAGAACCGGTAAAAATTGATTCACTGAACCTGCCCGTTTGATCACCTGATAAATAAATCCTTGATGAACGGCAGGAAACTGAAGCCATTAAGACGAGGCTAATCCAGGCGAAATATCTCAGCAGGGATAGTTTCATTCAGCTTTTTATTGCGGAAAGTGATCTGGGTGAAATCGCCCGACCGTTCAAACATCTTCAGTTCTTCGACCGTAAAATCCTGCTTGCTTACCTTCAGCTCGATGCGCATCAGGTAATCCTTCATGGTGGTTCCGATGGGAATTAGTTCAGCCAGGTAGTATCCGGTTGCTTCGGACCAGGTCGTGGTGAATTGGGAACTATTAAGCAAGGTACCGTTCACCATGCCGGTCATCACATCGCTGATCTCCAAAAACATACGGTTCGATCCAGCTTCGAAATCCTTGCTCTTTCCCTCATCGATAATACGTAACCTGTCGTCGTTCAAAATTATAGCATAGGTAAACGGCTCGGTATATTCCCACCTCAATTGCTTGTCTTTTTTGAAATAAAACTTACCGGACGAGACTACTTTTTCCTCCAGGAAGCTCATTTCTTTTACCTGGGTGAAATCAGCCGTTAACGTATTGGTTTTTGAAGATGTAAGGTTTATTTGCTCTATAACTTTTGAAGGGTCTTTTACGGGTGTTTCTTTCACCTCTTGTGAAAATAAAGTCAGAGGCAAATCAAATAAGAGAAATATTAAAAAAGCAGTTAACGATTTCATAAATTTTTTTTGCCACCAAAGCACCAAAACACGATATTGCACGGAAGTTGTTATACTGATTGCCATTTTGTGAGATTTAGTGTTTTTGTGTTTTTGTGGCTTTTATTATTTTTTTTAGTTTCCTGAGTTATTCCAATAATTAATCTTACTTATTTTCAGAATCTTTCCTTTGATTTGGAGCAGGATGATAAATCATTTTAATCACGATAGTATCATTACGGCTTAAATCAAAAGCTGCCTGCTCAAACTTCGGCTTTCCGGGAACTTTCGGATTGTTCGAAAACCCGTAGCCTTCCCTCGGTATGCCGATCTCGTTGGCATCCATCATCCCGTTCAGGTTCTCATCATGGTAGATGGCAATCGCATAACGACCTTCAGGGACTTTGTCGAAGAAAACGGTTTCCGTTTCAGCATTCACGCCGATTTTTGTTTTCATCAAAGCACTGTCGGCAAATTGAAAATATTCCGGCCGCTGGTGAAGGCTGATATAAAGATCGCCTTTCAGCGGTTTCAGACCTGTGACGGTGACCACCAGCCGGTGCTTTCCGCCTTGCTGCGGCAACAGAAATATCAACGAAATAAAGAATACAAGTAATCGCATCTTTTAATTTTTATAAGCTTCAACACCAAACATTTCATCAAGCCCAACGAACCGGTAGCCTTCTTCTTTTGCCATTATAATAACTTTTTCCAGCGCCTCCGGTGTAATATTTTGCGTGTCATGCATCAGGATTACAGCGCCGGGATGGAGTTTTCCAATTACACGTCCTGCAATTTTTTCAGCATCCTTTATGGCCGTGTCAAAACTCCTTACCGACCAACCGATAACCTTATATCCAAGCTTCTTCACAACTTTCGCCAGGGTTGGATTGGTAACCCCATATGGTGGCCTGAACAATAATGGTTTCTTACCTGTTGCTTTCATTATAATCTCTTCTGTCTTCAGCAAATCCTGTTCCATCTTTTCTTTCCGGTAAAGATCGAAAAAGAAAGCATGGTCGTAAGAATGCAGACTTATCAGATGCCCTTTGGTCATGATCAGTTGTATCATATCAACCTGTTTTTCCGCTTTCTTCCCGATGATAAAAAAAGTCGCCGGGATATTATTCTTTTCCAGGATGGCCAGAACCTTTGGCGTTATAATCTCATCCGGGCCATCGTCGAAAGTCAGCGCCAGAACTTTTTCAGGTTTCGTTCCTCTGCATAATGCCCTCAAATAAAAGTTGGAACCTATATTGAATGAGCCTGCAATGAGCATTAGCAAATAGACAGCTGTTAAGAGCAAGAAGATCCACCAGAGATGAGGTTGAAAGATCATCAGCAGTATTACCACGGCTGCAAGAATGATCATCAAAATGCTTGCAGAGCGTAAGTTTAACATGATGAGACCAGGATGAGGGAGTGGTAGATATTTTTATAGTGGTTATAAATCATGATATTTCTGATCTTGCCGGGTTTTGGAGTCTCATTCAGCCTTATAATGCCAGGGATTTTCTGGCTTTTCAAGATACGGGCGCCCAACCAAAGGGCGAAGGACGATGCCAGGTAATGCTCGCCGCAAAGATGTTTATACCAAGTCATGGTTGATTTTCCTTCAAAATAACCGGTAACAGGCTCATAAATGGCATCTGATGCCGGATCGCCGTTCAGACCGAGGATGACCAGGTCGATGTCGGCTATGTTCAGTTTGTGGGCAGCGAGGAAATCTTCGATATGATTCACTGCAATAGTTTGATTCTCCGGGTTAAACCGCGTGGATAATCCACGGATTTGGCCGTAGTTTTGGGGACTTTCCTCCCTGGACAGCAGGAAAAAAGATGCCCCTTCGCCGGCAATGGTGCCGGGTGTTTTATTTTTAAGCAGGTCAAGGTTGCTGAGTGGGCCTTTTTTCCAGAATCCCATGCTGTCGGTGATAATGAAATGCGCCTCGGTCATTTCTTCGATACCTCCGAGAAGCACCTTGTCGGAGGGCCTTTCGGAAAGACACATCAGGCTGTCGAGCAGTGCATTTTCCAGTGAAACGGGGCCGTGCACATAAGTCAGGTTATACTTGTTACAACCAAGCATTACGGCAATATGGGCACCGACAGTATTATGGGTCGATTGGATAAAAGCGGTCGGGTTGAGCAGTTTCTCGCCATTGTCAAGGATTCCGTTCAGGAATTTTTCAGTCTCTTCCATCATGCCCAGGCCGGTGCCGGTGATGATCGCATCGGGTTGTTCCACTTCAGCGTCATGAAGGCACATACCGGCGGCCGTGACGCCCATCTTGAGCAACCGGCTCATTCGGCGCAACTGGATCGGTTTGATGTAATTTTTATAATCGGGTTCTATTGATTGCAGCCTGGCCGTGTGGTATTCACGGACATCTTCCAGGAAAGCGCTGTTGTCGAACGTTGGCTGTGGTGAGATATTTCCTATGCCCCGGATGAATGCTTCCATATCAACAAGCTGAGAATATGAGTGTTGAATCGTTGCCGCCGAAACCGAAAGAGTTGCTGAGTACGTGCCGGAGGTTCTTTCCTGTAATCATCTCTTTCAAAGGCTCAAAATGCAATTCATCCATTTTTTCGTGGAAGTTCAGGTTGGGAAATACCATCTGATTTTTGATGGAAAGGATGGAGATTACTGCTTCGACGGCCGCTGCAGCGCCTAGTGTATGTCCGGTAAATGGTTTGGTTGATGAAACCAGCGGAATATGCTGCCCGAATATTCTCTCAATCGCGATCCCTTCGGTGAGGTCATTGTTATCAGTTCCTGTTCCGTGGGCGTTGATATATTGAATGTCCGCAGGCTTCAGCCTGCCGGAATTCAGCGCCTGCGACATCGACAGGTAAGGTCCAAATCCGTCGGGGGATGAGGCGGTCTGGTGGTAAGCGTCGTTGGCATTGGCATAACCGCTGAGTTCACATAAGGGGATCCTGCCGTCAAGGGCTTTTTCCGATTCGAGGACGAGGAAAGCGGCTCCTTCGCCAAGGTTCAGCCCCATCCGGTTCTTGTCGAACGGCCGGCAAGGCTGCTTGTCGAGAATCATCAATGTGTGGAACCCGTTGAGGGTAAATTTCGACATGGCATCGGTACCGCCGGCAAGCACACGGTCGAGCAGGCCATGGCGGATCAGCCTGGCGCCGAACATGATTGAGTTGGCTGATGAAGAACATGCCGTGCTGATGGTGCTGACCATATCGCGAAAGCCTAAGCGGACGGCGATTTTTTCCGTGCTGTCGCCGCAGTCATGTGTCAGGACAAAATTGTTATAAGGCGCTCCAAGGTGGTAGTTCCGGTAATTGATCTCGGTCTTGTCCATTCCTCCGACGGTGCTGGCAGAAATGACCCCTGTGCGGAAATTATTGTCTCGCGGGTCGATACCTGCATTTTTAACGGCTTCTCCGGCGGCGATGAGGCCCAGCAGGGCGGTGCGTGGGAACATATCCGGGTCGCTGATCCCGGCCAGGGCGCCCAGCTCCTCGTTAGTCAGTTTGATCTCGCCCACCGGGAGGGTATCGCGGTGGATAGAATCAAGGATAGAAAGATGGCTGATGCCTGATCGGGTGGCCCGAAGGGATGCAAAGGTTTCGCCGGTGTTTTTCCCGATGGCACAGATGATCCCGATGCCGGTGACAAAAACCCTTTCTGCCATCAGCTTACTTTTTTTGGTGCTCGAGGATGAAGTTGGCCATGGTGCGGACTGAGGTGAATATCTTACGCCCTTCCTTAGGATCTTCGATCTTGATGCTATAATTTTTTTCGAGGAGAACGATCAGTTCAAGTGCGTCGATGGAATCCAGTCCCAGCCCGTCGCCGAAAAGAGGGGCATCCACGTCAATGTCTTCAGGTTTAATATCCTCAAGGTTTAAAACCTCAATAATCTCTTTTTTAAGCTTTTCCGTCAGTTCTTCCATCCAATAAAACCTCTTTAAAGATTCGTTCAATATTTGAGGGGTCAAAGATAATGATTTCCTCTGGTTCTATATATGTTTTTGCCATTTCTTCATTTTCTATCAGCATCAGGCACGACGACAGCCTGTCGTGGTAAGATTCAACCCAACCGGCTATGCAACAACTAACTCTCTTCCGTGAAAAAAGTTCATCGACCAGCTGAAAAATAGTCTGGACATCCGGCTTTTCCCTGATAATAACAGCATTTTCTCCTTTGATCTTATGCCTGATGGCAATTTCCCCGGCCATGATATTGGGGAGGGTGTAAACAAAGACCGACGGGCTGGGGAAATAATTCCCGCGGTCGTTGATGCTTTCCTGGTGTTTCTCATCAGTTTCAAGGGAAGAAGTAGAATTTAGCAGGATCATGCCAATCTCTTCCGAAGGGTACCGGGTGGTCACATTCATATCTCTCAGCAGGATCTCGGCAGAGAGGAATGCCAGCTTGCTCAGGGGATCCATTTTGAAAAACTTGGGATATTGGATATAAAGATGGCGATAGAGTGTCTTCAGCAGGTTTTTCTTATCTGAATCCGGGTTTTTGAGCAGGATGGTTTTATTAACGGATACCTGTTCCGGGTTGATCGAGCAGTAGCTGGTGATTAGCATGTCGGGTTGATTGTTGAAGGATGCGACAAAAATAAGAAAGATTGGGAGATTGGAGGATTGGAGGATTGGGAGATTGGAGGATTGGATGATTGGACGATTGGATGATTGGACGATTGGACGATTTTTCATATGATCGGGCAGACTAATCCCTATCGCGCAATAACAAATTTTCCTTTAAGAATCCTACATTTTGTATCCTTGCAGGCAGCCAGATAAAAGCCTGATGAACGAATTCACTGGCCGGATTCGGGAAAACACCAGGTGTTCCTCTTCCGGGAAATCAATATACCTTCCTTTCACTAATAAACCTCTTGCGTAGGCACTGATTTGCAGGAGGTTGCCATTCCAATTGGTCATAAGCGATTTGACAGAAGATGAATCATATTGGTAAAGATACGGAAATGGGAGCTTAAAACATCATTGTAAAATAATTACCCCCCCACTTCGTAGAAGTGGAATATTGGTAGAAAAAGGACGAACCCAATAAAATTCCCCCTCCCTTCGACCAACGGTTGCAAAGAACTTCGAAATCCGGCACAGGGAGGGGCGCAGGGGAGGGTTGGAGTTCATTTCACATTGAGCATTTCGCTGTGCAAGTAAATAAATGTTATATGCTCAATGCTCAACCGTCCATGATTTTGGAGATGTAAGCAATGAATATCATCTCTCAACCACAAACTTCCCTTTAAGCAGCCTTTTTCTTGAATCCTGACAGGTAGCAAGATAAATCCCCGATGCTAATCCCGAGACATTCAAAGAAACCATACGGTTCTGCGGACTGACTTCTTTTTTCATGACTTCCTGGCCAAAGAGATTAAAGATTGTAAGTTCAGTTTTTCCCAAAAACTGTATATCCGGTAAGGTAAGCACTATCCAGTCCCTTGACGGATTAGGTGAAATTTTTATAGTTGATTCATACTCTTCTTTATTAGGAATATCCTCGATATTTACGAAAAGACTACAATCCAAATCCACAGTATCCGAAGTGATTTCATAAGGGCAAAGGCTGTCGTAGGTGAGTGGTTGGGTGTAAAGCGTGTCGTCTTCCAGATCTGAATTCGTTTTCCAGAGATAAATATCCCAGTTGCCATCTAAAACATAATATCCCAAAATCATTAATTTCGAATCAAATGTGTTAATTATAGCTCTTGGTGGCAAAAGGTTATCAACCAGTCTTCTCTGAATTTTAAGATTTCCATTAGTATCAGTTTTTATTATATCACTATACCCGGTGTACAAATAAGGATCATCTGTCCAGTTTATTCCTGTGTACACATTGTTGTCCTGGTCTAGAAATAATGCATCTGAACCGCCACCGACAATTGTATCTCCTAATAAAGGAAGCTGAGCAATAACTTCGCCTTCATTAGAAAATTTAAGTAAATAAGGAATAATTGGAGTTCCTGTAAATCGAAGATTGGATGCGGAATATATTGTTCCATTATCTTGAAAAACTGTTCGATTGGCATAACCCTGATGTCCCACAGGCCATTTAATATCCCAAATTTCATTGCCTTCTGTATCAGCTTTTATGAAATATGGCTGAAGTGAAGGACTAAAACAACTACCTGCGATTAGATAATTGCTGTCGGGTGTATAGTAAAGATAATACCCCTCTTCATTAGATACTGTAGAATCCTCTTGTGCAAGATGTTTGATCCACATTGGATTCCCATCGGCATCCATTTTCACAAGGCTGATTCTGACGCGGGAATAATCTCCGCCATAATATTTGAGCATGCCCAGGAATTCACCGTTTGGTAAGCTAATAACCCCTTTGGCCGTATTAAAACCCGGACTTAAGTATATCATACACCACTCCATTTCTCCACAAGAATTAAGCTTTACAAACAAGGGATCTATTTCGATGTCAAATTGTGCCGTGGATCCACTTATAATAAAACCATTATCACCGGTTTTTTCAAAATCATTAAAAGAATTCTCATTATTTCCATCTCCAAACTTTTTATTCCAAAGTTCATTGCCATTGATGTCTGTTTTTATCAACCAGCCGTATTTAAAATGGTCTGGATCTTTTAAAATGCTTCCACAAATGCTATATCCTTTATCATAACTTTCAAAAATGTCTTTACCATAAGCATGGATGTTATCACCATAAATTTTGGGCCAAGTTTGTGACAGGCTTGTAAATTCATTAACTATTAACAAAAAGATCATTATGAATTTAATTAGTAGTCTATTAGTTTTCATAAATTTAGGTATTTAAGTCCATATCCATCTAAAAGGAATAGCTGAAGATTTTCTCACCAGCTATTCCTAATAAACAACACTTATTTCAACCCTTTAGAAAGCTTCTCGGTGGAAACCAATTTATCATTTACATATAAGTTGATTAAATAGATTCCATTGGGATAATTAGTCAGGTCGATCACATGCTGGTTTTGCTCCGACTTCAGAAGAATATTTTCAAGATTTCTGCCCTGGAGGTCATTGATTATAATTTTCCCTTTATCTCCAAGTTCGATCGTATTGAAATAGGCCACCACGTAATCGCTGGTAGGGTTAGGGAATAAATGTAACTTTTCATTTTCAGAAAATTTGTTATTCTTATAATCCTGAATGTAAGAAGGATAAGATTTCACTTCAGTTGGAAACGATACGGTTTCAGTGAAATCAATATGCCTTCCTTTCACCAGCAATCCCCTTGCATAAACGCTGACACCGGGCAGGTTTTCATTCATCATGGTGATCAATTGCTGGACTGTGCTCGTATCAAGCTGACTGGCATGCAAACAGCTATCCTTCATTGATTCCAGAATTGCAAAGAAGTCGATGTACGCATCATGAGCTTGCTCCTGCCTTGAAGATAGAATAAAAGAAGCCGGGATGTTGTTCAATGTTGCAATGGCTTGCTCTTCCTGAAGGGCATCCCAATAGGTGAATGCCAGGCGATATTTTGATTCAAGGTCGGTTTGATTATCAAACAATTGGATCAGGCTGTCATTCCGGTTGATAATGGTGGAATCGGTAAGGTATTCCCGTATCAGTTGCCTGATGGCTCTTGCACGGTATTGTTCCCAATAGCTGATAGTCGATTCCATCGCTTCCTTTGCTCCGAGTTGCTCTTTTCCCTCCATGATTTCTGCCATCATATAGTCCGGCATCGGGTCAAGCCGGTTTTCGACGGTTTCAATCAGATCAAATGATTTCGCCGACTGAGGGTTCGCCGTCATCACATCCCTGATCATGGCATTTGGAAGGACATTTTCTTTCAAAATGGCATTTTTCATCACAGTGTCAGATAAATAGGGAGAACCAGAAAGCAGTTCCTGCCGCAATTCCAGTGCCTCAACAGGCATACTGGTGACAATTTCAAAATTTAAGGATTCAGTGCTTCCACCGTCAACGAGAGCATAATAATCATTCAATAATGTATCAAGTTGAAGATTAGCAAAGGCAATTTCACACCTTGAATCTTCTAAACTTTTTAAATGATTGTTATTGTTATTGAGACTTGATGGGCAAGCTTGATTTTTAAAATATTGAGTTTCTTTATTGATTAAACTAATGGTTTGGGAAGTATAATTTCCTACTGTGGGGTACAGTATAATAGGTGTAATGTTGGCATGATGGTAATAATTAATATATTCTGCATCATTGTAATAACTCCAAAAATACTTCTGATTGCCCGTTCCATCATAACCCTGATAATCTTGTATTTCTGATGTAAATGTATTTCCTGCGAGAGCCGAGCTTTGGGTGGAATTTGATCCCTGATCGGTTTTAATACCCATGTTTCTTCCTCTCGGATAGAGCGGATCCGGAAAAACCATGATATCATTTTCGCAATGTAAAAAGTCATTGCATTTCAGGCATAGTCCAGTCCGGAGTTCCTCACCCCCTTTATTAACTCCTTCTGCAACAATACCAGCATCCAGCCCCGTGAACAAATTGTTGTATATTTCATTGTCTGTTTCTCCAGAATTATCCACATAAATGCCAATCCTTGCAATTGGAACTTGAATTTCTCCAATATATGCATAAGGTCCATCAAAGTGATTCCCTTCAATATGATAACCAGTGACTTCATCGAGGTATATTCCACCGATAAATTTCTCTGTTAAACCTTGAACTGTCACACTGCCTATATTAGAATAAAAGTAGGAAGAAACGATATCCGGAGTGTGGTAGCCTGAAATATAGATACCTGCAACGTTACCTTTAAAGGCTCCCTCTGAAACAGCAAAATATTTATTGCCACCAGAATTAAAGGCTTTAATGCCATACCGTAAGTGCCTGAAATAACATGAATCATAACTAATGCATGGAATAGTTGCGCTTGTGCATTTACCTTTCACAGAAACCTGAGCATCGTAAGCAAGGATGCCTATTCCCCTGTCGTTTTCATCTATGGGGTAATTTGGAACTTCTTCCGTTTCGAAGGTGCAGGCATAAAAATCAACACCATTAACGCCATCGAGTATCACATGTGCTATCGGCTTTGGTAAGACAAATTCGGGGTCATACATTTTGAAAGTGCTTGTCCTGAATCCGCTGAAATTCTCAATTTCATTTCCTCCATAAGGATGGTCATTTCGGAATGGTAGGAATTCGACATCAATTTCATTATTGAGGAAGATCGCATTTTCACAGGTGACAATACCTCCTGAATAACCATAATAAGGTGTTTCGGAAACATTTCTGCCAACATAAACGGCAGTTTTTGCATATTCGATAGTTCCATTGTTGATTATATTCAAATATCCCTGATTGGAATAAGGGTATTGGGATAACGAGCTATCGCCCCAGACCTGGATTCCTTTCCACAGCTCATCACATGATTTGGTAATCTTGCCTCCGTCAATAATCAATCTTCCGCCTTTTTTAACAATAATCAGATCAGCGCTCCACATCCAGGGAACATATACCGTTCCGGTAATAGTAAGCTGGCCTCCGTTTTCTATGGTTAATACTTTGTCAAGCTTGACAATGCCCTGCCATGTTACATTGGTTGTAATCTTTATTGTATCACCGAAAGTAAAAGAATCATCACAATCACAGGAATAATCTTCTAAATCAGAATAAGGACCTTTAAATGGATTTGAATCGTCGCAATCACGTTGAGATGGACAATTCTCATAGCCTTGAGGTTTAGGTCCAATTCCCCACCAACAGTAGCCATCACCATCAGCATCCCTTACCTCTACAATAGGTTGGACTGGAATAATGTCAAAATAGGGGATGTGCTGACTTGCAGCATCCCGGTAATTACCACTTACTTGCTGTATGACGAATCCATTTATACCAAATTCATTATCAGGTCCATAACTGTCTTTAAAAATAATGTACAATTCTTCGCTAACATCATCATAATGCCATCCGATTAGAGTCACATAATGGGTACCGCTATTGATTGTTAAACTAATTGGTCCGTTCAAAACCATTTCTGCAAAAATATCCTCCCAGTCAGAAGCCGGGCTCCCTTGAAACTCAGTATAGGATGTTATTCTGACTTTGGTATCAGGACTTGTACATACAATATCAGGGTCCTCACAATCACCTTCTTCATTTACTCCCAGGTAAGGTGAGCAAGCTTCAGTTACAACACCAGAATCTTTCAAATATTCCCTGACCAGATGTGGATCTACATTTCCGCAAATTGCATTAGGAACACATGCAAGCAAGTGTTGTTCTGATAAATCCAAATCAAGATGCTGATTATAATAAAGATTGATAACCGATTCCAATGCACCAGTAGATCCAAAAATCCCACAAGCCCCACAATAGTTAGGAACATTTTGATCTTTAGGTATTGTAAGCCAACCAGTAAAATTTTCATCATCCCCGTCAAAATATGGGGTGCCCGGCACATTCGCAGAGTGCCTGTTTCTCCAATCCCACTGATCAACCAATGAAAAATATGTGAACGGTTCATAAGTTTGTCCGATTACCTGGTAAATTCCGCCTTTGTAATAATCATATCCCAGCAGGTTATATTTTTCATGATAAATCGCCTTTTTTTCCTGATAATATAAATCGACCAGGGATGTGTTTCCTGAAATCCAATCCATTCCAAGATCTGCAATCTTTTTATTCATTAAATCTATCTTTTCAAAATCTTTCTTCTTTTTCTCTTCGTATTGTAAAGTTGTTGCATCTTGAACAAATTCTTTATCATATGTAATGTAATCCAATTTAATGGAGGCATCAATTATTTCCAACCGGATGACATCAGGGATCACACCATCCAGGAAACATGTTTCATCACAAATGTCCCTAAAATCAAATACTGAGTCAGTCGAAATTAGAGGATAAGCTTCAAATATCATGAACTCCCCTTTATCAGTAGTTACAAGTACACGTACAAGGCTTCTTGAAGAAAGCATATCCACGTTGCCTGTAATCCTTAAACTATAAATCACCTCTGGTGGGGGAAATGGATTAAAGGTCGTGTCGTTTGAAAATGTCTGGTGCACATAAATGTCCTCTGAAGCCATCATCTTGCTTCCTGTCATAATAAGACAAATGATTACCGTAAAAATAATGAAATTTTTCATGGCGCTTTTGGTTTTTAAAGTAAGTACTTGAATTGGTTAATTTCTGACTATTAATCGGAAAACAGGGGGGGGTAATACGATAAATGATTATATTTCAGTAATATATAATAAATTTTAATAACATTTATGGAAATATGATATTTATTGATAGTATTAAATTGCCAATACACGAAACACGATGCATGATTGAGAAAGAATTTTTTCCTTCACCAATCATGCATCCTGCATCGGCAATCGTGTATTGGGTTGGAAACCCTGTTTCATTTTAAATGTATATTTGTTTATCCATTTTAATGAGAAATTAAACTCATGAAAATAAGAGTAATCATCATGTTTTTCACCCTTGTCTGCTTCTCAAATCACCTCCTGGCGCAAAACAAGGATGGCGCTGTCCACATGCCCTACACGATGGATTACCCTTATATTAAAATTTCCGGTGTGACCATTACAGGGAATAAACTCACAAAAGACCGGATCATTGCCAGGGAACTGGATTTTAAAATCGGCGATAGCCTGGCGACTTATGAGAAAGACAGAAAGTTGGATTTGAGAAGGAAACGGTTTGCCATGGGCGATTCAAGCGAAATGAGGTTGAGACTGGGGTATAGCAGGGAAAATATCATCAATACCAGGTTATTCCTGACTACCGATCTGTCGCTTGAAAAAATTGAAGGTAATAACTACCAATTGCACATCGATGTCAATGAACGCCACTATTGGTGGTTGTTTCCTGAAATAAAACTGAATGAACCCAACTTTAACGAATGGCTGCGTGATCCGGATTGGTCATCCTTAAGTATGGGCCTCTTCTTCAGCCATAATAACCTCTGGGGGCTGAGCCACCAGGGTTCGGTAACGTTTTTTTTTGGCAAATCTTATTCATTCGGTCTGGGATATTATATTCCATGGATCGGTAAAGGTCAGAAAGTTGGAATGAGGACAGGCGCCGTTTACCAGAATATGTATTCGGTGGAATATGCCTCCCTTGATAATAAACGGGAGATGATTTATGCCAGCAACAGCATGCAGGATGTGAAGTTCAACCTTACATTTACTTTCAGGCCCGGGCTATACAATTATTCCACACTAAAACTAAGCGGGGAATGGGTCAGGGTCTCCGACTCCCTGTTCAGCCTTGATACCAATTTCCTGGCCGGTAACAAGAAATCTAATACTTCGCTGAGCCTTTACGCTGATTATTATTATGATTCGAGGAACAGTCATTCTTATCCGCTAAAAGGTAATTTATTAAGGGTTTTTATCGATAAGCAAGGATTGGGCATTATTTCCAGGGATGTGGATATATTTTACTATGGAATTGATTTTCATTTCTACCAGACTGTGAGCCGGAAGTTTTATATTGCCGAGATGGTCAAAGCGGTCAATTCATCCGGGGAGGACTATCCTTATTATTACCAGCAGAATATGACTTACAAAAAGGATTTCATCCGGGGGTATGATCTTTATACGCTCAAAGGTGACCAGATGTATTATTTCAGAAGTAATGTCAAATACGAACTGGTAAAACCAAATGTGAAAAAAGTAAAGCCGGGGCAGGAGAAAACCAAATTCAAATCATTGCAGTACGCCTTTTACCTGAATGCCTTCGGAGATTGCGGATATGTGGCGAATAAGTTTTCCAGCGGAAATCCTTATGACAACAAAATGTTATTCAGCTGGGGATTAGGGCTCGATTTTGTCAGTTACTACGATCTTGTCATCCGGCTTGAATATGCCTTTACTTCAATAGGCACCAATGGGTTCTTTATCGCGTTTGGGATGCCGATTTAGACGAAAGGGCAAAATTCATGCTTCTATTAGTGCCCTCATCAGCTATCCACAATTCATTTCAAGCCTCCTTGCTTGAATAAGTAAGCTTCCCTCTCCGCTTCCTCTGTGCCTCCTCTGAGTTCTCTGTTGTTAAAATTTACCGTAAAATATCGGTTTAATCCGACATAAATATGTATATTTGTCGGTTATAACCACTAATATGATAAAAAGAAAACTGGAAGAGCTGATTACCGGCAGATTATTTACAGGTAAAACAATCCTTTTACTTGGCCCGAGGCAGGTTGGCAAAACCACACTGATGAGCAGCATTCAACAAAACCACGGGGGTAAAAGCCTGTGGTTAAATGCTGACAATCCGGAAGACAGGGCGCTTTTGAACGGCATCAACTCTTCACGGGCAAAAGAACTTTTCCAGCCGGAGATGCTTGTGATTATTGATGAAGCCCAAAGACTTGAAAATTCAGGATTAACATTGAAGATCATACACGACAATTGCCCTGATATACAATTGGCTGCAACAGGTTCAAGCTCTTTTGAACTCACGGATAAGATAAAAGAATCTCTTACAGGAAGAAAGTGGACGTTTAAACTTTACCCAATATCATTGGAAGAACTGGCTGATTATAAGAATAAACTTGAGCTGGTCCGATCGTTGGAAACCCGTATGATATATGGTTCTTACCCGGAGGTGATCAATCGTGCCGGTAGTGAAAAAGAAGTTCTGTCTGAATTAATTTCAGATTATTTATATAAGGATGTTTTTGCGCTCAGGGAAGTCAGGAGACCTGAAATATTGGAAAAATTGGTTAAAGCACTGGCCTTTCAGCTGGGGAACCAGGTTTCAAACCGGGAATTGGCTATTCTTGTTCAAGCCGATAAGGAAACCGTTGAAAGGTATATCTATCTGTTAGAAGAGGCCTTTATCATTTTCCGTTTGACTTCTTTTTCGGGCAACCTGAGGAGTGAACTCAAACGATCGAAGAAAATTTATTTTTACGACAATGGCATCAGGAATGCTGTCATCAACCAGTTCAGTCCCTTGTTATTACGTAATGATACAGGAGCATTGTGGGAGAATTTGATGATATCAGAGCGATTAAAAAATAATGAATACCACAGACTTTTTCGAAACGTATATTTCTGGCGTACAAACCGGCAACAAGAGATCGATTATATTGAAGAATATGACGGTAAACTTCACGCATTTGAGTTTAAATGGAAGGAGACCGGCAAAGTCAGGGGTACGACGGCATTTATAACTGCATATCCCGGTGCTGAAATAAATATCATTCACAAAGATAATTTCCTGGGATTTATCCAGAACCGGTCGTCGTAAGAAGTCAGGATTGCTTTTAACCATTAAGGAGGAGAATCATAGTATAAAAAATCATGACTTATGATATACCTTCCCGGGGGAGAGGTCAGTAGACTAAATCACTTGATTTTATGGTACTTCCGGGAGATTACCTGTGCCAGGTCACGGGCTGTCTTGATCGCTACCGGTAGTCCCCCGCCGGGAAACGACCAGTGGCTGGTATAAAAAAAGTTCTTCAAACCCGGTAATTCAAATCCGACCGGTGAAGAAGCCATGATGTTCTTTCCCGGCAGCCACCCTTGCGTGCTGCCTTTCCAATTATTTGTATAGCGGTGGAAGGTCGCCGGCGTAAGAACATCGATCACCTCAACAAATTCTTTTATCCTTCCTGTTTTCCATTCGAGGATATCGATCACCTCTTCGGCAAACTCACTTTTGGCCTTTTCGTATTTTTGACGATCGTTCCTGTAAAGATCTATCCAGAATTCGCCTTTCCGTGTATAAAAGCTGACCGATACGCAGGTCTTTCCTGCCGGGGCCAGGGTGGGGTCATAATTATAAACGTGTAACTCCATCCTGGTATAGATTGTGCCATCGGGCGATACGAGTTCCTTTGGGATGGGAAACCTTGAGAAATGCGGTAGGTCGCTAAGCGGCCGGGAAATTCCAAGTGACACATTTATCACTGAATAATAGACCTGAAAGCTTTTCCCATCGCGGAGATCCAGTATTTTCTTATTCGTGAAATTACCTTTCAGGGCCTTGAAGACGGTAAAATACCAGTCGGCGGCAGAAACAGTAATATCCGATGCGATCTCCCGGCCGTCTTCCAGAAGAATTCCTGTTGCGCTGTCATTTTTTACCAGGATCTCTTTGACGCCTGAATTATAATGGGTCTTCCCCCCCAGTGACAGGTACTTTTCTTCGATCCTTTTCGAAAAACGGAGGGAGCCGCCCACGGGATAACCGGTCCCTTTCAGGTCGGAAAACGCCAGGGGGATCGTGATGATAATAAGAGGAAATTCCTCACCATCATAGATCATACGGAATGCTTCCCTGAGAAATGGGTTCCTGAGTTTTTCAGCAAAGGAAAAATTCGTTACATACCGGTTCCTGAGCATGAAAAACAGCAGCGGGAGATGCTTTATTATGCCGATTTTTTGCTTCATTGAATAAAAAGCCGGCAAGGTTTTTATCTCCGGAGGCATCTCGTAGCGCTGGATCCTGCGCATTGAACGGATCAGCTTTTTAATCCGGGCAGCATCTTCAGGGGCGATGTCGGTCATATAGTTCTCCAGCCGCGACAAATCGGTATAAAGATGAAATACCCTGCTGCCATATTTATCCGTGCTGTGTTCCACTTCGATGTCAACCCGCACCTCGTGGCTGACAAATTCAACTGATTCCATATCAATGAGCTCCGACCATAATTTGTAGAACGGATTGCTGTTGTTCGATCCCAGGAGCCAGTGGAGGCATCCGTCGAACGTATATTCCCCGACCTTCCAACTGGTGCAGAGACCTCCCGGTTTTGAGTGTTTCTCAAAGATCTCCGTTTCAAAACCGTTCATCTGCAAATAACAACCGGCTGATAAACCAGAAATCCCTGCACCGATTATAGTAATCTTCATCGTCCAAAGGTACATATCATTTCATGAAACTTGAAATTTGGAACGGTGAAACGGTGAAACGGTGGAACAGTGAAGCGGTGGAACTAATAACCAATAACTAACCCTGCGTTGCACCCCCCAAACCCTGATGCCGTCTTTAAAATCCGCTTAATTGGCTTGTGAATATTTCCGGTGATGACGTTCAATGGCTTGGAGACACCGTTTTTTTGATAACCTGCCGATTTGAAAAGAATACCGTTCCGTATGGAATAAACAGACAGAATGGCCTCGATCACGCCGGCCGCACCGAGGGTATGACCTATATAGCCCTTGAAACTATTAACAGGAACCTGGTCCAGCCCGGCCCATGCTAATGCGAGGGACTCCATCTCGTCATTGTAAGGAGTTGCCGTGCCATGGGCCGAGATGAAATCAAGATTATCAGCCGTTACACCGGCTTCTTTCATCGCAGCGGCAATGGAAAGGTAAAGTCCTTCTCCATCCCGGGAAGGGCCGGAAATATGGTTAGCATCATTGCTGGTGGCGCCGCCCAGGTAAACAATTGGCTTTCCTTCGCCTCCCAGGGCTTGATCGCTGGTTAAAACAACGGTTCCGCAACCTTCACCCAGCGAAAGACCTGTACGGTCGATATCAAAAGGTTTGCAAGCTTCGGGGCTCAAGGCCTGGAACGACTGAAAACCGGAAATGACAAACTCCGAAACAATATCCCCACCAGAAACTATGGCATGGTCATATTGCCCTGAAGCGATCAGCCTGGCTGCTGCCATGATGGCCACCGAGCCGGAGGTGCAGGCGTTGCTGATCACTAAAGGACGGTTCGGGTGATTAAAATGCCCCGCGATAAAATCGGCTAACTGCCAAAGGTAAATCCTTGAACAGCCAACAGCTTTAGCTATTGTAAGATCCAGCAGATCGATGTTTCCCTTGGTCGTCGAAAAGATCATGATGGTGCGGGGATTTCGCGGATCTACATGGGAATTTTCCAGCGCCCCGGCGATGGAAGTCAGGAACATTTTCTCAAGCCCGGTGTAATTTAGTGAAGATGACGGAATGTTTATTTTATTCCGGGTTTCATCGAAGCGCCGGTCAAGTTCTTTCGTATTGATTGCTGAAAAAGTTACCGGACCGGGGAACAGGCTTTTATCTTCCAAAACTTTAATACCGGAAATTCCCGCCTGAATCTGCCTGGCGTTCTCTTCAGTTGTGAACCCTAAGGAAGTGATGATATGATCGGCTCCGAAATATACCCTGCGCATAGCCCCGGTTTTGGCGGGTAAAATTAGACAATCTCAACGTAAGCCCCACTTTTTTTTCCAGGCCTCGAAGAATGGCGGAACGGTCAGAACCAGCTCGCGGTTCATGTCGAGAAAAACCTGGATGCTCTCGCCTGTGGCCACCAGTTCCTTATCGGATGCACGGAAAATTTTAAAGGAATAGATGATTTTGGCGGCGTCGCTGTCGACATAACGCGTTTCCACAATCACATGATCGTCGTAAGAAAGTGTTTTTTTATAATCACACGTCAGCTTCACTATCGGCGCCATATAACCGTTTACTTTGATACTCATATAGTTGATGCCGAATTTCCTGCCAAAATCCTCCCGGCCTTCTTCCATATATTTCACATAATGCCCGTGCCAGACGATCTGCATCGAGTCGACCTCGCTGAAGCGCACCGGGAATTCAATGGTTGATATGAGTTGGTCATTTGTCATTGGTTAATGGTTAGTGGTTAGTGGTTAGTGGTTATTAGATAATTTGTTGTTTTAATTCGAATATCGAATATCGTATATCATTGTTTCGAATATTCCTACAGTCTTACCCGCCTGCCACTAACCCAAATCGCAGCGGTCAAATTTATGGCAAAAAAAGCGATCAAAGCAGCAAGGTTAGCTCCGATCTCCCTTACCCCTCCGCCCCTGAGCAGGATTTGATAAAACCCATCCAGGCTCCAGTTCAGAGGTGAGATAATACTCACTGCCTGCATCAGGTTTGGCATCATGAATACCGGCACCCAGATGCCGCCGATGGCAGCGAGGATGATCACCGATACCATTCCGAAAACGGCTGCCTGGTCGTGCGTGCGGGCTACGGTGCCCACCAGCACGCTGTAACCGGTAGCCGCGAGCGTTGTAGCCAGCGCCATCAGGAACAGGGCAAGCTTTTGGGGCCCTAAAACCAGGGAAGGCAGATCGAACAACGGAAGTACCAGCTTACCTAAGATCAGCATCAGGATAAACTGGACCAGCCCCACCATCACATAGACGGTCACCTTTGCTCCCAATGCCTGGAGCTGGTTTCCGGGCATGACAAATAACCGGGTGGCCAGTCCGCTTTCCCTTTCCTTGATCAGGTTTCCTGTTAAGGGGATAATGATGAAAAACATCGCAAAGATGGTCCAGGCCGGCACATTGTGCTGGACTGAATTGGGGATGATCTCCGAATACGCATCCGTGGCATAAATTTCTTCATAGCTGATGCTGCTGCCGGCGCCGGACATTGGTGCCGGGGGTTCCGGCAGATACTGTGCCAGCTCGGCAGAGAGTGCCTGGAACATGATACCTGCTTCGATCTTCGAAGTGAAGTTCTCCAGGGCATTCCGCACCGTCAGCCTGAAAGAGTTTTTCATGGCCGGATCATAGTAAATGATGATCCTTGCCTTCACCGTGGTGTCTGCAACGGTTCCGGCATCAAGCCCAAAAATGGTTTGTTGGACCATTTGCTGCCCCCGGGTCCGGATGGCATCTGTCGAACCTTTTCGGATCACTATGCCTATCTGGTAATTCCCCTGTGCAACCTGGCCCAGGACGGCTTTTTCATCCAGTTCCCGGTCTTCCAGGCTGGTAATCACTTCGAAATATTCTGCTTTTACCAACCCGTTCTTTACCTGGATGCCAAGGGTGTCATGGTCTTCGTCCAGGTATAAAAGGGTTATTTTTGTTTCATCCAATTTACGGAATGAGGCATCCTGGATCAGGGTCATGACTAATACGAGTACAATCGGCATCATGAAGATCAAACCCAAGCCTGCCCAGTCGCGCACCAGGATCAGCCATTCTTTTTTTATGGAAGCCAGCAGCCTGTACATCAGTGATCCCTTAGTTTTTTACCGGTCATATGAAGGAAGATGCTCTCCAGGTTGTGGTAACCCGGCCGGCTTGTGATCATTTCCAAAGGCCGGCCCTGGATGATGATCTTACCCTGGTCGATGATGGCGATGAGGGAACATAATTGTTCAGCCTCTTCCATGTAATGAGACGTGTAAATGATGGTTGTCCCTTCCTTATTCAGTTTTTTCAGGTATTCGATGATCACAGTCCTGGATTGGACATCAATACCTACGGTAGGTTCGTCGAGAAAGAGGATACGCGGCTCGTGCAGGATGCCGGCAATCAGGTTGATGCGGCGTTTCATCCCGCCGGAGTACGTCCGGATGAGACGGTTCCCGTATTTCTCCAGGCCGAACAGGGAAAGACATTGGTTAACGCGCTCCCTGAGCCGTTTTCCCCGTAAGCCATACATGCTCCCGATGAAATACAAATTTTCATGGGCCGTGAGGGTCGGGTAGAGGGCGATATCCTGTGGCACCACCCCGATGATGTGTTTAATTTCCTCCCTGTTCTGCACAGATTCCCATCCGGAAACCGTTACACTTCCCGCAGTAGCGGAAAGAATGCCGCAAACGATATTTATTGTGGTTGTTTTCCCGGCTCCATTAGGTCCAAGCAAGCCGAAAATCTCACCTTCAGGCACGATCAGACTCACCCCGTCTAAAGCGGGTTCATCAGTTCCCTTGTAAATTTTAATGAGATCATGGATTTCGATGGCAGGATGGAGGGGCATCAGGAGAGTTTGATTTGACGTAATCTCCGGTATATTTTCTCTTCACGGTCAGCGATATCAAGGAGAACATCCGAGGCGGCAATATAACTATCTTCCTGGCCTGCCCGGTTTTTGAAGATCCGTCCGGCAATGACACCAAACTCCCTCCAACGGTCACCCGCTTCGGTCATCTCCTTCGACATATCGTTCAACCATGGTTGCTCCAGTTCACGTGCAGCTTCCTGCAGAAAAGCCGCATAGATGAAACGGAAACCTGCCCCACCGGTACCAATTTCCTCCAGCATCCTGACGACCTGGCCCATGTACAATGCGGCCCGCTTTTCGCCCAGTTTTTGCGGCCATTTCTTCATCTGCCTGCTTAAATATCGAATGCCTTTTACGCCGAAAAGCGGAATGGGGATGCCCAGCATATCCTTGCAGACCTGTTGTATGCCTTTGACAATAGCTTCTTTGAGATTATATGAAGATGGAGTCTCGCTGATATAATACATTCTTCCCTTAGGAGGATAGGTTCCTTTTGCAAAGCGCACGCGCTGGAGATCATGATGGCTCAGCCGCTCAATATTGGGCATGATGGGATCGCTCACCAGATATTCGCCGTTTTCCCTCCCGACAACCACAATATTATGGGCATTGAAATGAAAACGGTAAGCCTGCGGGAAATAAGTGAGATGATAAACCCCGACCAGGCAGCCGGTAGGGATACCTTGCTGAAGGTTCCGGTCTAATGCCTCCATGGATTCAGCCTGGTCTTTATATTTGAACCGTTGTATCTTCAAACCGAGCCGTTTTGTTATCCGGTTGAAGATCTGTCCCGGCCATGGCCTGAACGATACCACCGGCAGGTCGTTCAGTTTCATGAATGGCATGTAGGAAAAGAAAAGACCCGACCCAATGCCGAATACCATCGGCTCGCTCAGCTTGATATGGTAATGGCGCAGAAGGTTGGAGGTGACTCCATTTTCACAATGGGCCGCCTGTTGATGGTTAAAATCGATTTGATACGCGTTCTTGCTCATTTATCTTTCAAAGTTTCACGGAAATTACGCAGCATTTCAACACTGACCCCGAAGGTTTCCGCATAACGCATCAGGATTTGGTCGTCTGACTTATTGAAGTGATCTGGTTTGAGATGTTTTCTGACCTTTCTTTTTGGCAATCCGGCATAATCGGCCAGCAGCCTCAGGTCCATAATGTTTTTTTCCATGTAATAAGCGATAGGGCTGAGTTCTCCGGATAACACACGCTGCCTGACCTGCTCCACCTTTTCATGGATAACATCCCAGGCCTGCAGCATGGCATCCGTTTTAGGCTGCCAGCCGGTACTGGGGACGACGGTATAATTACCGTTTTCGTCCAGTGCATAGCAAACATCTTCAAACAGTCCTTCCGTCAGTCCCTCATCCTGCGGGACTTCCTTTTTTTTCATGGTTATACTGGTTGATCTTCGGTTAAAAAAATCTGCATATCACTTTCTGCAGCAAGTTCCCCATTCATTTCAACTTTTCCTTTTACAACCATTGCCTGCAGCACTTCATGCTCAATGCTTACGGTAGTGACGATGACCGATCCAATGAGGGGCTGAAAATTCATCCTGAAGTTTTTTATACTTCCGATGACACCTATCGGGATCTTTATGTTCTCACTTTCCGGCTGATTTTTCATCAGGTATCCCGTTCTGGCGGCCGCAGTCTGTGCCATCGCCTCCATCATACCTGCTGAAGTCAATCCATGACTGTTCAGAAAAAGATTTTCCCGGCGGATGTTGAGCTTTGATATTGCTTGCTTTTCATCACAGGTTACCAGGTTGTCTATCATCACCATAGGGTAGCGCTGAGGGATCAGTTCCAGGATATTTTCTTCAGAAATTAACATAGAAGGAACTCAGGTTCAGGTAAAGGAGGCAAAGATAAGCAAAGATATCAAACTACGGTCAAAAGCCCGTAAACGTATGAAAATCTTGCACTTTCAGGAACACCTAGCAGAAGTTTCTGTCCTTTTTTCAGGAGGCCGGAGTGGAAAATTTCTTCCATCATGAAATAGATGGATGCTGCTCCCACGTTCCCTAACCGGACCAGGTTGGTGAACCATTTTTCCTGGGGGATATGTACACCTTTCTCGAGGCTGTCAGCATCGATGCGGTAACGGAAATATTCAGAAGAAATGTGAGGCAGGAGGTAATCAATCTCATCCAGGTTAATGTTCCTTCTTTTCACGATGTCGGCCAGGAAAAGGTTACCCATCCGGACGATATTTTCACCGAGCAGTTTTACATCCTGGTGGAGTGTAAACAAGGAACGGTATAGAAGTTCTTCGGCCTCAAATACCCTCCATCCTTTGATCTGGCCGTCATCCTGTTTTTCTCCACCGGCATACATGCAGGTTTCGAGTTGGTTAGCATAGGATATGGATTCAATCCAGTCGATACGCAAAGAAAGACCGTCAGGGTTTGGCTTGTTTTGGAGCATGGCGGCTCCGGCCCCGTCGGAAAGCATCCAGCGAAGGAAATCTTTTTCAAAAGCCAGGATAGGTTCCTGATCCAGCAAGTGGAGCTTTTCGGTTTCTTTCTCAAAGTTACGTGACAGCATGAAAGAGGAAAATGCCTCAGATCCTGCACAAACGGCGTTGCTTTTTTCGCTTGATTTAACTGCCAGGAAGGCATATTTCATCGCGTGCATGCCTGTGGCACAGGAACCGGCAGGGGAGATGATCTCCAGCGGTTTGCCACCCAGTTCGCCATGGACCATGGAAGTGTGCGACGGCAGGGTTTGATCCGGGGAAGTAGTTCCGCATGCCAGCAGGTCGATATCATTTATGGTAATTTGTTCATCGAAAAGTCCCCGGATGGCTTCAGCCGTTAGCTGAGCATTGTTGTGTGTCGGCCGTCCTTGTTGATCTAAAGCATAATAGCGGTTGGTTATTTGGTTGTTCCGCATGATGATCCGTTTCGCCCTGGATGGTTTTCCATCAACCATGCCAAGGAATTGCTCCATCTGGTCGTTTTCAACCGGAAGGTTTGGCAGAAATTTTGCTAAACGTGTAATATAGACTTCGTTAATCATATTCAGACAGCTTCAAAGAGTAAATGAGGGGGCAAAGATAAAAATTTTCCGGGATGGAATCCCGGAGCTAAACACCCGTATACTTTTTAATGATTTTTTTCGCTGCCCTGGGATTCAGCTTGAATATCAACCAAAAAAGAAATGAAACCATCGGGGAGATTAAATAGATAACGGTAAAAAGATAATATTTAAATCCTTTCAGCCTACCTTCCCTTGCAGGATCATTATACGCCCCTTTTTTCAGGATCATTTTCGCCCAGATGCCGAACATCATCTTTCCGCGCTTCTCAATATTCATCAGAACCGGATCGACTTTCACAGCGCCTGCCTTCACAAGCTTCTGCTGCAAATGACCAGGATCACCGGCTTTCAGCGATTCTTTAATAATTGCCCCGAAAGAAGAAGCATTGTCAATATCTTTTTGTGGCACACCTGCCGGTGGAAATTTCATCCCGAACCACTTAAACGGGGCTTTTTCTCCCTTCATCATCCAACGGACGATCGTCACTACGCTGATCAGGTTAGGTGCAGGGTCAGCCAGCATGATGTTGCCGACCAGTTTGCCACCCAGTTCACTGATCCTCGATTTGACCCGCTCCTGCGCCATGATCCACATGTTCCTGACTCCCAGGACCGTAATAACAGGCTTGTTTTTAAATAACTTTCCTGCTGCTTCACTTTGGAGGAATGAACTTATAGGGATTGAAGGAGATAAGTACCAAACCTGGTAAGACAGGATGATCAGATCGTAATCTTCATCAGGGTTATTTTGGAATGGCTCCAGTTCACAGGGAATTTCTTTCACTGATTCCGGGAAAACCTGGAAGAAAGGTATGCCATTCCATGGGAAAGGATATGCGGGAACCGGTTTCAGTTCTTCAAAAAAAAGATGACATTCATTCTTCAAAGGACCAGTGATGGCATCAACGATTTCTCTTAGCTGACCGGTTTGCGTGTAATAGACGATGAGAATCTTTTTCATTGTCGATTTTCAATTAATTTATTCTGTCTTCTGTCTTCTGTCTTCTGTCTTCTGTCTTCTGTCTTCTGTCTTCTATCCCCAGAACTCATAATAATTGAACCACTGCTCAGGATATTTTTTCAGCATCGTTTCCAATACCTGGATGTAATCAAGTAATATTGGCATCAGGTGCTCCCGGCCGATCCGTTTTCCTTCCGGCAGGTTGTATATTTTAGGAGGCGTTGCATAAAAATGATAATGCGAAGGGCCTTCCTTCATCGCGAAAGCAAAACTTACCGGGGCATTCATTCGAAGGGCCAGGTAGAATGGTCCTTCCGGGAAGCGGGCATCTTTTCCCAGAAACTTCGCTGTGAGGGTTTTCATTCCTTCCATAAAGCGATCGCCGTGGATTGCAATCAGTTCACTTTTATCCAGTGCCTGCCGGATTGCGATCAAGTGTGAAAGATCATCTTTCAGCGGTATGATGCGGATATTCCGTTCTTTCATGATCGAATCAAGATAATGCCTGATCCGTCGGTGTTCCTCATCGAGCATCACCAGGTTCATGGTTTTATCGATCCGGTCCGATTTCTTACCGGCCATTTCCCAGTTGCCGATATGGGCGCTGATCATGAATCCACCTTTGTCCATAGCTGCCAGGTGCTTTTCATCTTCCAGGTCAAAGGTGAATTTGTCCACCAGGCCTGAATAGATCGCCACTTTATCGATCAGTATCTGGCCAAAGATGTAATAATTCCGATAAACTGCCTTGCGTGCAATAAAGGAAGAATAATGAAGAATTTCCTTGTAATAGGCGTAGATATGCCGGTTCGACTTACGGGAAAAGATAAAATAATAGGAAGAAACAAAACGAAGCAAAAAATATGCAGGTTTCAGACCAAGGTAGCGGAGGATAAAAACGAAGATTTGATGGCCGAGCAGTCCTCCCCGCGTTTTACCTTGCCAGGTGGCCATGGCTAATTCTGGTTTTGGATGCGCTGGTAAACGTGATCGTAAAACTGACCGAGTGTTTTGATGGTAGCCATTTCTTCGCCTTTTAGTTTGAAACCGTAGCTTTTCTCGATGATCACCACGATATCCACGAAATCGAGGCTGTCGATGCCGATTTCTTTCCAGGAAGCTTCCGGCTTGATCATATGCTGCTCAATCTCAAACTCTTCGATTAAAAAACCATTAATTTCTCCGATTATAATAGTCTTCTCCATGTTCCGGGAACTTTTACGCTTTTCCACGATACAAAAGTACAGAAATTTTGATCATAAAGAGAAAAAAAATAGTTGGACAGTTGGCAGTTTGCGGTTGGCAGTCGCTTACATTCACCACAGATTACGCAGATTTACACGGATTAAACACAGAAATAATATATGAAACAATGATACTCGATAGAATTAAAAAAACAAATGACCACAGTTCAATCCAATCCTGGGATATTTTATCACACAAATACGGGCGTAAGCGTAATCCGACTTATAAATAGAGTCACTTAAAGTAGTAAATACCGTAAAAGTGCAATCATCAGCAAGGGCAATAAACGGCGATCGCCCTTCCTGCTAAATGTGTTCTTTACTTGATCACAGAAAGTTTAATCGTTTGCTTCTCTTTACCGTCAACGACAAATTTACACAAATAAAGGCCGGGTTTCAATTCTTTAGTGCTGATAATTTTGTGGCCTGAGTTACCTGGTAGAATTATTTTTTGCAATACACTGCCGGAAATATCACTTATCATCAGCTCCAGCGATCCAACAAGGGTTGTTTGTACGGCATACTCCGCAATGAAATAACTCATGGCAGGATTAGGATATACTTTTAAAAAAGAATTATCCTGATCTTCATTCAATGAGAGCATTGCATCTTTGTGAATTTTGACCAAACATGCACGAGGTGAAGTGAAATAATCATAAACACCTGCAATGTAAAGATAATTGTTGTCAAAAATAATGGTGTTTCCTTCCAGGGAGTCATCGACAATAAAATTCGAGATAATATTACCTGAATGATTAATGGCTGTGATAGCACAAGAATCATTTGTATCACCCAAAGCATATATAATTTCAGATGATTCATCTTTAGTTAAAGACATAAAATAACTTCCCGGATATTCATTACAAATCGAAGTCTGGCCGTCAATGTCATAGATTGACAATACAGCCTGCATTGAACGATCATCCCCATCGCAATAACCTGCTGAAATAAAAGCACTACTATTTAATCTACTGATATTGTGTAAATAAGGGTCTAATGAAGCGCAAGAGGATGAAGATAATACCTGACCCTCCGAACTCATTTTTAGGAGTAATGAATTGACCGAATGGTGATCGTAATCTTCACCTAAAGCGTAAAACTCATTCAGTAAGTATACGATTAAATCTTTAATATCAGATAATTGAGATGGATATTTATCAATAATGCTAAGATCACTGCTCAGTTTTACAAAAATGCAACTGTCCGCAGCGTAAAAAAACGGGTCGTCACTGTATAGAATTTCCGATGCAAAATAAGTTGAACCCGGCATTTCAATAACTGATTCAAAGTATGCCCTTTGAGGTTCATTAATAGATAAGCTACTCACGGAATCACCAAGATGGTTAATTTCGAGCAGAAAAGCATCAGATCTGCTCATCGGGATCAGGATATTTCCGTTTGATGTTTGTAAAATATCTGAATACCAAAGCATCTTCCCGTCAAAAAATTTGCTCCATAAAAGTTCTCCTTCAGCGCTTATTTCTGTAATAAAAACTTGATCCTGAACTGTTGTAGTCCCGGCTATGATAAAAGTGCCGGAGGATGTTTGGATCATATCCACAACATAGTTCATGTTTTCACCAAGCATAACGGTAAAACCGGGAGGTTGTGCACTGGTTGTTAACGATGAAATGAAAATGATGATGATAACTGAAGTAATTAACCGTTTCATAACTTATATTTTTATTTATTAATAAGTAGTCTTATTTGCTAACTACGATTTTCCCAGTTTTGCTCGATCCGGCAACCTGAAGGGTATAAAAATACATACCGGATTCAATCAGGTGCGTATCCCAGAGCTTCTGCCCCTGCTGTCCGTTAACTTGAAGAACTTCAACAGTTTTTCCGGCCAGGTCTGTAATGGTAATCGTGGCCATGGTTTCACTTTCGGGCAAAACATAATCGAAAGCGGCCCACTGGCTGGCCGGGTTGGGTTTGACGGTGATGTCAATTCTTTTAGCGGATGGCAGTTCATTAATCCCAACCATTGTAGTGTCGGTCACCTCGAAAATCCAGTAATCAAAACTATTTGATAATTGACTGCCGGCAATTACATATTGAAAGTCGCTTTTCTGAACTACTCCAAATTCCAAATAATCTTTTACACCTGTACTAAAGCATTGTTCCCACAACAGTTCGCCTGTGCTGCTAATCTTGAATACCCAAATAGAGGGATTATATATATTGTGTGGGTTGTAACTCACATCGCCGTCATGAGACTGAGTACGGCCGAAGACCATAAAGCTACCATCAGAGGTCTGTAAAATCCTGAAAGCCACCTCATGTTCAGAACCTCCGTAACATTTCTGCCAGATAATGTTGCCGGAGAAGTCAACTTTCACGATCCAGATATCAGCTTCTCCATGCCAACCCGAACCCTCCAGGTCCCCGTCTCCTGCATTCGCAATTGCACTGAAAACATAACCGTCCTCCACTTCCAGAAGATCCCATATATTTTCATCGCCGCTGCCTCCGTAACACCGGTGCCATCGTTCATTACCGTTGCTGTCCAGCTTGAACAGAACACCTTCTCCATCAGAGCTATGCGGTACACAGGAAATATTGCCCTGGCCTTCGATAATGGAGGAAGTGCCTGCAAGGAACCCACCATCGCTGGTTTGGATGATGGATTCGCCGAAATCCTGGTTTTCAGTTCCTATGGTGAAGTCCCAGCCGGTGGAGCCATCCGCGTTCAACTTGATCAACCAGGCATCATACCAACCGTAATAGGTAGTTATATCCCCTTCCCATGATGCAGTATAACCGGTTCCTACCACACCACCGTCCATAGTGGAAGTTGCATTGAGCAACCATTCACCCCCGTTGCCGCCGACGACCCGGTCCCAAAGGATGTTCCCTAGGCTGTCGATTTTTATGAACCAATAATGCAATCTCTCCGGGTAAGCGTGTGGGGATACATCTCCATCATTGGAGTTTGCAAACCCGGCTATCAGGTAATCATGGCCATCGCCAATTTGGAAGATCCTAACTCCTCTTTCTCCCATTGATCCTCCATACGTTTTTTCCCATATTTTGTTTCCCGTACCGTCAATTCTAACGAGCCAAATGTCTGTTCCTCCGTGGAAATAACTAATATCCCCATCATTTGATTCTGTTTGACCAACGATCAGATAGCCATCACCGCAAGGAGCAATATCGTATGCATAGTCATCATCCGATCCTCCAAAACACTGTTGCCAGTTAATAACCAGTGGCTGACCCTGTGAATTGCTTGAATAAAGGAGGAGTATGGTGATAAGGGCAATTATTTTTTTCATGGATATCTCCCTTGCCTTCAGGGGAGGGTTTTTCTTCGCACCCTCCCTTCAAAGGTTTATTAATTTACTTATTTATTGTTAGTTTTCCTGTTTTGCTAAAACCGGCTGTTTTAAGTGTATAAAGATAGACACCAGCTTTAATTTGTCTTGTATCCCATAGCTTTTGTCCTTGTTGGCCGCTTACTTGTAAAACTTCAATAGTTTTTCCCGCCAAATCAGTAATTGTAATAGTAGCTATGGATTGACCTTCTGGTAAAATATAATCGAAGGCAGCCCATTGACCGGCTGGGTTGGGTTTAACACTAATCTTCATGTCTGATATCTGATTCAAAGCTTCAGCTAGGATTATTCCGCCTTTATATGCTGAAGTGTCATTCAGGTTTGGACAGTTATAAAAATGATAACCATAACCCGCTTCGAGAATATTTCTTGCCTGAGCGCCGGCAATACTTTTACTGCTATCGGCAATCATAGCCAGTTCGGCTACTTCACTGCTATCCAACAGGAAAACATTTCTGGCTTGCTGATATAGTGATTGATACAAGTTAAGCATTTCCATATAAAAATCATGCTCAATAAGTTCATCTCCTTCAAGTCCATACAATTGTGGCAGCATATTCGCTAAGGAAAGGGCATCTGTAAAATTTTTCTGCTCGATGTAAGTTGCAATGATCTGATGATCTGCCCGGATACCACCCAAGTTGTCGAACCAGTTGCGCAACTCATTATAATCTGTCACCGAATCGTTGAGAATACTGCGGATGATGTCATGTGCCGCTCTTGTCTTGTTTTGGCTATAGTACGACATCTGCTGCAGTAAAACCGTCTTGTATGTAGTCCCACTGGCAACTTCACGCAATATGGCAATCATGTAATCCGGCAGCGGGTTCTCCTTATCTTCGAGGTAGCTTATCAGTTCTTCTTTCTTCAGTTCATCGGGGTTAGCAGCAAGAATATCAAAAAGTGCAGATTCGGTAAAAACATCTGTTCTGTCAGCGGCTTTTTTAAGCACATCCATGGAAAGATGAGGTGAATCACCCAATAATTGTTCCCTCAATGCCCACATATCATCGGGTTCTGCGTTCTGAATATCTAGGAGCTCACCTTCGGTATTACCGCCATCGATAAGGTTGTCGTAGAGGGCTTTAACGCTGTTGAAATCCAGCAGGTTGTCATAATACAATTGTTCTGTGTTAAGTTTTTGTTCCCCGGTTAGAACTAGATCTTTTTGTGGATGGACGCCATAATGTGAGGGGCACGGGTTATTGAAATCCTTGCCTTTGTCGGTAACATAATAAATTTTATTGTCGTCTGGATCTTCGCTGGGGCAGATGTCACAATAATAATAGCCAACATGAAATACCCCACCGTTGTAAAAATGCCAGGTAGCCCCTGATTGAGAGAAAGTGTTGCCAGTAACCTGTTCATCACCGCCTTGCGTAGATTGAATAGTTGATGGCACAATATCAGAAACAAAAAAATCCGCGATGTTATTTGTATTATGGTTACAAAAATAGGCAAGTCCTTCTTTAGATGAGCCTGACACAGTATTCTGCCCTTCCGCGTAATTGGCATAACTCAATCCGTTGAAGTAGTTTTTATATACTTCATCCTGAGCACCGGTGGTGTTGATCCAGATACCGATATTATTTCCCTCCTCAGCTCCGATGGCTTTTGTGAATGTGTTTTCTTCGAAGGCGAAGCCTGTGGAATGTTCTGCGTATATTCCGGTACCGGGTGCCCCGGTGCAACAAAGGAGATCTTGAGATCGGTTATTTCCAATATTAAAACGTGAAAACACAACAACCTCATTATTAACACGACTAACATGAACGCCATAAGTATTATTGCTGAAAACAGCACTATTTACAAAAAATGTTCTTACTACCTGGCTTTCAGAAGTAGCCTTAATAGCATTGTAAAAACCTGTAAACCTGCAGCTATCATATTCTTGACAAGGTATTGTACTGGAAGTGCATACCGGCATGACTCTAAATCCCGCGTCATAGGCCGCTATTCCGTCATTCCACTCCGATACGCCTTCTAGTCCGGGCGCAAGTGAAAAACTGCAGCCATAAAACTTGATTCCTTTTACCCGGTCCAGATCAACATGTTTGTAGAAGGTTTTACCACTAAGATATTGATCATTTAAAGAAAAGGTGCAATTTTTAAAAGCGCCATAATAATCAAGTTCTTGATTTGGATTGTAAGGATTAAAATTTCGGTAATTAAGAGCATGTATAGATTTGGCGTTATTTAAAAATATAGCATCGGTAGCATCTATAATCCCTCCTGTCATGTCATTTTCACCGGGTTTCCAAAGATCAACCGCTGTTACGGCATTTTCAATAGTGGCTCCATTCAGGATCAGTTTTCCCTGGGCACAAGTCTGTCCAGGTACCGTGTATTGTGAAGCATTGCGATTGCCCCAGACCTGGAAGCCTGGCCAATGAAGGTTTTCATGACCACAGAATTTGTAATTAGTTATTATCCCTTCATCTATGATGACTTCAGCACCTGGCTTAATAATAAATCTAGCTTCTGAACCCATATAAACCGTTGAAGTTATGGTCAATGTGTTTCCAGGTTCCACTACAATGTCATCCAATGAAAAAACAGGTTCATCCCAAGTAGTGTTTGTATTAATAGTTATTGCTGGTAATGTTTCTAATGCTGCACAAACAGCATAATAAGTGTTAATCCTTCCAAATCCATGACAACTATTCCACCCATTTTGTTGATAGGGATCACTTCCAACTTTTTCAGCGGTGTTAATTAAAATATCCCGAACATCATCATTTTGAAGATACGGATTTACCGAAAGCATTAACGCGGCTGTTGCTGCAACCATTGGTGCGGAAAAAGAGGTTCCTTCAAATTCATCAGTTTCTTCATTATCCAATGTAAGAATTTCGACGCCTGGAGCACTCAAATCTATTTCATCCCCACAATTGGAAGCACCGTATTCAAATACGGCATGTTCATCATCTTGATCAGTTGCTCCTACTGCAATAACATTTTCATCACTGGCAGGAAAGGCAATATGATTTGAATAGCCTTCATTCCCCACTGATGCGACAAGAAGTACACCATTTTCATAGGCATTTTGCAAAGCAATCTCGATATTATGCTGTAAATTATAACTACCTTCAATACCCCAAGACATACTAATAATATCAGCACCCATTTCAACAGCATAATCAATAGCTGGAGGAATCATTAGTGAATTTACTTCCTGAACCCAAATATTCCAATATGTGTCCAATCTCCAGTCGAAAATTTTTATTGGCAATATTTTAACCCCCCCAATATCATCTGCAAAATTTCCCCCCGCAATACCGGCAATGTAATCTCCATTATTGGTTTTAGCAGATATTATTCCACTTACAGCTGTCCCGTGAAAACCCCAATCTTGTTCAGGAATAACATTATTGTCCATTAAAAAATGAGGAGGTGGGGGAGTTGCCTCAAAATTGGTATAATTCCATCCTTTCCAGTCATCTTCTTTATCATTATTATCCTCATCAGTATTATTTCCTGATGTAGGATCGTCCCAATAAATCCAATCATTTTCAGGATCATTATGATAAACATTTTCAATAGGATCATCGTGATAACCCAGTTCGTCATGTGCCAGGAAAAGACCTTCATCAATAACGGCTACAGTAATGTCCTCACTTCCAAATGTAATATCCCATGCATCGTACACATCTAATTTATCCAGATACCATTGATCATCAACTTCGTAGTCATCCGGAATAAAAGAATGTAATTTAACATCGAAACCAAATATAAGCTCTGCAACTAGTGGATCATAATAAATTGAGTCGCACGCATTAATAAAATTGCTTGAATTCGATAATCTATACGTAAAATAATCGCCTGAGCTCTCCCATAATAAAACCAAGTTATAATCGTCGCAAAAAGACTCTCTGGTGTGAGAAGAGACAGAATCTTCAAATTTGATAGCAATTCCATGTTGGTAAACCCAAAAAGTATCTGCATCATAAATTAGATAATATTCGCTAGAGTCATGATATATTAAATAATCTCCGATGGAATCATTTTGGGAATATGTATTCATAAGAATACCTATTGTAAATATAAGAAATGCCCACTTTTTCATAAAATTTTTATTTAATGACATTAATTAAGTGATTTTTAGGATAGAACAAAGTGAAAAATAAAAAAGGCGGGCTTTTATTTTGGGAGGATACTCTCTCTCTCTCCACATAAATGCTATGTTGGTGAATCCATTCCATTCATAATAAGATATGACTTGAAAATTTTTTTCATGAAATGGGTGTGATAAAGATACAACAAAGAAGAAAGAAAAGCAATAGGGGTTGGTAAGTTTTTATTATAAATTCCAGGTTCCAAATTTCAAATTACAAATTTTAACCTCTGACTAACCCCTTTAACAATCAATGTAGAATTCGTACCACCAAACCCAAAGGCATTGGAAAGGAAAGTGTTAAAGGGCTGCTGAACTGTTTTATCCGCTATCTTCAGCCTGGCGCTGCATTCATCCGGGTTTTCGAAATTGATATTGGGAGCGATGAAACCATTCTGCATCATCAGGATGGAATAGACAACCTCGCTGGCGCCTCCCATCCACATCTCGTGGCCGGTCATCGATTTGGTGGAGCTGACCCAGGGTTTTGAATCGCCGAATACGAGGTGCAAGGCCTCGGCTTCTTTGGCGTCGCCTACCGGGGTGGAAGTGGCGTGGGCATTGATGTATTCGATGTCTTTTGCCATCAGGTTCGCATCTTTCAGTGCCATCCGTATAGCTTTTACCGGTCCATCGAGATTGGGTACGGAAATATGTTCACCGTTGGAAGAAAACCCGTAACCGATGACTTCTGCCAGGATTTTAGCACCCCTTTTTTTAGCGGATTCAAAACTTTCGAGGACCAGGGTAGCTGCTCCGCCGCTTGGCACCAGCCCGTCGCGGTCGCGGTCAAATGGCCGGGAAGCCAATGTAGGATCATTTTCCCTGACAGAGAATGCATTCAGGGCATCGAAATTCCCCGTCGACTCCTTGTTGACCTCCTGCCCGCCGCCGGTGATGATGCATTCCTGCAAACCGCTACGGATCAAGTAGTAAGCAATGCCTATGGCGTGAGAACCGCTGGCACAGGCAGCACTGACGGTGAGATTTATCCCTTTAAGCTTGAAAATAACCGAAAGATTCATCGAGATGGTGGAATTCATAGTCTGGAAGATCAATCCCGAGCCTACCATCGCGGTGTCTTTCTTTTCCCGCATGATATCGATAGTCTCAATTACGGGAACGGCGGAGCTGTCATTACCAAATAAAATACCGGCTTCAATTTTCTCCAGGTAATCCTGATCGATATTTGCCTGTTTTAGTGCCTCAACTGTCGATATGTAAGCATATTCGGCCTGTTCCGCCATACCTATCCGCTGCCGCCTGTCGAGCAAACCTTTGAGCTGCGGCCGTTCAATGATCCCGGTCAGGCCCGACCGGAACCCCATTTCCTTACGCGATAGGTCAAAACCAACACCGGATTTGCCCAGGTAAAGGGATTCCCTGACTTCATCGAGATTTATCCCAATCGTCGAATAAATTCCCATTCCGGTAATGACAACGCGACGCATGTTTAGTTTTGAGTTTTGAGTTCTGAGTTTTGATTTTCAACTTTCAATTTTCAACTTTCAATTTACGTGTATAGTCCTCCGTTCACCGAAACCACTTCTCCTGTAATATAAGAGGCTTTATCACTTGCCAGGAACGCCACTACTTCGGCTACTTCTTCCGGTTCGCCGAAACGGTTCAGTGGGATCAGGGCTTTATACTCCTTTTCATCCAAATCTTTCGTCATTTCAGTTCTGATAAAGCCAGGTGCGACGGCATTAACCGTCACGTTTTTCCGCCCCACCTCCTGCGCCAGGGCCTTTGTAGCCCCAATTACACCTGCTTTGGCGGCTGAATAGTTCGTCTGGCCGGGCAGCCCTTTTATCCCCGACAGGGAAACAACATTCACAATCCGGCCATATTTGTTGACCATCATATCTTTTACCAACTTCCGTGTAACGTAAAAAAAACTGCCCAGATTGGTTTCCAGTACATCTTTCCACTCGGAATCGCTCATAAAAACAAGCAGATTATCGCGGCGGATTCCGGCATTATTGACCAGGCAGGCAATGTAAGCCTCCTGGTGGGCATTTGCCCAACTTTCCAGTGCTTTTTCTGTTTCTTCCTTTACACTGACATCGAAAGGAAGAAGTTCCGCTTCCCCGCCTTTGCTGATGATCAGCTCCAGCGTATGCCTGGCTTCAGCTTCATTAGATTTATAATTGATGATCACAGGGTAACCTGCCTCTGCCAATTTCAGGCAAATGGCCCTTCCAATTCCCCTTGAACCTCCGGTGACCAGTGCGTATTTTTTCATTCCATCAGATATTCAAACTGTTATGGCTGATGTAATCCTTCATCTTCCGGATATCCGGCGCCATCACGTGATCTTCACTAAACACAGGGACTTCTGCTCTCAGCTTGTGATAAAGATCTTTGGTGAAGGTAGACATTCTATCTTCCATCTTCAGGAAATCCACGGCCTGAATCAGCGTCAGCAGGTGAATTGACATCACTTCGTAGCTATTCTCTATAACCTGGCAGGTCATCAGCGCCGCGTTTGTCCCCATGCTGACAAGGTCCTGGTTGTCATTATTGGTCGGGATGCTGTGCACATAAACCGGATTAGAAAGGACCTGGTTTTCAGCAACGGTAGAAGTAGCGGTAAATTGGGCCCCCTGCATACCAAGGTTCAGCCCGAGGACGCCCAGGTTCACGAAAGGTGGAAGCTTGCCGTTCAGTTTATCATTCATTAAAAAATTTAACTGCCGTTCGGCTAACATGGAAAGTTTAGTCACGGAAAGTTTCAGCTTGTCCATTTCCAAAGAAACGTAATCTCCGTGGAAATTCCCGCCATGGAATACATTCCGGTTACGGAAGTCGATCACCGGATTGTCATTAACAGAGTTGATCTCATTCATTACGACTGTTTCAGCGCCATGAATGGTATCGGTGACAGGTCCGAGGATCTGGGTAATACAACGCAAAGAGTAATATTCCTGTATTTTTTTGGTGAAAACGATCTCACCGTTAGTGCCGTTGAACAAATCGTCAGCTCTTTTCCTGGTAAGGCGGCTATCGTTAAGTATCTTATGCAGCTTTCCGGTGATTTCCATCTGGCCCGGGTGCAATTTGACGCGGTTCAGCTCAAGTGAGAAATGATCATCATAGCTCTCCACGACTTCGTTGATCAGTGCCGAGGCACCTACTGCCCAGTCGAGCAGCTGCCGTGCATAGATCACGTTGACAATGCCAATACCTGACATGGCGGAAGTACCGTTGATCAGCGACAAAGCTTCCCGGATATGCATGCTGATTGGTTCCAGGCCGGCCTGTTTCAATGCTTCGGATGTATTCAAAAGCTTTCCGTGAACAGTAACTTCACCTTCACCGATCAGAGCTAAAGCCAGGTGGGCAATCTGGACCAGGTCGCCGCTGGCACCGACGCCGCCATGTCGCGGTATAACCGGCGTGATATCGTGGTTGATAAAATCTCTGAGTAATTCGACTACTGAAGGATGAATGCCGGAATAGCCTTTCATCAGGGTGTTGAGCCGGGCGACCATCAGGGCTTTCACGTGGATCTCCTCAATAGGCCTGCCTGCGCCGGCAGCATGGCTCCGGATCAGGTTGTACTGCAAAGCAAGCCGGTCCTGTTCCTTGACTTTGTATTGCGACATCGGCCCCAGGCCGGTATTGATGCCGTAGATAATCTTGTCATGAGAAAATTCCTTTAGAAAATGAAAACAGTCACTGACTGCAGTAAGCGCAGCAGGATTAAGCTCAACAGCCGCTTGATGAAAAATGATCTGCCGAAAATCTTCCAGGCAGATATCCCGCCCACCGATTACTATCATTTTCTAAAATTTTGAGCAAAGTAAATAAAAAAAATAACCCGTTGGACGATAGTTGTCAATCGTCAGTCGTTAGTCGTTAGTCGTTAGTCGTCAGAGACTGTAAATGAGAAATGAGAAATGCGCAATGTTAAATGCAAAATGCTTTAGTTCCTTCTTCCAGTGAAAATCATGATATAATAAAGAAGAGTGGCCAATGACCCCAATGCCGCAACAACATAAGTGTAAGCGGCCCAGCGTAAAGCATCTTCCGCCTTGTCATGGTTCTGAACATTGGTGATCCCGCTGGTGTTCAGCCATACCAGTGCCCTTTTTGAAGCATTGATCTCGACCGGAAGTGTGATGAAACTGAACAGGGTGGTCAGGCCAAAAAGAATAATACCAATTAATAAGATGGAAGGCATGGTTTGAACGAGGAGGATACCGGCAAGCAATACCCACTGAATCCATCTTGAGGTAAAGCTAACCACCGGAACCAGTTTTGAACGCATTTGCAGGAAACTGTAAGCGGTGGCATGCTGAACGGCATGTCCGCATTCATGGGCGGCGATGGCAGCAGAAGCGACACTGCTCAGGTTATAAACGTCAGGGCTTAGGTTGACCGTCTTATTCACCGGGTTGTAATGGTCACTCAACTGACCGGGCGTGGAAACCACTTTGACATCCAAGATGCCGTTCTCCTTAAGCATCTTTTCAGCCACCTCTTTTCCGGTAAGATTGTAATTAATGGGGACTTTTGAATATTTTTTGAATTTAGAGCGGAGCTGCATGGAGATCAGCCAGCTCAACAGCATAAAAACGCCGAATATTATCCAGATTGGTGCTAACATAATTTGTTTTTTAAAAATTAGATAAAAGAACGAGCAATTTTGTTGCCAAGGTTCTTATTAATGTTTATCAGACACTTTGTCAGCAAATTTTGTGCAAAGGTCGGAAAGATATTGATAAGATCGCAAATACTGCTCAGAATCCTCCTTGCGATAACCCAAAAAGGCTATAGTATTTTTATTATTTTTGTTACATAAAGCGGTGATTTTGAATTTTTAAGATAATCATAGTATGAAAAAGATTTTCCTGTTCATCATCTTATTCATTTTCGTTTCCATACTTGGGTCATGCAAGAAGGACGACAATGGCAAAGAATTAAACACCATTCAGATTACTGATGGTGAATTTAGCGGCTATAGTTACACTTTTAACCCGAATATAGGGTTTTGGTCACCTGTTGATGAAACAACAAGGTATATCCATCTTGTCCTTGGAGATGACAATAACCTGACCAATGGGGGTGAAAATGTTATGAGCATCCTTTTTTATTATACAGGATACTCCCAGGTCATGTTTCCAAGCCCGGAAGGCCAATGGATCAGGTTTGGATTAAACATTAACGGCCAGGTTTATAACTTCCAGGAGGACAATGCTGTTTTGACTATTACACAAATTGACGATATACATTTTGAAGGTTCTTTGACAGGCCAGTTCATGGATGTCAGCAACACTTCGAGGAAAATCAGCTTCACACTGGCAATCAGCCTGCCAATGCAGGAAATATAAAATGAGTCCCCAACTTAAAATTAAACATTCAAAACTCAAAATTAAAAAGCCCGCCAGATTTGGCGGGCTTCCTGCTGGTTTGGCTGATTCGGATTAATTGACGCTTGTATCGATTTGATACTTATCGGAAGGATTATTTCCACGTTCAATTTTAAAAATAGCACCTACTACTTTAGAGAAACCTTACTCCTGATGAGGTTACCTTGGAAATTACCGTAACAACCCAATAGTTCCGGCGATTATTAAGGGACCCATCATCGGGTAGTTGATGCATAGCTGAAACCAGACAAGGACCTTGGCGCAAAAATAAGATGAGTTTTAGGCGAATCCATAGCAGAAAACCACTAGACTTTTTTTTAGTGGTTTTCTGTTATTGTTATAGTTGGAAATCTTTATAATATTGCAGCGCATGAAAAATAAGATTAGATTTGTTAAAGATATACAGATCGTAAAAGACGGTACGGAGAAGGATAAACTGGCAATTAAAGCCAGGGGAGTCGCGGAGTTAAAGATGAAGATCAACCCGGTGCTGATTCCCAGGGATTATGAATCAGAACCGGCGGACGGAATTTACGAACTGGATTTTACATTGGATGAAACCAATGAGGCGTATACCAATGTAGATCTCGAAGTGGAAGTGGTTATTTATATCAGGAATTTACCGGGATGGGTAAAAGCAATCAGAATCAATGCATCGGAGAATTCAGATATAGAATTGCTGTAACCCTTGGTATTAATGGGATGGGAGATAAAATAGCTAAAAAGTACTTGTTTATACATAAATAATTTTGTACCTTTTGCACGATTTTAAAACCAATTAATTAACCACCTAAAATTTAAAGCCATGGGATCATCATTATTGTACAAGCCGTTACAGTATCTGTACACTTACAGATACAAAAAAGCAGATAATTTTTTAGTCATTGTTGCTTCCATTAAGGTAGAATTGACATATGGAGAAATCATTGTTTTACGGCAGCCGCCGCCACCTTCAATTCCGGCAGGTGCATTCAGTACGGTAATGGAATTCGTTGTTGTAAAAAATCAAACAGCAGAAGGGACTTATACTTTTTTAGTGGAGGTCCCGATTATTATTGAACAAAAAATTATTTACCAAGGAGTTCTTACAGATAATAATGCTAAAATTATCACGGACTTAAAAGCTCAAATTGATGCAAGAGTAAAGACTAATAATGAATTCAGTGTGACAACAATTGTATATAAACCTGATAACACGAAAGGCGGCCAGGTGACATCTACAATTTCAAAAGATGAAGTTATTGAGATCATTTAGGATTATAGTTGATCCGTGATGCTCGTCCGATAGTTCCTAGATGTGAGTTTGTTTGTTTTATAAGAAGGACAATGTGCTTCAGGGGAAAAGTATATCCTTTACTATGCAGTATGGCGAAGGTAATGATTATAAATACAAATTATATGAAAACAAAATCTCTTTTTCCTATACTGTTGTTAATTCTTCTTGTAATTCTTTTAAGCCTTAATAGTGAAGGCTTTCCGCAATCACAGGTGGCCGACAGCCTTACACGGGTCATCTCTCGTCAGCCGGAAAATATTGACAAAGCAGTCAACCTTGTGAACCTGACTAAAAATTTATTAAGTTCCAAAAAGTTAGACACTGCATTGCACTATTGTGAGGAGGCATTCAATCTTTCGACCCGCCTAAATTACATTGAAGGCCAAGCAGATGCATTATATTTGAAGAGTCTTATCTACAGGGGAAAATTGGATCTTCAATCATCTCTGAGTTATACTGAAAAATACCTGGAACTGTTTCTTTTATTGAATGATAGCCTGAGGTTGGCAAAAGGTTATTATAACCTGGGAAATATTCATAAGGAATTAGGTGATTATGAATTAGCACTATTTTATTGCCAGAAAAGCCTTTCATTTTGTATACCGTTACAAGAATCAACCTTGGTCCTTGCAAATTATAATTGCATTGGCAGTATCTTTTTTGATGGAAAATCAAAATATGACTCTGCCGCCCATTATTATTTGAAAGCCATGGAAATCTGCGAACAAAGCGATAACCAGGCTCATCTATCAACTATCTTCAACAATCTGGGTAGAGTATATCTTGCCGATAATCAATTTGAAATTGCCAGGAGGTATTTTTCTATGAGCCTGGAAATCAATCAAAAAAACGGTAATAGAGAAAAGATAGCGTTGAATTTCACCAATCTTGGGAGGGTTGCAAGTGAGAAGGATGATTTTAAGGAAGCATTGAATTATTACAACCAGGCACTCGAATTATATACAGAAATTAAAGATGATAGAGGAATCGCAGATATTAATAATAATATTGGGGATTCCTACTTTAAGCAGATGAATTATGACCTTGCTCTTGAAAAATTTGATAAAGCTCTTGAAGGATACCGGAAAATCGAGTTTAGCAAAGGAATTGTTTTGGCCTCGATAAATAAGGCATCAGTTTATTCAGAACAGGGGAAAATTAAAAAGGCCATGTCATTGCAGGATTCCTGCCTTACAATTGCAGAGCAGCTGGGTGGCAAAGAGCTTTTGCTGCTTGCTTATGGGAACATTTCTGATAACTATAAAAAGACCGGAAACTTTGAGAAAGCATATTTCTATCAGTTGAAACACAATGAACTAAATGCTGATATTTTTGATATTGAAAAGACGAAAGCAATTTATGCTGAGTGGCTAAAATCCGAGAAGGGAAAAGACCAGGCACGTATATTGGCCCTTGAGAAAGACAACCTGCAAAAAACCAGCCAGCGTAATGCCTATATGTTCAGCGGATTAGGGTTTGTTGTGTTGGCATTATTCCTAGTAATCTATTTCCGTCAAAAGGCTGCCCATGATAAGATCATTGCCCAACAAAAGATCCGTCAACTGGAAGAGGAAAAGAAACTGATGGCCGCGAAGTTGCTTGTTGAAGGCCAGGAAGAAGAACGAAAACGCATTGCCATGGAACTTCATGATGGCTTGGGCGTATTGTTATCCGCAACCAAAATGCAATTCTCTACCATCATTGATAATAGCCCGGAAAATAAAGTGCTTATCGAAAAGGCAACCCGTATGCTTGAACAAGCCTCCGGCGATGTGAGGAAGATCTCCCATAATATGATGCCGGGACTTCTCACAAAACTTGGATTTTTTGAGGCTGTAGAAGATCTTTTTGAAAATATTGGTGATACCAAGGACATGAATGCTATCTGCACTATATCAGGAAACCAGGATCGATTATCTGAAAACAAAGAGATCATGCTCTACAGGATCGTCCAGGAAATGGCGAACAATACCCTTAAACACGCTGAAGCCAGGAACATTGAGCTGCAGATTCATGTGCTTCAGGGTATGCTCGACATGAAGTACTCGGATGATGGAAAAGGTTTTGATGTCGGGAAGAACCTGGAATCGGAATCCATAGGATTGAAAAGCATACAGTCAAGGGTGAATTTTTTGAATGGTACCCTCGTCATTGAATCTGAGCCCGGGGAAGGAGCCAGGTATTCTATCCAGATACCTGTTTAATGATTATATTTGTATAATGTTAAATGAAACCCCATCATGATCAATATCCTTATTGCAGACGACCATCAGCTACTGATCGATGGTATTAAAGCCACCCTTGCAGGCATCGAAGATCTCAAAATTGTGGCTGAAGTTTACAACGGCTACCAGGTCATTGAAAAGCTCGATTCCGGACTCTCTGTGGATGTTATACTCATGGATATTAATATGCCAAAGCTCGATGGATTGAGCTGTACAAAAATGGTCCATAAGAATTATCCCAAAGTCAGGATTATTGCCCTTTCTCAATATGATGAAAAAAGATTTGTCAAACAGATGGTGAAAAACGGGGCATCGGGCTACCTTTTAAAAGATTCGGGCAAGGATGTCCTTGTAAAAGCAATCAGAACCGTACACAGCGGCGAGAATTATTTTTGCGAGAGACTTTCCTTAAGATTGATCAACCAGGAGTTGAAAATGGAAGACACTAAGTCGCTTTTCCCCAAACTGACCGAAAGAGAGATCAAGATATTAAGGTTCATTGGCAAAGAGCTTTCAAGTCAGGAAATTGCCGATAAGCTTTTCATAAGTTTTCATACGGTTGAGAGTCACCGTGCCAATCTGATGAGTAAAGCAGGGGTTAAAAACACAGCAGGACTGATTCGTTGGGCTACAGAGAACGACTTTTTGGATTAATAAACAAATAAAGCCCACCCTGCCTGAGGGCTTATTACCAACATAAAAAAGGACATCTCTTTTTTGAGACGCCCTCTTTTCTTGACGCTTAAACCCTTACTTTCTTTACATCTGGCAGGAACCGGTTCAGAAGATCGAAATAATTGTTATATACAGTACAAAAGCCGGATATAACACGAACAACGTCATTTCTAAAGATTCTTTCAAAGTTTTCATGGCAACCTCCGTTTTTAAATGATTGTTTTTTTTATTTTATGATAGAAAGAACATTTATTTTTCCTATCGTTGACAAATCAAAGGTAGAATGACGCCATGGGGAAATCATGGCAGAATATCACCATTGTTTTTTTTAGTGGTTTTCTACCAGGAAAGAGGAAGCTGTGATTTTGTGACAAATGGTTGAAATCCGCTAAAAATCCCACTGGTTGAATTCCGCCATATTTTCTTCTTTTAATGATCATACGTTTGTATGAACCTATTTATTAAAAGATGAAAAAGTTCATATCCATCGCTATCCTCATTATTGTATCATTTCATTATTCTTTTTCTCAACAGATTGAGGATACACTGTTTACAGGGCGCAAACCTGCCCTGAAAATCTTCCTTGACTGCAACGATTGTGATCTTGATTATTTCAGGACGAATTTCACCATCGTGAATTATGTCAACGATAACAAAGATGCCGATGTGCATATTCTTGTAACGTCATTACCGACGGGCAGCGGAGGTTCAGCTTACAGCATTATATTGTTGGGACAGGGAAGATATAAATACATGATCGATACAGTTATATTTAACATGTCCCAGGATATTACAGCTGAAGTGGCACGTATAGTCCTCCTTAATAGAATCCAGTAATAGCTTTAGTTATAATGAAAGCAGGTTAAGCCTTTATGATGATGACACCCTGGTCTATGCTTTAAACTTAACCCAGCAAGACCACTCCAGCAGTAACCTTTTTGTGAAAAGCCTGGGGAATCATTGCGGAATAGGCGGATATGCTGCATTCGGTAAAAGTGAATACAGCAATTTGGATTTTCAAATGATCCTCGGCCCTGCTATTGAGTTTAACCTGTTCAGCTATGAAGATGCAACCAGCAGGCAGTTCACGATTTTATATTCCGTTATGTATGAGCATACAAACTATAAGAAGCTTACAATTTACGATAAAATGCACGATTGCCTGTATCAGGTTATTCAAAGGGCTGTCATTTAACATTTCGGGTGGATTTGACTATTGCCAGAACCAGAGATCTTTGAGACAGGAAGCATTCAGTACGGAAGATCTTCTTACAGGGCAATGGGAAATGGAGAAAGATTTCAGTTACAGCGTCATGATAGGTTTATCCTACCGGTTCGGTTCGATGAACAACAATGCAGTAAATCCGAGATTTGGGAATTAAATTGAGATGTCATCTCTTTTAATCGGCAATTACCTCAAACTCCTCCCTGACAATAACATCTTTTCCTGACTCGCCAATTCCACTGAGCAGAATGATGTATTTTCCCGGTGTGTCAGGGGCGGTGAAAAAAATATCCGTGGAACCTTTATCATTGGTTTGAACATCGGGGTCCCAGTAAACGGTGTTGCGGGAATCGGGATGGTTAACGGGTAACGGACCCGCAGGAATGTTTCCGGAACACTCTTCCAGGAATTTGTAATTGATAAATGTGCCGGATTTAGGGAGGTCAATGCCGGCAAAGTCATTTTTCCTGGACACAAAGCTGATGATCCCGCCATAAGTGATGTTTCCCTTAATATATAGTGAGCTCACCAGTTCGATGTGGTCAATCCCGGCGGGTGACATGGCCAGCACCCTGTCGATATCACTCACGGCAACCCAGTCGATCAGCACCAACGGGCCGTATATGGTCATCTCGGTCCTGGTAATGTAAAACCTGAAATGCTTACTGCCCTGGCTCTTTCTCACCTTCACTTCGACCGGAAGCTCATTGAAATACTCCTCTAATGTGGGCAGGTCGATGTACTTTTCCATGACCAGGACTTCCGTAGGCTCGCCATAAAATGGCTTCCCGTTTTGCGGAGGTTCGGGTTCACCGGATAACGTATCCTTTGGGAGGATTGAAGTGATCTTTTGATTGACAGCCATGTTATACGCTGTTTTTTTCTCTTTTTCCGTAAGGTGGAATGCCGGTGAAGACAGGTTTACCGGCTGCGGGCAAAAATCATTTTCAATAAAGATCTCCGGGGATTTGCCGGGGATATTTTCTGAGCAGAGAAAAATATCCCGGTTTCCTTCATAACCAGGCAATGCGAAAAAATACTGCCCGGACGAATCGGTCCTGATCGCCATTGCATCTTTATCCCCGATGATGGAAAGATTTACCAAAGCATTTGGGATGGGCAGGCCGGTTTCATTTTCCAGGAGCCTTCCGGAAAGTGAGATTCCCCTGGTCTCAGGATAGAATTGAAGGTTTTGATAAGAAGAAACAGTCGTTTTCTTCGTTAAAGGATTTTCCTCAAAAGCCATTTCTGGGATTACAGTCAGGCATAGCTTAACCGGAATCGCTTTGCCTGTGTTCCCGGCTATCTTAAGGGTGATATTCTCACGCGGGGAATATCCATTTTTATCAGGCGAGATGCTCAACGGCAAAGCAGGAAGTTGTTCATCTACTACTTCCCGGGTAGAAATCACGGTATCGTCCACCTCATGACTGGTAAGCACTTCAGCCTTATAAGGATTGATGATCTTCAGCATAATAAAATGATAGCTGTCCGGGTTGCCATTTCGCATGAAGCGGGTGTATGACTTAAGGTAATAAATGCCGGTAATGGTCTCTTCAGGGATTTGAAGGCAGCCTTGCCCGGATGAATTTTCTACCGGGTATTTTCCTCCGTTTATCCGGTTACCGTCGGGTGCGATAAGTTCACAATACAGGACCCGGCTGTAATCATTGGTATCCATATCATTTCCATTAAAAATGAAAGCGGAAAAAAGGATTTTCTCCCCGGAAATATACATGGTCCGGTCTGTAAAAACCCGCAACCTTTCCAGCGCTGTACCGGCAGGTATATCCTGTGATCTCAGCCATGTGGTGACCGAAATCATGGTTATTAGCAGCAAATAATATGCAGCAAACGGTTTTTTCATGCTATTGCGGCCAGAAACCAGGTTTTGTAGTAGACCCGCCCATCAACCGGCAGTCGACACACTCATTGTTCAATATTCGTAATGCATGCTGCGAATTAAAATGATAGTAAACCGGGTAATCATTTTTGTTAAATTGTTTCCAACCCAAATTCCCCAGGAGATCTTCGTTGCAATAATCTGTGAAGTCAAGTTCCAGACCTTCAATATCCTTATAAAAATATCTTCTTGATGACTCCGAAGCGGCATAAAAATATCCCAGCACTTCTTTATCCGGATTGGTCAGATTGGCCAGGTTGCCTTTGATAACAAAGGGTTGTTGTTCATAAAGCCCTCCCTGTTCGGTGTTATTGATACGAACCTGCTCCCAGTAATTGTAAGCATTCACGCCCAATGCAAGTTGTCTTACCAGGATACTGTAAAGGATTCCAAGTCTTGATGTATGCCCGTCGACAAATTGCAGGGGATATTTAATGAAGACATTCTCAGAAAGGCTTTTTGTGGAAAGGGTATAAACATTCTTTACCAGCCCGTTAGCCCAACATACACTGTTTGAATAATCAGGCGGTATGATCTGGTGAAAGTCCCCGTCATAGTAATATTCCGCAGGAAAGGCCGAATGGAACTCCCAGGACTCAACCACCTCCCACCTGTAATTCCGGCATTCAACATCCGGGGCATTCAGATTCACATAGAATTGCATGCCCCTTAAAAAAACGGAAGGATCGGAAGTAGGGACATCTTCAATGAAATAATAAACTGAATCCAGGGGAGCACCTTGCAACAGCGTATCATATGACGATTCAATCAGCTCGTTTTCCGGTGTATATACCGTTACCTTGTAAGCTGTGCCGGGAGTAAGGTATTCCTGCCCCAGCCAGACCCTGTACTTTCCGGGACTTTCCTCAGGCATGGGAAATACGTTTCCTTTATCATTAAGGATATTGACATAGCAACCCGACACCGGGATATACTCCGGGTTTTCAATGGGTGATGACACTGATACGTTGACTTCCTGCCATCCTTCCATATCAGTTATACGGCCGGAAACGACGTACTTATTCTCCGCATTGCTCTCGATCAGCGGATTGTATGGCTTGATGCAGGCGTACATCAGCAGCAGGGCCAATATCGGAAGGATATTTTTAATCTGACGCATAATTTCCGAGTTTGAGCAACCAGGTAATCGTAAAAATTGGAACGCCAATGACAGCGTATTGGTAACTCTTGATTTTTCCATATTCAAGTTTAAAGAATACCGAATATGGATTATCCCTTCCAGTCACGTTATATAAACTGAATATCAGTGAATTATGAAGAAATTTATTCCTCCTGAGGTTTCCTTCGATAGTCAGGGAGAGGTCGACCCTGAAATAATCGGGTATTCGGTATTCGTTGCGATTGGAATAATCCACGTATGGTATCCCGTTGATATAATACACCGAAACCGGGTAAGTGACCGGCTTGCCGGTCTGGTAGGTAAGGACCCCGGAGGCTGTCACCCTGCGGCTGAAATGGTAATTAACCACCGTATTCAGCACATGCGGGATATCGTAGTTCGCGGGATAAGCAATGCCGTTGTTGATGCGGTCCCATGGCTGGTCACCGTCCACCTTCACGATTGACCGTGAGTAGGTATAAGCCAGCCATCCCTCAAGCCGGCGACCGCTGCGGCGGAGAAGGAATTCAATGCCATAAGCATTTTGATTCCCTGGTAAAACACTGGTTTCCACCAGCGGGTTATTGAGAAAGTTGGCACCATCTATAAATTCCGGGTAATTGTCTGTCTTCTTGTAATAAAGTTCAAGAGAAGCTTCCCAGCCCAGCACGGGAAAGGTGCGGAAAACCCCGGCAGACAATTGACTGCTCCTGGCAGGCGGCAGGTAATAATCTGCTATTATCCATTGGGCATTCGGTGAAATTGCGATAGTGTTGTTCAGCAGGAATAGGTTCTGGTGCATCTGGTTAAAAGCAATCTTTACCGTTCCGTCCGGATCCGTCCGGATATTCACAGCAGCCCGGATGTCCGGTTCGAAATACCATCTGATCGCCTGTCCGCTTGTAAAACTCAGGGTATCGTCGATGTATCGGATGTCTTTTGGTGCCCCAGGTGTGTAAGTATATACTGTCTTCGGACCGAGCGGATTGAAAAGTGTCAGCCGCAGTCCTGCAGTAATGTTCAACCAGGGCAGTACATCGTAATCATCGGAAATGTACAAGGCGCTTTCTACGCCCTGCTCTTCACCTAGCAGGACCGGCACCCTGAGCGAATTTTCCCCGAAAGGTTCAACGGTCCCGCGGTCGAGCTTAAATAAAGTAAATCCAGCCCCGTATTCCAATGTGTTTTTATCATTGAGGTCGTGAATGAAATCTGCCGTAAAGCCGTAATCGTCAATCTCATAGGTATGCTGGTATGCAGTCGGTTCTTCCTGCTGATCGATGGTGTTAAAGGAATACTGCGCGCCTGTGATGACAAACTCCCCCCTGAGGGCAGTGCTGAAATTATGGCTGAAATTGACCGATACGCCGCTATTGGAATATTTATACCTGTTGATGTCCGAAAGCTGGAATTCATCCCTGCTGTAATAGCCAAAGACAGACAACTGGCTTTTTTTGAAATCATAGTTCCAGGCAGCGGAGAAATCACTGAAACCCGCATTGCTGTTTCGGATCACCGGGTCGTCGATCTGCTTGAAGATCCAGTCGGAATAGAGATACCTGGCACTTACCAGGTATGAGCTGATATCTTTTTTTAAAGGTCCCTCCACCGACAGGCTGGCTGCCACCGGGCTGATCCCTCCGCGAGCGGTAAAACGCTTGCGGTTTCCCTGCCGGGCAATGATATTGAAGACAGAGCTGAGCCGGCCTCCGTATTGGGCAGGAATATGTCCTTTGTATATGGAGAAATCTTTGATAATGTCGGCATTGAAAGCAGGGAAGAAACCGAAGAGGTGGGAGGTGTTATAAATCGGTATCCTATTGATATAGAAGGCATTCTGGTCGTAATTTCCACCGCGTACGTTGAGTCCTGCAGAGCCTTCACCAACAGTTACAATCCCTGGCAGCATCTCAGAAACTTTTAGGATATCGCGTTCTCCCATCATCGTCGGGATCTCCTTGATCGACTTGACTGAGATCTTTTCCAGTCCGGGGTCAGCTAACCGGATGTTCATCTGTTGATCACCCAAGACAACCACTTCCTTCATCTGGATGACAGTCTTTTTCATTTCGATGCTGAAATCGCCTTCAGACAGCACTTCCATCTGGTATTTCTTTGTTTCCAGTCCCATGTAAGCGAAGACGGCCGTATAACTGCCGGGCCTGATGACCATCGAGAGAAAGCCGTTTTGGTCAGTGGCAGTTCCGCTTTTTGTATCTTCGATATACATCGTGGCGCCGATCACCGGCTCGCCGGTCTGCTGTTCTGTGATCCTGCCACGGATGGTCACCATGGATTTGGTTCCGGTTAGTCCTTTCTTGCCAATTTGCATCGTCTGGGTCACATCTGCCCTCCGCCCGATAAGGTAACGCGTCTCGCTCTGTGTAAGGGGTTTTTCTCCTGTACCCAGGGTGCCGGCTTGTACCTGCTCTAACTCAAAGCCGGGCAATTCTGTCGGAAGCTTTTCTCCGGGTAGTGCGACCAGGTCATTATTCCAAATGGATACCTCCAGTCCGGTGCCTTGAAGGGCCAATTCAGCCGCAGATTTGACGCTGATCTTATCCGCATCAATGGTGACCGTTAATCCCTTGACCCAGGATTCATGGTAATATATTTTTACTCCGGATTCCCTGTAAATATATTCGCAGAACTCAGGGAACGGCAATTTGCTGAAATGACAGGATATCAGCGTGTCGGGTCCCGTCTCAGGAGTAGGATAGGAGGCAAAGAAAAGGTTTAAGAACAGCAGTAATTTCGTCACTTCATTATAAATTACCAATATAGTTAATCAGTTCTGTCATAGTCTGGTCGGAAGCGTTTTTTATTTTGATCCTGTTCCGGTAAATGTAATTCTTGATTTCCGACTTATGCCCCGGGTCAAACAGGGAGATCAGGCTGCGGTTATTCCTGAACGGCTGGAGTTTGTCGCCGATGAACACATACTGGCTCTTCATGGATGGGGTGAAAGTAAAGTTTTTAGCTCCGTAGGAGTTATTCAGCCTGAGCTCTTTCCGCCAATAGTAAAGTATATAAAAGGGCCCATCGCCTAAAACCTGGTAAAAGTGCGGGTCATTGTCAAAGCTGAGGCATTGAAATTCCAGGTTCCCCAGCCGGAAACTTTCCAGCCATGCCTTTGAGATCTCGATAATATTAAATGCCCCCGTTTCACTGGCATATTGAAGCAGGAGCTGCTGGTTGTAAATATCATAATTCAGGGTGATTCCTTCAAAACTCTTTCCTTTAATGGTCACTTCTCCTGTAAAATAATCGGTGGAAAAGAGGAACTGGTTTCCGCCGGTTCCGGATGGCAGGAAATAAGTGTATTTTTTCCCGTTATAGAGCAATGGATCCAGGCCGTAGACCCGGTCCATTTCCTTTGCCGCATCCTGGGATATCAGTTTTCCTGATAAAAAGAAAAGAATAATAACTAATAATGAGCGCATTATGCTTTTCATCCATTATCTTTTCACAGCAGTTAATAATCGGGCTAAAGATAGTGGATTATTGCTATAAGCAAGTGCAGCGCACCGAAATATTAAACTGAAATAGAGTCCTCTTCGCCGCTGCGTCCCCACATTCGCTATCTGGCGGATGATTCTTTTATTATGGGTATGTCTTCTGGTATACTAGAAATTACAATATATATATCTTTTTTTTGTTTTATCTTTAGTCTATCAGGAATATGATATGCCGGAAAAATCCAAAAAGAAGATCGGGAGCATAATATGGAAATTGCTGTTTGCGGCGGTTTTGATCTTCATTTTAGTATTAATGCTTTTCTTTGGTGCCGTGAGGCTGGGCTTCTTCGGCTCATTGCCCGGCAAGGAAGAGCTACGGAGGCTGGAATCAAGCACCGCCGCCCGGATCCTGGCATCCGACGGGGAATTGCTGGGCCTTTATTATGTTCAGAGCCGCACCCATACCGACCTGTCGAAGATGCCCGAACAGCTTGTAAATGCGCTGATTGCCACTGAAGATGCCCGCTTTTACAACCATCATGGGTTTGATCTCCGTGGAGCTCTCCGGGTTATTGTTAAATCTTTACTTTTAAGAGACAAAAATTCGGGCGGGGGCAGCACACTAAGCCAGCAATTGGCTAAAAACCTGTTTCCCAGGAAAGACTTTGGCATACTTACCCTGCCCGTTGCCAAAGTCCGGGAACTGCTGATCGCCCTAAGGCTGGAAAAGGTTTATTCCAAAAACGAACTCCTGGAACTATATCTCAATACGGTATCGTTTGGCGAAAATACCTATGGCATTGAAACTGCTTCTCTGACGTTTTTTTCTGAAGATCCCGGCAGCCTCCGCGTGGAGGAATCGGCTCTGCTGATAGGCATGCTGAAGGCCAGTGCAACCTATAATCCCCGGCTGAATCCCGAAGCAGCCCGCGAAAGAAGGAATGTCGTATTGAGGCAGATGTACAAGTATAATTACCTTGATAAACAGCAGCTCGACTCCCTGCAAAAAATACCGGTATTGCTCAGCTACATGAAACTGGACCACATCAGCGGCCCCGCACCTTATTTCAGGGAATACATCCGCCAGGAAGCCGGGAAGATTTTAGAAGAGGTAGGCAGCAGAACCAGAACACACTATAATCTATACACCGACGGGCTTACCATACAAACCACCCTTAACCTCGATCTTCAGCGACATGCGGAAAAATCAGTTCAGGAACATTTTTCCCTTCTTCAAAGGGCTTTCAGGGAAAATTGGGCAGGGCGTGAGCCCTGGCGCAGGGATATTTCGCTTGCTTCATTACAGATCACCCAAAGCCAGGCTTATCAGTCACTGATAAAGACCGGGTTGGATCACCAGCAGGCCCTGGAGGCTATGAAACTTCCGCATCCTTCTAAAGTCTATACCTGGCAAGGTGTCCGAGATACTTTAATTTCTTCCCTCGATTCCATTTTGTATCATTTTGAAATGCTGCAGTGCGGGCTGGTGGCTGTTGACCCGGCTACAGGAGCCCTTCTGGCCTGGGTGGGTGGGGATGATTATGGTTTTTTTAAATACGATCACGTGACTGCACACCGGCAAACAGGCTCCACTTTTAAGCCGGTGGTATATGCCGCAGCCCTGGAACAGGGCATAGATCCCTGTAAACTCTACCCGGCCGAAGCGGAGACATATGATGAATATGAAGGTTGGACCCCGCGCAACTTTGACAACAACTATGATGGTTTTTATTCCTTGCAGGGGGCCCTTGTCCACTCGGTTAATACAGTCAGCGTGAAGATCCTGATGGAAGCCGGGATCGGGGAAGTATCAGACCTGGCCAGGCAACTGGGCATCACCTCGTCGCTGCCCCAATCGCCGTCGCTGGCATTGGGTTCAGCCGATGTCTCCCTGCTGGAAATGACCGCTGTTTACGCTGCTTTCCTGAACAAGGGTATACCCATCATACCATATGCCATTGAAAAAATCACTGACCGCAATGGTAAAATCATTTACCAGGCCTTACATCTACCGGACATCCAGCCGGTGATATCACCCTCAACTGCCGAAACTGTTACCGGCATGCTGGAAGCTGTCGTGGAACGCGGCACTGCTTCTTCCCTGCGTACCACATGGGACTTGAAAAATGCCCTGGCTGGAAAAACAGGGACTACCCAGGACCAGGCAGATGGATGGTTCATCGGGATGACCCCGTCGATGGTCATTGGGGTCTGGGCAGGTGGCGACAGCCCGGTTGTGCGTTTCCGGAGCGGATCCCAGGGGGTAGGCGCTAATACCGCCTTGCCGGTCTTCGCAAGGATCATACGGAAAATGAACCGTGACGTGACCTTGAAGCAATATGTCCAGGGAGATTTCCGGATTTCTGAAGAAACAAGGGAAATGCTCAATTGCCAGGACTTTACCGAAAGGAGGTGGTGGAGAATTAACGCTAAACATGATAAAAAAAACCCACCTCCGAAAAAATATTCCCCTCCTCCCCAGGACAGGCAAAATGAGTCGGGAGTTAAAAAATTCTTTAAGAAGGTCTTTGGCGATAAGGATAGCAGAAAATAAGAAATATGCCGAAAAAAGAACCCAGGGAGTCTCACTCCTACGAGATCATTGTCTCGATTACCCTCTTGCTGGTATTCGTCCTGGTGATCGTGACCGGGTTATTATCCTATTTGCGGTTGGACCATATCATCGAAACGGTGAACAAGGGGAGCCGCCCCGACCGCAAGCTGTTGCTGGTAAAAGAGATTTACAATGACCTGTCGGAAGCAGAGAACAGTGTGAAATCCTATTCCCTTACCCGGAGCGAAGACTACTTAACAAGGTTTTACCAGCTCACCGATATCACCGGTAACCATTTCGAGGACCTGAAGAAACTCGTCTCTCCCGGAGATACTATGACTGTATTTATAGATATGCTCGATGGACTGGTCGAGCAGAAATTCGTGATCCTCGACAGGCTGCTGGTCATTCAGGATGAATTCAGGGTTCAACAGGCCATGAACCGTGTGATGCAAAGTATCCGGGAGCAGGAAAAAGAAACTTTCAGGATGATTAAAACCGATACGTTAATTGTCGTTGCACCGTTGAGAAAGGATACTATCCAATCGAAGCAGGTGAAGAAGGAGAATTTCTTTGCCCGGCTTTTTCGCAGGAATAACCGGAAAAAAGAAGTTGCGGCCGATACCCTTTCGGAAATGGGTTCTATCATCACAACACCCGTTCCGGTATCTTCCCCTGCTCCAACCCTCGAGAAAATAAGCAGCCAGGTAAAGGTAGTCCAGCTGGAAGCCCTGGCCAGGGAGAAGGTGCTGAGACAGGAGGAATGGGATTTGTTCCAACAGGACAGGCTTATCATGGAACGGATAAAAGAACAGCTGGCCGTTATGGAAGCCCTGGAAGCTGCCCGCCTGGCCTCAAGTAACAAGAATGCCGAAAGAAAAGCCGGGGAAATCAAGTTCATCACCATCGCCTTTGTATTGGCCGCCTCCCTTTTGCTGCTCCTGGCTGCCCTGGTGATTTATAGCTATGTCAGGAAAAACTATGAATACCGCAGGGTAATGAAGAACGCCAGGGACCAGGCCGAAGAACTTGCCAGGGCAAAGGAACGCTTCCTGGCCAATATGAGCCACGAAATCAGGACGCCTATGAACATCATTTCAGGATTTACAGGCCAGTTGTTGGGAAGCCGGCTGGATCCGGACCAGCGGGAACAACTCGGGATGGTGAAAAAATCATCCGATCACTTGCTGCAGATCCTGAACGACTTGCTGGACCTTTCCAGGCTTCAGGCCGGTAAGATGGAACTGGCCGAAACCGGTTTCAGTCTCCCGGAGATCATCAGGGATATGCAACGATGGCTGGAACCGGCAGCGCATGAAAAAAACATCATCCTGTCATCATATGCCGATGATGCCCTTCCTCCTTATGTCCTTGGCGATCCTGTGCGGGTTAGGCAGATTCTGTTTAACCTTGTCGGTAATGCCATCAAATTCACCGATACCGGGGAAGTCATCTTCAGGGCATACCCAGGCGGGAACATCGGCGACAGGACCCTGGTCATCTTCGAGGTGACCGATACCGGGATCGGCATCAGTCATGACGACCTGGAAAAGATCTTTGAAGAGTTTGAACAGGGCTCGGGCATAAGCCGGAGAAATTCGTCCGGGGCGGGATTAGGCCTGGCTATCACCCGAAGGCTGATCAACCTGCTGGGAGGAAAGATTACTGTCGAAAGCCAGCCTGGTAAAGGATCAACCTTCAGGGTAAGCATTCCATTCCGGGAGACTTTGTCTTCCCCCGACTCTGAATCCAGGGAGACAGTTCCCGAGCCAGCATCGCTTAATGGCCTTCGTGTGCTGGTCGTAGATGATGAGGAGTACAACCTTCGGTTGATGATGACTATCCTGCGGAAATATGGTTGCGTGGTCACAGAGGCCAGGAACGGGGAAGAATCGCTGACCCTGGTTGATCAACAGACTTTTGATCTCGTGCTGATGGATATCCGCTTGCCAGGGATGAGTGGGACAGCAGCAGCACAGGAAATAAGGGAGCGATCGGATGAGCGGGGAAGGATCCTACCCCTCATAGCGGTCAGTGCAGCCATAACCACCGGCGACCTGGAAGAATTCCACAAAAGCGGGATGGACGATTTTATCCCCAAGCCATTCGAGGAAGAACAGCTGGTGAAAACCATCTTATCTGTCATGACACGTCAGTCGCCGCTCCCGATTTATGATCTATCGCCCCTGAAAAAGATCAGTGAAGGGAATATGGTATTTTTCAGGGAAATGGTGGAACTTTTCCTGAAGGATACTGCTGAGGGATTGGTATTGCTCAGCGGTCACCTGGATAAGAAAGAATGGGAAAAAGCTGCGGATATGGCCCATAAGATCAGCTCTCCATGCCGTCACCTGAAAGCAGACCGGCTTTATGGATTGCTGAAGGAAGCCGAACAACGGTTGCGCGCCCCCGGTGAGCACCTGCATGTGGCAGACCTTATCAATCTGGCGCAAAGGGAGTTTGAGCTGATCAGGATGGATATCGAGGCCAGAAATGAAATAAAATGAAGAATTTGCCAGCTATGCATGAAGAACATTTCACCATTTACGTTGTGGAGGACAACGACTGGTACAACCGGTTGCTGGTTCACCACCTGACCATGAACCCGGAGTTCCAGGTCAGGAGTTTTTTCACCGGGAAGGATTTGCTGAGCCACTTGCATGAGCGGCCGGATGTCATCACCCTTGACTACCGCCTGCCCGATGTGAAAGGTTCCGACCTGCTGCGGAAGATCAGGGATTTTGATGACGGGATCGAAGTGATTGTAATCTCCGAGCAGGATGATATCCAGACTGCCGTGGACCTCTTGAGGGAGGGGGCATTCGATTACCTCGTCAAAAATGAGGAGATCAGTGAGAGGCTGCACAATACCATCGGCAAAATCAGGAAAAATGCCGGATTAAGAAAGCGCATCCGTGTGCTGGAGCAGGAAGTAGGAAAAAAGTACGATTTCGAAAAGCTGATCATGGGCAGCAGCCCGGCCATGCGGCAGGTCTTCGACATGATGAACAAAGCAGCTTCCAGTAACATTACCGTAACCATAACCGGGGAAACCGGCACGGGCAAGGAGATGGTCGCCAAGGCGGTGCATTACCATTCTGCCCGCAAGGACATGCCATTTGTACCGGTAAACATGAGCGCGATTCCTTCCGAGCTGTTCGAGAGTGAGTTTTTCGGACATGAAAAGGGTGCTTTCACCGGTGCTGTGGCGCGCCGGAAAGGTAAATTCGAAGAAGCCCATGGCGGGACCCTGTTCCTGGATGAAATAGCTGATACCGACATCAATTTCCAGCCAAAAATGTTGCGGGCATTGCAGGAACGCGAGATCACCCGGGTAGGCAGCAACGAAATAATAAAGTTCGACTGCCGGATCATTGTGGCCAGCAACCGCAATTTGCAGGAGGAGGTGAAGAAAGGTACTTTCAGGAAGGATTTATATTATCGCTTGTATGGATTGCCTATCGATCTGCCGCCTTTACGCGAGCGTGAAAAAGATGTGCTGATCCTGGCCCGTCATTTTATGGAAACATTCTGTAAAGAAAACAACTGGCCATCGAAGGCCATCTCCGAGGATGCAAAAGCCAGGCTGCTGGGATACTCCTGGCCTGGAAATGTCAGGGAACTGAAATCGGTAATTGAGCTGGCCATGGTCATGACTTCGGGTAATAACCTGACTGCCCCCGATATCATGCTCAGCCATTCCGACTTTCTGACCGACGCGCTCTCCGAAGAAATGTCCCTGAAGGAATATGAACAGCGGATCGTCAGGTTTTATCTCAATAAATATCAGCATAATATCAAAGTGGTAGCTGAGAAGCTGGGTATCGGACAAGCTACCATATACCGCATGTTAAAGGAAACCTGATCTCCAGGTTTAGTTTTATCAAAATGATAGAATCTTCACCATTCTGATAAGTCAAATTTCTTTTTCATTTTTTATTCTGGTTGATAAAGAGCCGGTTAAGTCATTATTACCCGGGCGGCATGGCTTTGGCAATAGCTGTTGGCACGAGAATTAAAATTCTATCAAATAAACATATCATATTATTAACAGGAGGAAATAAAATGAAAACACAACTACTCAATGCATTAATCGCAGTTATACTGCTTTTGATACCAATTCTAAATTTTGCCCAAGCTCCTCCTCTGGGAACTGTGGCCAATTTTGTCCTCTTCACTTCTGATGGGGCAGTGAGCAACGTAGGTATTTCGCAGCTTACAGGCAATGTAGGCACGAACAACGGTTCCAGCACCGGTTTCGGAAATGTGAACGGTGTGATGCACGACAATGATGGTGCAAGCGCGCAATGTGCAACAGATTTGCTGATTGCCTACAATCAGCTGAACAGTGCCGTTCCGACTTTCTTTCCTGGACCTTTGCTTGGAAACGGACAGATTCTTAATGCAGGTGTGTACTCCATATCCGGTGCAGCAACGTTGAACTTAGATCTTACTTTAAATGCACAAGGAGATGCGAATGCGTTATTTATTTTTCAGATACAAGGAGCATTTTCCACAAGCGCTTCTTCTAAAATACATTTAACTAATGGAGCATTGGCATGTAATGTATTCTGGAAAGTGGAAGGTCTGGTAAGTATGGCCTCAGGAACTACCATGAGAGGAACTGTTATTGCGAACAACGCAGCAATTAACATGAACACTGGCGACACGCTTGAAGGAAGAGCACTTTCTACAACCGGGGCTGTTACTGTTGACGGAGTGCTGGCCTATACACCCATCGGTTGCGGAAGTCCTATTCTTACAGGACCAACAGCTCCTGCACTTGCTTCCACAGCATGTTATGCATTATTTTCTTCTGACGGGCCGGTTACAAACACCGGCATAACGTATGTTACGGGTGATGTTGGAACGAATGTCGGTTTAACCACCGGCTTCGATCCGCTGTTAGTAACAGGTACTATTCATCCCATTCCGGATGCTTCTACAGCACAATGTGCAGCCGATTTGCTTGATGTCTATAATTATCTGAACACGCTGCCTTATGATATTGAGCTGCTGTATCCTGCACAGTTTGGGAACAACCTGGTTCTTACACCACATACTTACCTCATGAACGCTGCTACAATATTTACAGATACGCTTTACCTCAATGCACAAGATAATGCAAATGCTGTATTTGTTATCCAGATAAACGGTGCTCTTTCGACAAGCACGTATTCAAAAGTTCTTTTGATTAACGGGGCACAGGCAAAAAATGTGTATTGGAAGGTTGAAGGCGCAGTGAGCATAAACAACTATTCTGTTTTCTGCGGAACGATAATCTGTAATAACGGCGCTTTGGGGGTACTAAATACAGGGGTTAAACTTGATGGCAGAGCGCTTACAACCACAGGCGCTTTAACGACTACTGCAATTAATGCCGTTGCTACTATGATACCTTCCAATTGTGCACCTGTAAGCGTTCCATCTCTTGATGCAGCAAATACAAATGAAGCAGTTACCATTTACCCGAATCCATTCAGTACATCCATAACCATCATGATAAATGATGCATCGCAAATTAAGGAAGTTGAATTGAGGATATACAATGTTTTGGGAGCAGAAGTGATGAATACAACCCTCACGAAACAATTAACCACTCTTGAAACAAGTAATCTTCCTTCAGGAATTTATTTTTACAAAGTAACCGGCAAAAATAAAATAATACAATCAGGCAGACTGATTTCTCAATAGTAAATAATTTAAAAGAAGCGGCAAAACAGGTTAGATATGAAAATTGCCAAGTCTTCAGGTAGGACCTGCCTGCCGCTTCTTTTAAATTTTTAATCTCTTTAGGGGTTAATTCCCCGCCACTTGCGGCGAATAAAAAGCAATTCCCGAAGATACCCTGCTGCTTGCCGCGGGGTAGTTCATTTAAAAAGAACGATTTTTTTATACTCACTTTTTTATAACAACAAACTTACATAAAATATGACCTCCCCCCAAAAAACCGAACAATTGTAGGTTAGAGATTTCGGGCAATACCCTGATTGCCTCCGATATCATGCTCAGCCATTCCGACTTCCTGACCGACTCGCTCTCCGAAGAAATGTCCCTGAAGGAATATGAACAGCGGATCGTCAGGTTTTATCAAAATGATAGAATCTTCTCCATTCTGATAAGTTAAATTATTTCTCCTATTTTTATTCTGGTTGATAAATAGCCGGTTATGTCAATATCCCCCGGATGGCATGGCTTTGGCAATAGCTGTTGGCACGAAAATAAAATTCTATCAAACCAACATAACACTTCATAACAAGAAGGAACTAAAAAGGCGCGCAACTTGCCCTTTGAAAATTTATTCACATCTGTCCCGTCAAGTAGTGGAAATTTAAAAACAAAAAAAATGAAAACAAAAAAACTATTAACAACCCTTGCAATTGTGACAGTTGTTTTAATTGCCGGGTGCAAAAAAGATGAGTTCGTGGAAATCGTTGGAGTGTGCCCTCTTGTGGTATCAACAAGCCCCGTAAATGCTGCTACCGGTGTACCCCTCAACCAGATAATTACGGCAACCTTCAATGAAAAGATGAACCCTGCAACTATCACCCAGGCATCTTTTACTTTACAAGGGGCAACGCCAGTCGCAGGAACCGTTTCGTACGCCGATTCAACTGCATCCTTTACACCTTCCAGCGCCCTTACACCCAACACTATCTATACAGGTAGGGTTGCAACATCGGTTAAAGATTTAATGGGCAATGCCTTACAATCCCAATATGTATGGACATTTACCACTGGATCTATTATTGCTCCCAAGGTGATTTCTACCGACCCGGAAGACAATGCTACGGGTGTAGTCCTAAATAAAAGAATTGCCGCAACCTTTAATATGCCAATGGATCCATTGACTATTAATACGGCAACCTTTACCATAAAACAAGGTACAACGCCAGTCGCTGGAACCGTTTCGTACACAGGTACAACTGCATCCTTTAATCCTTCCGGTAATCTCTTACCAGGTACCACCTATAAGGCAATGATTACCACAGGAGCTAAGAATGTAGCAGGCATACCACTGGCGAATAACTATTTATGGAGCTTTACCACCGGATCCATTGTGGCTCCCACGGTGATTTCTACCGACCCGGAAGACAATGCTACGGGCGTAGTCCTAAATAAAATAGTTACCGCAACCTTCAGTGAGCCAATGGATCCATTGACTATTAATACGGCAACCTTTACCATAAAACAAGGTGCAACGCCAGTCACAGGAATAGTTTCGTACACAGGTACAACTGCATCCTTTAATCCTTCCGGTAATCTCTTACCAGGTACCACCTATACGGCAACGATTACCACAGGAGCTAAGAATGTAGCAGGCATACCACTGGCGAATGACTATGTATGGACCTTCATTACCACCGGACCCATTGCGGACCCCACGGTGATTTCTACCGACCCGGAAGACAATGCTACGGGCGTAGTCCTAAATAAAATAGTTACCGCAACCTTCAGTGAGCCAATGGATCCATTGACTATTAATACGGCAACCTTTACCATAAAAC
>Ga0268280_1000102_pt1 | contig 84640 bp, 81 predicted proteins | sample saktaG_9_FD_190139 | JGI IMG/M metagenome (GOLD analysis project Ga0268280, IMG submission 190139) | Saline water microbial communities from Sakinaw Lake, British Columbia, Canada - sak_2011_5_24_40m | ecosystem: Environmental > Aquatic > Non-marine Saline and Alkaline > Saline ...
TTTGTCATCCCAAGCCTTTTTAGGTACATTTAGTCCGGTCGAAAACCTTAACCGTTCGTGGTTAAAAGTGAAGGTTACCAGGATCAAAGATCCATTCTTGCGTTCCTTGTCCAAATAGAATTTAACTGTCGCCATTTTTGTCTTTTTAAATTGCCAATGTTTTTGAAAAAAGTTGCCAGTAAAAGTTATTAACAAGGGGTATTTTGGTGTAAACGACTGTAAATGAAAAACCGCCTGTAGCGGCGGTCTTACTTGATTTCCTGTGATTTTCAGGGTTTTTTCTGTGATCCCGGAGGGACTCGAACCCCCAACCTGCAGAACCGGAATCTGCTATTCTATCCAATTGAACTACGGGACCCATTCCCATGCTTTCGCTATGGGATTGCAAAAATACGAATTTCTTCCAAATTTACTGGATTACCAATCTTTCCGTCACCACACCACTATCCGTCTTCAGTTGAACAATGTAGATGCCTTTGCTATACCCTGTAAGGTCTAATGTCAGTTCGTTTCTACCGGCTTGTAATGCAATAAAGGCTGAATGGAAGAGATTGCCATTCATTCCTGAAACCGTAACTCGTCCTGTAGTGAACTGTGTTCCTGAAAAAACCAAGGTCGCTCTCTCCTTTGCCGGGTTCGGCTGGATGATCATCCTGATTGCTTCCGTTGCCTGCTCTCCGATAGCCGTACAAGCATCAATAGTTAAGTGTATCGAGTCCATGATGTACCCCGAACAAGGGGGCTCAGCAAACACAACCAGTACCAGGTCTACGCCTCCGTTGGCTTTGTCGTCACCCCCTGGAAAATAGGTGGTCTCAAGCGCATAGATATCGCTGAAGGTGCCATCGCCGAAAGATCCCCATACCGTGTTCCTATAGTAAACCGCATACCCTACAAGGTCAACCGACGGCTGCCAGCTGCAGATCAGCGTGTCGTTGCCGGCAAAAGACTCCGGTGGAAAGACTACCTTAACGATGGTGGTATCATACCGGGTTTCAAGGCCGTCGCTGGTCGCACAAACATACTGAGTGGTATCTGTTGGGACCACTTCCGGGTTCTGAATGTTGGAGGTGAATCCCGGCGGAATCGAGGTCCATGAATAGGTATAGGTCCCGGATCCGCCATAACCGATTGCATTCAACTGCACGGTATCTGTACCAAGACAGAATTTGACAGGTGCAGCGGAAGCATAGGATGAAAATACGTCATCGAACGTGAATGATCCGATCCTGGTTTTCCAACTGCTGGAGGAGGTGGCTGCATAATACTCTTGTGAGTACCAGAATGTGGTTGGGTTGGCTGGGTCAACACTCATAGCGCTGTAGTCACCCCATCGGCTGCGGCCGCTCCAGATGCCGGTCTGACACCCTCCTCCGTCAACGATGCTCTTTTCAGCAATGGTCATCTGCCCAAGTGGATCATTGTTTAATCTGCCTGTATAGCGGATTCCCGGATAGAGGGTTGAGCTGGAGATGGAATAGCCCAGAGCAATCGATCCAGCCGTATCCATCGCGATGCTTCCCATCCAGCGGCTATGTCCGTCGGCCGGGGCATAAGTCCCTTCCTGGTAGACAGACCAGTCGCCCGAGGTTTTTCGGAACTCATACCAACGAACACCAGCACGGTTGCTACCCACATTCACGGTATGATTGGTCACAATGGCATCGTATCCGTCGAACCGGCGATACTGCACCCGGTACATCAAACGGTCGGAGAGTGTCTCCAGTACCCTGTTGGTCCCCAGCTGTGGAATCCCGTCGAGCTGGGAGTTGAAAGAAGTGACCGGAAGCTGAATTAAATTCCCGAAGGTAGAGTTAGAGGGGTTGGCAAAATCGGCTTGAAATTCATAAAAGCCAAAATACTGGGGGGAGCTTCGCTTGATGAATCCAAAGTAGTTTGGTGTGCCTGCAGGAGGTAATGTCCCATCACAGTCGGCCGGATAGATGGTGTTAAATCCGCCACCGCCTGCATGCAGGGTGAAGGAGATCCGCACGGCATCAGGATCTCCGGCCAGCATGGCAGTACGGTCATAGCCGTAAGCTCCATTGTTGGCAAATCCCTGGGTGCCAAAGTTATTTGACGACATATAATAGCCATCTTGCCATACGCCAAATTTTGGGTAATCGGGCATTAGCGAAAATTCATACTGCCAGCGGTACCAGGATCCCGTGGGGTCGGGGGTTTGGGAGACAGCGATCATCTGGTAAAATGGCCCTGAAGGATAGTTTGGCAGGGAGAATTGCGTGAAAAGCCACCTATCGGCAGCTTCATCGTATAATACTACGGCATCACCACTGTTGGAATTATTGGGCATCCCCATCCATACATAACTGTTTGAATAAGGTCCGAATATCATCCCCCCGGTCTTGTTGAATATCGCATACGAGGTATTAACCACCTGGAAGTAGTAGTTAAGACCCGCTTCCCCGTAAGTATCGGGAGGGACAGACCCGCTGGCACCAATGCCTTCGAAGTTGGAGATTGTGGTATCGGTTATCAGATATCCGAAATAATCCTGCAAAATGGTGTCGTTCATAAAAGGAGTGCCCATGAGTTCGTCATCGTCATTGAAGCGGTTCGGGACTGCACCATCTTTCCAGGATTTGTCGACCATGCCAGATGCCTCTCTGTACATATCCCGTAACGGGGGTGAAACATCAAAATAGACCGCTTTATCAACAATAGGAATCAATGGTTCGGTTTGTGCATTTAAGCCTGGGATACCCAAGATGATCCCCAAGAGCAGGAGGAATACGTATTTCATACAAGTAGGATTGGTTTTGGTTCTGCAAAGATCGCAAAAACTTTGGAGATGTCTATCTCTTTACTAATTTTGATTATCAAAAAGCACCATTAAACCAGAAACATATGTCAGAAAAAGTACTGGACAAAGTATCTCCCGGAGTGATAACCGGTGAGGGGGTACAGGAGATTTTCCGGATCGCGAAAGCTAACAGGTTTGCCCTTCCGGCAGTGAATGTAGTAGGAACCGATAGTATCAATGCAGTCCTGGAATCAGCTAAAGCTGTCAATTCCCCTGTTATCATTCAATTCTCCAATGGAGGGGGCGTCTTTTTTGCAGGGAAGTCGTTAAAGAATGAACATGAACGGGTAGCTATAAGGGGCTCGATCTCGGGTGCACAACATATCCATGAGGTAGCTGAACTGTATGAAGTGCCTGTGATTATCCATACCGACCATGCAGCCAAAAAACTCCTCCCCTGGATTGACGGACTGTTGGATGCCGGAGAGGCATTTTATGACAGGCATGGCAAACCTCTCTTCAGTTCTCATATGCTCGATCTTTCTGAGGAACCCCTCGAAGAGAATGTTGCGATTTGTAAACGTTATCTTGAACGGATGAGTAAAATCGGGATGACGCTTGAGATTGAACTTGGCGTGACCGGTGGAGAGGAAGATGGAGTTGATAACGCCAGCATCGACAGTTCCAAATTATATACCCAGCCTGAGCATGTGGCCTATGCCTATGAGCAGCTGATGCAGGTGAGTGACCGATTTACGATTGCAGCTTCATTCGGTAATGTCCATGGGGTTTACAAGCCCGGAAATGTTAAACTTCAGCCTATCATCCTGCATAACTCCCAGGAGTATATTCAGAAAAAATTCGGGACCGCACCCAATCCGGTTAATTTCGTCTTTCATGGCGGGTCGGGCTCAGAACCGGAACAAATTGCTGAAGCGATCTCCTATGGGGTCATTAAGATGAACATTGACACCGATACGCAGTGGGCTTTCTGGGCGGGTATCTTAAGTTATTACAAGAAATACGAAGGCTACCTCCAGGGGCAGATCGGTAATCCCGAAGGGGAGGATAAACCTAATAAGAAATATTACGACCCACGAGCATGGTTACGTGATGGTGAGAAATCGCTGGTGGAGCGACTGAAAGTGGCGTTTGCGAATTTGAACTGTATTGACCGGTGTTAACCTGTCGCAATCGTCATCAACTCCCTGCTATGAATACTCAGTACCGGAATGGGTGAATGGTTCACCACCTGTTGCGCGTAAGGGCCCATCCATAAATTGGAGGTGGTTGTTTCCTGTTCGGTCATGATTGAGATGAGGTTGGCATCAACCTCTTTGGCATAAGCGATCATCGCATCAGCAAGGTTGTTTACCTCTAGCGTTTCAATATGGTACTTGATTCCCTCCTGGTCAAAATAGCGCGCCACCTGTGACGCGTAAAAATCGACATTTTCCCGGATTGGCTTAACCTTAGAGCTGTAGAGCCTTACAATGTGCACTTCCGCATCGTGGAGCTTGGCAAGATGGCCGGTAAAGGTGGCTTTCTGGCGCGTATCCAGTGTGCTGTCGACAGGAAATACGATGCGATGCAAAGGGCGGCGAATGTTGATTCCAGCCCGGATCGTGATCACCGGGCACTCGCAGGCGGAAACGATCCTGGTGGCGTTGCTGCCGATCCAGAATTCATCGAATCCGGAAGCCCCATGCGTACCGGCTACCACGAGCATAGCCCGGCTGGCTTTGGCTTCAGCAGCGATCTCTCTGTACACCTTTCCCTTTCGAATCTTGTAAGTAATCTTGCCATTCGGGTACTGCGGTTTGTACTTAGCAATCATTTGGTCAAACCTCACTTTAACCCCCTCCACCGGATCCTCCTTATGGTTTTCATACTTTTCCCGCTGACTGGCAGGTTTCCCTACCCAGACAAGGACAAGCTCGCATTTGCATGTTTTTGCGATGGTCAGTGCATGCTTGAAAGCATTGATGGAGCAGTCCGAAAAATCGATAGCCGAAATTATTTTCCCCATGACGTATTGTGTTAATCAATGTTTGGTAAATTGATCTGGTCGGTAACCACATATGCACTAGGATAGTTAACCTGGGCCTCCTGAAGAAATCTGAATGCATCCAGACGGGTTCTGAAATCACCTGCCCTCACTTTATAATTTGGCGAAATGAAGGTCAGATAGATGCCAGTCCCTGGATATAGCCTGCGGAACTCTTCACATACTCTAGTTGCTTTGGTCCTTGAGTTGGTCCCGGAGTCGAAAAAAATTTGAATCCGGTATCCGGGAATCCCATTCCGTGTCTGATTCACCTGGATATGTTTTTGAACAAGCTGTTCGATAGCCGGGTCCTGAATGATCTTCACTGTTCCTTCTCCGGAATTCTGAGCAAAAAGAGGCGCCGTAAGTAACAATAACGAGAGGATGATCAAGGCATTTCTCATAGCAGGTTTATTGCAAACAAAAGTTCTCCTGTGGATGAATACTTAAAACCGGCATCGGTGACTGACTTACGATCTGCTGTGCATGCAACCCCATTAATGCATTTGTAGGCGTCTCTTGCTCAGTCATAATTGATGTCAGATCTACCCCGACGTTAATTGCATATTGCAGGGTTGCCTTAGTTATATCATTACTCACAATGCTATCCTCAACAAAAGGAATCTCATTGGCGAAAAGATAGGAGGTCGCCTGTTGCACATATTTTTCGGCCAGCCGCTGGATTGATTTCAGTTGGCTGGAATGGGTGGCAAGGACATGTACCTCCGATTTGAACATCCTGGCCAGACTTACGATATATGGAAGCTTCTGAATGGTCTCAGCGCTACTGTCAATAGGTGCCAGTATCCTGTCAATGCCTTTTTTGATCGGATAGTCATGCCTCACTACAATCACAGGGGAGGAGGCATAGGTAACAATTTTATAGGCGTTACTGCCTATCCAATATTCTTCAAATCCACTGATTCCATGCGTCCCGGCAATGATCAGGCCTGCTTTTTCGTGCCTCGCCAGGTGATCAATTTCATGGTACACCTTCCCTTTTTTCAGTTTATAGACCATCTTCAACCCCTTCCCCATTCGCTTGCTATAGTGCTTGATGATATCTTCAAAGCGCTTTATCGCTTCGAGCCGATTCTGGTTTGATGTGTCTGGATAAAGCGACTCTGTTGGACTGATCTTGTCAACCCATATCATCAGAATGTCGGATTTAAATTTATTAGCTAAGGGGATTGTATACTCCAGGGCATGCAGAGATATGTTGGAGAAATCAATAGCCACTACAATCGCTTGCATGATGAGACATGTTAAATGATTGTAGTAAAAGTAACAAAAAAAATTGGAGATCTAGTTTTTTATAAATTTTTTAATCACCTGCCAGTATGAATGAGAATCCTGTATGGTAATCAGGTAGATAGCAGGAGGTAAGTCTGACAGGTTTATCTCCTGCTGAAACTTGCCTGTAGGTAGTTGCCAGCTTGCTCTCCTCATCATCTGCCCCATATGATTGTAGATATACGCCTCAACCTGTTCAGGCTGCTTTGCCGTGATCAACACCTTCAGCACCGTATTTACAGGGTTTGGGAAGATGGTTACGTTTGCAGCATTTGTTGAAGGAGGGTCTCCGATCCCTGAAATGGCTGCATAAAGTTTCAGTTCCAGGCTATCGGCATTAGGGGTGCTTTCATCCAGCAGAAGGTCAATCTTTTGAGAGAACCTTGATGTATATTCGCTGAAAACCTGGTACTCCCCCGGAGGGATCTGATCAAAGAAAAACTCTCCGGATGGGCCGGAATAGGTGCAACTATAGGGTATTCCCGATGCATCTGCCAGGACTACCTGCCCCCCTTCCATGGGAATCGTCCCACCATGGCTCTGCTCCATCACCAGGTTTCCTTGAATATGGCCTGTGCCTGGAATCATTGGCTTCCCCGTAATCATATAGATATTCACATTATACACATTCTGATCTACAAATAGGGTATCGGCATCAGTCCAGAGAAGGCAGTCCCCATGATAGGCAGGGAGATATTGTGTGAACCGGGTGGAGGATTCAAGCAATCCTGTCTTTAAAAAATACTTTCCTTCAGTAACTCCCATAAACCAGAAATAACCAAGGGTGTCGAAAAAAATGGAATCAACCGGAACGAGGCCGGCCGACTCAAATCTGTAGAGGTAAGCAAAAGCCGTGTCTCCTGAAGGTATCGGGTTGTTTATCGGGAAGGTTCCGGCAAAAAGAAGTCCGCCGATGTTATATTGTGGAAGGATATCTACTCGTAAAGTCACACAAGTGCTGTCGGAACATGGATTAAGGGTGTCATTGTTGGAAATCGTCAGGCACACAGTAAACTCACCGGCATAAGGGAAGGCATGTGAGGGGTCTTCGCCGTGGAAGGTGGAACCGTCTCCAAAATCCCAGAAAAAGTCTGTGATATCCCCAATGGATGTATTGGTGAAATTGACGATCAGATGGTTCCCTTCATCCTGCAGGTAGGTGAAAGAGGCTTCACAGTTCTCTCCAAAAGGTTGAGCAAGGGTCCATAGAACTGTGAAACAAAGAGAGAAAAAGAGAATAATTCGTCGATTCATCGTGTCTTGTTATTAAAATTCAACCTGTACCAGATTCCGGCTCTCAATCCGATGCTATATGGCTGCTTATCGCCCCTGCTGCTATTCTCCTCGATGGCCTGCAAGTAGTATTTAAATGTTGGTTCGATCAAGAGGAAGAAGTTTTTGGCAAATTGATATTCTGCGCTGATTCCTCCGGTTATTCCCAGCGAATGTTTGTTTCGCTCAGGTGTTCTCCTCTCGATATCGAGAATTCTTCCTTCAGGTATGTAAAAGGTTGGAGCGGGTTCGTTGATGGAGGCAAGGTAGGCATAAAGAAGTCCTGCTTCAACCGTTAATCTCCAGGAAGGTTTGTTGATGATCCGGTACCCGACATTGAGAGGGATCTGAATGTAGTAATATTTGTTCTTGGTGCTGTAGTCATAGAGGTACTGGACCGAATCGTATACGGTCACCTGTTTGGTCTCAAACTGAGGCTCATTCGGGTTACCCGGTTCAACAGTGAATGAGTTTATGCAATAATAGAAACCCACACTATCGTTATTCAGGTAGGATATGGCATAGTCGCCTATATCAGAAGAGTATGTGAGTCCTGCTCCACTCTGGATGTAGAACCTGCCTAAATTGTACCGCGCTCCGAAATCGAAAGTATAGTTGTATTTGAAGGAGCCTGATGGATTATTGTAAAACACGATGTCAGGTGTGATGTTGATACCCATGTCGAGTGATTGTGACAACGTCTTACGAGAAAATTCTTGAGGAATCTCCTTCGGGACAGGGTTGTTTACAGATTGGATGATGAGAGGGTCGATAATCCCTGAAAGGAGAGGTTCCGTATAGTGGCTGCTCAGAGTGGTGATGAGCTCCGGGGTAGTGGGGGTAGGGATGGTAGTGGAAGTAGGGATGGTAGTGGAAGTAGGGATGGTAGTGGAAGTAGGGATGGTAGTGGAAGTAGGGATGGTAGTGGAAGTGATGGCAGGAACCGTGGTGCTATGGTGAGGTAGTGCAGTAGTGGGGGTAGGGAGGGCAGCAGGGGTAGTGGAGGTAGTTGTACTGTTGGCAATTTCAGCATCGTTTGCAGTGGTGTGGTCTTCAGAGGTGGCGACTTCCATCAGAGACGCTGCTTGTGACACTTCTTCTGGCAAGTCATATACGGTGGTCTCTTCCTGAACCAGGGTGATGACTTCCTCTTCAATAGGTTGACCTGGGGTTGATCCGCTCTCTCCAGTGCCGAAATAGAGTGCGACACCGATTATGATCACGGCGGCGGGGATGATTCTCCAGAATGCTTTTGGGAGGTGGGTGAAGTTAAACTTCAACAGCTCTGTCAGGAGCATATTCCGGTTGAGCTTGCTCCAGACTCCAGATGCCGGCTCTGTGCGCATCTCTCCAAGAGAACTACGGAACAAGTCGTCAAACCGTTCGTCCTCTCCATGAAACTTCTCTTCGCTCATCTGCGTGTTATCGGTAATTATTTTTTACTCTCAGTCAGGGTCTTCCGGAGATAATTCCTTGCCCGCGACAATTGCGATTTGGAGGTGTTCTCCGAGATTTCCAACTCGTCAGCTATATTTTTATGACTGTATCCTTCAAATACATACAAATTAAACACCACTCGGTATCCCGGAGGCAGCTGCTGGATCGCCTCCATCAACTCCTCCGGTTTATATACTTGTTCCCCCTGATCAGCGGATCCTTCATCTGCGATCCAATTCCCCAGTGTATATGGGTCGGTATCCAGGAGAACCAGCTTCTTCGCCTTCAGGTGATTAATCGCCTGGTTGATCATGATTCTGCGAATCCATCCCTCCAGGGAACCACTCTGCCGGAACGTGGATATCTTCTGGAAGATTTTGATAAACCCTTCCTGAAGCACATCCTCAGCCTCCATCCGGTTCCTGCAGTAACGCATACACAAAGCAAGCATTGGAGGGGCAAAATGCTGATATAGCATGTATTGTGCCTTCCTCTTCTTCTTAACACATCCTTCAATAATACCCGGCTCCAGTGACATCAAACCAGTCTGCAAATGGTTAGACAATGATTTTGGGACTAAGTTGCGTCTTTTAAGCGCTTTTTAATCTATTTCAAAAATAGCGTTTTTATATTTCATACTTTTGTTTTTCATGAATGAAAACCTTGACCCTACCGGAAAATCATTCACCGATGCCGACCAGGAGATCGAACGGGTGCTCCGTCCAACGGAGTTTCTCGAATTCTCCGGACAGGAAGACATCATCGAAAACCTGAAGGTTTTTGTGAAAGCCGCCCGTCAGCGAAACGAATCGCTCGACCATGTGCTTCTCCATGGGCCTCCCGGACTTGGCAAGACGACTCTTGCGTATGTGATTGCCCACGAGTTGGAGGTTAACATAAGGGTAACTTCCGGGCCGGTACTGGACAAGCCTGGCGACCTGGCCGGACTACTTACCAACCTCGATGAGCATGACGTACTGTTTATTGACGAGATCCATCGTCTCTCCCCGGTCATTGAGGAGTATCTCTATTCGGCTATGGAGGATTATAAGATCGATATCATGATCGAAACAGGCCCTAATGCCCGATCCATTCAGATTAAATTGAATCCATTCACACTGATAGGTGCTACAACCCGGTCGGGATTACTCACCGCTCCGCTGCGTTCCCGTTTTGGGATCAACTCCCGTCTCTCCTACTACCCGGCCGAAGTGCTCGAGAAGATCCTGCGCCGGTCGGCAGAGATTCTTCATGTCCCTATCGATAAGAAGGCTTCGGCAGAAATCGCCAGGCGAAGCCGTGGCACACCCCGCATCGCCAACTTGCTATTGCGACGGGTAAGAGATTTCGCCCAGATCAAAGGTGACGGAACCATCAACCTGGAGATCAGCCGCTACGCCCTGGGAGCAATGAACGTCGATATCTACGGACTTGATGAGATGGATAACAAAATCCTTGCGACAATTATCGATAAGTTCAAAGGAGGTCCGGTTGGGCTTACAACCATTGCAACTGCTGTATCGGAAGATGCCGGTACCATCGAAGAGGTCTATGAGCCTTTCCTCATCCAGGAGGGCTTTCTGGTGCGTACCCCCCGCGGACGGGAAGCTACAGAGCGGGCGTATAAGCATCTGGGGAGATTTAATCCCGGCAACCAGGGAAACCTCTTTCAGAAATAATCAAAAACCAATTGATCAAAACAACCTGGAGCTTCCTATTATGGATCTTTGAGCATTGGAAATTGATTATTATTTGTTATTTGGAGCTTGATTATTGGTGATTGTGATCTCTTATATTGTAATTTAACATGGAAGCCCGGGAGACAATACGATCAAAAGCCCTGGAACTGGGGTTTTCACATTGCGGTTTTGCCCGGGCCGAACCATTAGAGTCGATGCGGCCATTCTACAAACGTTTCCTTGAAGAGAGGACATTTACTGGGATGAATTACCTGGAGCGATACACCGAACAGCGTCTCCATCCCGAACTCTTGCTTCCGGGGGTTCAATCGGTCATTGCCGTGCTGATGAATTATTATCCGGAAGATAAGCTTCCCGAGGAGGATAATTTTATCCTCTCCAAATATGCTTACGGCCGCGGATACCAGAAAGTGATGAAAGAGCGGCTGGGGAAACTGGTTAATGCCATTGGTGAAACATACCCCGGAACCCGGTCCCTGGCCTATGCCGACTCGGGCCCTGTGTTGGAAAAATTTTGGGCACAGCGCTGTGGTTTGGGCTGGCAGGGGAAGCACACGATCCTTATTAATGAAACAGATGGGTCCTTCTTTTTCATCGGGATCATCCTGACAACCATAACCCTTGAGCCCAACACCCCCGGGCTTGATCTCTGCGGGAACTGCAACCGCTGCCTCGAAGCCTGCCCCACCAACGCACTCCACACCCCCTACGTGCTCGATATCAGCCGCTGCCTCACATTTCATACCAATATTAACAAGGGAGAGATCCCGGATGCCGTAAAGGGGAGGTTTCAAGGCAGGATCTTCGGCTGCGACGCCTGCCAGGATGTTTGTCCGTTCAACCGCTCTCCGAAACCTACGACAGAAGCCGATTTTCGAATTTTACCGGGGATCTCAGAGCTGCGAAAACCACAGTGGAACTCACTTAAAGAAGAGGAATTTAACCTGATCTTCAGGCATTCGGAGATAAAACATACCGGGTACAAAACCATCAAGCGGAACCTGGGACTTGCCTGTGAAAAACCTGATCGGGAAAACAATTAACCCTCCTCTCCCCATTTAAAGGACGGAAATGTAAAGCCAGCGAGCGAGAGTGCCCGGTCGATAACAGTCATGGCCAAATCTTCGATGCTTTTTGGCTTGCTGTAGAACGAAGGTGAAGCGGGACAAATGATCCCGCCGGCTTCTGTGACGAGTTTCATGTTTCTTATGTGGATCAGGCTCAGTGGAGCTTCCCTGGTCAACAGGATCAACTGCCGGCGTTCCTTCAGCATGACATCAGCTGCACGGGTCATCAGGTCGTTTGAAACTCCCGAAGCAATCCGCCCCAGGGTCCCCATCGAACAAGGGGCGATGATCATGGTATCAAAACCGGCCGAACCGGAAGCCATTGGGGCAAAGAAATCACCCGGATCATAAATCTGAAAAGGAATTTTGGCAGGATCAAACGAACCCAGTTCAAATCTCCAGACCGGAAGAGCTGTTGCAGAAAATATCACCCCGCAGGCAGTAACCTGATCCCCCAGGCCAGACAACCGGTCAAGCAGCAGCTTGCCGTAAATCGCGCCCGAAGCACCAGTGATACCAACGATTACTTTCTTTCCCATTACCAGTTCCTTCTCCCCTTAAACTGATAGGCTACCGACAGCGACATCACGTTATTGAACTGCCCCCTTTCAAAAAGGAAATTCTTCCAAGGATTTGCCTGGGGTTCCAATTGCCGCAAGGATAGCAGCGAATAGTTAAACCGGAAGGTAGCCTTAAGGTGCTTAGTTATATATCCTGAAACGCCCACGATCCCTGCCAATGTCACTTCCCTGAAGGGATATTTATTGGGAACCTCCTGTCCGTCAACCTGCTCCTGGTAACCAAGGAGAACATCGGCCACGGGGCCAGCTTCCACCTGGATTCTTTTCAGAAAAGTGAACTGGTACAACAATGGAATTTCAAGGTAATGAAGGCGGAGAAGGTATGTGTGAAATGCGTTCTGCTCGTAATAGTCATTCTTTTTGCTCCCTTTCTGAATGTACTCCAGTTCAAGTTGCAGCGAGGAGTTGGGAGAGAGTTCCAGGCTTACAAACCCTCCAGCCAGAAATCCGGCTTTTGTAAATCCGGTCCAATAATCGCCATCAACCTGACTGAGCGCCCCTCCTGCGAGAATCCCACCATCGAATTGCTGGGAATAAAGGCTTCCCTGAAGGGAAAACATCCATGTGATGAGGAAAAGTGTAAGAAATTTCTTTAAGGTCATGTGGTCATTATCTCATCCCTAAATCCCCGTTTGCTTCGCATTGCTCGCAAGGGGACTTGCTCCCCCTTTAGGGGGGTAGAGGGTATTGCAGTTGATGCTGGGTACAAAGGTACGATTATTAATAAATCGTTAAATCCACTCAGGCAGTTGATTGAACTGGATCAATTCTTATCTTTGAATATTAATACTAAAATCCCGATCCGTGGATAAAAACGAAGTGAAGATCCTTCTGGTGGATGATGAAGCGGATATCCTTGAGTTCCTGGGATATAATCTGACGCGTGAAGGTTATCGGGTGGAGATAGCAAAAGATGGGAAGCAGGCGATCCGGATCGCCCGCGAATTCAAGCCTCACCTGGTGATCCTGGATGTGATGATGCCGGAGATGGACGGCATGGAGACATGCACTTCGATGCGGAACATGCCGGAGTTAAACGATCCGCTCATCGTTTTCCTCACCGCCCGTGGCGAGGACTATTCACAGATTGCCGGTTTTGAAGCTGGTGCCGATGATTACATCTCCAAGCCCATCAAGCCGAAAATCTTTCTCTCACGGATACAGGCCCTGCTTCGGCGGATTCCTGAACCCGCTGCTGATAAGACTCTGGAGGACGATCAGATCGAAACCTGTGGCTTGATCATCGATAGAAAAAAATATGTGGTGATTCGTGGCGAGGAGGAGATCTCCCTACCAAAAAAGGAGTTTGAGCTGTTGCGCTTTCTGGCCTCCGCCTCTGATAAAGTTGTGACCCGTGATGAGATTTTTTCAGCCGTTTGGGGCGACGACGTGATTGTTGGCGACCGTACAATCGATGTCCATATCCGGCGGATTCGGGAACGGCTGGGGCTTGATAATATCCGGACCATCAAAGGTGTGGGATATAAATTTGAGGTGAAATGAAGTACCATGAACCGCGTTTGATATCGCTGACCAACGCCATCGTGGTCACGACACTCTACATCATTTTCTTCATTCTGGGTGCCTTGATCATATCATCAGACACATTGCATGATTTTTATTTCGTCCTCTTTCTGATCATCTCTGCTGCCCTATTGTTCCTGATCACATTCCTGGTCTTCCGCTTCACCCTGGAGAAGTTCATCTACAGCAAGATCCGGCTGATCTACAAAACAATCCACAACATCAAACGTAAAAAAAACGAGGTAAAGCACCACCGCATTGATTCCCAGTTCCTGGATGAGGTTGGCCATGAGGTTGAGGAGTGGCAACAGGAGAAGAGCCGGGAGATAGAACAACTCCGGCAGCTGGAAGAATACAGGAGAGAATTTATCGGCAATATATCCCATGAACTCAAAACCCCTCTTTTCAACATCCAGGGGTATGTCCTGACCCTTCTCGATGGGGGTCTCGAAGATGTATCCATCAACCGCGAGTACCTCAAGCGAACGGAGAAGAGTATTGACCGGCTGATCCGGATCGTGGAAGACCTGGATGAGATTGCACAGCTGGAGTCGGGTCAGATACAGCTGAAGGTCATCCGATTCGATATCGTGGCGCTGGCCTTGGAGGTGATAGAACTCCTTGAGATGAAGGCCCGGAAAAAGGGAATCCATCTGTTATGCAACAAACAGGTGACGCCTGTTTTTGTTGAAGGCGACCGGGAGAAGATCCGCCAGGTTCTTACCAACCTCCTGGAAAACTCCATACGTTATGGGAATAAAAAAGGGAAGACCAAGATCAGCTTCTTCGACATGGGTGAGAATATCCTCACCGAGATAACCGATGACGGCATCGGAATTGAACCGGAAGAGTTGCACCGCGTTTTTGAACGATTTTACCGCACTCCCCGCGGCAGAGTTACATTTTCAAAAGGCAAAGGATTGGGTCTGGCGATCGTAAAACACATCCTGGAAGCGCATCATCAAACTGTCAATGTAAGAAGCACGATCGGTGTGGGGACCACCTTTGGCTTCACACTGAAGAAAGTCTGAGTTTGCAATCAGGTTGAACGTTCCGTAGTAAATATCACCAACTGCTTCAGGGAATCGTTGTAGGGCGACGAAGGTAAGCTACTGATGAGTGTGACCGCTTTTTCCCGGAATTCCAGCATTCGCTCCTTTGCATAATCCAGCCCACCCCCCTCTTTTACCATCCCCACCAACTTTTTCACCCGCAGTGAGTCAGTGTTATGGTGCTTTATGGTGTCGGTGATCCAGCTCTTAGCAGTGGCACTGCTATTGTTCAAGAGATAGATCAGCGGGAGAGTCATTTTCTGGTCGCGGATATCGATACCGCTGGGTTTGCCCGTGATGTTGCCCGATTCATAGTCGAACAGGTCGTCTTTGATCTGGAAAGCGATTCCGGTATATTCACCAAAAAGTCGCATCTGTTCTGTCATTTGAGTATCCGCCCCTGCGGAAGCCGCTCCTGAAGCACAGCAGGAGGCTATCAGCGAGGCTGTTTTCTTCCGGATGATCTCAAAGTAGATATCCTCTTTGATATCCAGCTTCCGTGCCTTTTCCATCTGCAGCAACTCCCCTTCACTCATCTCCTGCACCGCCCGAGATACAATTTTCAGGAGTTCAAACTCCTCCTTCTCCAGTGCAAGTAACATCCCACGTGAAAGGAGAAAATCCCCTACAAGCACGGCAATCTTGTTTTTCCAGAGAGCGTTAATCGAAAATATCCCCCGGCGCATGTGGGAGTCATCTACGACGTCGTCGTGCACCAGAGTGGCAGTATGCAGCATTTCAATCATTGATGCAGCCACGAAAGTGCTCTCCTTCACCTCTCCGCAAGCACCAGCCGAAAGAAAGACGAAGAGCGGGCGGATTTGCTTTCCCTTCCGTTTATATATGTACCGGGTGATGGTATCAAGTAGCAGCACCTTACTCTTGAGGTACTCTTTGAATTTCTCATCAAAAACCTGAAGGTCTCTGGATACGGGAGCTTTGATCTGTTTTAGCGTGATCACACAGATTCGATTAGACGATAAAATTACAGCTTTTTCAACAGGTTGTTGTAGGTTAATCGACAGAAAAGTGACAATTTTGCCCCTCTAACGATGTTCCATGTCTGGTTTTTTATTTCATGAAGTGGTATTCGGCCCGGTGCGTAGCCGGCGCCTCGGACTCTCGCTGGGTATTAACCTGTTACCCACACACGCAAAATATTGCTCTTTTAACTGCATCTACTGTGAATGTGGCTGGACCCCGCCCCCTTCCGGAGAGCTTCCCGCTCTTCCATCCCGCGAAGAGGTTCGATGGTATCTGGAGAAGCAACTAAAGCAGCTGATTACGGAGGACTATCTACCCGATGCCATTACTTATGCCGGGAATGGAGAGCCCACCATTCATCCCGAATTTCCACAGATCGTTGACGACACGATAGAACTCCGAAATGCACTGGCCCCTACAGCAAAAGTGACCATATTATCGAATGCCAGCATGCTGCACCGGGAAGATATTTTCAAGTCGCTCCTAAAGCTGGATCACAACATCCAGAAACTCGATGGCGGGACCGATCGGATCTTCCGCCTCATGAACAACCCCGTGGACCCCATTACCCTCGACTCTGTGGTAGCAAACCTGAAGCGCTTTAATGGTGAGGTTGTTATCCAGACAATGTTCCTGCGGGGCCAATACCGAGGTGAACCCATCGACAATACGAACGAGGAAGAGGTGATTTTCTGGATCGAAAAGCTGCAGGAGATCAAACCAAAATCAGTGATGATCTACCCGATAGCTCGAGCTACACCGGTACACAACCTGGAAAAAATTCCTATCTTTGAGTTGGAAAAAATTGCCGAAAAGGCGAGAAAGAAAGGGATAAAAGTTGAAGTCTATCAATAAGGATGACCCCTCCTAACCTCCCCTTGAAGGAGAGGAAAATTGTGCGCGTATGACTTTCTACTATCCTGCGAAAATATGGTTGGCTTTTGGTGAAACCTTTGTGGGGAATCAGAAGATTGTGGATTGGTTGATCAAGAACGGCTATCCTGAGGTTGCAGCCTTATCGCATGCCATGCGGGGTAGTGACGAAGCCTTCTCGTGGCTGATGGCAAACGGGTTTCAGCACCTGGCTGCCCTCGACAGTGCAGTTACATCAGAGGACCCCAAAGCCTATCAGTGGCTGAAAGTTAACAAGCATCTCTTTCTGATTGTATTCGCAGATGCTTGCAAAGGACAACCCGCTGCCATCGGGTGGTTCAAAAAGCACCAACTGGATGCATTCCTCTTTATCGCCGGGAAGATCAAGAAGTTTTGTGATAGCCAGACATTTGATTACCACAAGAAGCAGTTTTGAGCGTAGCTCTTAGCTGCACTTTGAATAGTCGCAATTGCGGCACCTAACGCAACCCTCTTCGTATATAAGGGCGCCTTTTTCGTGGCATTGCGGACAGTCGTGTTCGGCGGCTTTAGTCCCATCGGGGATGAATTTCTTCAATGCTCTTTCCACCCCGTTTTTCCATGTGTTTATTGAATCGGTTTCAAAATGGAGCTTGGAGATGAGATTCACTACAAAAGGCAGTGGCATTCCGTGACGAAGGATCCCCGAAATCAGTTTGGCATAGTTCCAGTACTCTTTGTCGAACGAACGGGAAAGCCCTTCGATGATAATGTTATAGCCTTGCCTGTCTTCGAACTGGAAATCGTACCGCGATTTGGCATCGTTTGACCGGCTCTTAACAATACACCCTTCCTGTACCCAGGTAGGGATCCAGAAATCGTCGGCAAGGCCGGTGAAAATTTCATATGGCCGACCGTCAAGCAGGCCTACGACAGCCACCCATTTCTCTTTATCGTTCTGGAACCGCACGATCTCGGCTTCCAGCTTCTCGGGCCGGTGCGGGGCACGGGTCTCACGGAACTCGGTGGTTTCCTCTTTCTTGGCTTCATTGTTGACCAGCACACCATCGCGGGAGCCATCGCGGTAGACAGTCATCCCCTTGCAGCCACTCTTCCAGGCCGTTTCGTAGATCGTCCCGATCAGTTCCTGCGGCGTTTCGGCCGGAACATTTACCGTAACACTAATGGAGTGATCTACCCATTTCTGGACAGCGCCCTGCATCTTAACTTTGGCCAGCCAGTCGATGTCGTTTGCTGTAGCCCGGTGGAAGGGTGATTTCTTGATGATCTCCTGCAGATGTTCATCATCCAAATGGGTTACATCGTCAACTTTGTAGCCTGCTGTTTCGAGCCAGGTCACGAAATTGTGGTGGAACACATTGTACTCTTCCCAGGTGTCGCCAACTTCATCGGTGAAGGTGATGATCACATTTTTATCGTTGGGGTTGACCTTGCGGCGACGTTTATAGGATACAGCAAAGACTGGTTCCAATCCTGACGTGGTTTGGGTGAGGATGCTGACAGAACCTGTAGGCGCGATTGTAAGCATGGCGATATTTCGCCGGCCGTGCCTCACCATATCCTCGTAAACATCGGGTGCCGATTCCCTGATCCGGCCAACAAATGGATTGTGCTTCTCACGATCAGAGTTGTACAGTGGGAAAGGACCTCTTTCCTTTGCCATAATAATCGAGGAACGATAGGCTTCAATCGATAGGATCTTATGCACTTCCACCGAGAAGTCGATGGCTTCGTCTGAACCGTAGCGAGTGCCAAGTGCGGCCAACATGTCACCTTCTGCAGTGATGCCAAAGCCCGTACGCCTGCCCTGGATTGCTTTCTCTTTGATGTTAAGCCATAAATTTCTCTCACGTGCTTTGATCACCTCGATTTCCGGATCGGCTTCGATCTTCTGCAGGATCTTGTCTACCTTCTCAAGTTCCAGGTCGATGAGGTCATCCATGATCCGCTGAGCTTTATGGACATGTTCTATGAAAAGCCCGGAGTTGAAATAGGCATCCTTCGAAAATGGATTCGCCACATAGCTGTAAAGGTTGATTGCCAGCAGGCGGCACGAGTCGTAAGTACACAGAGGAATCTCGCCACAGGGATTGGTAGATACCGTCTTGAATCCCAGATCGGCATAGCAGTCGGGAAGTGATTCCCGCCGGATGGTATCCCAGAAAAGAATCCCTGGCTCAGCTGATTTCCAGGCGTTGTGTACAATTTTCCCCCAAATGTCTCGCGCCCGAATGGTCTTCGTGATCGTCGGCTCCTTTGATTCAATGGGGTATTGTTGTGTGAACTCCCTGTCTTCGGTTACCGCTCTCATGAACTCGTCGGTAATCTTTACGGAGATATTTGCTCCAGTAACTTTCCCAGCTTCCAGCTTGGCGTCGATGAAGTGCTCCGCATCCGGATGAACGATGGAGATACTAAGCATCAGAGCCCCCCTTCTCCCCTCCTGGGCCACTTCACGCGTAGAGTTGGAGTAGCGTTCCATGAAAGGAACGATCCCTGTGGAGGTGAGTGCACTATTTTTGACCATGCTATATTTCGGCCGGATATGCGAGAGGTCATGACCTACACCACCCCGGCGCTTCATCAGCTGTACCTGCTCTTCATCGGTCTTCAGGATACCGCCATAGGAGTCGGCCAATCCATCATTTCCGATCACGAAACAGTTGGAGAGAGAGCCGATCTGGAAGTTGTTGCCGATACCGGCCATCGGACTTCCCTGGGGAACAATATACCGGAAGTTCCGTAACAGATTAAAAACCTCCTCTTCGCCCATTGGGTTTGGGTATCTCTTTTCGATGCGCGCGATTTCACTGGCAATGCGGTGGTGCATATCATCGGGGGTCAACTCATAGAGATTCCCTTTCGAATCTTTCAATGCATATTTATTGGCCCATACATTTGCGGCCAGGCTATCGCCTTTAAAATAATCTGTTGATTTTGCAATTACTTCTTCAAATGAATATTTTTTCAGAACAGGTTCACTCTTCTCTGTCGACTCCTTCTTTTCCTTAGGCTCCAGATCATCTAACGATATTTTAGGTCGTATCCGCTTGTTTAAGACCTCGTTATAGTATGGTATATCCGTTTGTTGTTGCGTATTGACGATAGGAGTCTCTTCCATTTACAACCCTATTTATGTAGGTTTTTCTAATTGAACTAACTAATCGATAATAGATTGAATAAAAGTCCCGGGGGAAATAATTTTCAGGTGCAATATACTACGAAGAAACGTTTTTGGAAGGGAATACTTATTAACAGATTCGGGACTGGCAACCCTAAATGTTTGACTTCAAAAATTTTAGGTCGTAATAAGTCCTGTTTTCTTTTTATTTAAAGCTAATTTGCTCATTTTCTGTCAGTTATTCCGAAGCCCGCCATATTAGCTTCTTTCCGAAGCCCAACCTGTTATCGGTTAGTTTAAGGATGGTTGGTTTTACCCCCCAGAGATGCAGTTTTGCCAGCCGTGCGATGGGGAAATTTTTCCGGTACACGTGTTTGGCTTCTTTCAGCTCTTCTCCGGCCAGCCGGTGCATCGGTCCGGCAAACTGAACTCCCCGGATCTTCCCGGTTACCAAGGTCTCCAACGCGATAGTCCCGGCCACAGCTCTTTCACCTCCTGCGAGAAAATCCTCAATATGGCGGGTATCGGGATCGGAGGTAAATACAAAGAGGTTACGTTCGGGGAGATAACAGTAAAAGCAGGAGCAGCACCAGGGGATGTTATCCCGGCATACGGCCAGGCTCAGCACATGGTGTTGTATGATAAAAGTTAGGATCGGTTTATCGATAGGTTGCATATTAAAAGTCGAGGCTTAATGAAAAATAGAAGATCGGCTTTCTTACACGTCCATCTTCAATCCCCCAGGCAAGATCGGCCCTGATGAAGTATCCAAGCAGCCGCGCACGGAGGCCGCCGCCGAATCCACCAACCAGCGGATCCTTGACCATCTCTACCTGGATGAAAAGCGGATTACGGTAAATATATTCGCGAAACAACTGGTTGTCTTTCGACCAGGGATTTGATCCTGTCCAGGCAGTCCCCACGTCGCCGAATGCCACGATCTGAAAATTGTTGAGGAAATCGGAACGAATAGGCCGGTTGAAAAAATAGCGAAACACCGGCATCCTGATCTCACTGTTTATCACGAAGAAACTATTTCCGTTACGGATATTCTGTTTGAATCCACGCATATTGGTAGCCAGGGTCTGAAACACATAATTCTGGTCAATCGCAACCGGCGTATTCATGTCGAACCTCGGCCATAACCAGTTATCAACACCTCCCATGTAGTAGACCAGTTTATTGCTCCCAAAGGAGGTACTCGCAGCAATCCTGTTAGCCCATATCAGGGTCCGGTGAAGCTTCTGGTAGTGTCGGAAATCAAACCCCAAAACAAACACGTTGGTACCTTTGCCGTTTACCAGCTGGAAGTACTCTCCGAAAACCTTATATCGGGTCCCGTAATAGAGATTTACTCCGATGTTGCGGGTATTGTCGTATGTGAGCTCCCCCTTGAGGCTCCCCCACACCTTATGGTCATCGGGCTTCTGGAGGTTCAACTGGTCGGTGGAGAGATAAACTGCCCGGTCGTAGCGGACCGAAGCAGTCCCTCGGATGTTGAGGACAGGAGTGAAGGGATAAGTAACGATGTAATAGAGTTCATTGACCTTATGGCGGATGTATGAATAATAACCATAATCGTCGGTTCCAACCCGATGGTAGAGAATCTGGTGATCAAGCCTTCGCTTCAGATTGCTGTAGCTGAAGATATACTCATTGTTCACCAGGTCGAAGTTGATCCGAATACCGCCGGTTAACCGGTAATCCTCCATCAAGTCGGTGACTCCCATCATGAAGAGCAAGTTGAAGCCAGGGTTGATGAATACCGGCGCATTCCCACTGCTGAAAGGTTGGTACGAAGTATTAAGGTAAGTGAAGTCGATCTGAGTAACCATCTCATCAATTGAATACTCCACATTGTAATTCAGGGCTTTCGCTTTTTTATACTTGTTCATTGAATCGGATGCGGCAGGTGTGAGTAATGTGGACATCCCCATGCTGTCAGCCACCGGGAGAACGATCCCATGCCGTTGAAGGATCCTCTCCAGATAAACGCTATCCTCCTCATTATCGTTACGTGTCATACCGATCACATCGCTTAGCATCACCGTGCGAAAGTGGCTCTTCGGCTCCTGCTTTACCTCCTGTGCCATCATTACTGTGCTGTCGCTATCACTGATCGCCATCCCGGTCTCTGCCTCACGCATCTGGCGTGCCATAAAATTCGTAGGATTCAGGGTCACTCCTGAAAGATACGATGGCCTGATCATCTCCATCAGGTACATCCGTGAGTTCCGGGATCCCATCAACACCTCCCCTATTTGTGCCGTTGGCAGTGAGACATCCTGTTCCATGATGCTACGGTTATAATTGGTAACCGGAAAAGCATTGGTGAAATAGCGGTAGTGGGTGGCGGTGTCGATAAAGGCAATCGTCGAATCAAAGCGTGCTACATAGCGGTTGTAGATTCCATTGGCATCACTAAGATAGCAGAGGAAGTTATCGGCATAGGGGAAGGGCTGAGTCTCATTGGCCAGCGGCGTATTTGTGATCCGTTTCAGGATCGGACTCCGGCTTCGGTACTTATAGATAAAGATGTCGTTGTTGAACGTGAGCTTTCTGATATCCACATTCTCATAAAACCGTACGGTGTCGCTCATCCTGTTGGAGGCAAATATGATCTCGCTGGATCCTGGCAGAAAACGAGGCGAAAAATCGTCATAGATGTCATTGGTAAGCTGTTCATGGGAGCTGGCAGCGATGTCGAAGACAAACAGGTCAGACTGCCCTTTCAGTATTGCCGACATAGCCAGAAATCGGCCATCACCCGAATAACTGATATCGAGGATCTTCTGGAAATTATAGAGAATCTGGTACTCCTTCCTTTTCTCAGGCAAGTTGTAGAAGTAGAGCCAGCTCTCGCCTTTTCGTTCGGTCAGGATCGCCAGGATCTCACTCGATGGGTGCCAGGCGAGGATTGGAAAAGTATAGTCGGGATGATCTGCCAGCCTGTATCCTCCCCGGAAGATCCGTCTCTTTTTACCTGTCCCGGTATCCATCAGGAAGACCTTGTAAACCCCAAGCTCGTGGGTGGCATAGGCCAGAAAACGGCCACCCGGGCTCAGCTTCAGTTGCCTGTAAATACGGTCGGGTTTGTTTCTCCTGTTAATCAACCTTCCATTGGGATCGGAGCGCCCCTCTGCCTGGTTGGTATACAACTGCGTGTAATAGGCAAGCCAGTCGTCCAGAAGCGTCTTGTAGGGAAGCCCCAGCACATATAGAAAACCCTTTTCGATATTCCGGCTCATCCGGGCCATATAGACGATATTGGGAATAGCCGACTCGCCATACTTCATGGTGATATAGTGCCAGAGGGATTGACCGGCCCATACAGCCTCCTTCCCGGTGAGGCGGTTGAATTTCTTGTACCTGCCGCTCAACACAGCATCCCTCACGATGTTATCTATGTCGGTATCCCATCCCGAAGAGATGTATGAGGTCAGGCCGCCCATATACCACTCCGGCATGTTGAAGAGGGCGTTATTCTTGATCTGGGCCCCTATTCCGGTTCCGTACATCATCTGGTTGAGGATCACAGTGGCAATGCCTGCACGGATCTGTTCTTCAAAATGGCCATAATCGCCATCGAAATAGAGGAGTACCCGTCCGCCAATAATCCGGGTGACCCCACCTGTGTTGTAGGTATCCCAGTCGCCGTAAAGCCCGATGTTGCTCTGCTTAAGGTCGGAGAGGTTATTGAAAATGATGAACTGAATTTTGTCTTCGAGTCCCGACTGAAGCGTCAACTCGATCTTTCGGATATTCTGATCGGCATACTCGGCGGTATATTCTGCCAGCTCCCTCCCGTTAAGATAGAAATAGGTGTCAAATTTATCAAACCTGAAATAGGTCCAGAAGAAGTCGTTGTATTGAACCCGGCTCTTCCCAAACGTGAGCTGGGATCCGTTGTAAAACTGAGCCTGAGAGGGAAGAGTGGAGAGGGAATAGATAAGAAGTAAGACGTAAGACGTAAGACGTAAGACGTAAGACGTAAGACGTAAGACGTAAGACGTGAGACGTAAGACGTAAGACGAAGGGCGTGGGACGAAGGGCGTGGGACGGATGTTAATCCGGATGATAGAAGTTATAAGCCGGTAATTTTTCTTTCCAGTCATAAAAGGCTAAAGATACGCGAGCAAAATCAGGGGGTAAATTTACAGGAAAAAATGGTATGCGGGTATGAGAGTTTGTAAGACGTGAGACGTGAGACGTGAGACGTGGGACGTGGGACGTGGGGATGAAATTCACCTCGACCCTGAATTTTACTTACCTTTGCCCCCTGAATAAAATTTTCCTGCATGATTACGATTAAACCCTTTGCCTTCAACCCCTTCATGGTGAATACATACCTCCTTTTTGACGAGACCCGGGAAGCCATCGTTGTGGATGCTGCCTGTTCGGATCAGCGGGAAGAGGAGCATCTGGAGAATTTCCTGAAGGCCAATTCGCTGAAGCTTGTCCGTAACATCAACACCCACTGCCATATCGACCACATCCTGGGGAATGTATTCATCGAAGAGCGTTATGGCATCTTGCCTGAATATCATCCAGGCGGTGAACTTTTCCTCCTCAAAGCAAAAGAGATTGGGGCTACATACGGCTTCAAGGTCGACAGGGTCCCGGAAGCCGGCAAGTTGTTGGAAGATAATGAGATGATCAGGTGGGGAAACTCCTCGTTAAAGATACTCTATACGCCAGGTCATGCCGATGGGAGCTGCTGCCTCTACAGCAAGGATCAAGGGTTTGTGGTAACCGGTGATGTGCTTTTCCGCGATTCCATTGGTCGTACCGACCTGCCAAGTGGGAATTTCGACCTGCTGATGGAGAGTATCCAGATGAAGTTATTCACCTTGCCAGATGATACGATTGTATATCCCGGGCATGGTCCTGAAACTGAGATAGGGTATGAGAAATTAAATAATCCGTTTATACGATAACACACCTTTCCCCTCCCTTCTTGGGGAGGGGACCAAGAGGTGGGGTATTTAATATGAAAAAGATCCTAATCATCCGTTTCAGCTCAATTGGCGACATCGTGCTTACGACACCTGTGATCCGTTGCCTGAAGGAGCAACTGCCGGAGGTTAAGATCCACTACCTGACTAAGAAACAATACATCCCTATCCTGCAATCGAATCCTTACATCACTAAAATCCACCTCTTTAAGGATAATTTCCAGGAACTAATCCCGAAGCTGAAAGCCGAGGGGTTCGATCACATCATCGATCTCCATAAAAATCTTCGCTCATTCTACATCCGGTTCAAGCTCGAACGGCCTGCCACCAGCTTTCCGAAACTCAACTATCAGAAGTGGCTGATCACCACTCTTCACATCGACCAACTGCCACGGATACACATCGTTGACCGCTACTTCAGGGCAGTAGAGAAACTTGGGGTGAAAAATGACCGAAATGGGCTCGACTACTTTCTCCTGGATTCGGAGCAGGTTGACATCTCACAACGCTATCCAAAGCTTACTCAAAATTTTATTGCCATCGCCATAGGGGCAAAGCATCAAACCAAGATCTTTCCGACACACCGTATAGCCGCTCTGTGTGACCAGCTCCCTCTGCCGGTAATTCTTCTTGGAGGAAAAGAGGACATGGCTCGCGGCGAGTTGATCAGGGAAGAGAGCAATGCAGTGGTGGTAAACGCCTGCGGAGCGCTTCCCCTCAACGCTTCAGCCTCCTTGATCAAACAGGCCAGATTGGTGATAAGTAATGACACCGGACTGATGCACATCGCGGCGGCAATGAAAAAACCAATCATCAGCATCTGGGGCAACACTGTTCCTGCTTTCGGAATGTATCCTTACCTGCCGGAAGGCCAGCAGCATCTATCCTCAATGATCGAAGTTCCGGATTTGGGTTGTAGGCCCTGCAGTAAACTGGGATACGATGCCTGTCCGAAAAGTCATTTTGACTGTATGGAGAAAATAGACCTGAAAGCGATTGCGGAAATTGTAAACAGATACCAGATACCGGATGCCGGATAAAAGATTATTGAAATGTTTTTTATTGATACACATTGTCATATTGATCTGGATGCCTTTGATCAGGACCGGAGGGAGGTGATTGCCCGGGCCATTGAAGCAGGGGTAACCAAGCTGGTTATTCCCAACATTGATGCATCCGGTATCCGGCATCTGGTATCAGTCGTTGCTGCATACCCTGATACATGTTTTCCGATGATCGGACTGCATCCCACATCCGTGAAAGCCGATTACCTGGAGCAGATGGGAGTGATTGAGATGGAACTGCAAAAAAACAGGGAGCTATACTATGCTATTGGAGAGATCGGGATAGACCTATACTGGGATAAGACATTTGCCAGGGAGCAGGAGGATGTATTTGTCAGGCAGCTTGAGCTGGGACTGGAATTCAATCTGCCCATGGTAATCCACACCCGGAATTCGATGGATATTGCGCTGGAGATATGTACAAGATTCGTTAAGAAAAATGCTGATTATAAGATCGTTAACAAGGGGAGAAACAAGGAACAAGAAACAAGAAACAAGGAACAAGAAATCGGGAATAAGCAACCCGAAACCCTCAGGGGGGTATTTCACTGTTTCAGCGGGAATCTTCAGCAGGCTAACCGGGCCATTGACCTGGGATTCAAGCTGGGGATCGGGGGAGTAGTCACATTTAAAAATTCGGGATTGCAGCAAGTGGTGGAGGCAGTTGATTTAGAGCATTTGCTCCTGGAAACGGATGCACCCTTCCTGGCGCCAGTCCCTTTTCGTGGCCAGCGTAATGAGCCCGCTTATATTCCCTATATTGCAGAGAAAATAGCAGAATTGAAAAAGATAACCGTGGAAGAGGTAGCGGTGACAACAACAAAGAGCGCTCTTGAGATGTTTGGCATCAGGGTCGAAGGACGTGAGACGTGAGACGTGAGACGTGATACGTAAGATACTATTTCACCATATGCATAAACAAACCTCCATCCTCATCATTTACACCGGCGGGACGATCGGGATGATCCGCGATGCGGGATCAGGGATACTTAAACCATTTGATTTCGGGGATCTTTATACGCATTTTCCGGTGTTGCGGAACTTTGATTTCCATCTTGATTTTCATTCGCTGGATCCGTTGCTCGACTCTTCCAATATGACCCCTTCTTTCTGGACGAAACTTGCAGAGGTGATCCACACACGTTATGATAGCTACGACGGTTTTGTTGTGTTGCATGGCTCCGACACCATGGCGTATACTGCTTCGGCACTCAGTTTCATGCTGGAGAACCTGGGGAAACCGGTAATCCTGACGGGTTCTCAATTACCTATTGGAGTGGTTAGGTCCGACGGCCGTGAGAACTTCATCAATGCCATTGAGATAGCGGCAGCCCGGGAGGGAGGCAGTCCTGTCGTCCCTGAAGTGGCTATCTGTTTTGATAACATGCTATACCGAGGTAATCGCACGACCAAGTTCAACGCCGAGAATTTCGGGGCATTCCTCTCTGTCAACTTTCCACCACTTGCTGAGATCGGGGTTCACATCAAATACCGTCGCGATCTGATCCTGCCATCGGCTGAAGGTAGGCTGAAAATACATACCCATCTGGATTCCGTTATCGCCGTGCTTAAGCTTTTCCCAGGAATCACCGCCGAAGCTGTTACAGCGATCCTGGATACGAAGGGTCTCCAGGCTGTAATCCTGGAGACTTTTGGCTCCGGCAATGCACCAACCTTCCCCTGGTTTCTGGCGTTGCTGAAAGAGGCAATCGATAGGGAAGTCATTATTTTAAACGTCACCCAATGCAAAGGAGGGACGGTAGAGATGGGGAAATATGAGACCAGTGCGGAATTACAGAAGATAGGGGTTGTTGGCGGAGCCGATATTACTACCGAATCGGCCGTAGCCAAACTGCTGTGTCTTCTTGGTGCCGGCTATTCAGCTAAGAGGGTTGCCAAACTTCTGCAAACCCCGTTACGGGGCGAGATGACGGTTTGATAATTCCATATACTATTTGTATTTTTGCAGCCCGAAAGTGCAGCGCAGAAGTGAGGTGTTGAGGTAACGTGGTAGCGAAACTGCCAACTGCCGACTGCCGACTGGAGAGATGGCCGAGTGGTCGAAGGCGCACGCCTGGAAAGTGTGTAACCGCCAAAAGTGGTTCATGGGTTCGAATCCCATTCTCTCCGCAAAATACCTCTGTTATTGCTAATAATTAAGCGATTACAGGGGTTTGTTTTTTTATACACAACTATCCGTCGGAGGCTATGACGAATTACCAACTTTCTGAAGGCATGACTTCGTAATTCGTAATTTGGAGTATTCAAGCCATTAGAGTAACTTGCCCTATTCAATCTGTGAAAAGGAATGACGATTACAACGATTGACATCACAATTCTTGAATGGATCCAGTATTACAGGCTGGAATCGCTGGACGGGTTTCTCGACCTCTTTTCTTCTGCAACCACGTTTGTGAGCCTCTCGTTCATTCTGATGATTGGTCTGTTTTCACGGTTTAGGAGATCCTGCCTCAAAAAGATAGTTCAGGTCGGCCTGACTTTATTCCTGGCAGCGCTAATCGGCTATAGTCTGAAAAATCTGATTCAAAGGGAAAGACCTTTCCACGCTTATCCAACGGTTGAAAAACTGACCCTGGGAGGAAGTCCTTCCTTCCCTTCCGGTCATGCATTGGAGGCGTTTGCTGTTGCAACCTCGATCGCCCTTATCGTTCGCCGAAGGGAGATACAGATCTCAGTATTCGTTTGGGCATGTTTGGTAGGGTACTCCCGTATGGCGCTTGGTGTTCATTATCCCAGCGATGTACTTGGCGGAATGTTGATCGGGATCATCCTGGCCCTGGGAGTGGATTTTGGGTTTAAGAAATGGATGAGTCCCCCTTGAAATCAAACTTAGCCCCTTTAATATCCAAGGTCCTTGTTGAGAGATCCTGCCAGTTGGTTAAATAATGTCAGCTGTTCCTGATCAAATTTTTGCTCCCAGCCGGTATCAAGACGGATCGTTTTGGTCCTTTCGTACGTCCCCGGATTGCCCCCCAGCATGTGAAACGGGCCCGCCATTGCTAACATTTTCTCCTGATAGGGTATCTCCAAAAAATCACACAACCGTAATAATTCAACTTCAGGATTCCTGCAAAGCTCTTCGTACCTGACAAAGATTTTATCCTTAGCCTTTATGCTCCTTAACGACTTTTGCTGATTCTCCATGTGAAACCGCCAGGATTTGACAGTTTCAACAAAAGGGTTTTGCTCATCCTTGAGCCAGGAATTGATGGTACCCCTACCATCCCTGACCAAAGCGATCACTTTCACAGGAAAGGATTTGTTGATGAGCGTTTGATTTAACCTGGTTACCGTTTTACTGGCATCCAGTAAAATGGTGTCCGGATTTGAAACATAGTGTGACAGTATCTCGAGAAGGATTGTTGAATTATTCAGTGCCTTTTTCATATAATAAGGATACCCTTTCCTATATACTGTCGCGATATCCATTAAAATCGGGCTATGATGGAGCAAGGCATAAGAATAAAGTTTGTTCAGGTTTCTCTGAAGCGGCGAAGCCATAAATTCAAACGGATAAACCAGGGTACTAAACGGATCGTCGTGCTGATGTAGCTTTTCAGTAACCCCACTCCAGAAATCACATTCACGGATAGGTTTCCCACAGGTGCAGGATGAATTATTGCTAAGTGCCTGGCCAAACAAGACAAACTCCCCCAATGAAAATACTGTTTCATGCGAACCCAGTAGCATGGAGAGCAGGGTAGATCCACTGCGCGGAAGAGAAGATATGTATACGTAATTTATCATCGACCTTTATATACAAAAAACCCATAGAATTGCACCTTGTCAACTAAGATACAATCCATGGGTAATTCTTAACAATACCTGAAAAAAATTCTTAACCTATTTCAATGAATAGCCTTACTCTATTGAAACAGACAGGTACCGATTAACTGTAATAATAACCACAAGTGCCGGCGCTTGCCTTATTGTTCACCTGTGCATTATTAAATGGGCTGCCGTCACAAGCCAGAGCAGTTTTTTCAAAAATTTCCTTTACTTCAATCATGGGCTTATCCCATTTAGAAGGAGTTTCGATTTTGTTCTCCATAGTGGATTCTTATTAGTGAAACAACAGTTGAATGTAAAAATTATTGGGTAAAAGTAAGTAACTGCATATCAAAAAGCAAGTATTTTATCAACTATTTTAAATCTCCTTTTCAACTCTTGCCAGCAGGCAGGCGTAAGGAAATGGGTTTGTTAGGTCTCCCGTCTCGACCAATGCAATGCCCGGACATCTTGCGCAATAGGGTTTCAATCCGCATTCAGTGCATCCCGCCGCATCAGATTTCCGAAGTCTTCTCAACTTTTTCATGATAGCGGATTCCTTCCATATCTCCCGGAAGCCTTTTTCCCTGATATTACCGGCATTAACTGGGATATCGACACAGGGGAACACATCACCAAAAGGAGTGAGTGCAAATGTGGAAATGCCTGCAAGACACATGTATTCATTCGAGTTCTTGGTTGTAGACTCCCTTAGATTTTTTTTTCGTTGAGCGGCAGGGTCCTGGTCGGCATAAGCCTCATCATGAATTTTGTAAAAAGCCCTGGCCTGATCTTCATTGAGCCGGAAATTCATATTGGCAGAGTCACCGTCGAGCCTCATCGTTAGCCAGGGTGTATACCGGAAGTCGGCGCCCAGATTTTCAACCAGCTTTTTTATATTTCCAAAATCGGAATAATTATCGGCACAAATGGTCGTCTTGATGGTGAATGGAATCCCGTGTTTCTTTAACCTCTGTGCAGTGCTAATAATCTGGCTAAAAGCTCCGGGTTTGCCCATCAGCTTATCATTGATCTCAGGGTTGGATCCCCAAAGGCTCATTTCAATGCCAATGAGAGGATAACTCTTTAAACGGATAATCTTTTCTTCATTCAATAACGTACCATTGGTGAAGATCCTGAAACCAAAACCATGCTTCCTGACCAGATCCAGAATGTCGAAAAAATCCTTCCGCATGAGGGGTTCGCCACCACTCAGCGTTAAAATGAAGGTACCCTCTTTCCTCAGATCATAAAACAATACATCGTATTCCTGGAGTGTCAGAAGTGGTTTCTCATTTCTGACATTATAACAACAAATGCAATCCAGGTTGCATTTATAGGTGAGCTCAACAAGGGCGGTCAGCGGCAAGAGGTTCTTAACTGCATTCTTCTTCAGGAAACGGTACGATTCGGTGTTCTCAATATTTGGCACGTCAATCCTCTTGAATAAATAGTTGTTCCTTTAAACACTCCTTGATAAATTCAAGAATATCCTCCCGGATGGTCTCCTGATTATCTTCCGGAAACTTGTTCTGCGTTCCTAACACCAGCTCTTCAATGGTCCTGGGCTCATCCAGCAATCCCCAGATCACAGTTCCAATCTCATTCAGCGTGAAGATATTTGAGTTCACAGCCAGCATGACAACCGCTTTTCCATCGGCAATTTGAAACGAGCTTTTCGCATTTCGTTTAATTTTCATTTTTAAATCCATTATCAATGATCCTCCAGAATTTATTGTTTTTCTCAAAATTCATTTCATATATATCTACCTGGTTGGCGAGGTCGATCACAGTGTTAAATATCTTTTGCCTGAGTTCCCAGTCATCGCTGAAAAACAGAACGTTCCGCAACAGGATAGGATAAATCTCCGACCGGTTCATTTTACGGAAGTAAGTCGTTTCAGATTTCGTTAATAGAAACAAATTGGCCAGACTTGCCGCCTTGTTCATATATATGGGAAGTTCTCCATGAAAAGGGGTTCCTGCGGTAATATATCCGGTCTGATCCTTTGTAATCAACGTGAGTTCATCGGTGAGGCATTCATCCGACTCTGAAAGCTTTACTACGGTGGATTTTCCACTGCCTGATATGCCAAAAAAGACATAGCCTTTCGTGTTATGTATCAGGGAGGATGAGTGTATTAAGAATCCATGATTTTCGACGGCCAGCAGGGAATAAAAAATCCTGATAATGGACTCATACGTCATGAACGTATTGTTGAACAGGATGAATTTACCGGTTCGGGCAGCAATATCAATGATTCCGAAAAAGTCCCAGCGATAGACATTCAGATGGCGGTTCGAAGATGTCGTATAAATCTCTTTGTAGGTATCAAACGCCTGGATGATGGCTTCCGGCTGAGCGAGGGTTTGTACATCATAAAAGTCAACGGACTCGGGGAACTCTTCCGGTGTAAGAAAATCTTTGTACTTGGTCAGCGCCGTATCAAACAACTCATCCCTGATGGCATGTACCGAAAGGCCGATTCCGCCTATCTTAAGATTGAAATTCTCAAGGCCCCTGTTATTTACATCACGGAAATAGTCCTCTAGTAAATGGTGGTGAATATCGCTCATATCCTACGTTTTTTAGGTCGTCAAAAATAAGAAAACAAATCATTGAAAAACGAAAAACCTATAGACCCGTAGGATAATCCTGCTGATCCTGAACCGAAAAGGACTGATAGAAAGTTGGATGATCCCCTGGTTCTCAATGGTATTTGAACTATTACCTGCCAATAAACAAAACCGGTATAGTTGAAAAAACAGACGATGAATAGGACTTCGGGAGGTCACAGATGTATCATTGATTGCGATCACCCTGCCGATGATCTCTTCCGACTTCGACAACTTATCTGATATCAACAGGTTATCTCCTTTTGTCAGCACCATTCCATCAGCCCGTCCAGCCTCCAGAATCCGGTGGATAAACAGGAGTTCATTGCGGATAAAGGCAACCATCTCTCCCGGATGTAGCTGATCATTGATGATTCCCTTCACCGTGAGGATATCTCCCTTTTTGATGAACGGATTCATGCTATGACCGTCAGCCTTCACTTTTACGGAATGACCTAAAAGTAAGTGGTTTGCGACCAGCTCTAATTTTATGCCGGTAAGGTCATCCATGCAGAAACTGATGCTTGAAAAGGATTATCTTTATATAGAGTGTGGAAACCAGGAAAATCGCTAAGAGAGAGGTCAGAAAAACAGGCGATAACAGCAGGAATAGCATGTAGATCATAGGATAATAGATTTTCAGGGGAATCCTGAACTTCTGCGTATACGCAAAGGTAATCCTGTCAAAGTCGGGGAAAACCCGGTCGGTCACAAACTTCCATTTTTTCTTCGGTGAAGCAATCAGGGTATATTTCATGAAGGTGATCGCCATTCTGTTTACGACACCAGGAAATTCAAGGCTGGTCCCGAACAGCCGGGGAGGAAATGCGTAAAAGCTGACCCAGATCCTGTCAAAGATATGAAAACGGGGTTTGACGCTTCCAAAAATGGCTGTATAATCTTTGTTAAACATCCAGTACATGACCTCCGTGACTGCAAAAATGACGTTTTCAAGTCCGGCTTTTCTCACCTTTTCATTGAGATACTTCCTGTCAAGAGAATCTCCGTATTTCTCCATGTAGTACCAGAGATCAAAGAACCATTTGATTTCGACATGAAAATTAAGGTGAAAAGCAAGGTGAACAATGGCATACAAGAGTTCGTCTTCTTCACTTAACCGGAACGTTTCCGTCTCCTGGATTTTCAGCTGCTTTTTCCGTTCCCATACCTGTGAAAGGTCCAGGGCGAAATAGCGGTTAAAATAGTAGCCTCCTGTTAACGTAGTCAAAATATCTACCTTGAGCTTTGTTTGCTCATTGTAGATGTCGAAATCATCCGTATTGTCGGGATCGTTCACTTCACATTTCAACATGAATCCCTCTTGTTGAACGATCTCAAGAAATCTTCTCACATCCTCCCTGTGGATCATCAAATCGAGGTCACAAAACGATCGCAACCCGATATCGTCATAGAGATGATTGATAAAAGAGAGCCCTTTCAGTACAATGCAATCGATGTTCTTCTCTTTCAACTGTAAAATCAGGCGGGCCGCATGATTGAGGTAATAGAGGTTGTTGAACAGGATCTCCTTTCGGTGCCTTTCCAACTGCGAAACAACCTCGGGTTCGCTGGCCAGTTGTTTATCTAGCAATGCCAGGTAATACTGGCTGATTTCGAACCGGCTGATCAGTGGGATATGTTCTCTGATTTCGCCTTCCCGGTAATGAGAAAGCAGGTTGAATAGTTTATTCAGACGCTGAAATTCAGGGGATTTGTAATCCGGGATCAACGTTTTTCGCATATTTTTTACCAATAATGAGTTCCAGTTTCAAAATCCGTTTTAGCATTGATCTTCTCAGTTTATGAAAAAATTTACGGTAGAAAAAGCCACTGGCGGTGTTGACTTTGCTCCGTCCTACTGATAACCATATGATAAGCAAGTGAATCAGGTCACAGATGGGATTGTCAATATTCACCAGGTTTTTCTCCTTTTTAATATAGGCCACCTTCCCTGCAATGTTCCCGATCTCCTGGCTGAAGGGACCTTTCTCGGAGTGGTCGGCCTTGGTGTAAACGGTATCCCCATCGATTTCGATGATTCGCTGAATGATAAATATTTTATGGTAATCCACCGCGACGAGATCCCCCTTTTTTAATTCCTTCCCACATTTCTTCAGACAGATCATATCCCCTTCCCTGATCAAAGGAGCCGAATTATCTGCCTTGACGCGTGTCCACAAATATCCGTTGACATTCAGGATGTCAAGCGCCAGGATCATCTCAGTAGTATAATCAATCGGCATGGATTTACCTATTCCCAATTTGATTCCACAAGTTTACCATCCTTGATGTTGTATACTTTGTCTACCCCCTTCAGCGTGGTAAGCCTGTGAGTAATGATGATGAGTGTTTTGTCAGCTGACAACTTAAACACTGCTTCCTTTATATCCGATTCAGTTTCATAATCCAGCGAGGATGTGGCTTCGTCAAAAATGATGATGGGCGCATTTCTCAACAGAGCCCTCGCAATCGTAATCCGTTGTCTTTCACCGCCCGATATCATATCACCCCTGTCTCCCACAAGGGTATCGTATCCATCCTGAATGTTCGAAATAAAGGAGTGCAGCTGTGCTTTTTTACTGGCCTCAATCAGCTCATCCGCCGAACTTGATAGTTTTCCTAACTGAATGTTGTATCGGATCGAATCATTGAAGAGGATGGGTTCCTGGGAAATGTAAGAGAACAGGCTGAAGATACTCTCCCTGTTCAACTCCTGATACCTTTTTCCATCAATCAGGATATCCCCCTTTCCCGGCTGAATCAGGCCAAGCAAAAGACTGATAAGGGTTGACTTCCCGGCGCCGGTTCGGCCTATAATAGCCACCTTCTCTCCTTTTTTCACCGTTAGGCTTACATCATCGAGGATCATTTTCTGGCTGTCGTAGGAGAAGGTGACATGTTTGAGTTCCAGGTGCTCATGGAAGAATGCAGTCTGGGTTTCTTCATTTCTTAACGTATCCTGATGAGATTCCAGCATGCTCTTCAACCGGATGTATCCGGGGAATGCCGATTGCATAGAATTATACAGATTGAAAAGGGCTTTGGCAGGTTGATAGAACTTCATCAAGGCCACAAGAAATGCTACAAGACTTCCAACCGTAAGGCTGCCTGATTGCACCTGGGAAATACTAAAATATAGAATCAGTCCCAGTCCAACGAAAGAGGCCAGGTCATTGATCGGCCCAACCAGTTTCGAAATAAGGGTGGATCGGAGTAAATTATTGAGCAGTTTTTCATTGCTGGCCCTATATTTTTCCTTGAAATGATCAATCAGGTTATAGGTCTTGATAATAAGGTATCCATATAATGATTCATACAGTATGCTGTTTGATCTTCCATAGGCGTGCATGTAATGCTGACTGAGATTCCGTAACCAGTGGCCGAGTTTTATCAATGGGAGGATAAACAGAGGATAGGCCAGGAAAAGAATGAGGGCAAATTTCCAGTTCAGATAGAAGAGCACTCCTATAATGGAAACCAGGGTAAACAGCTGTTTGATAAATTCCAGGGAAAGGATATTTATCAGGGTGATAAAATTGCCGGTATCGATATAAAATCTTGACAAAATCTCACCGGCCTGCTGCCTGGTACGGATGGCCCTGTAATTGGAAATAACTGCATCGAATAACCTGTCTTTGATATCAATCGTAATTGTGTTGATGGTCTTGTTTTGCAGGTAGGTTTGGAGTAGATCAATCAACGTTTGGGCAAAGAAAATCCCAAAAAGGATCAGCAGGGTTATCCCGATTTCCTGGGTATTGTTGGCCAGAAATCCATCGTCAAGTAATCTTTTAATAAAGAGAAAGTAAGCACCGGCAAGTGCGGAATAGATGGGCGAGAGAATATTCAGGAAAAGAAATTTTTTCCTGAATGGCTTGATGTATCTCCACAAATAGCCTAAGGCCCGGTAATCCTTGCTAAACAGCTGCATCAATAAAGTTTAATCATGCATTAGTGGAAACAATCCTTCAATGCAAAAGTAATGAAGTTCATGTTCGTGGCAACTATTTTCCAAGAATGTGCTTCTTTTATCCGGCTTATGGAAAAGCGAAAAAAATAACAAATGGCATTCGTTGGATGAGGTTCATCCTGATCCCAATTGTGTGATTTGCCGAGCCTTATCCTGTCTCGCTAACGCGTTTCAGGCGGTCGTAATCCAGGATTTTGAATTTTTTGCCATCAAGAAGGATCAATCCATCATCATGGAATTTTTTCAGCATCCGGATGACGGTTTCCGAACTCATCCCCGATAATTCGGCAAGGTCTTTGCGAGAGAGCGGCAAAACGAACTCATCAGTTTTAAATATACGGTCGGAGATACAGAGGAGAATATCGGCCAGCCGGCCATACGACTGCTTATGTGTAAGGCAAAAAAAGCGACTATTAATCTGTGTGCTGTTAGAACCCATAATGTCGATGACCTCTTTTGAGAATGCAGGATTTTGAGACAGCAATTGCTTGAAATAATTAATATCGACTTGCTTGACGTCAGAATCGATATAAGCCATTGCAGAATAGAGGAATTTATTGTTTTCATTACTCAGAGATGATAGCCCGAGCAGGTTTCCCTCCGGGATGATCTTCAGTACCAATGAGTTTACGCCGTCGTCGATAAATACCTTAGCCAATCCATTTTCCATATACATCACGTGAGAAGCAAAACTGCCCTGCTTGCAGATGATCTCACCCTTTTTATATTTCACTATTACCGATCTGGAATCCATTAGCTTTATCTCTTCCTCCGTCAGCATTTCAAAGCATCTGCATTTGTGAGGACTGATTGTACAACCGGTGTACTGTTCTTTAATATCCATCTTGGTTTCGTCGTTCAAGATTACAAATATACAAGTTTATCAGGGAAAAAAATGATTCAGATCAGGTTATTTTCTGTCGAAGGACAGTTATGTTTATTGCCTATGACAGTTATTGTTAAGTAATTAACATCTGAAAAAACAAGAACTTTACACAAAAAATAAGACCTATAAATAACTGACTGTTATGCTACTACTTTCGAAGACAAAACTACTGTGGATACCGGTTTTGCTGGCATTAATCATCCTTGGTGGATGCAAGAAAAAAAGTTCCGATCCTGAGCCGGATTCCCTTACGGTTGCATCCTGTGAAGGGTGCCATACCAATTATGCCCATCTCCAGGCTGTCTATACTCCCGATACAGCTGCTCCTCCAGGGGGGTGCGGTGGAGGTGCTCCCCATTATGAACCCTACGATAGGGTATTCATGGGAGGAGATGGCTATCAAGCTTTCAAAACATCCGGACATTACCAGATCGGATGTACCGGGTGCCACCTGGGAACCAACTATACCAACGATAAAAATCTTGCACACTCAGGCGACTTCATCTCTCACCCTTCCGTATTTGCAAATAAGATGTGCGGCGCGTGCCACAAGGCAATCGTAGAGAACTTTGCGACCAGTTTGCACCATGGTACCGGTCAGAAAAGAGTGGTAGCGATGCGAAGTGGATTAAGCGGCCCTGATAAATTCGATCAACTTCCCGAACACCAGATCGAAGGCTATAATAAAAATTGTGCACATTGCCACGCATCCTGCGGCGAATGCCACGTGGTTCGTCCTGTTATGGGTGGGGGCGGTCTTCCCAACGGCCATGCATTCACCAAAACACCGGATATGATAAGCATATGTGTTACCTGCCATGTTTCGCGAGGCGGACATGCCTATTTGGGCGTCTCTCCAGGTACTAAACCCGATGTCCATCTAACGAAAGCAGGATTCACATGCATAGATTGTCACAAGTCCACCGACCTTCACGGAGATGGAAACCATGTTGAACAACGTTACGCTTATGCGAATCTTCCTTCCTGTAATGACTGCCACAAAGGAATATCGGGCAGCAACAGCTATCACTTGATGCACTTTAACGATTTCAACTGCCAGGTATGCCATTCTCAGGTATACAACAACTGCGGAAGCTGCCATATCCATGGAGAAGGAGCCCGCATTCCTTCCTATATGGATTTCAAAATTGCATCCAACCCAATCCCCGGGATCAAAACGGGATTTGACTTCGCCCTCGTACGGCGTACCCTGGCAGCTCAGGACAACTGGGATTTATACGGCGCTCCACAATATGCCAATTTTAATATTCTGCCTACCTACAACTACACTACTCCCCATAACTTGCTGCGGTGGACCGACCATACCCAGGTGACCGATGGAAAAGCTTGCTCCTTTAACTGCCATATCCGTAACGAGGGAGGCACGTTGGTCAACAAAGAGTTGTACCTCTTCCAGGAAGACCTTCTCGCATGGGAAGTTGGCGCAACAGCAAAGATTACGGTCGATGGAAAGTTACCGGACTCTTGGTTCAGATAAGAAATAATTCAATCATCAAATAACCAATACATACCTTAAACAAAACCTATTCAAACTATGAAAAAAACAAATTTATGGATCCTAAGTATCCTGTTCGCATTTGTCTTTGTTACCTCATGTAAAAAAGATGACGATCCAGTTCCAACCCCGACGGTAAATGAATCGGAAGTGTTAGCTACCTTCCTGGAGTCTACCAGCTCGCCCCTTGGGAAAGATTATGTAAACAGTGATATGCCATCGATAACGAGCGCTACCGATGTTTATACACTCAATCTAATCGGCCAGGTTTATATCATTGACATCCGGTCGGCTGCCGATTTTGCAACCGGTCATATCGCTAATGCCCATAACGTTGCATTGGGAGATATCCTGACTCATGTCGATGCATTGGACCAAACACCTTATCAAAAAGTGGTCATTGTATGTTATTCAGGACAAACGGCGGGTTTTGCTGCCCTCCTGCTTCGGATAGCTGGATATGCTAAAGTCTTTTCGATGAAGTGGGGTATGTGCTCCTGGAATGCAGCATTTGCTTCCGGATGGCAGAATGCCATTGGCAATACTTATGCTACCCAACTTGTTAAGACAGCCACCGATAAAGGCCCAATGGGTAACATGCCGGCACTCTCCACAGGGAAGACCACCGGACAGGAGATCCTGGAAGCACGTATTGCGGCTTTACTGGCCGAAGGATATGGCCCAGCCAAAGTTGATAATAAAACGCTTTTTGATAACCTTGCCAATTACTACATCGTTAACTATTGGCCGGCCGATCAATATGCCGATTTCGGACATGTTCCAGGCGCCATTCAATACACACCTAAAGCATCTATCAAACTGGCTGCTGATCTGAAAACACTACCAACCAACAAGCCCATTGCTGTCTATTGCTATACCGGACAAACCAGTTCGTTCCTGGCTGCCTACCTCCGTTTATTGGGGTATGATGCTAAATCGCTCCTCTATGGAATGAATGGCCTGGCTCACGACGACATGGTAACCGCTGGAATGACCGTCTTCAACGACGCTCAGATCATGGGTTACGATTATGTTCAATAAATTCTCTCTTTAACTGTTGAAGAGGCCGTTCCGAAAGGGCGGCTTCTTTTTTTGACAGAACCCGGTATTAAGCTAACCTGAAGACGTTACCTGGATGAACGGAATGCATCTCGGCTTCTTTAATAGCGTGTTCTTCTCTTTGGGAACAATTGGGATCATCTTTTGGGGCTGTAAGTCCGGTTCATGTGCAATCCATGGTAATTAAAAAATGTTCCCGATTCCAATATACAGCCCGCTGTTGCCATCCTGCTTATCGAAAGCAAAACCATAATCGACGGAGATGATAAAGTTTTCGTTCAGCGCAGCACGTAATCCGATACCGGCCGACCAGTGCATGCTGTCATGTGTTTTGTTGAAGAAAAAGGATTGCTGATCTTCCGGAACGAGGTCGCGGTATACCTTGATATCCTGAACAGCCATCCCGCCATCAAGGAATCCCAGCAGCCCGAGATAGATGTTCTGCTTGAATAGTTTTCCCTGCAGGAACTTCCATCGGAGTTCCACATTCCCAAAAGCTATCCCTTCGCCAACCACGCGATTCCTGAGAATCCCACGAAGCGTTCTGGACCCGCCTAATCCATCCGGTCTGGTGGTGAGCGCCCAGGAGCTATACATATATGGTTCGATGTAAAAGGGAGCAGTGCCTCCGATCGTACCCTGGTAGGTCAGCCTGTATGCTGTTACAAGTCTATTTCTTACCAGTGTGATGTATTGCCTGTGTGTTATCGCCAGCTTGATGAAAGCATAGGGGTTGTTGCCCAGAAACGTCGGGGCATTCATCAGGAGTATCTCCGACCAGATTCCCCGGTTCGGTGCAGCTTCATTGTCGCGGGTGTCGTAAACCAGCCCCAGTTTCAGGTAGATGATGTTCCCCCCGCTTTTTTCCTGCGACCCAATAAGACCGAAATCCACGTAATGGTCATAAAGCAGGGCTGTATCCGGAAGCTGGTTGCTCTCTTTCTTACCACGATTGATTCGTTCAACATCGACTGTTGCCGTTTCGATGTTGAAAAAGTTGATCCCAGCTAGCCAACGGAGCTTTTGCCCGAAAATAGGCCCCTGAAAATCAACCATCACACGCAGCATCTTCCGCTGATGGCGGTAGAACATCCGGGAGATATAATCGGCATTTCCCTCTTTGGCGACCGAAGGGAGGTAGTTCGCCTCGTATCCGTTAAACCCGTAAAAATCGAGTGCTTTTTCGGTAAAATAGCTCACTTCGGCTGTCAACCTGATATTCCCCGGTATCAGGTGTTTCGAATCATAGAAGAGCTGGTAAACGGCTCCTCCCTTGGTAAACCAGGAAGCCTCTGCGTAGATGGTGTGCAGGTACTCGGGATAGGTGGATCCATCGCCATAATAGAATACCTGTCCCAGTGCACCAAACTGGAAACCCTGATCGGCATCGTAGGCAATAACAGGCAATGCCCCGAAAGTCCAGCCTTTTTTCCCTTTTTCACGAATCGGAAGCTGGTTGGTGTCAGGCTCCTGAGCCGGAAGCGAACGTTGGATAAGAAAAAACAGGAGGAATATCGGAATCAGGCGAACGCAAGTCTTCATGTGATCACGGTTATAAAGTGGTTCGTTTGTTGCGGGCATAGCTCGAATACCGAAAGAGGTAGATGGCGAGAAATGTAACAACGAAACTGGAGATCATCAGGAATAGGTTGTCGGTGGTGCCGAACTCCTCAAGGCTGGTTCCGATCAGCCCCTGCCGCTCCAGGAACGAGACAGTCACTGCCACGGCATTGTTCAGGAAGTGGGCAAAGATCGGTATCCAGAGCGACCCCGACCAGTAAAAGAGATAGCCGAAGAGGATGCCAAGCACAGCACGGGGAAGGATCCCGTAAAACTGCAGGTGCATAGCTCCGAAAAGAAACCCTGCCAGGATGATAGCCAGGTGGATATTGCCCAGCCAATCGTGAAAGAGCCGTTGAAAAAGCCCACGGAAGAGGAGCTCCTCCCCGATTGCCGGAAGTATGGCGATCATCATCAGGTTTAAAAGGAAACCTCCCAGGGTGTTGACATCCAGGAAGGCCTCCGTGAGCTCCTTTGCCTGTACTTCGGCTTTCTGCATCCATTGCTCCATCCCAGACAGCCATTCGGGCAGCTCCATCGCCTCATTCAGTTCGATCAACTGGCTTATGGCAGGGATGGATGTCACCATGATCACTGTTGCCATCACCCACATCTCCCATCGGGAGGGATTGGTTAGCTTTAGGTATTGAAATGGCCTGGAAGCAAAGAGAAACGCGGCCAGCAGTGGGGGAACGATAAAGATACCTACCTCTTGGATGACTTGTAGATACTTCAGTAGCGAGACAGCTTTCGGGTTGGCATAATCGGCAAGAAGGGCCATCGTCTCAGAGAGAGATACGTCGAAAAGGGGCATCGCCAGCAACACACCTCCCAGGAAAAAAAAGAAGAGGCAGGAGATGATCAGCAACACCACGAAGAGGATTCGGGGAAAAGGTTGAAGAGCATGAAGCAAGGGGGGTTTCATAGCGTTGCCGATTTCACTATTTTTGCCACGAATATAGATTATTTTGATCACAATTGGAAATACCACCCTGCCTCTGCCATCGCTCATCCTGGCGCCGATGGAGAACATCACCGACTCCCCGTTTCGGTCGGTATGCAAGCAGTTTGGCGCCGACCTGGTAGTTTCGGAGTTCATCTCTTCGGAAGGGCTCATCCGGGATGCCATGAAGAGCAAGATCAAGCTCACGTTTGAGGAGCTGGAGCGGCCTGTGGCTATTCAGATCTTCGGCCACGATGTAGATTCGATGCGAAGAGCGGCTGAATTGGCCGAAGAAGCGGCGCCCGATATGATCGATCTCAACTTCGGATGCCCGGTAAAGAAAGTCGTGAGAAAGGGTGCAGGTGCAGCATTGCTTAAAGATATTCCCCGGATGCTTGAGATTGCCGGAGCGGTGGTCAAAGCCACCCACTTACCGGTCACGGTGAAGACCCGGTTAGGCTGGGACAAGGGCGACCAGCCTATCATCACGTTGACCGAACAGCTGCAGGACCTCGGCATTGCTGCTATCGCCATCCACGGCAGAACGGCAGTGCAGCTCTATGGCGGCCAGGCTGACTGGAGGCTGATCGGAGAGGTAAAACGGAATCCACGGATGCGCATCCCGGTTTTCGGTAATGGCGACATCACCAATGCACTGGTTGCAAAAGAGCGACTGGACCAATCAGCGGTGGATGGACTAATGATAGGCCGGGCAGCAACTGGAAACCCCTGGATCTTCCGGGAAATCAAATCCTATCTGCAAACAGGCTATATCCCCCCCCAGCCTGATATCCCGGAACGCATTACTATCCTACGCGAACATTTCAGTAAATCAGTGGCTTATAAAGGCGAACGGCTTACTCTCCTCGAATTCAGGAAATTCTACAGCGGTTACTTCAAAGGGATCCCCAACATGAAACCATACAGGATGAGGCTGGTGACAGCAACGACGATCGGGGCGGTTGAGGGAATATTGACTGACATTTGCCCCTAAGTCCCCTTCAGGGGATTTAGGGGTAAGTCGGGGATTTAGGGGTAGTTCCTCTCCACAATCTCCTTCAGCTTCATGAGGGTTCCGGATTCAAGCTCCCAGAGGTTCTTTTTCCGGAGCAGGTCGAGGTATTCGAATGAGTCATTCTTCACCTTGAAACCGTTAAGCGTTTCAATGGCTTCATTATACTCCTTCAGGTTGCCGTCGAAAAGTTCGTTGATGAAGATGAACTTATCGTTGATGCTGATCAGCTGTTTCAGGTGCTCGACAGGTTCAGCCTTCGGGGGAAGACTTTGCTCCCGGGCATCCTTGAGTTTCATGTTGAATGTGGGCTCTTCCCCTGTAAAGAGATCCAGATCGGCTGCTTTGGCTGCCTTCTTCCCGGTCTCCTCCTCTTTCCGGAGCTCCGATTTCGGGCGCTCAACCGAAAGAATCGGTGGGGGGGGGAGTGGGACGGGTTGGACAGGTTGGACGAGTGGGGTCGGGGCATAGTCAGAGGGAGGTGGTGCTTCTGGTAGGGACGGGGCATGCCCCGACCCTACTTTTTGAAGGAGGTGGAGCTGGTCATAGACCTTACGGATATTGTCCAGGAGGATATCAAATTCGATCTGAGGAATGCGGCCTTCAGTATTTCGGACGATTTCGTATTGCTCCTGGATCGCCTCCAGTAACTCCGATAATTGATTTTGTATGATTTCGCGGTTCATTCAGCAGAGATATTTCATGTGTTAATAATTTTGATTTTACTTGTCACATGGAATATCCATTATTCACATCCACGTTTTGTGTGAACATTGTTTGTATGGATATTTCAGGTGATTTAGTACTTTTGCCTTTGTGGCGTAAAGATAACGGAATTCTGGCTTCTTTGGAAATGACTCGGCGTTATGTTGCTTGAAAAAAACAGACAGATCAACCGCCTTGGTTGGATCGAAGTGATTTGCGGATCGATGTTCTCCGGCAAGACCGAAGAGCTGATCCGTCGGCTGAAACGTGCCCGTATCGCCAGGCAGCGGGTGGAGATCTTCAAACCGAAGGTGGATACACGTTACGCTACCGAAGAGGTCGTATCGCACGACGAAAATTCGATCCCTTCCACACCAGTGGAGTCCGCCTCAAGCATCCTGTTACTGACCAATGATGTGGAAGTAGTTGGCATCGATGAAGCGCAATTCCTCGATGACGAACTCTCTTCGGTATGCAACATACTGGCCAACCAGGGGATCCGCGTGATTGTCGCCGGCCTGGATCTCGATTACCTTGGCGTGCCCTTTGGCCCGATGCCCGCTTTGATGGCTACTGCCGAGTATGTCACAAAGGTGCATGCTATATGTATCCATTGCGGCGACCTGGCTCACTATTCCCACCGGATCGTGCCGGGAGATGACCGGATCAGGCTTGGGGAGACAGATGCCTATGAGCCTCTTTGCCGAAAATGTTTCGGTGAAATGAAGAAAAACCACCCGGGCTAGCCCCTGTCCAGCGAAAATTTCATAATTTTGCGCTGTTTTTTAACTTAAAATCAGTAACCCATGAAAAAAGGATGGTTTTTTATTCTGATCGGATTTATGATCTTTAACATTTCAGCTATGTCTCAAAAAACAACGAATGAAAAGGTGACCAAGTTTGTCATACATACTAGCTATGGAGATATGAAAGGATACCTCTATAATGAAACTCCTGAGCACAAGGACAACTTTGTCAAACTGATCAAGGAGGGGTATTTCAACGATCTGCTGTTCCACAGGGTGATCTCCGGATTTATGATTCAAGGCGGCGACCCCAATTCAAGAAATGCAAAACCAGGTGTTGCGTTAGGTTCCGGCGGCCCGGGATATACGGTCCCTGCCGAATTCAATAAAAACCTGATCCACAAGAAAGGTGCGCTGGCTGCAGCCAGGCAGCCCGACCAGGTGAATCCCGAGAAAGCCTCTTCCGGCTCGCAATTCTATATCGTCCAGGGGAAACCCTACTCAGAAGCTCAAATCAACGGCCTGGCCACACAGATGGGAATTTCCTATACCGATGACCAGAAAAAGGCCTATGAGACCCTTGGAGGAACCCCTTTTCTGGATATGAATTACACCGTTTTCGGTGAGATTACAGATGGATTTGATGTGATTGATAAAATTTCAGCCGTGCAGAAAGGGCCTGGCGACCGTCCGGTTCAGGATATCAAAATGACAGTCAAACTGATCGATTAAAACTTTTTCTCAGATATGCAGGAGAAAATAGAACATCTTCTACAGGAGATTGAAACCCTGACGGCTTCTTGCGGGGAAGAGGTGGAACAACTTCGTCTCAAATTCCTGAGCAAAAAAGGTGTCGTTTCTGCCCTGTTTGAGGAGTTTCGTGCCGTCCCCAACGAGGAGAAACGGGTTGTTGGACAACTCCTGAATAAGCTCAAGATCCGTGCCGCCCAAAAGCTGGATGAACTTAAAACTTCCTTCGAAGAGGGTGGCGAAGATGACAGCGCCGACCATGATCTCACCAGGCCAACCGGCCAGGTGAGGCTTGGTGCCAGGCATCCCTTATCCATCGTCAGTAACCAAATCATTGATATTTTCGCCCGATTGGGCTACTCTGTTGCAGAAGGGCCGGAGATTGAAAACGACTGGTACAACTTCTCGGCTCTCAACTTCCCTGCAGAACATCCGGCCAAAGATATGCAGGACACTTACTTCATTCAGCAGAATCCCGACATTCTCCTGAGAACACATACGTCATCGGTACAAATCCGGATGATGGAGACAGTACAACCTCCCATCCGCAAAATATTCCCCGGTCGGGTGTTTCGCAACGAAGCGATCTCCGCCAGAGCCCACTGCATCTTTCATCAGGTGGAGGGACTCTATGTTGACAAAGATGTCTCCTTTGCCGACCTGAAGCAGTCACTCTATTTTTTTGCACAGGAGATGTTTGGCGAAGAGACCCAAATCCGGCTCCGGCCTTCATTCTTTCCCTTCACTGAACCATCGGGAGAGATGGATATCTCCTGTTACATCTGTGGCGGAAAAGGGTGTAACATCTGCAAGTATACCGGATGGGTCGAAATCCTGGGTTGTGGGATGGTAGATCCCCAAGTCCTTGCCAACTGCAACATAGATCCCGAAACCTATACCGGCTTTGCTTTCGGTATGGGCATCGAACGCATCACCATGTTGAAATACCAAATCCGGGATCTGCGGTTGTTCTTTGAGAACGACGTGAGGTTCCTGAAACAGTTTATTGGTGCCATATAATAATATGGTTAGATAGTGAAAATTGAGGAATCAAACTTAATTATTTCACCATCTCACTATCTAGTATTTCCCCCTCCGAAACAATTTAAACAACAGCCAGAACCCGAAAATCCCCGCCAGCACGAAGATGGTGGTTCCAATCCAGCGGATCTCTTCCTGTTGAGAGATGATAGATCCGCCGATAATCAGGGCGGCCAGTACGATTGCGATAGAGACCCGGTTGCTGGTTTGTTCGATCTCCTCTACCAATGGTTCAAATCCTTTAATCTCAATAAGGGTTTTAAATCTCCCCTCTTTGATCTTGCTGATGATTTCGTTGAGCTCGGAAGGAAGCTCCATGACCAAACGGTAATACTCCTTCAGTGAATCGAATACTTCCCGGGCGATGGTTTTGGGATCAAACTGGCGGGCGAAGAGGTCGAGAGCATAAGGTTGCATTTCATCCACAAAATCGATTCCCGGATAGAGCATTACCGACACGCGTTCAATGGTAGCCAGGCATTTCACCAACAGGTAAATGCTGGGAGGAATTTTCAGTCCGAACTTTACAATAATATCGATCGATTCCTGCAGGACCTTTCCGAAATCCATCTCTTCAATAGGGAGGTATCGGTAATGGGCCATCATCTCCCCAATCTGGAATTCAAGTTCCCGTTTCTGGCTGAAGTGGCGCTTCCCGGAGACCAGGAGGAGAGCTTCCGTCATGTTATGGGCATCCCGTTGGATATATCCCAAGGCATACTTTCCAAGGAAAAAAAGCTGTTCTTCCCTGAGCGATCCCATCATTCCGAAATCTATAAATGTGAGGACGTTGTTATCCAATACGAAGATATTTCCAGGATGAGGGTCGGCATGGAAAAACCCATGGTTGAAGATCATGTCAAAGATGGTTCTTACAGCCTTTCTTGCAACCACAACAGGATCGTTTCCAGCCTGGATCAATGCATCTGTATCGCTAATCTTGATCCCGGTAATATACTCCTCAACAATCAGCTTCCCGGTAGTATATTCCATATAAAGCTTGGGGACGTAAATATCCGGGTCCCCTTCGAAGTTGTGCTGAAACCGAACCACATTGGCTGCTTCATGCCTGAAATCAAGCTCTTTTCGTATGGTCTTTCCAAATTCGCGCACCACACCGAGCACATCGATTGCCTCCATCTCGGGATTGTTTTTCTGCATGCGCGTAGCGAAATATTCCATCAGGTGAAGGTCCAATTCAATCTTATGTTCGATGTCGGGGCGTTGAATCTTTACACACACCTCCTCACCTGTCTGAAGCCTGGCCCTATAAACCTGGGCAATGCTGGCTGAAGCGATATTCATGCAATCGAAGTCTCTGAACACCTGCATCAACGGAATTTTCAGTTCTTTCTCAATCGCTTTGATAGCAACTTCATCCGACATCGGTTCTGCTTCATCCTGCAGCCTGGAGAGTTCCATCCTGAGCGGTTCGGAAATGATATCCGGGCGATCAGCCAGGATCTGACCAAACTTGATGAATGTGGGGCCAAGCTCGTCCAGGGCCATTCGTACACGTTCCCAGGTGTTGTACTTGCCGATCCGGGTCAGCCTCTTTTTAGTGACAAGGTACTTCCCCAGGCCATTCTTGCTGACCCAGTCATTGAAACCGTATTTCACAATAATCCCGATGATCTCACGGGCCCGCCCGATTTCATTGACAGCAGTCCCTATCTTAATCAAATTCAGCATGATCCCCCTATGTTAATCCGTTCTACTTCGTGGCTTTGGGCTTCGGCTTTGTTTTGGGAGTAGTGCGCTTTTTTGCGACAGCCGGTTTCTTTTTGCCTTCCAGCTTCCGAATCCTCTCCTCAAGCTTCTTCATATCTTCCCGTGATGGGATTTCCATCTTTTTCAAGCTTGCTTTGAGGAAATCCTGCATGGTTTTTTCCAGATTATCCCTGGTCTCTTCTGATTTTTTCTGCAGATAATCCAGTAATTTTTTTGCTTCCTCTTTGGTGAGGTTGTTCTCTTTTGCAAGCTCTTTGGCCGCTTTGGTGATCTTTTCGCTGGTCATAAAGGCATACTCGATCCCTTTATCCAGTTTCTCTTTCAGATTCTCAAACATGTGTACCTCCTGTTTTACGTAATTTGCATAGTTCCTTTTTTACTTTTCATATGATGCAGTTCAAGATCGGAAATCAGGCTCTCAAACTGTTTAATCGATGATGTATTGATCTCTGTTGCCAGCAATATATTTGGGACAGTTCGCAGCGCTTTAAGCAGGTCATCTTTCTGCTGTTTTTTAAATGGTCCTTCAATCATCATTAGATAATCGGTTTGCCTGACGGAAGGAACCAGAAAATGATCACTGCTTCGGTTCGACAGCAGGGTATAGCTATTGAAATTCTCTTCATCGTAACAGGTATAGAGGGAGAAAGATACCGGTTCCTTAACATCCGGCATGGTAACCATCAGGTCGTCAAAACGGGTAAACCGGAAACCGGGCAGTTTATTGAGCAGGAATGAGAGACGATAGTCCTTCAACTGAGTAGAGAGTCCCAGAAGTGTGTAATAGATGGATCCTGACCGTGCCTCCAAAAATATTCGTTTGGCCATTGTTTTTGCTTTATTCCCTTACACAAAGGTACGAAAAAATAAAGGCTTAGTCAATATGTTCGGTGGAGATTTGCGCCCAGGCTTTTTCGGATGCAAGCTGTTCAGCTCCTTTGATGGAGTAGTGTTGGCTTCGGGCCAGGGGGGTGTTATTCACAACGACTTCAACCACGTACTGCTTTTTATTGCCCGACCCTACTTCTTTTACAACGTTGAACTGAAGGTTTTTTCGCTCTTTCTGGGCCCATTCAATGACTTTGCTTTTGAAATTCATTTCCTGGTTTACTAGTTCGTCAAGGTCGAAGTAATGCTTTATAATCCGCTCCAGCAGGATCTTCCGGGTGAAAATGTATCCTTTATCCAAATATATTGCGCCGATGAGTGCTTCAAACGCATCTCCCTTGTAGGAGCGATAAACTCCATTAGCTCCATCCAGCTGGATTAGGTGGTCCAGCCCCAGCTTCTGTGCAAGTTTGTTCAACTGTACCCGGCTAACGATCTTGGATCTCATCTCAGTGAGGAACCCCTCATCCTGGGTGGGAAATGTCTTAAAGAGGAAGTCAGCTATTATGGCATCCAGGATAGCGTCGCCCAGGAATTCAAGCCGTTCATTGTTAATTTTAATCCCTCTGATGATATCCTGTCCGACTGAACGATGAAGGAATGCGAGTTTGTACAGAGCAATATTGCCGGGCTTAAATCCGAGAATATTTTTTATCGAAGCGGATAATTTCCTGTCAGCGGAAGATTTAATGAATCTGGACAATCCTGGCCTGAAAATGATTAGGGTTGATACTTCTTAAAGATCAGGCTGGCGTTGTGGCCTCCAAATCCAAAGGTATTGGTAAGGGCTACATTCACGATTCGCTTCTGAGCTTTGTTGAAGGTAAAGTTAAGCCTGTTGTCAATATCAGGATCGTCGGTGAAATGGTTTATCGTAGGGGGTACGATATCGTTTTTGACCGCCAGAACGCTGGCAATTGCCTCCACTGCTCCGGCTGCACCCAGAAGGTGGCCGGTCATCGATTTGGTGGAGTTGATGTTGATGTTGTATGCATGATCGCCAAAATAGGATATGATCGCTCTTGCCTCCGAGATATCACCGGCCGGCGTAGCGGTTCCATGCGTGTTGATATGGTCAATATCCTCTTTTTTCAAGCCTGAATCTTCGATTGCCGCTTTCATGGCCAATATTGCGCCCAACCCTTCCGGATGAGGTGCAGTCATGTGGTGTGCGTCACCGGAAAGTCCGGCTCCAGCCACCTCAGCATAGATCCTGGCGCCTCTTCTCAAGGCATGTTCATATTCTTCAAAGACCAGTGCCCCTCCGCCTTCACCCATGACAAAACCATCGCGATCCTTGTCAAATGGCCTGGATGCGGTTTTTGGGTCATCATTGCGGGTTGAAATGGCATGCATGGCATTAAAACCGCCGACCCCTGCAGGGTTGATGGCAGCTTCTGATCCGCCGGTAACAAATAGATCAGCTTTCCCCATGCGGATGTACATAAAGGCATCGGCGAGGGCATTGGCTGATGAGGCACAGGCGGAAACCGTAGCAAAGTTGGGGCCCATAAAGCCGTACCTGATGGAAATGTGGCCGGCAGTAATGTCGGCAATCATCTTAGGAATAAAGAACGGGTTATACCGCGGAACTCCATCGCCTTTCAGGAAACCGGAGACCTCGTTGATCAGGGTATCCAGACCACCAATACCAGAAGCCCAGATGACACCAACGCGGGTCTTGTCAATAACTCCCTCCCGGTCAATACCAGCATCCTTGACCGCTTCATCGCTGGAGACAATCCCGTAATGCGTGTAAAGGTCGTACTTACGGGCCTCTTTCCGGTCAAAATAGTCTTCCGGATTGAAGTTTTTTACTTCACAGGCAAATCTTGTTTTGAATTTTGAGGCATCGAACTTAACAATATCTGCACCGCCACTTACGCCTTCGATAAGAGCTTGCCAGAAGTCTTCGACATTCTTACCAATAGGTGTAATGGCCCCGAGGCCAGTTACAACAACCCGTCTTAAATCCACGTGTAAATATTCCTTATTTGGTATTGTTCTCGATGTATGCAGTCGCTTCTCCTACTGTACTGATCTTTTCAGCCTGATCATCGGGAATTGCAATATCAAATTCCTTTTCGAACTCCATGATGAGCTCAACGGTATCCAGAGAGTCAGCACCTAAATCATTTGTGAAGCTCGCTTCAGGCGTTACTTCACTCTCATCAACGCCAAGCTTATCAACGATGATAGCTTTAACTTTTGCTGCAATGTCAGACATATTTCTCCTTTTATTGGTTTAACGGTGTGCAAAGAAATGAATAATATTGTTACCACACAACAGATTTTAACGATTTTTAACATTTGCCAAAACCACTGAATTGACTGTCAATATATTAATAACGCGATAGTTAGGATAAAAAGCTAACATCCGGATCGTTTTGTACATTTGTACCTGAAACAACGCTCTCCTGTATGCAACGTATCGCCATTTTTGCCTCCGGTAACGGAACCAACGCCCAGCGGATCATTGAGCATTTTAAGGATCATCCGAAGATCCGGGTCACTCTGTTGCTCTGTAACAATCCCGATGCTTTTGTCCTGAAAAGAGCGGGGAATCTGCATGTTCCTTCAATCGTTTTTACTCGCCACGACCTCCACCACTCCCATCATCTCATGGATATTCTCTCTGTCCAGTGCATCGATTTCCTGGTCCTCGCAGGGTTCCTCTGGCTCATGCCCGAATACCTGTTGACAGCTTTCCCTTCGCGGATCATCAACATTCACCCGGCACTTCTCCCTAAGTATGGTGGAAAAGGGATGTACGGAATGCGGGTTCATGAGTCAGTGATCCAGTCCGGAGATCAGGAATCAGGGATCTCCATCCATTACGTGAATGAACAATATGATGACGGCCAGATCATTTTCCAGGCGAAATGTCCCATAGAACCTGGCGATACTGCTGAAATGCTGGCAAAAAAGGTACAGGAGCTGGAGTATCGGTATTATCCGGAGGTGATTGAAAAAGTCATGAAGTCATGAAGTCATGAGGTCACGAGGTGATGGGGATGATGAATTGCCGTCCCTTTTAAGGGACAGGGGTCTGGTAGTGCGAAAAACCGGGCTTTAGCCGACATCATACGTCTCACGTCTTACGTCTTACGTCTCACGTCTCACGTCCTTCGTCCTTCGTCCTAAAACCCCGGTTTCCCAAGTAACTTGAACATATTTCGTTTATAGGCCTCCACTCCGGGCTGGTCAAAGGGGTTTACGCCCAGTGTGTAGCCGCTTACACCACAGGCAAATTCATAAAAGTAGAGCAACTGTCCGAGATGATAAGGATCCAGACATGGGATTGAGATGCGAATATTGGGAACGCCTCCCTCTATATGAGCCATCCTGGTACCCTCTTCTGCCTTATGGTTCACATCAGAAAGGCTTTTGCCGGCCAGAAAATTGAGTCCGTCGTTGTTCTCCGAATCCGTTGGTACAAGAAGCTCCTGGTTAGGCCGGTCGACCGAAAGAATGGTTTCGAAAAGATTACGGCTTCCCTCCTGGATGTACTGACCCATCGAGTGCAGATCGGAAGTAAAGGTCACACCCACCGGGAAGATCCCTTTTCCCTCCTTCCCTTCACTTTCGCCATAGAGCTGTTTCCACCATTCAGTCAGCATAACCAGATGGGGCTGGTAGGTGACCATGATCTCGGAAGTTTTTCCATGATCGTAGAGAAGGTTACGGATGGCAGCATAGAGAGTGGCCGGATTAAGTTCAAAATCAGGTGCCTTACAGGCTACCCTCTCCATCTCCGTAGCTCCTTCAACCAGCTTCACGATATCCAGTCCGGCTACCGCAATGGGAAGTAGCCCTACCGGTGTTAACACTGAATAGCGCCCGCCCACATCATCGGGGATGACGTAACTCTCGTATCCCTCTTTATCGGCAATCCTTTTTAAGGCTCCCTTAGAGGCATCCGTGATGGCGATGATCCTCTCACGAGCTCCCTCCTTCCCATACCTGCTCTCCAGCTTCTGTTTGATCAGGCGGAATGCTACCGCAGGTTCGGTGGTAGTTCCCGATTTGGAGATCACCGCAACAGCACAGGAGTAATGGTCCAGCACCTTTAGCAGGTCGGCATGGTAATCCTGGCTCAGGTTCTCGCCTGCATAGAGTATCACGGGCTTATTTTCGGAACGGAGCAATGCCGGAAACGAAGGAGAGAGAGCTTCGATCACTGCCCGGGCTCCAAGGTAGGAACCACCGATGCCGATGACAACGAATACCTCTGCGATTTGCTGTATCCTGGCAGCATGTTCCCTGATCCCGGAAATCAGAGCCGGATCCGTTTGGGAGGGCAACCTGATCCAACCCAGAAAGTCGTTTCCAGCACCCGTGCCTGATATGAGTGTATCCCACGCTGTCTCAATACGCGGACGGATCTGCTCCAATGCGTTTTCCGGTAAAGGGGCAACTGCCTGGCTGATATCGATGGAGATATACATAATAAGTGTGTTTTAGGAAGTAAAGATAGAAGATTCCTCGCTACGCTCGGAATGGCATACAAAAAAGGGGCCGATTTACATCAGCCCCTCAAATCAATAAACAAATCCAGATGAAAAAAGAATTTTGCCTGCGAACAAAAATAGTTCAGAATGACAATGATAAGTGTTAATGAATATTAAGAATCGTTAAAAAATGTTAAAAAGTCTGTTTCGTAATTTCCTTTACATTTGTATATAGAAATGAAACGGAACGTACTTGTTGGGATCATCATCATTATGACCATCGCCCTGATAGGCTTGCTTGGGGTTCAACTCTACTGGATACACAGTGCTTCATCAGTGAAAGAGGCCAGTTTCAGAAGAAGTGTCAACGAAGCCATGGCCAAAGTGGTGTACAAGATTGAACGGCTGGAAAAATGGAGAGCTGCCGAGATCAACCCATTCCCTGGGATGCTGAGCTTCAACAAACACCTTGATTACTCCCTCTTCATCACTCCCCCTGAAATGGATTCGCTGATTTCTCTTGAGCTAAACATCCGCGGTGTGGATACGCGCTTTCAGTTCGTGATCTATAAACCGGAATACGATCTTTTCATCTTTGAGAAATCAAGCGAATACCGTAAACAGTTGATCCAGATAGGCTATGCCTACCCGTTGTTCTCGGCCGACATGTTCACAACCCCGGAGTACCTGCTGATCTATTTTCCCTATGAAAGGCAGTTTCTGCTTACTGAATTGTGGGGTATGCTACTGATTTCTATTGTTCTGATCGTTGTGATTGTTTATACCTTTTCCTATACCATCACCATGCTGATCCGGCAAAAGAAGATTTCGGATATGAAAAGTGATTTCATCAACAATATGACACACGAGTTTAAGACGCCGATATCAACTATCTCTCTAGCCTGTGAGGCTCTTGGTGATAAAGAGCTACCCAGGTCGGAATCATTTTACGACACCTACATCGAGATGATCAGGGAAGAGAACAACCGGCTCTCGATCCTTTCGGAACGAATCCTACAGGCCGCAGTACTGGAGAAGGGAGAGATGAAAATGCACCTTGAAATGATCGATATCCACATTATTATCCGGGATGTAATTAAAAGCATCCGGATTCAGGTGGAAATCAAGGACGGTGAGATACACACCAACCTGCTGGCAAAGCCCTCTCTGCTGGAAGGAGATAAGGTACACCTGACCAACCTGGTGTACAATCTCCTGGATAATGCAACAAAATATACACCACGAAAACCGGAGATCAGAATCACTACGGAAAATAGTAACCTTGGAATTACGTTATCAGTAAAGGATAACGGGACTGGGATCAGCAAACAGGAACAGAAAAAGATATTTGATAAGCTCTATCGAATCTCCACCGGCAATATTCACAATGTGCGCGGGTTTGGCCTGGGACTCAGTTATGTAAAAGCCATCGTGGGAGAACATCATGGGAAGATAACAATCGAAAGTGAGATCAATAAAGGAACGCTCTTCAAGATCTATCTCCCCTATAAAATACCAGATTAGACACTATGGAAAAGAAAACAATTCATATTCTCCTTGCAGAAGATGACCGGAATCTGGGGAATCTTCTCAAAAACTACCTCGATGCCAAAGGGTATCAAACTACGCTTTGCATGAACGGACAGGAAGCCATCGAAGCCTTTGTAAAACAGGAGATTGATTTCTGTATCCTGGATATCATGATGCCGGTAAAGGATGGATTTACTGTAGCCAAAGAGATCCGGACACGGGATAAGAAGACTCCGATCCTGTTTCTCACGGCGAAGTCGATGCAGGAGGATAAATTGAAAGGGTTCGAAATTGGAGGAGATGATTACCTCACCAAACCCTTCAGCATGGAAGAGCTGTTGTTCCGTATGCAGGCCATTTTGAGAAGATTGGAAGACAATCCGAAACCCTCACACGAAGAGACGGTGTTTACCATTGGATCCTACACCTTTGATCTGCACCGCCAGACGCTTACCATAGGCAAAACTGAACAGAAACTCACATCGAAGGAGACCGGACTGCTCCGGCTGCTGTGTACTCATTTCAATGATGTGCTTACCCGCAGTGAAGCGCTCACCGAAATCTGGAACAACGACAGCTATTTCAATGCCAGGAGTATGGATGTCTATATCGTGAAACTCCGGAAGTATCTGAAACAAGATCCTACCGTAGGACTGATCAACGTCCATGGTGTTGGATTTAAACTGGTTACCAACACATGAACCGGCATCCCTCACTTTACCTGGTACCAACACCGATTGGCAATCTCGAGGATATGACCCTGCGGGCTATCCGCGTGCTGAAAGAGGTTGATTTCATCCTTTCAGAGGATACGCGCCAGACAGGGATCCTGCTCAAGCATTTTGAGATACGAAACAAGCTGGTTTCACATCACCAGTTCAATGAACACAAATCCCTCGATTCTGTGATTAACCGGTTAAAATTGGGCGAGGTGGCAGCGCTGGTCAGTGATGCGGGAACACCGGGCATCTCCGACCCTGGCTTCCTGCTTGTTCGGGCCTGCCTTAAAGAAGGGCTTGAAGTGGAGTCGCTGCCCGGTCCCACTGCCTTTATCCCGGCACTTGTAAATTCGGGGCTCCCCTGCGACAGCTTTCTATTTGTAGGATTTCTACCTCATAAAAAAGGGCGGCAAACAAAACTGAAAGAGGTTTCCAGCAGCCCGTATACCCTGGTCTTTTATGAATCTCCTTATAGGTTGAGTAAATTAATTACTCAATTAGTAGAGTATATTGGTCCCAACCGCCAGGCATCCGTTTCCAGGGAGCTGACGAAAGTATATGAAGAGACTGTCAGGGGTACGCTGCAGGAGTTAGCTGAGGTGTTTTCTGAAAAAGAGGTAAAGGGAGAGATTGTGGTGGTTGTAGAAGGCGCTCGTTAATCCAGTCCAGCACTTTATTCTTCATTCTTCATTTACCTGTGTTCAACCATCGGGCCCGTCTTTTTATCTCGAAAGAGGCATATGCCTTCAACGGGCCTTCGGTTAATTCAACTACCTCCACTTTCGCTCCGAGCGGACCGATATGGCACCATGCCAGAAATTTCTCCAATGATCGTTCCGCAAACTACTTTATTTCGCTTGGGATCCAATATCTTTGTGGAATTCCGGCTTTCGGAAGTGGCTTCTCGATGGCTGCTTCTTTCGGAAGGCTTTTCGCGCCCTTGTATATCCCAGTGACAGACCAATAAATACAGATCCGGTGGCAAAAAGGAGGATGACCCGGGTGAAGAGTGAGATGCTCTTCAAGTCAAAATAGATCAACTTGAAGGCAGCCAGAAACAGCAGGATCATAGCCATCGTGCGGCCAAACCGTTTTTGCCAAATGAAACCCCAGACCAATGTGATTGCCCCTCCGGCAAAGAGAATCATCGTAGCCGGTAACCCCATCATCTGTCTTCGGATCTCATTCGCCTCCAGAGTTGATGTTGCCCTGATGGCAACAGCGGTCAGCCCCATTTCTAAAATCAGTATGTAAAGCACCATCACAATGGCGTAGATAAGAAAAATTCGCTTGGCAATGGTATTCTCTTTAAACGCTTTCCCTACATAATGTAAAACAATCGCGATGAAGACCAGAAAAAGTCCGGTCGCTACATAGTGCATCGAAAATACGGTTAGCCCCACCTGAATTCCCCGGATATAGAGATCGAGCAGCTTTATGTTCTGCAAACTCAGCAAGGAGGGGTAAATGAAGGTCATCATTACAGAGACCAGGATTGCGATAGGGAGAAACGAGGATTTCTGGGCTGCAAGCCACGGGATGGCAATAGTGAAGAAGAGGCAATGGTATGAGAACCAGCTGATCAGCGCTACCTCCTCAAAGCCACAGATAGCAAAACAACTAAATTGCCAGAGCCAGAAGAGTCCGAAGTAAAGTCCGGCCAGAAATACCCCTTTTAGCAACATCAGGTATCTCTTTCTGTTGAACCACTTTCGGGAAAACTTTATATCCAGATTCTTGAGTTGGAAACGATCAAGAAAGGCAACCAGTGCGATAAACAGTCCCGAGATCAGTCCTTTGTAAAACAGGGATTCATTCCCAGCCAACCCCCCAGTGAATGCCGCAGGGAAATAGGCAAACGCCAGGTCTTTTAAAAAGACCAGGATCATCAATACAACAAGTACCAGTGCAACAATGATAGAGGGCTGGTCCTTGGATTGTCCCGAGTAAAAAAGTAAGAGCAAAGAGAGGCTTCCGGCCAGTAGGATCACATGGCTTTTCCAGAAGAGTAGTGGCAGGAGTAAGCTGACCAGCACCAGGGCCGATATCAGGAATGGCATCTTCCGGAATGGCTTTCCGGAGTACTCCATAGCAAGAAGGGATAGGATATACAGGGCAGAAAGCGCCAGTGTAAAGAAAAAGAGCGGCAGTTTGTCGTAAAACTTCAGGATAGTTGCCGCGATGAGGATCAAATAGATCCCAACGTTGAAACCGATTGCAAACACCTCCATATACCTGCTCAGGGCCCTGCGGCCGGCAAAGCCTCTGAATAACAAAATCGCTTGGAATGTCAGGAATATCAGAGAGGAGAGGATAAAAAAAGAGGTCAGTTGGTCACGTTGTCCGTTGATCATGATTTTCAGCAGCCACCAAAGGGAAAAAAGCCCCCAGGTGAAGAGAAAATGAATACGGATACCGGTATGACTCAGATGCTGGCCAAAGAAGAAGAGGCCGACCGAAATAAGGATCAGCAGGGAGAAAATAAGTTCAACCTGCCATCCATAGCTGCGTATCATGGCCAGGATAGCGACAAATACCAGAAACACTGAGATGATCTGAAATTCGGCTCGTTTTCGCCAGCGAGCCAGCAACTGCATGACCAGCCAACCGGCCATCGTGGCAAATATGATCAGCACCATCGGAAAGGTAATCGGAGCTGCAACTGATTGTAAAGGAGTTGCGACCTGCCCGGTAACCGGGAGTGTTGCAGAACCCTGCTTCATGATTAGCTCTTTCGGAGAGACCAGGTTTTTAGCGATTTTAAAGATCGTGTCGGTGGAGTTTGCGGCAAACCATAAACTGGCACCCAGGAAGAGGATCCCGATCACCCGCATCAACTGTTTCGAAAAGAGTGTTTCAACACGTTTCAGCGAAAATCCATCATCCTGAGATAAGGAGTGTCGTTTCTTTTTGGATCTGGAACGTTGAGCCATTGCTTTAAAATCACTGACAAATCTATCAATTTTTTATCTTTATTGAAAATTAATCCTCCCAATATGTGTGGACGATACTCCTTTGCTGTTGAAGATGAACTGATCAAAGAGCGTTTTGGCGTTTCGGTGCGGTCGGCCATATACAAAGCCCGATATAATTGTGCTCCTTCACAGGAGCTTGCCATTATCAGCAACCAGAATCCGCGTGAACTCCAATTTTTCCGATGGGGACTAATCCCTTTCTGGGCCAAAGATCCGTTGATCGGAAACAAGCTGATCAACTCCAAAGCAGAGACAATAGCCGAAAAGCCCTCGTTTAAAAATGCCTTCCAGCGCCGCCGTTGTCTCGTGCCAGCTGACGGTTTCTATGAATGGAAAAAGAATACTACCAAGACGCCATACCGCATCGTTTTAACAAACGGTGCGCCATTTGCCATGGCCGGCATCTGGGAGAAGTGGGTCAGCGCTGACAGGGAGATCATCCACTCCTTTTCGATCATCACCACCGAGCCCAACGGGCTGATGGCTCCCATCCATAACCGGATGCCAGTGATCCTTCTGCCGGAAAACGAAAAGATGTGGCTCAACAACACAAACGAAACCACATTGCAGGAGCTCTTGAAACCCTACCCTGCAGAGATGATGAAAGCCTTCCCTGTGTCGAAGCTAGTGAACTCGCCGAAGAACGATACGGTGGAGGTGACCCTGCCGGTAGCCGGATGAACAGATGCCAGATTCTAATGCCTCATGTCTAATCTCTTTGCTTCGTCGCTCTGCTCATCGCAATGACGACAAACTCTAGCTCCCCAGCAAAAGATTGCATCCCCGCAAATCGCTGTGATCAAACCGGCCGAAGACTTCGAATGAGCCATCGTTGTGCAGCCGGCCGAGGTCTTGGGTGCCCAGAAATGGGCAGGAGTACCAGTTGGCCAGGTCGATGATGCTAATCCCGCCGGTTTTGCCCTTCGCAGCCCAGGAGAGTGGATCGTTGGGATCGCGGATCAGGACTTTCATCCACGGAGGGGCGTTAAACCTTCCATTGGTCGTAGAATAAGCTTGCGAAAGCATCTCCGACATGCCGTATTCGGAATGAATCTCCTTGACCGAGAAAGCTTCTTTCAGGATGCCTTGAATCTCTTCCCGAACCATCTCCCGTCGTTCTCCCTTCATCCCTCCGGTTTCCATAATGATGGCATCAGGGAGTGCAATCGGGTATTGTTTGGCAAAGTCGAGAAGAGCGTAGGTGAGGCCGATGAGAAGAACAGTTGGCAGTTGGCAGTTGGCAGTTGGCAGCATCTCCGCCAGCTGTTTTGGTTTACTCAGGTAGAAGCCGCTTCCGGGCTTAGCTCCGGCGTTGATCCAGGTGTTGATCATGAAGGCCAGGGAAGAGTTAGGATTCTCTTCCGGGGAGGGGGTGAGAGCACAGATCATGAAGCTTGAGGGATCTCCGTAAACGTGTCGGAACCCTTCAAGCAGCGAGGATCGGTAGAGTGAGGCATCTGCCACGGCATGGCTGCTGCGCTGCATTCCGGTGGTTCCGCTACTGTGAAAAGTGATTGCAGGCTCCTCTTCCGCAGCATAGACCTCTCGTGTCTTGAAAAATTCGAGGGGAAGGAATGGAATACGGGAGTAATGATTCACACTGGAGGCGTGAATTCCCAGTGCATCAACAAACTCGGCATAGACCTGGTTTCGCTGAAGCTGATAACGAAAAGCCTCCAGCGCCAGCCGGTCAAACTGCTCTTCCGTCTTTATCGCACCTATGGTATCTGAAAAAATCATCGCTTCTGGGCGTCCCTGTCTATCGGAAAATTGTGTAATTTAGCATTTCATCAAAGATACGAAATGAATCGGTATATTCCCAAAACCCAGATCAAGGTATTGGTTGCAACCCTGGTCGGAATGTTCCTCATCTCCTCCTGTGTCAAACAGGAAGAGTTTTCCGACATCCCGGAGATTTCACCCCGTACGTTCATAACGGTTTTTGATACCGGTCAGCTTGCAGTCAAAGGGATCCTCTTCTTCGATTTTCAGGACGGCGACGGTGACATCGGACTGAATCCGGGAGATACCTTTGCTCCCTATAACCGGAGTGGCAACTACTACTATAACCTGGTGATCCGTTATTTCGAAAAGCGCGACTCTGTTTATGTAGAAGTGGTCCTCGATCCTCCGTTCAGTGCCCGCATTCCTGTCCTGAATCCCGACTACCCCGGCAAAGCGATCAAAGGCTTCATGTCCGATACACTTGCAATGGACCCAGCCCCTGATTTCGACACGGTAAGGTTCGAATTTTTTATCATCGACAGGGCGCTGAACATGAGTAATGTGCTTATTACGCCCGACATAGTTCTCAGGAAGTAACGGTAGTGATGGAAAAACTCTACCTGAACCGGAGACTTATCATTCTCGGACTTTTTCTCATAACCGGACTTATCTTCACCATCCGGCTCTTTTATATTCAGGTAATGGCCGAGAAGTATATCCTGTCGGCCAACAACAACGTACTTCGATATATCACGCAATACCCGGCCCGGGGTTTGATCTACGACCGGAATGGGAAATTGCTGGTTTACAACGAAGCCGCTTACGACATGATGGTGATTCCCAGGGAGGTGAAGACGATCGACACAGCCGAGTTCTGCCGGTTACTGGATATCAGCATCGTGGATTTCAGGGAACGGCTGAAAAAGGCCCGGCACTACTCCTCCTATAAACCATCCGTATTTGAATCCCAGATCAACCGGGCGAATTTTGGGGCCCTTCAGGAGAAGATGTTCATGTTTCACGGATTTTTCGTTCAACCCCGAACCTTGCGGAGCTATCCCTACCCCACCGCTGCCCATATGCTAGGGTATATCGGAGAAGCCAGCCCTGCAATCATTGCCAAGAATCCTTATTACAAACCAAGCGACTATATCGGTATCAGCGGAATAGAGAAATCCTATGAGGAGGCGTTACGCGGCCGGAAAGGGATGAAGATACGTATAGTTGACGTTCACAACCGCGATATGGGCAGCTTTCAGGAGGGGCATTATGATACCGTCTCTGCTCCGGGGACAGATCTCTGGTCTTCCATTGATGTTAATCTCCAGCTTCTTGGTGAGTTGCTGATGCTGAATAAAAAGGGAAGTATTGTCGCCATTGAACCCTCCAGCGGAGAGATTCTATGCCTGGTATCCAGTCCCACATATGATCCAAACCTCCTGGTTGGCCGGATACGCAACCACAACTTTGCCCTCCTTTCTGTTGACAGCATCAACATTCCTCTCTTCAACCGTGCCCTGATGGCAACATATCCCCCCGGATCTACCTTCAAAACAGCCAATGCCCTTGTGGGATTACAAGAAGGCGTATTGACTGCCAGTACCCGATATAGTTGTCCAGGTGGTTTTGATCTGGGGAACGGTCATGTGGTGGGATGCCACAACCATACCGGTCCGCTCGACCTGGAAGAATCGATTCAATACTCCTGCAACACATACTACTGTAAGGTGTTCAAATCGATCCTCGAAAAAGACGGATTCTACGCAACCGATAAAGACTTTAACATATGGCGCAACCACATTCTCTCATTCGGTCTGGGAAAACGGCTTGGCCTGGATCTCCCCAGTGAACTTTCAGGCAATATTCCCTCCAGCGCCTATTATGATAAGTACTATGGCAAAAACAGATGGAGATCCCTGACGGTCATCTCGTTGGCCATCGGTCAGGGAGAGATCCTGATAACGCCGGTCCAGCTGGCTAACATGACTGCTGTAATCGCCAACCGGGGGTATTACATTACCCCGCATGTAATCAAGGGAGTGGGTAAACCCAACAGCGTGAACAGAACCTTTATGGAAAAGCATTACAGTACCGTGGATCCCAACTATTTCGATGTGGTGGTTGATGGGATGGAGAAGGTCGTTCTGGCCGGGACAGCAACCAGTGCGAGGCTGGATAGTGTTGCTATCTGTGCCAAAACGGGTACAGCTCAGAACCCGCATGGTGACAACCACTCCATCTTCATTGCATTTGCCCCAAAAGAAAACCCCAGGATTGCGATCTCAGTTATTGTGGAGAATGCAGGATGGGGCGCCTCCTGGGCTGCACCTATTGCCAGCCTGATGATTGAGAAGTATTTGAAGGGAGAGGTGAAGCGACAGGATTTACAAGAACGGATGATGAATGGTAACCTGATTAAACAATGAGACGGGAGTATGGCATATTTCACCGGATCGACTGGGTGATGGTATTCCTATACCTAGCACTGGTACTGTTCGGCTGGCTCAACATCTACGCTGCAGTATATGACGAAACACAGCCTAGCATTTTCGATATAAGTCAGCGATACGGAAAACAGATGATCTGGATTGCCGCTGCCCTCATCCTTGCCATCATCACATTGGCTATCGATCCCAAGTTCTTTTCCCAGTTTGCCTGGCTGATCTATTTCGGGTTGATAGGGGTGCTTATCCTGGTCATCTTTATCGGCCGGGACATCTCCGGTGCACGGTCGTGGCTGCACATGGGCAGCATAGCCATCCAGCCAGCCGAATTTGCCAAGATGGCTACTGCATTGGTGGTTGCGAAATACCTCAGTAAAATAGACCTCAACCTGAAAAAGATTCAGACCTGGATGAAAGCGTTCCTGCTGATCTTCTTGCCCGCACTCCTGATACTCCTTCAGCGGGATACAGGCTCGGCCTTAGTGTTTCTGGCATTTCTCCTCGTATTCTACCGTTTTGGCATGAGTGGGTATGTGACGCTAGCCCTGGTAGCACTTCCTGTATTCGGCATCCTGGCCCTGCTGATAAATAAATTTATCGTGGTCGGGATTCTCTTTGCCGGCGCAGTCATTTTTTACTTCATGACCCTGCGAAAATTTCGTCACCTGATGATCGTATTAGCCATCTTGATTGGTTCAGCAGGGTATGTATTTTCGATCGACTATGCTGTAAACCACATCCTTCAACCCCACCAGCAGCAACGGATTAACGTTCTGATTGGGAAGACCAGCGATTTGAAAGGCGCAGGATACAATGTGAATCAGTCGCTGATTGCTATCGGATCAGGCCAGATCCTGGGCAAGGGTTATCTGAATGGCACCCAAACCAAGTACAACTTCGTGCCTGAACAAAGCACCGATTTTATCTTCTGCACGGTTGGCGAAGAGTGGGGATTCCTGGGCAGCTTCGTACTGATCGTACTGTATATCTCGCTTTTCACCCGGATCATCATCATAGCGGAGCGACAACGCTCCAAATTCAGCCGGATATACGGCTATTCAGTGGCGGCAGTCTTATTTACCCATTTTGCCATCAACATCGGAATGACTCTGGGGCTGATGCCTGTGATAGGCATTCCTTTGCCATTCCTTAGTTATGGAGGATCTTCCCTCTGGGCATTCACCATCCTCCTGTTCGTCTTTATCCGGCAGGACTCTTACAGGCACGATCTCGTCTGAAAGACGAAGGACGTGGGACGTGGGATGTGAAGCGATTAGGGATTAGCAAAACTATCAACAAATTGCTAACAATAAACTGCAAACTGGCTACTGCCAACTGCTTACTGATTACTGCTGGACCTTTGCAAAGGAGACCTTCTGCAACTTCGCAGGGCTTACATGCCTAAGCGACCAGTTGTTGCCTCCATCCCTTGTGCTGATAATCTTGCCTGAACGGATGGTATCAGCCGACTCGCCAACAATCAGAGCAGTTTGAGAGTAATAAGTATCGATCCCTACCAGGAACTGATTCGAAGGTCCTTTACTTGTCTGGTCAAGCCAGGTTTCTCCTCCATCAAATGTTTTGAAGATCAGATCGTAATCAAATGCTCCCCAGATCGACTCGGGACTTAGCATCACCATGCAGTTTATATCCCCCGGATCTATAGCATCGGGTGTATACCAGAAATTTCCACCATTTTTTGTCACAGCATAGTGCCCGGTTTGGCCGTATACAATCACATTATTGGAATCAGTGGCAGCAACGCCAATCCATGCATGCTGATTGAAGCTGTTTGGTAGTGAAATCGAGTCCCAGGTAATTCCAGCATTCAGGGTCCTGGCAATGAACCCCCAACTCCCTTGTCCGGTTGCAAATTCACCCACCACGTAAACGACATTTTGTGTGATTACATGAATTCCCTGAAGGATTGATCTGCGAAATGAATTGGTATCATAAACCGTCCAGTTGTTCCCGGCATCGTTTGAGTTGTAGACAGTCCCCTTATCTCCGCTCACCCAGATATTGGTATTGTTCAGGATCGAGATTCCGAAAAGGTCCGGATCTCCGGGCAGAGGGGGAGTAAGCACCAGAATCCAGCTTTCGCCTCCATTAATGGTGCGGTAGATCCGGTTCCCAGAACAGACGATCCAGGCGTTCTGCTGGTCGATGGCCCATACGTTGTTGATGTCAACTCCCTGAAACATCGTGGCGTCACTCTGTCGTTTCCATGTCTCACCGGCATCATCGGTATAGAGGATCACCCCAATATTGTTGGTATCCATGGCACCAACGGCCCAGGCAACTACTTTGGTGTTTTCGGGTGTATCGGGGGTGGTTGTCTTTTTGCAGGAGGTGACCATGCAACATACAAGGGCAATGGACAGAAGGAGGTAGGTTGACGGTTTCACGGAGCAGAAATTATACTTTAAATGTATAACAAAAGTAAATGAAAATCAAGTCAGTTTATAGCCGTCTGCGAATTATTTTACTGGTTCCGGATGAAAGAGACCTTGTTCAGGTTGGTATTGACGGTCTTTTTTACTTCCCAGGAGGTTCCGCCGTCGGAAGTTTTCAGGATGGGCACATCTCTCGGTACCGATACCGAGGTTCCCACAACCAGGGCGAGCTGGCTGTCCCAGGCATCAATGCCAACCAGGTAATCCCCGCCATGGCCGGTACTCTGTATGGTCCAGGTGGATCCCCAATTTTCGGTCAGGCCGACCTGCCCCATATCATAAGCTCCCCACCAGATTTCAGGGCCGAGCATGATCAGGTGGTTGAGATCAGCTTCTCCACCGCCACCGCCGGTACCGGGAACCGAATCATTCCTCCAGGTTTCCCCTTCATCCATACTTACCATATAATGGGATTTCCCCCCGTAGATCACCACGGTAGCACCATTGGACACCACCCCTATCCATTCGTTCCGGTTGTAATCGTTGCTGGGAACATAGGTATTCCATGTAGCGCCACCATCGATCGTACAGACAATAATTCCTCTTTCATTGTCGGCTGTCGGGGGAACCCCGCCAACCGCAAAAATCCGCTGGGAGTTCATCGCCCAGATCCCCTGGATCCCTCCGCTCTGAAAGAAATTGGTATCGAACATTGTCCAGTTGTTCCCTCCGTCGGTGGAGTTATACACCGCACCATTACTTCCACTTATCCAGATGTTATTCTGATCCGGGATACAGATGGACATCAGGTTCGGAGCTGCCGGATGTGAGGGTCCCTGGATCTTCTCCCATCCCACCCCTCCGTTTTGTGAACGGAGGATCGTGTTTTTAGATCCGACAGCCCAGACAATATCTTCATCAACTGCCCAAATGTCCTGTACATCAATGCCTTGCAACGCCGACTGTCCCTGACCCTGTCTCTCCCATGTCTCTCCGGCATCCGGCGAGAAGAGGATCAGGCCATAGCCTGTACTGTCCTGGGTTCCTGTTACCCAGGCATACTTTTTCTTTTCAACAGGAGGATTGTTGTTGTCCTCTTTTTTACTGCAACCGGTGATGACTATGAGAATTGCTATCACCAGGTAAAAGCTGATCGCTATCTTTTTCATGGCATTCATTTTTGGTTCACACCAAAGATACAAAAATATGTAACTGATGTCAATCTGAAATGAGATCAATTTCCAGGCTTCAGGGATTCGGGCCAGAGGGCGAGTTGGTTGGTAATCGATCGGGTTATCGTGGTATCATCAATAAAATACCAGTTGAGCGTTTGTTCGGTCGTGGTATTATCCGATGAGAAGTGAAAAAATATCACTGATTTGACAAATGGGTACTTCTCTGGCATATCTCTCAACGCATCAACATACCATGTACGCCGGTCACCTCCCACAGCCAGGGAGCCAAACTCGCTTATCATAATAGGCTTGTCGAAGGCTGCCAGCAGATCATAATAGGTTCCAGCGATCTCATGAAAGGTCCACCACTGTGACCAGTTGGCAACAGCACCGTAATTCAGGGCTGTGACACCCACCCAATCTACAAATTCATCCCCCGGATAGAATGCATCATAATACCCGTATGCAGGATGAGGAGACCATACCCAGATCACATTAGTAGCCCCAACCGAGTCAAAGATTACACGAATGTGTTTCCAGGCGTCGATGAAATCCTGGGGAGCATTGTTTTGCGGACCCCAAGGGTAGCGGTAGGGGTCGTTCATCTCGTGGCCGATACGAAGGAACAAAGGCTCCTTGATCTTTGCCACTTCTCCTGCCCACGTTACGATATAGGGGTCATACTCTCCAAGGGCAATATCAGCCAATCCTCCCTTATCACGTTCCTTCACCGGCCGGAGATTGGGGTACGCTTCATCATCAAAGTCAACCAACCACGGTTCCCAGGTGATGATGGGGAGAGACCCGAGCGCCAGGATGGCCTCCACCTGTAACTTTGGGAACTGCTCCCCTGCCTTGCTCCCCCAGGCAGTGAAGAGGTGGATAAGAGGCAATGTGGTGTGCAGTGAATCTTCCAGGTTAATGATGGATTCAAACGACTCGGTGGTTTCATTATCGTAGGTACCCAGCAGGATGACCGAAGGGTTCTTTAGGGAATCGAGATTATCCTTATATACATCAAACCAGGTAAGTTTATCTGCCCGTTTGCTCTCCCGCTTTTGAAGAATAAAATAGTGTTCCACATCTTTAACCATGGTTCCCATGGATGTAAATAGGTTCTCCAGCGGACCGCGGGTCTGATTGCCGGCAAATACGATTGCAATAACAATCAACAAACCCAATACAACTGCCGCTATGGTGGCAGCTATTCTGCCTGATTTCTTAGCCATTTTTCTTCGTTTTAATCGATTTTAAATCCACACCATCCCATGGGCTTTCCACGTGGATATATTTCCCCAGCCATGCAGCGATAATACCGCCCAGAGACATCAGGAATGCGATGAAGGCAAATCCGATCATCGCCCATGTTTTTTCAGCCGAAAGGATCAGTTCGCTTTCGGAGATGTAAAACCTTCGTTGAATGAAAATCACCACCACCGCAATGATAAATATGAAGACCTGGGCAATGAGGGGACGGGCGAATGGGGTGAAATAACCTGTCACCGCCTTTTTTGCTGTCGGGATGTAGGGGATCTCGGCATTCACTACTCCAAGCAGGAAGCCCAGGAAGAAGACCGGCCAACTGGCGAATTTCAGCACCATCCCACGCCAGTGCAGTCCCCGTTCTGTTTGCGGGTGAACCAGCCACCGCTGGACATAGAGATAGATCAGGATAGCAAAGATCGCCACCACCGAACCATTGATCAGGAACTCCACAAACGACATACTAGCCGGTAATATCCCGGTGAGGAAGAAGAGGAAAGGAACCAGCACGAAAAAGAGGGAGGTCACTCCTGCCAGGTAGTAAGTGCCGATCATGAGGTAGGATAGTCGTTGCCATCCGGTCAGTTTCCAAAACAGCTTAGGGACCTCCACGAAGGTCACTTCGAACACCCCTCGTGACCATTTGAGCTGCTGTTTGCAAAAGGAACCGAAGTCTTCGGGTACCAAACCGCGGCTGACGATCACCGGATTGAATATCGATTTCCAACCGGCGGCATGGATGCGGATGGAGGTGATCAGGTCTTCAGCCAGGCCGATGCCGTGACCGCCGATGCTTTCGAGCGCCTTCCTTCGAAAAGTACAATTTGCCCCAATTGCAACAGCACCTCCCAGTCCGTGCAATCCCATCTGAGTAGGCCCGTAAAAGGTATAGGTCTGTTCCGCTGCTCCCTTTGCAGTAAACGAACGGTACTGGTTGTAGTACGCCTGTGAAACCTGAACAAAGCCCACCTTCTCATCCCGGAAAAACCCTAGGGTATGATCGAGGAAGTTGGGGAACGGGATATGATCGGGGTCCATGATCAGGATGAATTCCTCATCGATAAGCTGTAGCGCTTTGTTGACCTTACCTGCTTTAGCACCCGGAATTCCGACCAGTTCAAGCCACACAGCACCATATTGCTCAGCTACTTCCCGGAACCTTGGATCCTGAGTATCGTCAAGCAGATAGGTGGTATGGGGATAGGTGATATCACGACAGGCCGCAAGGGTCTTTTCAAACATCTCCAAGGGTTCTCCAGGTGAGCTGGTGGTGAAAATCGCCACACGCAAACCCTCTTCCGGGTTAATCGGTTCTGGCCTTTTAATATGGAGGTAGTTGATCCAGATAAAGATGAGACGGAAGATGCCATACCAGAAAAAAAGGCTTAGCAGGATGAAGAACCACAGCGTGCTGATGTGCTTTTCGCGGAACCACCAGTCTGCAAAATAGAACACACTGGCAATACCTGCAATCACCAGCACAAGCAGGAAGAACTTATCGCGGTATCTTACCGGCGCGACTTCCCTGAACTCCCAGAGGTTTTTATTTCCGCTTTTTCGCATTCCAGAGATGAATCTTTAGTTGCAAACCCGCATAATGTTCTGCCCAAAAGTAGGTGCTATTGTATTTGTAATCAGCACGAATGCTGACTTTTTTTGATAACTGAACAGAGGCAAAGGCACTGATAGTAAAAGGGAAATACTTCTCCTTGCTGAATCCCTTTTTGATAACATCTTCACCGAAGTTACTTGTATCCAGATAGAAATAGGGGATTTGAGCCGTAGCATAGAATCCCAGGTTCCCGCTGATGCCGATATCGAATCCTTTCACCGGGTGAATACCTATCGATAACAAGGCGGAGTTGACAAGCTGTTGCTTCGGGGTAAAGTAGGGATAATAGATCCCTTCGATGCCTACGGCAGGATCGTAATTAGCAATGATATCTGATTTTTTTTCGGTGGGTTGAAAGTTGTCATCAGTAGCGGTGCTGTAGCCGAACCCATATCCCAGCCTGAAATCGAATACCGAAGCCTTGATAGGAGGAGCAAGTCCCCAGGCAGCAAAGGAGTAGATGGAGTTCTTATCTGCCAGGAAATAGTCAAGATTGAAAGAGACCTGTCCATTCCATGAGTTGAAGTTATCCCAGTGGATGGTTTCGGCAACATGGTACTCATTGATCACCGTATCGATGCTGCTTCCGGTGGAAAAATAGGGTTTCCGTTCGGCCTGGAGGGTGGTGACAAGGTGGCGGAACGACCGTTTCTCCAATTCCAGATTACCTGTCCAGGTGGTAGTATTTTTATAGGGATACTTCAGCACCCCTGCGTCAACAGTAATCTTCCAGTTTCCTTTCCAGATGAAAGAGCTGTTGCCGGCCTGAATCCAGAGGGCGTTTGTATATGTTCCTCCCTGTGAAAAGAATGGGCTCCTGACGCTGAAACGCAGGGTGGAGAGCGGATGCAGCCAGATGTTACTTTCGAGCACAGGAAAAATCGTTTGCAGTGGCTGGTTGTCGGTATAATAGGAGCCGGTGATTCCGATCCAGGGACTTTTAGCCAGGCGGATCGCATCGAGCAAGGAGGCCGCTTGCGTATTAGCCGGATCCGCCGTCACCAGTTCAGAAGCGTTGTCCTCTGCCTCTTTGTAATTCCCTTTCCAGAAAGTCATTTTGGCAATGATCAGTTTAGCCTGCGTATTTGTCGAATCATACGCCAGATAAGCCTGTAAATAAGGCATCGCCTTTTCGTATTTTCCAATATCCACAAGCATCTTGGCGTAATCGAGCTGGATGTAAAGATTTTTTGGATGGGTCCTGATGGCCGTCTCGTAGATCTGTTGCGAAAGTCCGAACCGCTTGACCCAGAAGGCTGTTTGAGCATAGATCCAGGCTGCGTTGAGATCAGTCGGATGGGTAGTGTAGTATGGTTCCAGCAGTTTCAGGGCATCCTTCAGCTTTCCGGCATCCCGGAGTTGTTTTGCCTGCCCGAGGGTATCGGGTGGTGAAAGTGGTGTTATTGCTTCCAGAGTAATACTGGGTACGAGGGTTACAATAAGTAGAAAAGAGAGACAAACAATCAACCGCATCATCATCGTCGTTTTTTTAGTTAGAGTGAGTCGTTGCAAAGGTATGGATTTTTCTACATATATATGCGGTTTGGTTGTTTTTATAGTACACGAAAGTATGGCAGTACCCTGATGGAGGAGGTGGGATCCGGCGTAGGGGCGGGGATTGCACACCAGCATTCCCAGACAATCAGACCAGCATTTGATAATGCCATCCTTTGGTTTTGAATCGAACCAAAAAATCAATGAAAACGAAAAAAGTAGCTGAATCTTCCCGGCTATAATCCAAAACACTATCCCCACTTTCCTCACTTGCACCCCTTTCCCTCACTTGCCCCAATTACCTCACTCCTCCGTCACCTCCGCAATCGCAATCGGCACGGAGCTCTGGAGGAAGTAGATGGTCAGTGGGCTGGAGGGATCGGATATGACGAATTCGCGGAAGAGGAAGCCGTAATCGTTATAGGCCTGGATGGGGACGCCGTTCTGCATCAGTTTGGCGCGGGTGAGGAAGTTGTACATGTCGGCTTGGGTTGGGAAAGTAATCTGTGCAAAATAGATCTCCCCGCGTGGATCGGGAAGGATGACGGCATACATGGCAAAACGTACACCAACGATCAGATTTTCCCATCCAAGCAAACTGTTCTGCATCCCCAGCATGCCGCTGACGAAGTCGACCTGGTTACGGTTGTCGGCAAAGGCTGGTGCGTTGAATACGTAAGGCAACTCCAGGGACGTTTGTGGATTGAGCTGCATGAACTTCTGCGTGATCGTATAGCCGTATTGCTGTGCCCCCTTAGAGCCCGATTGGTTAGTTATAATCATGTAAAAACGTCCGTAAGCCGCTTTATATTGATACTGAGTGAGGCAGTCCCAGGAGGTAATAGAGTCCTGTTTGGTGCATCCAAGGATATTAGTGGAGTAAGGGCCGTAAGCCGCTTCAGGACTGTTCATGAAATAAGCTTCGAGCTTGAAATCTTCCATCCCTACCATGAATTTCTGAACCAACAGGGCGTTGAAACCATATTCGGATATCATCGGGGCAGCATCACTATTGTAGTTCCAGATGGTTTCAGGCGTGTAGTTGTAGGTGCTAACCACAACCGCTCCCGGTAGCTCGTTCCCTGTCAGCGGCTGGAACTGAGAATATACTGCCGAAATGCCGATACAGGTCAAAAGAAAGAAAGTTGAATAGAATTTTTTCATGGGATAAAACTTTGTATCGTTCAAAGATACTCTGTTTTCTCGTTTGCAAGACTTCACCGCAAAGACGCAAAGGCGCAAAGACACGAAGTCACAGAAATATCCGGTATCTGGCATCCGGCATCCAGCTTTTCGCTATTTCGCAATTTCGCTTTTCGCAATTTCACCATTTCACCATTTTCCGTATACTTGCACATAAATCCCTACACTATGAAATACATCGGAGCCCATGTCAGCGCCTCGGGAGGTGTGGAGAACGCCCCTGTGAACGCCCACGATATCGGAGCGAAAGCCTTCGCCCTATTTACTAAAAACCAGCGCCAATGGGTGTCATCACCACTCACGGCTGCCAGCATCAGCGCATTCAAAGCCAATTGCAAGAAATACGGCTTCTCGCCGAAGTATATCCTGCCGCATGATAGCTATCTGATCAATCTCGGAAATCCTGACCCTGAGATGCTTGCCAAATCACGCGGCGCCTTCCTGGACGAGATGCAGCGGGCCGAGCAGCTAGGGTTGGAACTGCTCAACTTCCACCCGGGAAGCACGCTGAAGCAGATCTCCGACGAAGCCTGTATGAAATTGATCGCTGAATCGATAAACCTTGCACTGGATAAAACAAAAGGGGTGACGGCCGTGATCGAGAACACGGCCGGACAGGGAAGCAACCTGGGATTTGAATTCGAACAACTCGCCTTCATGATCGACCACGTGGATGACAAAAGCCGGGTGGGAGTTTGTATCGACACCTGCCACTCATTTGCCGCCGGGTACGATCTGAGCACCGACCAAGGCTTTGATGGTACCTTTAGCCATTTCGAAAACGTGGTTGGATTCAACTTCCTCTGCGGGATGCACCTCAATGATGCCAAGAAACCCCTCGGCAGCCGGGTCGACCGCCACGAAAGTATCGGGAAAGGAACATTAGGATTACTCCCATTCAAACGGATCATGCATGATTCCCGTTTTGACAATATGCCACTGATTCTGGAGACACCGGATGAGAGTTTGTGGGCGGAGGAGATCAAGTTATTGTATAGCCTCTGAGGGTGTGAGCATGTGAGCGTGTGATGGTTATGAAGAAAATGCAATACCAGTCTTCAGCGAACCGTCACTTCACCACCACCCCATTTCGCCATTTCACTGCTTCACTATTTCTAATAGGTGCTCCTTCTAAGATCCTGAATGTCAATGTACACCTCCTCCACCTCAGGAATCGTTTGTAAAATCCGTTGTTTGATCTCATCGAGGATGTCTTCGGTGTAATATCCGGTGGCTTCGTCATCAATATCTACCGAGATGATTACCATGTATTTGTCGTTGCCCACCACCATGGTTCGGATGCGGTTGACATGCTCCACCAATTGATATTCCTGCAGGATCCGTTTGATCAGTGTCCTTTTTTCCCGTGGGATGCTCTCCCCCACGATGAAGCGTTTGATCTCGAAAGCCATTTTGTAAGAGATGGCTGCCAGGAGCACACCAACCAAAATACTTCCAATGGCATCAAAAATCGGATAAAATATAGATATTACAGTGGTTGCCAGTACAATGGTCAGTCCGGTTAAAGCGGCGAAATCTTCCAGAATGATAACCAGGAGATTGGTGTCCGTTGATTCTTCAATCGCTTTCAGAAGAGGTTTGGCGCTCTTCTTTCGGAACGCTTTGAAGGCGACATGAAAACTCTTCGCTTCAATGGTAATGGAGATCAGCAGTACGATAAAGATCCAGTAGATCTCTTTCATCTCTTCTGGGTTCAGTAGCTTATGAATCCCTTCGTAGATGGAAAAGAGAGCTCCAACGAAAAAGAGGAGGACTGCTACCAGCAACGACCAGAAAAAGACTTCGCGGCTGAACCCGAAACTATGCCGCTCCGTAGCAGGGTGTTTGGATCTTACATCTCCGATGAGCAGAAAGACCTGGTTGAAACAGTCGGCAAAGGAGTGGATCGCTTCTGCCAGCATAGCCGAGCTGGTGGTAATAAAGGAGACGATCAGTTTAATGACAAAGATGAGTAAGTTGCCGATCAAGGCAATTATAACCGCACGTTTTGAGTCGCTATGTCCTTCCGTTTTCATCTAAAATCCCATGCCGATTTTCACCCCGGTTCCCCTGCTGTAAAATCCCACCAGAGGAAGTGAATAGTAAACTGAAGCTACGTAATATTTATACCGGAAGTGTAGTTCAGGGTCGGCCCCTTTCATCCCGATTGATACTTGTCCGGCCAATACGTTTTTAGATAGCTCCATACCCAATCCGATTCCGGGGGTAAAGATAGAAAATCCATTGCTCATCACCTTATCACAATCTCCCTGTCTGTGATGCAACCACTAAAGCCGCTTTCTTGTCTTCTTTATATCAATTCTGGTATCTTTGTCGAATTCAATTTATTAAATATGTAACTATGGCTTTACGATCTTCCCTCCTGACAGTGTGCCTGCTGGTGACTGCAACCATCTTCTCACAACCTCAATCCGGTGATTTTACTCTCCATTTTAAAACCGGGACGGTTGTCCCCGAAGCCAACACGGAGGCATTTCTCTCATCCTTTTCGGTTTCCTCTGAAACCCTATATAATGGCCAGTTCTTCAAGATCATCCAGTTCTATGAAATCCCCGATCAAATGACAAAGATGGCCCTTAACGATGCTGGAGTCAACTTATTGGACTACCTTCCGCAAAATGCCTATTTCGCAGCTTTCCGGCAGGATTTTAATGCAGGGGCGCTGACAGGAAAGGGCATCCGTAGTATTTCAGCCATTGATGTCGATTACAAACTCTCCCCGGATCTTTATGAAGGGAACTTCCCCAATCATGCGATCATGGACAATGGAAGCATCAGTGTTCTGGTTAATTATTACCCCAACCTCAACCCCGATCAGGTTGCCGGCGCATTGCAGGCGAAAGGACTTCCGCTTATCCTGAGTGAAAACTTCGGCCACTATATCAACGTAGCTGTTCCACAAGATCAGATCCAGTCTATTGCCGCCCTCCCTTTTGTTGTCTTCATGGAACCCGTTTACCCCGAGCCTGAGCCTGAGAACTCTACGGGACGCACGCTCCATCGTACCAATGCCATTGCGACCGATTACGGTGCCGGACGCCATTATGACGGAACCGGGGTTCACGTTGAGCTCCAGGACGACGGCGTCATCGGACCACATATCGATTACCAGGAAAGAATCCTGGCGCAGTTCCTGGGCAACAACAGCGGCGACCACGGCGACCACTGTGCGGGCATCATCATGGCTGCTGGCAATGTAAACCCTCTCGGGAAAGGCAATGCCTTTGGCGCCGAACTTTATGTATATAGCGCTAGCAATTACCCTGGTTTCAGCGCCATTCCTCAGGATTATGGCAACCTGGGGGTCAGGATTACCTCCACATCCTACAGCAATGGGTGCAATGCAGGATACACCACTCTGGCCCGCACCCTTGATCAGCAGGTTCGGGTCTATCCTTCCCTGTTGCATGTGTTCTCTGCAGGCAACGACGGTACAAGCAACTGCGGCTATGGAGCAGGCGCGGGTTGGGGGAATGTCACCGGCGGCCATAAAATCGGCAAGAACGTAATTGCGGTCGCCAACGTCGACTACGCCGACGGGCTCTCAACTTCCAGCAGTCGGGGGCCGGCACACGACGGCCGTATCAAGCCTGACTGTGCTGCTAAAGGTTCCAATGTCTATTCAACCGTCGATCCCAATACGTATGCGTTGAAATCGGGCACCTCCATGTCCTGCCCGGGTGTAGCTGGCACACTGGCCCAGTTATACCAGGCTTACCGGGAAACTTACTCCGGAAATGACCCAATGGCCGGATTGATGAAAGGCATCCTGCTAAATACTGCGGAAGACCTTGGAAATCCGGGTCCCGACTTTAAATTCGGATGGGGTCGTATTAATGCACTGCGAGCTGTTAAGGTGATTGAAGAGGCCAGGTTTGATTCGGGTTCCCTCAACCAGGGCAGTACCATTACCCATCTCGTAGACGTCCCGGCCAACGTGGCTCAACTCAGGGTGATGATCTACTGGACCGACTATGAAGCATCGGTTAACACCAACTGGGCATTGGTGAATAACCTCAACATGACCCTCACCGACCCTGGTTCCACCACCTGGCTTCCCTGGAAACTCAGTCACTACCCGAACCCCGACAGCCTCAACATGTCAGCGTTCAGAGGAACCGACGACAGGAATAACATGGAACAGGTGACACTCGACAGCCCCGATGCTGGGACATATACCGTTCAGGTTCAGGGAGCAACCGTTCCCCAGGGACCACAAACCTACTATGTGATCTATGAGTTCATCCCTCAGGATGTAGTCCTTACTTATCCCGTTGGCGGAGAATCGATGGTTCCCGGCACTTCGGAACTCATCCGCTGGGATGCGTTTGGCGAAAGTCAGACCTTTACGTTGGAGTCGTCGCTGGATAACGGCCAAACCTGGGAGATCATCGCAGAAAATATGGCAGGAGGAACTCGCTTCTTCAGCTGGACCATTCCCAATACAGTTACCGGTGAAGCCCTCGTCAGAATCACCAGGGGGAGTTCGGTTTCGCAAACGGACGCACCTTTTACCATCCTGGGAGTGCCCTGCAACCTGCAGGTCGACTGGGCTTGCATCGGTGTTACGCACTTCAGCTGGAGTCCTGTTTTCGGAGCTACATCCTATGAGGTTATGAAACTGGGTGAGAAGTATATGGACTCGATAGGAGTGACCTCTGCTACCTCCATTATCGTTGAAGATACCAATACTGTCACCAGTTCATGGTTCACTGTCAGGGCACTCGGCGAGAACGGGGCAACAGGCAGAAGGGCCGTCGCACTGGAAAAGACTCCAGGAACATTTAATTGCTTCCCCACAGATGCGATGATGGTCTCTATCCCTACAGCCCAATGGGGTCTCTTCCAGGCAAGTTTGATGAATCTGTCAACCGTGCCAGTCTCTGTTGAAGTCAGGAATTTTGGCACCGAATCGATCATAAACCCTACACTGAAGTTCCAGCTGGATAACAATACGGAAGTCACGGAGAGCTACACCGGTACGATTGATCCGGATTCTACAATCATCTATCTGTTCTCTGAGACAATTGACATCTCAACTGTTGGGTCTTATAACCTCAAAGCCTGGATCGACTATTCGGCCGATCAGAATCCCGCGAACAACCTGCTGGAGATCCCCATCGAGGTGATCGACGGAATAACCATTTCATTAGGATACGAGCAGAATTTCGATACATGGGTACAATGTGCTTCCGCACCCATCTGCGAACTCTATACTTGTAACCTGGAACAGGGATGGTATAACCTGGCCAATGATGTCTACGACCAGCACGATTGGCGAACGTATTACGGGCCAACCTCAACAGGTCAAACCGGTCCCACTACCGACCATACCACAGGATCTTATTCTGGGAAGTATCTCTACATGGAGCCATCAGCCTATTGCCTGGATAAAGAGGCTATCATCAACACGCCGTGTGTTGATCTCCGGCATGGGGTCGCTCCCACGCTGACGATCTGGTACCATGCCTGGGGAGCCGATATAGGGCAATTTCATGTTGATCTTTTTGACGGATCAACGATTGTTAACGATATCGTTCAACCCATCCTCGGCAACCAGGGAGATGAATGGAAAGAGCTGGAGATCGATCTTTCCCCTTGGAACGGACAGGTGGTTGCCCTGCGGTTCAGGGGAATCACCTCCTGTGGCCAGAAGGGGGATTTTGCTATTGACGACTTTGCTATTGCCGATATCACAGCCGTAAATCCCGGAGAGACAGGATTCAAAAACCGGCTGAAGGTTTATCCCAATCCGGCATCCGGCGAGGTGACAATAACTCTGACCGGTGCTGCAAAACAACCCTATACTTTGCAAGTTGTCGATCTGTTTGGGCGCAACATGATGACGAAACAGCTGAATACGTCTGATGGTAACCTACGGGAGTTAGTCAATCTTTCAGGACTGTCATCAGGTATTTATCTTGTCAGGATGGTGAGCGAAACCGAATCGTATAGGGCGAAGCTGACGATACGGTAAGGGAAAGTCAGAAGTACGAAGTTTTCGTAACCTCGCTCCTTTGCTCCTTTACACTTGAACGGTCTTACCATAACCAGGAACCTCCGCCTTCACGCCAAACTCTTGCTTCAGCTTCTCCGCCAACACGGCCCGGGCTTTATCTTCCCCGTGGATCAGTACAACTCTAGGTTTTGATGGTGCAATGACACCAAACCATTTCAGCAGATCCGACTGCCCGGCATGGGCGCTGAATCCTCCCAGGCTGTAGATCTTCGCTTTCACCACAATGGTTTCGCCCCAGATTTTAACATATTCGGCTCCCTCCACAAGCTGTCTCCCGAGAGTTCCTACGGCCTGGTAACCTACGATAACGACAGATGTTTCGGGCCGCCACAGGTTGTGCCGAAGGTGATGAACGATCCGTCCGGCGGTGCACATTCCCGAGCCGGCAATGATCAGACAGGTTCCAGCCACATCATTGATCGCTTTTGACTGATCAGGCGTTGCTGTGAGATGAACCTTGGCCAGGTCCTTCCTGAACTGGCCCCTTAGATTCAATACCTGCGTCTCCTCATCATATAGCTCGGGATGCTGCAGGTAGATCTTTGTAGCCTGGATCGCCATCGGGCTGTCGAGATAGATGGGAAACGACGGGAGGTTTTCCTTGTGGAAGGCTTCATCCAGGTAATATAAGAGGTCCTGTGTACGGCCGACGGCAAACGAGGGGACCAAAATTTTTCCGTTGGATTCAATGGCTTCATGAATGATCGTACGAGCCTCCTCCAGGGTAGCGCTGAGAGATTTGTGGTCCCGATCGCCATAGGTGGATTCCATGAAAACCATATCGGCTTGCGTGAAGGGTTCGGGGTCTTTTATGATTGGTATCCCGGCGGCCCCAAGGTCGCCGGAAAAAACGACAGACTTCTCCTTCCCATCTTCTGTGGTGACGACTTTCAGGCTGACCGATCCGAGGATATGGCCTGCCTCCTGGGCAATCACTTTGATCCCGGAAGCCACCATGTAGGGTTGCCTGTAAGGAATGGATTCCATCTGCCTTATAGCCTGCTCTACATCCTCCTTGTCATATAAGGGTTGCAGCTTCTTTTTCCCCTGGCGTTGTAACATACGGTTGAGTTTCTCCAGATCACTGGTATATATCTTGAGTGAATCCCGGAGGATCAATCCGGCAATTTCAATCGTAGCAGGAGTTGCATAAATAGCGTTATTATACCCGGCGCGGATCGCCAGCGGAAGCCGTCCGCAGTGATCCAGGTGGGCATGGGTAAGTACAATGGAGTCAAGTCGTTTAAAATCAACCGGTGGAGCAGAACGGTTGAGTTTGTCGGCCTCTTTTCCTCCCTGGAACATGCCGCAATCGATCAGGATGTTGGCTTCTTTCGTCTCAACATGGTAAGCGCTGCCTGTCACTCCGCTGGCAGCCCCGTAGAGTGTGATTCTCATAAGTGAACAAGTTTGGTAGATCTATTAAAGTTTTGTAAAAGTAAGAAAAAAGAGGATGCCGTTGCTTCGTCACTCTGTTCCTCGCAGAGCAATTATGCCTGGTTCCAGAATTTCACTATTTTTACCATTGAAGAAAATCAACATCAATGAAATCTCAATCGAAACAAACAATTTGTGTCCACGGGGGAAAAAGTCATGCGGTAAACTGATGTTCAACCTCCCACGTTCCTCAAATAACCTGGGTACATGGTAATCCCATGACATGGACAGACAGAACTCGAGATTATTCATAAAAATAAAACCAATAAAATGAAGAAGTTAGGGCTAATAGGAGGCGTTGGGCCGGAATCGTCCATTGCATACTACCGACTGATCATTCAGCGGTTTCAGGAACGGTTGAACACAAAAGAATATCCTGAGATCCTCATCCATAGCATCAATATGACCGAGATGCTTGATTATGTGTTTACGAACCAGCTTGACAAACTGGTCGATTTCCTCGCTGCCAGAATATTAATCCTTGAGAGAGCAGGAGTCGATTTTGCAGCCATTGCATCGAACACTCCCCATATCGTGTTTGATAAATTGGCGGAACGGGCTCATATCCCACTGATCAGCATCGTGGAGGAGACCTGCCTGTTCATTGCATCGAAAAAGTTGAAACGGGTGGGGCTTTTCGGGACAAAATCAACTATGACGTTCGGATTTTATCAGAAGATTGCCGGGAAATACGGCCTTGAAGTCGTAATACCGAATCCCCCGGAACAGGACTACATTCACGAAAAATACATGTCAGAGCTGGTCCTGAACAAGGTTATTCCTGAAACCAAAAACCAACTTCTCCGGATAGTAAAAGAATTGCACGAAAAAGAATCCATCGAAGGATTGATTTTAGGAGGCACGGAATTGCCATTGATTCTTAACCAATCTGATTTTGAAGATTTTGAGATAGTTGATACCACTAAGATTCACGTTGAGAGTCTGGTCACAAGAATGATCGAACCATAACTGATAATGAACAACTTAAAATTCTCATTTCCTGTAGGATATGAAAAGTTTCATTCAAAACAACACGGTCCCTATGGCCCCGAACAGGTCTCCTATACCAACACCAGCAAAGGCCGCTATACCATCATCCTCTCCCCGGTTGTTGAGATGGCATCCGGGAGGTCAATCAAAAAACTACCATAAGAAGCCGAACAAAATCAATGGGATTCCCCGTACCACGAAGGCCAACAATACCGGTAATCTGTCTGGTTTTGGTCATCAGATACTCCAAATGAGGATACATATACCGTTTTGGGGGGTATTTGTTTCCGTCAGCTCTAGCTATCCTGTCCAGTTCCAGCAGGTTCTCAATTAATCCAGGTTGCATCATATACATTCTCTTTTCCAGTACAAATATTTGCATTTTGGCAAAAATATTTTCGAAATGCATGATAAAATCGGATGTCAGTTACTTCACACAGGACATCTTTTTAACATCCACCAACCGGCTTCCTACCTGAAGTTGATAAAAGTAGACTCCCGTTGAAAGTTGATCCGCATCAAAATCAATGGAATGAATCCCGGCATCCTGGAATTCATTAACGACCGTTTGGATCTCTCTTCCAAACAGATCATAGATTTTCAGATTGACAAAACCAGGTTTTCCGATAGTATAGGAGATGTTTGTTGTTGCATGAAATGGGTTTGGATAATTCTGGGCAAGTGAGCTGCCCTGTGAATCCCTTACATCGGTGGTTGAAATGCCTGTAACCTCTGAAACATCAACCCGGAAAGCGCTGGCAGTCTCGTTGGAAACAGGTAGCCAGTCTTCATTTTCACGGCGGATGGTATGAGGACATGTAAATGAGGGATCCACGTTTAAGCTCCACATGCACCAGGTGGTCTCTTTGCCGATGGCCCATAACCAATAATCATGTCCGGCCTGAAGCTGGGATGTGCCGTTTCCCTGCAGATGAATCGGGGTATTCCATTGCGACCATGACCCAAACGTAGTGAGCGTCCACTCTTCCATGATGTCCGCTGTATCGGGTGGAAGTCCCGATGGATTCTCAGTAAGCCTGATGATCACCGTGTCGGACAGTGTGCTGATCGGAACAAAGGAGATAGCCACCCAAATATCTTTGACTTTGCCAGCTTCATGATACCATCATTTGATACGATCAAAGATATGGATAATGATTCTTTTAAAATACCTTTGTATAAGCTTCTTGTATTTGTCAATCTCATTAATAAAAAAATAAATCCATGAAAGCAGTCATCACAATTTTACTCCTCATTGTCGGAGCAGCGCTCCTGATTTTATTTTTTAACAGCCCTCCGGGGATGAAAAAGGATATCGCTCAGCCAACAGCAGTCATGATCAACAGCGTACTCTCCACGCGAACTCCTCTCGTTCAAAAATACCCGGCACGGTATGATCTGCTGATGGAGAGGGCTGAAAAAGGGTTGGACTACACCCAATGCTATGTATTGCCGAACTTCATGGGACAGGACTATTTCCATGGCTATTCGGATATGAACACGAACGATACCCTGATCTTTCCGCGTGATCACAAGGCTCAACTCGATTTCCAGTTCGGGTGGTACTTCTGGTCGGGGAATTTCCTGGACACCAACGGGAATGAGATCGATATTGTTGTCGTCTTTTTCCGTCGGGCTCTCTATCCCCCGCGTATTGCTGACAAACTTGGCTTGTCGGCGCTAGATAACCAGCTGGTGCAAACTGTCGTGGCCGTTAATTATGCCGATCAGAATTTGCATATTACCGGCAGTAATCCCATCTTCTCCGGAACCGGCGGAGAGATCACCTATGGTATCGAACCCTTTATTGCCCGGATAGGGATGAACAGTGCGGTTAGCCTACAAAAAGAGAGGGTATTCCCGATGAGAATTGCGGTTAACGATCCTGTCAGGGAGCTTTCGATCGATCTCAATCTTGCAGAGAGCAAACCTCTGCTACTTCAGGGAGATAACGGTAAAATACCTTCCATATTCGGATTGGGAACCTGGTATTACTCTTTCCCCAATATCAAGACAACGGGCACAGTAACCTTTCAAGGTGAAACCAGACATCTTACAGGCAAGATGTGGATGGACCACCAGTGGCTGGCCGGTATTTCGCCAACCGGGTATCCGAAAAACATCCTGGTTCAGGCGATTGAAAATATCCGCGAAGGCCTCTCCGGCGAAACTCCGAAGTCATTTGGCTGGGACTGGTCGGATGTGCAGTTTGACGACAACACCGAAGTGACCTTTGCCTCTCCCCATTCCGACAAGACAGCCGATCTGAAAAACAAGGGTGAAGATCCTCCCGATCCGGTTACAAGAACGATTTCAGGAAAGTACATTGATGAAGCTGGCAAAGGAGAAAATATCACCGGAACGGTCACGATCACAAAATGGATGCGCAGTCCGAGGTCCAAGGCCTGGTATCCTAACGGCTGGGAGGTGAATATCCCTGATAAGAAGCTGGAATTCACCATGGCTTCCACTGTCGACGATCAATTTATCTATTCGGCAGCCAGTGAGATCCGGGAAGGTGGCGTGATTGCGAAGGGCACAAAAGAGGGGAAAGAGATCTCCGGATATGGATTCGGAGAGGGGGTAAACTATTCGGGAGAGGCGTTTGCCCTGAAAGAGAACATGGCATTGCTGGGAATCGAAGATAATGCTGCCAACCGCCAGCTATTGATTGCCAGCCCGCCCGGCACATGGCTGGTCATTCAGAGCTTCGTTGTTCTGGCTTCCCCGGTAGCATTGGTAATCATCCTGATTCTGGTCATCATTGTGCTGGTAAAGAGAAAAAAAAATCCCGTCTCCAATACTCTATGAAAGACTCTCGGTTAATACGAATGATCATGAAAAGGCAGATAATAAGTGTCGTGTAGTCATTATCTGAGGCGTGGGACGTACTGGATTCGAACCAGTGACCTCTGCCGTGTGAAGGCAGCGCTCTGAACCAACTGAGCTAACGTCCCGATCGACGCAGCAAATTTATACTATAATTTTGTTATTTTAAACTCATGAAAACCTTAACTTGATTTCTGCCCCAACCAATGAAGATTAACTATTTCCTTTACTTAGGCTATATCATGCCTGTCGTGTTTTTCAGTTGCAGAGTCCCTTAACATTTATAGTCATTTACACCACGCTTCATATGAATACTCCAAAATTATTTGAATGGTCCAGGATCACCGGCATCTGCGCCGGGATCTTTTTTGCCTATCAGTTGGGCAACGGTGATCCAAAAACAACCCTTCATTATTTGAGCTTCTTCGTCATCGTCGTCATGGCTGGACTAACCGGTATCGAAGGCCTCTTCTTCGGAAAGGCATCTGCCGGGTCGATGGGAAGGGAGGCTGATCCGCGGTACCAGAAGCAGTCGGGAGGCGCCAACCTGGCTTTTGCCATCACAGCGACGTTGGTCTTCATCTTCAATTGGGGCCTCTATGCCGATGCCACGATTCTAATCGCCACGCTCATCTTCTTCATAATCTCCGCGATGATTCATACCTGGGACATCTTCGCGACGAAAAACCGGTCGGTGAAGAATGCGCTCCGGCCAATGCTGACACTGGCACTGCTGGCCGCTTGTGCGTGGCCGTTGATTGCGAGTCTGATGCCGGATGCCTGATGCTGAATGCTGCTTATTCACTCCTTCATACCTTTAAGAATTCCAATGAATTCAACTGTTATCCCATATCTTTGCAGCAAATAGGGGTTATCTATATACGGACAGTAACCGTAATTTTTACCTGAAGGATAACGTGAGCGGACTCTCTTCCCTACCCCTCCAGCCACATCTTAAACCCCACAACTCTGTCGATGCTGACGAAAACCTCCTGATTCGTGTCTGGCTTCAGTTCTAGTTTCAGGCGGCTTTTGGGGTAAACATGTGCCTGAACCACACTGCCGAGCCCCACGAGGAACTGGCGGTTGGCGCGGAAAAACCTTGACGGATCGAGTTCGTGCCCGAGAGTCTCCAGGCTCCCATCCAGGGTGTATGCATGCGTGTTGCGACAGACCATAAATGTGATCCCGTCGGCCGAATAAAAATAGGCCACCTCCTCCACCGGTATGGATTTGATCCGGTCGCCAACTATGACCGAAAACCGTGTACGGTAATGTTTCTCAGGATGGATCAGGTCATAGAGCGCCCTGATGTCGATCGTCGGCTTCTCCAGCGCAGTCCAGTTCCGGTATTTCCGGAGTGCTGTTTCGAGTTCTTCCCGGGTGATTGGCTTTAACAGGTAGTCGATGC
>Ga0268280_1000104_pt1 | contig 82927 bp, 72 predicted proteins | sample saktaG_9_FD_190139 | JGI IMG/M metagenome (GOLD analysis project Ga0268280, IMG submission 190139) | Saline water microbial communities from Sakinaw Lake, British Columbia, Canada - sak_2011_5_24_40m | ecosystem: Environmental > Aquatic > Non-marine Saline and Alkaline > Saline ...
TCCTTGCCGTCAGTTCCATTTATTCCGTTTGTTCCATCCGATCCAGCTGGTCCTACCAATGTCGAGAGTTGAATCAGGTTGTTCCAAATCTCCTCTCCATCATATTGCCATTGAATATAACCATCTGCGACTTGGAATGCTACTTCCTTGCCGTCGGTTCCGTTTGTTCCATTTGCTCCATCGGCTCCAGCAGGCCCTACTAAAGTCGAGAGTTGAATCAGGTTGTTCCAAATCTCCTCTCCATCATATTGCCATTGAATATAACCATCTGCGACTTGGAATACTACTTCCTTGCCGTCGGTTCCGTTTGTTCCATTTGCTCCATCGGCTCCAGCAGGCCCTACTAAAGTCGAGAGTTGAATCAGGTTGTTCCAAATCTCCTCTCCATCATATTGCCATTGAATATAACCATCTGCGACTTGGAATGCTACTTCCTTGCCGTCAGTTCCATTTATTCCGTTTGTTCCATCCGATCCAGCTGGTCCTACCAATGTCGAGAGTTGAATCAGGTTGTTCCAAATCTCCTCTCCATCATATTGCCATTGAATATAACCATCTGATACTCGAAGGTTTACTTCTCGTCCCGGATCTCCTTGTGGACCTCTGACCGTTTCCAGCCATTCTTCATACGTGCCATCGAATGCTCCCGCATCCAAAGCCAAACTATAAATAGAACGCAGACGAATGGTCAATTCAGAATCTGAGGTGATTACAGAAGTATTTGCTGAATCAAACGTAGTTGTCTGCGTTGTAGTATTCGTGGTTGTCATTGCGCTTGTTGTGGATGTGGTTCCAAACAAACTACATCCAGTCAAAAATAACATAAATAGAGTGAAAAAAAAGAAAGAAGCTATTTTTCTCATATTCAAATCTCCCTAAATCAATTGATTTTTTGATTATAGATTCATTATATACCAAACGTTATGCGAAAGGAATATCTGAATTCATTTTTGAAAATAATAATCGGAATATTTAAGGGTGATAAATTCATAGAAAAATAGACCCACTCAAAGCTGAGCAAGTCTTCCTATAATTCTCTTGTAGGCTAACTATATGATTTAGTTTTCATCTTTCTCATATTGGTCTTTTAATCCGCAAATATTACAGATACAAAGGTATGTTACATATTTCATTGGATGATGTCAACCAAAAAAAGTTTCTAAATCAGAGTTTAGATACTGATTTTATAGCAACTTTTTGAAATCTATTTTCTTAAATTTTCACAAGACGAAATTAATAGTTGCAATCACTTGTGGTAACGCTCGTCGTAAATGATTCTAAACGAGTGTATTTATGTTTTTAAGAGTAAACTTTTGAATGATTATTTGCTATTCGTTATCAAACATTCTAAAGATACTATTGATTACTAAAATGTACTAAAAATGGTCTTCCTCAAAACTAACAACATAATTAATGATATATTCAGATTTTTTAGTAAAATCATCAAAATCTTCCGAATCTCCTGAAATACCGTACTTTTGAAACAGTTCAGGATATTGCTTATCAAATTCATATTGATTCTGACGGATTGTTGTGGTCATATCTAAAGAAACCGACAGATATCCCGGAACTAAATCTCGATCCATAATGGATAAAGGACCATGAGTCAAGACCTTTGGGTATCGATCGAATGGAGTCAAATAAACTGTAATATCTGAAATAATATCTCCATTATCCAAGACTGCATCAAAGAAACTGTCGTTTTCAGGATTTCTACTTAGTTTTTCAAGAGACTCCACTTCTAATACATTTGCATAGAATGTTGTTGATCTTAAAGGGGCATAATAATAGTATTCATATTTGACATCAAGGTCATCGTTTAAAATAATTGTAGTCGTTGAAAGAAGATTAACTTCTCGATTCTCAGAATCGTCATTTCCACTATTGCTGAAAAGGACTTCTTCAATATGGTTATCTTCTTGATAAGCAAATTGAAGATTATAATAAGTCAGTACATCTCCTGGTATCCTGATTTTGTAATAAGTCATTTGATTTGCTTGAAAATCTTCATAATAATACGTCCTTGATTCTCCTCCATAGGCGTCATAAAGAAAGTATTGGTTTTCATAATAGATGTAATGTGTAAACTTATCTAATGTATTATTACTGGTGTTTTCATAAGCATAGAGATATTCCATCATTATTACCCCATCAATATCTCCAAAGGTAAATTGTGTAAATTCCGAATTCGATGAGGTATAAGTTATTCGAAGATTGGTATCGTTCGATTCAATGATAAATTGCTCTCTAAAATCAATATCCACGGGTTGATTTGTCATGTAATCATCATTTTCCATTTGAAGCAAATCCATTAAATATTGAAATTCATAACGAAAGACATTTTCTTGCCACGGTCTATATTTACACATTCCACTTTCAAATTGATCAAACTCTTCTCGGTTGATTTCATCATTTTCAAAAGTCAACGGATACTCTTCACAAAAAGGAAAGAGTTGTTCAAGTTCGCTTAAATAAGTATCAACAAATGCATTGATTGAACTAGCATTCACAGTAACTTCTGTCTTAAAAGATGGATTGTAATCAGGAAGGGCGTACTCAAAAGGGCTGTTCTTTTGACAGGACACCAAAAACACAAGGATGAAGAATAAGAATAGTACTGTTGTTTTTTTCATTTGAACTCCAATCAATCATAGAATAATTAATCTTCAATAATTATTGTATCACATATGTTCTTCATTTAAAGTAGAATATTTAGTAATAAATATAGCATATTCAATTTGATTAGATTTGTAGAGAGACCAAGAGACCAAAAAAGAGATGCTGCTCCGCAACATCTCAATAAATTGAAGTATTTACTATTTCACTTTCTTCATAAACTCTTTAAAAGATTCATGCTTAGGATGATCCATAATCTCAGGTGTTCCTTGTTCTACAATCTCACCTTTATCCATGAAAATCACATAATCCGCAAAGTCTTTAACAAAACTCATTACATGAGTCACAAACACAAATTCTTTTCCTAATCCTTTCAATTCTTGTACAGCTGTCAATACTTCATAAGTAAGAATGGGGTCCAGACTTGCTGTTGGTTCATCAAGGAAAATGATGTTTGGGTTAATGCTCAAAGCTCTAGCAATAGATGCTCTTTGTGCTTGACCTCCAGATACATTCTTTGGTAATTTGTTCACTTGGTCCCCCAAGTGAAGCAATTCCAAGTATTTTTGAGCAGTTGCACTAGCGTCTTCTTTTGTAAAGTCTCTAGTTTTTTCTAGTATTAAAGAAATGTTTCTTTTCAAAGTCAAATGTGGAAACAAGTTATGTGATTGAAACACAAACCCGACATGTCTTCTGTATTCTTCTTCTTTGACACTCATACCATTGATATATACTTCGCCAGTAGTGGGTTGCTCCAAACCGGACATCATCCGAATCAAAGTCGATTTTCCTGATCCAGATACTCCAATAATCGCAATAGATTTATATTGCTCTAAATCCAAATTAATATTCTTAATGACTTCCACATCATAAGTATGTGAAAGATTCTTAATCTCTATTCTCATATTGCCCACTTCCTTTCAATCCATTTAGTCAACTGAGACAAAGGAATCGTAATCAATAGATAGAGTCCCCATAAAATAATATATCCTTCAACAAATGCAAAGGTTTGAGATTGAGCAACCCGAATAGCGTAATAGAGTTCAGTATAACTCAATACATTTAACAAAGCACTTCCCTTGATGATCAACGAAAAGTTGTTCATCATCGGAGGCATCAATATTCTTACAACTTGTGGAATAATGATATACCTGTATCTTTGAAAAGGTGTAAACCGAAATAAATCCATTGCCATATATTGTTCTCTTGAAATACTAGAAAAGGCAGATTTATATACATTCTTCATATAAGGCGTCATATAGACAATCAAAGCAATAACTCCTAACAGATTCCGATTATAAGAACCAAAAGCAGGTCCAATCAAAAAAGCCATTACAATAATTAAAACCAATAATGGCGTTCCGTATATAATTTCAGTAAATACATCTACCAAAGCAATAAAATACTTCATCTTTGAAATTGACAACAAGTAAAAAATGAAGCCCATAACCAAACTTCCAAGCAAAGATATAACAGAAACAAGAATCGTGTTTTTGATTCCTGTTGTGATTAAATAACCATAGGAATCAAAAGCACCTATGTTAAAATCACTTGTTTGTCTTAATACAATAAAAACAATGAATGCGGCTATTGTCAAAATAGCCGCAACATATGATAGTTTCTTACTCATGGATAAAGAAGTCTAATCCGTATCTTCCAAGATCCGCAATAATCACTGCATCCCAGTTATCTGAAAGAACACTATAAAGGCCTCCAGCATCATTGAAAGTATCAATGAATGCATTTGCTTGTGCTAATAACTCTGTATTTCCTTCAGCGACTGCCATTCCAATCGGACTCGATTGGAATGCATCCCATAACACGATTGTATCACTAGGGTTTGCATTATATCCATCGACTACTGGATTCGCACTCATCAATAAGATATCAGCCGTTCCTTGTGCCACAGATTCGACTGCGGTTCCTAAATCGGTCGCTTCTATTACGGTTTTTCCATAGGATTGTGGAATCGAAACAGATACTTGAGATGCAAGACCTATATAGGTAACATCTTCTATTGCCAGAACATCTTCTACAGTTGAATCTTCGGTGATGCTATTGGCATCAGCGAAGTCCTTGTTCACAAGAGAAATGATCTTGAAATAAAAATATGGATTTGTAAAGTCTACAGATAATTCTCTATCTTCTGTAATACTCATAGAAGCAATGACAATGTCAATTTCTCCTGAATTTAAAGCTGGAATCAATGAACTAAATTCTGTATTGACAATTTCTACTTCTCTTCCTAGATATACGCCAAATGCTTTGGCGATATCTACAGAAATGCCTTCTGGTTCATTGAGTGTTGTTACGGTCTCAAAAGGTGGATAACTTAAATCCATACCTACTCTTAAAACATCCCCTTTTGAATTACATGCAGTAAGCATTATCAAAGATATTGCAATGGATAGTACAATTAATATTCTTTTCACAAAATTCAACTCCTTATAATAAGAGATGAGGAACTTGTCTATTCACTTAAGAAAATACACATGATTCCTCAATCTTGATTTTATTATAATATAGATTAAACAAAAAACGGTTTGATTTGATAATATTTCTTGTACATAATTCAAAATCATTAACACAATGGAATTCAATTAGATAAAGAAAAAGCAATCCTACGATTGCTTTTTCAGATTTCAATTTCGTCTTAAGAGAAGATTACTAATCGCCAGAACACTTTGTATACACTTTATATTCTGATGGTTCGATATCAAAGTTTGAGTCGATTCTTCCTTGAAATTTATAAAACTTAGGTGAATGATCATTAACATAATATACCCTGTAAATCCAGTATTTATTGCCTTTGTTTATTGAAGTTTCTAATTCATTGCTTGTAATATTGAAAGGTGTTGTTTTCATTAACTTCGTCCCTTTCACTTCTATATACTTCTCATTACCCCACTCATCATACGATAATACATCATAGCCATACCCATCTGCTTCTTTGGCCATCCACCGAACTTTATCCGCGAGGTCTTGTCTTCCAAGATTAATTAATACTGACCTTTCATAATCTCTGACCAGAATTTCTGCTTTAATCCCAGTTTTCTGATCTTCTTCTGCTTTTTTGATAAAGTCTGTCTTTTTGCCATATACCCTTGTAACCTTGGTTTTTGGCTTATTACTTATCGAAGGTGGAGCATCTTCGATAAGGATGATTTCCCCTTCTTCAATACCAGATTCTTCATATATATCGTGTATCATCTCTGATTCATCGAGTGAAATAGACATAATGTTCGATTCTTCGTATTTCTGGTAAGTATCACTAACCAAGTTATCAAGCAATTCTCCAAGAGGATTATTTATCGGAAAAAGATATCCTTGATTACCTCTTCCATTTCTAAGATTGAACGGAGAATATTTTTCAGGTAAAAGGGGTCTGATCATTTCAAACTCATCAGATATCTTTATTTCATTGATCGAAAAGGAGTAATTTACTTTCACAAGCCAGCCTTCGGTAGTCCACAACTCTCCTGCAAGAGGATTTATTAAATCTGTTGCTGCTGCTTCAACAATGCTTCTAGCTCTAATAATGTTGTTTGTAATACTAAAGACAACGTCACCAGGTCTACATAGTAACATTGACTTCCAATGAAACTTTGCTTCATTCCCAGCCCGATCGGTTTTTGGGGCCCATAAAATCCCTTGTCTAAATTCTTCTTTGAATGATTGATTTTGAAATACAATAAAGTATCGCATACATTCACAACCTTTCATGAATCTATAAAACGAATAGAATATTAGAATCTTTGAGTAAAGCTTGTTTGGAAATCAACGCTTTCTAGTGTTATATTCAATATCAGCTAATAAGCATATAATCTTTCCAAATATAAGCAGGAATAGCCCTGCACCCAATACAAAAGGCATCAAGGCCTCTAATAATATCAGTGATTCAAATGGTACGCTAGATTGAATGGAATCATAAATGGATGAAAAGAATGGAGTATCAATAAATGCTGGCAAAATGTAAATCAAACCTATAGCGAATGCAGCCAATCCAACTAATTCTAAAATCCAACCAAGTACTTTCTTTTTCATCGTTAATTCTCCAAATAATCATAAATTTCATTCTTAATTTATTATATCATAAATTTTTCCTTGAAGATGTCGATTTTTAGAAAAATACAATTGTGGAAACTTCGAAAAAATAAGCAAGTTCGTATTTCTAATGATTTATGCATGATATAATGATTTTGGAAACATAATATTTATAGGGGGTAACACAATGGAACAAACTGTTCTAAATAAACTAAGAAGATTTAACATGATTATGGGGGCATTGCATTTAGTACAAGGAATCTTGATGCTTTTTCTTGCTTCTACAGTGATTCAAAAAATCGGTGAATTCAAACCGATGATTACACAAAACTATTTATTCTTCAATACTACAACTCAATCACTTGAATTAACAAGTTCAAACTTATTTGAACTGCCATTCGGAGTCTTGGTTGCTGTATTCTTACTACTATCCGCTGTTGCTCATGCTTTAATCTCATTACCGAAGAAACTCAACAACAAATACAACGCAGATCTACAAAAAGGAATCAATCAATTTAGATGGTTTGAATATGCATTAAGTTCTTCTGTTATGATTGTATTGATTGCGACTTTATTTGGAATCTATGACATTGCTTCTTTAATCTTAATCTTTGTTGTGAATGCTTCCATGAATCTATTTGGTCTTGTCATGGAACAACTGAATGCAAGAAGAAAAGAAAATGAAAAAGTATTATGGGGCCCATTCATTTGGGGTTCCCTTGCAGGAATCGCTCCATGGGTTGCTATATTACTTTACATGTTTGGAACAGGTAACTTAAGTTCTGTTCCATGGTTCGTATGGGCAATTATTGGAACGTACTTTGTAGCTTTCAATACATTCCCAATAAACATGGTATTACAATACAAGAAAGTTGGAAAATGGAAAGATTATCTCTATGGCGAAAGAACTTATATCGTATTAAGTTTAGTCGCAAAATCAATCCTTGCATGGCTCGTATTATTTGGAGCAATGCAACCATAAAACAAATTGAACTAAAAAATGCTAGTCTACGCTAGCATTTTTCATTTGGAGGATGAATCCATGTACTTAAAGAAAATTAAAAATCCAGAACTATTTCAAGGGAACAAAAAGAAGGATCATTATTTTGAAGGATGGTATTTCAAAGCGGTGAGTTCGAACGAACTCTATAGTGTTGCATGCATTCCAGGCATTAGTGTCAACAAGAAAGATCCTCATGCATTCATCCAAGTATTCATTTCAAAAGAAGAGCATGATGACTTCAGTTTAAAAACACATTATTACCGGTTTGATTCCAATGAATTCAAATACAGTAATGAGCCCTTTTCAATTGAGATTGGTGAGAACCATTTTTCAAAAGAAATTCTTTCATTGAACTTGAAAGATGAAACCATGAATGTTACTGGAACCTTGGAGCTTAGAAATATTTACTCGATTAAAACGAGCTTTTTAAGCCCTAATATTATGGGTCCTTTTGCATACCTTGGGTTTATGGAATGCTACCACGGTGTGATTTCTATGAGCCATGAAGTTCATGGCTCATTGATTGTAAATGAAGAAACAATCTTATTTGAGAAAGCAAAAGGATACATCGAAAAGGATTGGGGTAAATCCTTTCCTAAACAATACATTTGGATTCAATCCAATCATTTCAAAGATTCAAAAACTTCATTCATGTTTTCCTATGCAACAATTCCATTTGGAATTCTATCCTTCAAGGGATTGATTGCGAATCTTCTATACAATGGAAAAGAAATACGGTTCGCAACCTATAATTTTTCCAAGATTAAGTTAACGGACCTAAAAGAAAATGAAGTAAAGTTCCGATTGAAAAAAGGGAAGTATCTTTTGCTTGCTCATGCCAAATCCGAAAAACAGATTGATCTAAAATCACCGAACAAGGGAATGATGATTGATCAAATAAAAGAAGGATTATCAGGATGGATTCAAATTGAACTATACATCAAGAAGAAACTAGTATACAAAGATATAGGATACCACGCTGGAATTGAGATTATGATGTAACAAAATGGTTGAAGCCTCGGCTTCAACCATTTTTTCTTTATTCAGTCTTTTTTAGTTTGTATCCTAGAAATAGTCCTCCAGCCGTCAACATCGGAACTTCTACAATTAAAGCGGTAAGCCATCTATATTCGTCGTCTCCAAATAAATCATAAAGTCTAAACAAGAAGAATAACCCGACCGCTCCTGCAAGGATCAAGATTCCAAGAATCAATTCTTTCTTCCAAAGCAAGATTGTCAATGCGATTAATACAATACCGGGTAAGGAATTCATTAGAAATTCCAATATCATATTCCAGAAAGAGTCCGTGCCATCAAATGAATCAAAAGACATCATAATGAAGAAACCTCCAAGTAACAGCATGAAGATTTTACATATTTTAACTGCTATTTTCATAAAGACACCCCCTTCAGCTTCATTTTAATCCGATTAATACGAAAATGCAAGCGGGGGTGTCTTGTTTTTTTATTTAGAAAAAAGATTTATTCTTTATTCGGCTCTTCTTCTTCAACAGGAACTTCTTCAATATTTTCTTCTTTGTCTACTGATTCTACTGATGCAACAGGTTCTACGGATTCAGTTTCTTCTACTGATTCTATTGGTTCAATTTCAGGAACAATCAGTGAGAGTCTATAATCAATTGATACCTTTGACCAGAATATTATAAATAACATTAGAGATACAACTGCGATTACATAGGTCATTGACATCAATGGATTGAAGTTCCAAAGTCCATGTATCATTGCCATTAACAAATACCAGAAAAAGAATACTGGATTTCTTAAGTCTCTCATCTTTAAATGTCCTGTTTTACTAATCATAACAACGACACCAGCAAGGATTCCGGTCCAGAAGTGATGACCTACACCAATTAAATCATAAAAGGATCTAACCAGAATAAGCCAAATCATATCAAACATATTTAGATTTGTCAGTAATTCATTCATTCCATACATTGTCGTCTCAAATGCTGTAAACCCAGCTCCGACTGCAAACCCGATCAAGACGCCTTCCAAAGGATTCTTGATCAGTTTTTTTCTGACCAAGAAAATAACTGTCATAATCTTTGCCAGTTCTTCAATTAATCCTGTTAGTAAATCTCCAACAATTGGAAAAGGCATATAGCCAGTAAAGCTTCGAATGAACAAAACAATGATGATTGAAATAAGTCCACCATATAGAAAATACTTAATGAGTTCAAAGCCTCTTATGATTCTTGGATGATGTGCTTCAAACAAGAACCACATGAATCCAAGTGGAACAACCATACTTAAGGCAAAGTTAGAAATAACAACACTATCAGCAAGGTAAGCAAGTCCAGCTACGCCCAGCAGCAGCAAACTAATTCTTAGAAAAACGAAAGGACTTGAAGTGTTCTCTTCCAAACTAAACAATTGGTTCTCTATAAGATTTGTATTAACTTCTCTTTTCTTTTTCTTTACCGCACCAAACATGGATTTCAAGAAATCCCAGAAAAAACGAAGGGGCGTAAATTTGGCTTTAAAAGAAAGTGGCGCAAAAATGTTTCTTGGTATTTTCTTATCAAGAGGAACATCAATTCCAATAAAATAGGGATCAAACTCCAATACTTCTGCTAGCTTTAATCCAAAATTGAGTGGAATATATTTTCTCTTGGTTTCAAAGTCAATTAGAATCTGAGAATCGACTTCCAATACTTGTGCCAAATCGCTTATTGTCATTTCTTTCAATTCACGGAATTTTCTTAGGTTTTTACCTATTCTTTTCGCCTTCAAGATTTTTCTCCTAAATTATTTAGACTTAGTAAATATTAAGCATTTTCTAACAACAAATTCATTATACCAAATTCAATTCATGCCGATGGATTTATTTAAAGGAACATGAATAAGAAACTCATGTGTGAACTCTATTCTTCAGATGCGACTTTCGTGCGTGCTATATGTATTATGGCTGAGAATCCAATATTCAAAGAATATTATAAGCGTTGTATAGTTTCATCTGGCAAAAAATGAACAATTGGCCAAGTTGCGAAAAATTTTGCTTCTTCAACCCCAAGCAATTTGTAGTTTTGTTCAAATCTGGCAAATTCATCAAGAAGAATATTCCTGCAGCATTCAAATTGTATATTTCGATTATCATTTTCATCAAACGGTAACGATAGTATTATCTCTTTTTCTGAAATGGTTAATGTTCGTTCTCTTTTGATAATTTGAAACTCATTTATTTGTTTTATTGAAAGCTCACTAAGATTAATATCATTAATATACCTTGCACATTCAAGAAATATAGGATTATTTTTTAGATCATAAGCATTAATGAAATTGAGTAGTACGATTGATAGAACGTTATTTGCGAAGTCGCTATTATCGTTATATTTGTCGATTTCAACTTTAAAATGGCTGAAATTTATATTCATATAAGCTAGAAGTTTAGGCTTTAATATAGCATATGCAGTAAAGGGGTGTATGGATTCGCCATCTAGAATTTCGATTTCAAGGTTTATGTCATTAAAATATCTGGCTCTGAAGATGTTTTCTTCTCCAATGACTTTGTTGAATATAAATAAGTATATGTTATCTCTGATTCTGAATTCTTTATAAAAAGACAATTCACTAACTTGAGTCAAAACAGGCTTGTTTTCAATATAGAAATATATGAGCCAGTTAATCTGCTCGCTATACTTTCTTTGATCGGAAATCAAAAAAGATTTTACATCTTGACCTAGAGTTTCAATAAGCTCTAGAACTTTAATATAATAGCCCTGTTTCCTACGCAGATTATTAACGTCATCAACATTACTGTTTATTTCAAAATGAATCCCTCCAATCTGAGCTTTCTTTGCTTCCCCTAACTTTATCATTAAATCTAGTGCCGATATGCTGTCCAATAATGAGGTATTTTCATCAATATGAATGTTTATTTGCCGGTCCCTTGGCATTATCTTAATACAACTAGATATTATGAACTCTGCATTGTCTCTACTCTTACTGTAAACTACTGGTACTTTAATAACTTCTTCATCAATTTTAACCTCTATCTGGCCGTCTTGCCTTATACTTGCAATAGTCTCTTTTAATGGGATTAAAGTTTCTTGTATTTTAGTGTATAATTTAGTATCCTCAGAAAAAAAATCAAGGTCTACAAGATTTGTCTTGCTTTTACCATGAATATTAATAACAATATTTTGAACTTTCCCTTGAGTATCAATTTCCTTAATGCTAATTGGTTTTGTGATTTGAAATTTCTTATTTTTGTGGAACGATGTAAATTTATCAAGAAAGTCTTGGCTAGTTTTACAGTGAGAACATCTAATGGTTTTATATTTGTTAGTGTCTTTGATTATCTCTGTCAACTCGTTTGAATATAATGTCTTCAAGAATATTTTATATTGTTGTAGACTGGTAAATTCTATTTTGAGCAACATTATTCCGCCATCATTCTCATAATTCTTTAGTTCTTCAATATCTAGGGTAATGGGTGAGGTATCATTTGAAAGCGATTTTTTTTTAAATTCACTCTTCATTTGTATTGAGATTTTTTTTGCATCCCTTTTACTCCCGTATTTATCACTTAATAAGTATAAGTCTCCATCCCAACTTACTGTTTTGTCATTAAAATTAATGGAGTCAGTGTTAAAATTGGTATCCTTCAAAAATAATGTGAAGTATGATAATCCCATTTTCTCTATGGTTGGCATAGTAATCCCCCTCGAACATAATCAATTATTATCACAAGTCAAATAATTGATTTAAGTTTATCATAATATTAGAAAGCTTAGAAAACAAAATTGAAACATGTACGTTATTTCGCAAATATTAACATAAATTGTTTTGACTATATTTTTAGCTCATAACAGACAAAATTAACAGGTAAAATTATAGCATAAATATAACTTAATGTATATTTGCTATTAGTATTTTGTTTATAAATAGTAATAGCCACAAGCAACATTCAATAAAAAAAGATGCTAATAAACAATCATCTGACTGTGAATATTAACATCTAATAAATGTAAGATATTTTATATATGTCCTTTTTATCAATAGCTTTGATTTTTTTTGCGGAAAAATGTTATCACGAATAAATTCAGTTAATTACGCACTCAAATACGCTTCAATGACCTTCGGATCTTCCATCAATTGCTTAGATGGACCCTCTGCAATCACTTTTCCAGTTTCTAAAACATATCCATAGTTAGAAATATGTAAAGCTCTATTCGCATTTTGTTCTACCAATAGGATAGTTGTCCCTGATTTATTGATTTCTTCAATAATCTTAAAGATTTCATCCACAAGTAATGGAGCGAGTCCCATCGAAGGTTCATCCAGAAGCATGATTTTAGGTCTGCTCATCAACGCTCTTCCCATCGCAAGCATTTGTTGCTCCCCACCGGAAAGTGTTCCTGCAAGCTGATTTTTGCGTTCTAACAGCCTTGGAAAGTGATGAAAGACTTTTTGTAAGTCATTTTCAACTTCTATTTTATCTTTTCTGGTATAAGCCCCCATTTGAAGGTTTTCAAGAACCGTAAGACCAGAAAAGACTCTTCTGCCTTCCGGCACATGAGATATACCCATTTCAACGATTTTATGCGCTTCCAGTTTTTTGGTTGATTCACCAAAAAACAAGATGTCGCCTTCAGCGATGTCTAACAAATTCGAAATGGTCTTAAGGATGGTTGATTTACCGGCTCCATTGGAGCCAATCAATGAAACAATCGTTCCTTTTTTAACTTCAAAGGAGACACCTTTAATGGCGTGAATGATGCCATAGTATACATGCAAATTCTCTACTTTTAACATATCACTCACCCAGATAGGCTTTAATGACAGCCTTGTTCTTTCTGATTTCTTCAGGAATGCCAGTCGCAATGATTTTTCCATAGTCGACGACGACAATTCTTTCACAAATTCCCATGACGAGTTTCATGTCGTGTTCAATGAGTAGAATAGAGACACCAAATTTATCTTTTATGAGACGAATCGTATGCATCAGTTCTTCTGTTTCCTGTGGATTCATACCAGCCGCAGGTTCATCAAGCAATAAAAGTTTTGGACTGGTTGCGAGTGCTCTCGCAATTTCAAGTTTTCTTTGCTTCCCATAAGGAAGATTCTTTGCTAAATCATTTTGATAACTCTTCATTCCAAAGACTTCAAGTAAGGAAAGTGCCACTTCCGTCGCACCTGCTTCTTCATCTCTGTATTTTTTGTTTTTTAGAATGCCCGAAAGAAAACCATAGGTCATTCGATTGTGATAGGCAACTCTAATATTATCTAATACTGTCATATTCTGAAACAATCGAATGTTTTGAAATGTTCTTGAACTTCCAAGCATGACAATCTCATTCGGTTTCATTGTCTTTGTAACCGTTCCGTTGATTTTAATCGATCCATGGGTTGGTTTGTATACACCTGTCAACAGATTAAAGATTGTTGTTTTGCCTGCACCATTCGGTCCAATCAAACCAACAAGTTCATTTCCATGAATTGTGATTTCAAACGAATCAACGGCTTTGAGTCCTCCAAATAGAATCGTTAGGTCTTTAACCTCAAGGATTGACATGGTCGTCACCCCTTTTTGAACCTTTAGTCTTTACTTTGAGAAACCAAGCTTTGGTTTTTAAATAATTGTTTTTTATGCCTGAAGACGTCACTGAAAATTCTCTCGTGCCCATTAGCCCTTGCGGTCTGAAAAGCATCGTGAGTATTAAGAGGGCTGAATAGATAAGCAACCGGTAGGTTGCGAACTCTCTTAAGGCTTCCGGTAAGAAAGTAAGAACAATCGCCGCAATAATCGATCCGGACAAACTGCCCATTCCACCAAGTACGACAATCACGAAAATATCAATTGACTTGACAAAATTGAAGTTGGTCGGTGTTAAGACTCCAATTTGAAAAGCAAATACAGCGCCTCCAAGTCCTCCAAACATCGAAGCCATCAGGAATCCGATGATTTTGTATTTTGTGATGTTGATACCGACGCTTTCACTTGCAATTTCATCTTCCCTGATTGAAATCATTGCTCTCCCGTGTCTTGAATTCATAAATAAAGCAATCACGGCTACAACAATGATCATTGTAAAATAAGCCAGCGGGAAAGACATGATTCTTGGAATCCCTGTCAATCCTTGTGCACCATTGGTCACATCAAGATTGGTGAGAACGACTTTGACGATTTCACCAAATCCAAGTGTCATGATTCCGAGGTAATCTCCCCTCAGTCTTAATGCAGGTGTTCCAACAATCACACCGGCAAGCATTGCCACAATCATCGCTACGATGGCAGAAACAACAAACAACAATAAGTTACTTGGAATATACGATCTCAACCAAATTGCAGTGAGCGCAGCACTATAGGCGCCAAGCGCCATAAATCCAGCATGGCCCAAAACAAGTTGACCTAAAAATCCCGTTGCCAGGTTTAAAGACGTCGCCATGATAATCGCCACCAAAATCAATACAAGTATGGTGGAATAATATCTGGACAGTACTCCAGTAACAATCAACGTATTTAAGATCAAAAAGATTACGAGAATCATCACAACCATTGGCAAGGTCTTGTCGAGCAAGACTTTGCCAAAAGGCTTTTTAGGTAGATTTACCGTTACTTCTTTATTCTTTAGAAAGTTCATCGGCTACACCTTCTCTTTCGTATGTTTGCCTAAAATACCAGAAGGTTTTACAAGCAAAACAAAAACCAAAATTGAGAAGACAATTGCGTCGACCCATCTTGTAGAAATGTATCCATTCGTGAAGGTCTCAATCGCTCCGATCAAATATCCGCCGAGCATCGCTCCGCCGATATTTCCAATTCCACCAAGGACCGCCGCAACGAATGCTTTTAACCCCGGCATGACACCAAGCATTGGATAGACCTGTGAGTAAGCAATACTATAAAAGATTCCACCAAGAGCGCCTAAACCACTTCCGATTGCAAATGTCAGTGAAATGACACTATTCACATTGATTCCCATCAATTTGGCAGCTTCTTGATCTTGAGAAACAGCTCTCATCGCTTTTCCTTGTTTTGTCTTTTTGATAAACAACGTAAGCAAAATCATGAATCCAACAGAAACACCAATTGTCACAAGCGTCAAGATTGGAATGCTTAGTCCAAAGATATTAACATGTGTCTTTGAAATCAATACAGGCATAACTCTCGGTTCGGGTTTAAAGATTAAAAGCGCAAGATTCTGTAAAAACAAGCTCATTCCAATCGCCGTAATCAAAGCTGAGATTCTCGGTGCTTTTCTAAGTTTTTTGTAAGCGACTTTTTCAATCAAGACACCCATCAAAGCAGCGAGCGCCATTGAGATGACAATAATCAAAATCACAGGAAGTTGAAATGGAAAAACAGTCGCAAAAATAAAAGCGAAATACGCACCGAACATCATAATGTCTCCGTGCGCAAAATTGATTAAACGGATAATCCCATAAACCATGGTATATCCGATTGCGACCAATGCATAAATACTCCCCGTATTCAGTGCATTGATTACTTGTTCTAAAAATTCACTCATATGTGCACCCCTAGTATGAAGGAATAGGGGAGAGGTCTCCCCTATTCTTTACTATAGTAAATGTAGTATTTATTCGCCTTGGACTTTTTTGATTACAACGTGTTCCCCATCAACAACTTGAATAATTGTAATTGGTTTGACTGGGTCTCCATTAGCGTCAAACTTAATTGCGCCTGTGACTGCGTCGTTATATTCCAATGCTTGCAATGCTGCGACAACGTCTGCATTGTCTGTACTACCTGCATTTTCCATCGCTAGAGCCATTGCATAGACTGCGTCATATGCCAGGGCAGCTAATGCACTTGGTGCGTTTCCATAAACTGCTGTATAGTTCGCTACAAAATCTTGTACATTCGCAGCTGGATCTGTTTTTGCATAGTGATTTGCAAAGTAATAACCTTCTGCGACATCTGCGTAATTTTCTTCAATTCCATCCCATCCATCTCCACCAAGGAAGACGGTATCTCCAAAGTCAAGCGAATCCGCTTGCGTCAAGATAGCTCCAACTTCTGTTGAATAGGCGGGAACGAATACAACGTCATACCCTTCATTCTTAATTGAAGTAAGGGTAGCACTATAATCATCGGTACCTGCTCCGAATGTATATTCATCAACGGTAAGTCCGGCATCTTCATAAGCTGCGACAAATGCCAATGCAAGTCCTTCAGAATATGCATCGTCGATATTGTAGTATACTGCGGCTTTAACAGAATCCAAATCTTCAATTGCAAATGCGGCAATCATTTGTCCTTGATACGTATCCGAAAAACAAGCACGGAACACGTTAGGGGCATCAAGCGTCACTGTCGGGTTTGTTGCAGTCGGTGTCAATACTGGAATGCCATCTTGAACTGCTAATTCCTTAAATGCGATTGTCACACCACTGAATGTTCCACCAATGATAGCGTCGACATTATCTTCTTGAACCAAACGATTATAAGCATTGACACCATCAGTTAATTCACCTTTACTGTCATATGCGATAATTTCTAAATCTTTACCTAACACACCACCTGCAGCGTTGATTTCAGAAGCGGCTAGGCGAGCTCCATTTTCAACAGACGATCCATAAAATACGTAATCTCCCGTTAGGGGTCCAATGACTCCAAATTTCACTGTATCCGATTCAGATTGACAAGCGGAAAGTGCGAAACCTAATACAAAAACAACCATTAATAATGCAAATTTCTTCATAAGATTTTTTCTCCCTCGTTTAAATATTGGGAGTATAGTACTACATGAGATAGATATTAGCAACAAGGCAATGAAAAAAAGATGAAAGATTATGGAATGAAAATGTTTTCATTCCTATCTTTCAAAAAAGAGTGTTTGATTTTTATTATTAAAGGGCTACATTTTGAGCAAAACAGGTTATTGGTAATATTCAATATCAACTTGCAAATATTCATCTAAATCTTTGTAAATGAAACAATAATATGAAAAGTGGAACGAATTTTTGAAAATTCGTTCCACAATAGAATTTATAATTTCTTACTTAATTTGGTTCCTCTTAAAGTTTGAATCCACGTTTTGATCAAATCAATACAAGTCGCAATTCCTACAAGTGAAATGATACCAATTGCAGTTCCCCGAATACCATCCCAAACAACCGCTGTTGAAGTATTAAAGAAGTTTGCCGCATTTAAAATAAAGACTCCGTTGATTAGACTTGGCATTGTCAAGAAGAAAGCAAGTAAGGCGAGTGAAAATACTTTATCAATGGTATGTGCGATCGCAACTCTGTAATTCATTCTTCCATAATAGATTTTAATTATTACTGCAATCACACCGATTGCAAGTGAAACAATAAATAAAGGAATATAAACTGAAAGTGCAGGGTCGTTAAACAATGGAATGGATACTGTCCAACCATTGGCTTCAACCATCCAGCCAAGATACGTCTCGTGGTTGTATAACAAATAGATCCATGTCGTTCCAAAGATGATCATGAACATTAATCCAACAATGGAACCTGTTCTTGAAACCTTTGGCAGTTTTTCATTTGGCAGTTCAGGTAAGCGATCGACAGTCCATTCTTTCTTTTTAGGAGAGAATTCATAAGCTTCAATTAAAACAAATACGAGTGTAACAACCGCAAAAGCTTGAAAGGCAGATTGGAATGCTTCAGAGATTGTTTTCCCAAGCACTTCTGCAAAAATCCCAAATGCATTTGAAGATTCTATATTCATGATATTGTCGATTAATCCGAAAATAACGGATAGAGAGACAAATATGATGATGACAATCTTTAAGACTCTTAAATAATCATCCATCCACTTTGGAGAGATTAAATATCTTTTCTTTTCTCTGTATTCATTCGCAAGTGTTCTTGGTTCACCAAGACTTAATAATACTTTTTCAATGTCGGCTTCATTTGTACTTCCGCCGAGCATATCATCGATGTTCGCTGTTAATTCTTTTGCGACTTCTTCTTTTTGATTTTCTGGTAATCTTCTTGTGACATCATATACATAACGTTCTATCATTTTTTTCATTTCGTTTCCCCCCGGAACAATTCTTCCATTTCTCTTACGATTAATAACCATTCTTCTTTTAAAACTTGATATGCTTCAATTCCTTCTTTGCTTAGTTTGTAATATTTCCTCGGTCTTGACTCTGTCGTATCCCAGACACTTTCAAGAAGATTCTGAGTATCCAATCTTCTTAGAAGCGGATACAACGTCCCTGCTTCTATATTGACGTTTAGGTCATTTAGGTCTTGCAAGAGCGAGTAGCCGTATTGCATCTTGTCGAGTTGGGACAACACTGCAAGAATCTGCGTCCCTCTTCGAAGCTCGTTTTTTAGATTTTGAACCAACGTTTCATTCATTTATCTCACCTTCAATATTATTATACTGTATGTCATACACTATTGTCAATAAAATAATATTAATTTTTAAAAAAAAAATAACAGGATTCAAAGAATCCTGTCAAATGGTTTATAAGGTGAGGATCAATGCTAAGGCAATTAAAGCGATTCCAGTCATGATTAAGTATAATAACCTCATGAAATGTATTTTCGCTCCATTCGCTCTTAAAACAGAGACGATTCCAGACTTCCATGCTCTTCTGGAATACGCATAGGAAAGCGGGGTATTAAAGGTTTCTGTACTAACATTGACATTGGCGTGATATTGTATCAACAACTTCACCATTTCCAGGTTGCGATGATAGATGGCATTCATAATCGGATAGAAACGGCTTTTCTTGAATTTTACAGGGATGTTTGGATCTGCGCCGCGTTCCAAAAGAAGTTTCATCACTTCAAGGTCATTGTGAAATGCTGGGTCTATCAATAAAGGAATCTTGTATTTATTGTGAAACTCGATATCAATTCCAGGAATGAGTTCTTTGATCATTTTAGAGGAATACTTTCTCATCAGTAGCAAGTAAGGCGTTGAATCATTGTCAATGAGTGTATTGAAGTTCACTCCAACGCTTTCTAATTGTTCGATGACGTGTTGGTTCGATTCGGAGAATGCAAGCCTCACCAGTTTCATCTTATCTTGATATTCCAAATGACCCTCAGAAATAAAATAATCGTAACAGTCATTTGAATGATACACTGTCGCAATCTCGATTACTGTATACCCATCTTCAGCCGGTTTGAAGATATCAATCTCAAGCTCTTCGATTTCTTTTAGAATCTCTAAATTATCATATTCAATCGCATTATGCGCGATTGAATATCCAAAAGCATCAACGACTTCTTTATTAAAATTTTCCTTATGAAGCAAATAGGAAGCGAACATGGTGTTTTTCGTCTCCAAAGCTACAGAAAACAAACTTTGTCCATTCGGAAAAACATAATTGACATCGATAAATTTCTTGAAAAGCAAATACTTAATCCCTTTAACCAAATTCATTTCAATCATCATCTTAAAAGGACCGATTTTAACCATTTCTATGGGGTCTTTCACAATTTTGACAACAGCGAAGTCAATCAAAATCTCGCTTTCTCCATAAGGAATGATTTCTGCAGGAAGAATCCCTTGATTGTTGGCAATATGATAATCAGCGCCTTTATTCATCAAAACAAAAAAGCAATCTTCCTTGCCAAACGCAGCGGATAAAAATAATGCCGTGTTTCCATATCCATCTTTTTCGTCGATTGGAAGTCCAATCGACAACAGATAACTCATAATTTTAACTGCATTGTATCTCGCAGCGAAATGAAGAAGCGTTTCATCCATGTTTGTGAGTAAGGACGTTTCAATGTCCCCTTGTTCATGTAAAGCCTTGAACATGTGGACATTGTCTTTTTCAAGAAGATCGTCTATCAAGTTTGCATATTCTTGCATTTCTTCATCATAGAGTTCTTTATAGACAAGCCTATGCCATTCGCCCAAGAAGAATTCATCAGGGATGTCTTCAGGTATCATTTCAAGTGTGGATTTTGATCCTATGGCGTCAATAAAGAATTGAACATAAGGGCTTTTGACATTAAAGAAATGCTGTTCAATCAAGTTCTTTTCTTCACCCTCAAGGTTTCGAAATAATTCATAAAGCTCTAAGAACTTGATTTCTTGATTGGGGAGAAATCCGTATAAAGGGAAGAGGGTTGAAATAATCATATCTTCTCCCCACTGACTGATATAAGTCTCTTCTTTCAGTTCAGCCACCACAAAAAATGGAACAAGAAAAGGATGCTTGTCCGCATAAGACAATTGTTCTAGGCGTTCCTGAAATGGTAACTTTAAATCAGATTTCTTCAATTCTATTACCTCTCGTTTGGAATGATATATTGATAGCCTTTAATAATGGAATCTACTTCTTCTTTGATTTCATCTGGAATCAGTGTCTGTGAATGAAACAATTCATTGAGTAAGTAGTGAGAAAATGCAATTGCATCTATTTCAATGGATTGATGGAGATATTCTGAAGCCATTTCAACTCCAGGGTTTTTGTAAGATAAAAAATCTTTTCTCCATGAATCTACTGTTTCTTTTTTTTCGGTGTATTTTAATCCTGGATGAAAATCAGTATTTAGTTTCTGATATGCATGTCTTGTCTCATGAAATGCGATAGATAATACCTCTGTCATTTCGGCATTAGAAATCCAGTCAAGGTTAAATGTGATTAAGTACTTTTCTGGAGAAAAGATACTGGCTCCACCATTCTTTGTAAACGTAGAGCCTTCGAAGAAATCTACATTCACCTGAGTGATGCCTAAAATCTTGGACGCCATTTTGACGCCCATGATTGCGGTTAATTTGTTTTCTTTGATTCTTTCGTATGTTGTCATGTTGTTCACCTTTGCCTTAGTAAATTTTATAATATAAATGATTCGTTTGAATATAAAATGATGATTCTATATATATTCATTTAGAGTATCGCTAAAGTCCAAATATTTGTGTTAGTGCGTAAAATGTTACAATGGAATAAACTATACTTAGCATCGTGCCAAGTAGATAATATTCTGAAAAAGTGCGTTTGTTAAATTCTGAATGTCGCACCCAAGTCTTGATGCCAATCACACCTATAATAACGGCATAGTTTCCAAGAAATAATCCAACTAAGATTAAAAGTCTTTCCATCATTCCAATATATTTTCCCACACTTACATTCAAGTACAAAAACTTATATTCATCTAAATTACTTTCAGCCATTGGAGGTTTTTTAGTTGCAGAATCTAGGTCGTGATATATTGATAGATTTGATATTTTTGCTCCAATACTGGCATCACCATCTTCATCTGAATTTGGATATTTTTCCAGATAAGAGGCGTACATTGCATCCAAAGCAAGTGGAACAAATAAACTTCCTCCAACGATCACATATAAAGAGATAAAGACAATGGACAAAATCGGAACGAATGAAGAAAATTCAAAGTTTGTGAAATACATAATATTACCAAAGGACACTTGAAAATAGAGATTCTGAATCAATACAGAAATGATTAATATTACTGACAAATGGATGAATTGGTCGAGCACAAAATAAATCAGTTTCCATATTCTCTTACGCTTTTTAAACTGAATCAACCCTTTAAGAAGATCAAATACAAAATGACTAAATATGTATATTAGAAATATCCATAACAAGTCCCATTGAAAATGAATTCCAGCAAATAATAGGAAAAAGATTAGGATCGATGTATGAATTCCGATATGTTTTAGTTGAGCACTTAAAAATCCTTTCCCATTGCCCTTTTGATAAATCTTTTCTTCTGCAAGTTGCTTGGATTGAAAGATAAAGTCTCCAATCACATGAGATAACAATAATATCGATGTTAGCATTTACTTATCCCCCCATAGTAACTTTGAAAATTCGTCAAAAACATCCATTACGAGATCATATCTTGCGGATACAATTCTATCATGTACAGCTTGACTGGAAACGCCAATGTCAAGTGCAATATCCTCAAGACTTTTTTTGAATAAGCGTTGATAAATCACTTCCCACTGTTTGCTAGTCCAGCTTCCAATAATATCAAGGATTACTTTCAACATAATATTCTCAAGTTTTTTTGACTCCGGCCACACGATTCCGGTATACTCCGATGGGTTATCTTTTTTATCTTTCAATTTGAGGAAGTAATCTCGAGCATTCCATAATAAGTAGTTATTCACTTTTTCAAATTTATCTGCCTTTTTTTCCAAGGCTTCTCCTGCATCGATGATAAATCTAATATATGCTGGCCTTACATGATACAAAATCAATAAAAATTTCCTGGAGAATAATTCATTTAGTTCAGAATAGAAATTAATTTCATCCCCCAATACAATATCAAAAAAGGTATTATTGGGCTGAATGTCTTTGCTTTTAGGTATATGAATTTGTTTCTGTAATAGCGTAACATCCCGGTTAATTGCGTTTATTAAATCTTGATCAAAATTAGGGTTTTCAGCGTATAATTGCCTAGATGCTTTAATATCACCAATCAATGCAACATAATAACTTTTTTCGTTACCCACATTGTTAATAACATAATAGCCTCTGGAGACTCTGCGTATAATGTTTTTCTGATTATAATCACTGATAACCCAATATAAAGAATTTTTACTATATTCCGGATAGACATCCTTTAGATAATTTAACAAGTCTTGTGTTCGAACAAGTTCTTTGTAATTAAATTCTTCTGATAATTTTTTGATTATCTTATCCCTATCTATGCTTAATTGATTCATACACTTCACCGCCTATCTTTATTTTACACTCATTTATATGTAATATCAAGGTTTTTAACAATATTTATGTAATATCAAGGTTTTAAACTTTTTATATATCAAATCAAGGTTTACAACATTATATATGTAATATCAAGGAAAAAGGAAAAATATTAACAATCATGTGTTCCTAAAACAAGAAAAGTTTATGAAGATAGGTTCAATCGCTTTTAGATATAAAATAATTGCAAAAAATTTATATTCATCTTTATCACTGATTATATCATAAAAAAAGTAACGATGATAGACTAATTTAACAGAAAAAAATCAGCGATTATTCGCTGATTTCGTTACTTACGACAAATGTCATTCGATCTTTTCCTTGCATGTCTTTTAAAGTATAGACTACTGAATCAGGAAAATAGGTTTTAGCTAAAGCTCTTATTTCTTCCGCTTTGTCATATCCATGTTCAAAAGCAAGGAACGATTTCGGGTTTAGAATTTCTTTTGCTCCCGAAAGAATCACTTCATAGAAATGAAGTCCATCTAGGCCCCCATATAGCGCTTCATGAGGTTCGTTTTGATGAATGATTTCATCAACGACTTCCTCTGTTGGAATATAAGGAGGATTTGAAATTATTGCGTCAAACTTCATCCCTTTTAAAGGTTCAAGCATGTCTCCTGCAATGAATGAAATCTCTGCATCCAAATTGGATGCATTTTTCTTTGCGACTTCCAATGCTTCTATAGAGATATCAGTAGCACTGACTTCAAATGAAGGTTCTTCTAATTTTAACGCAATTGCAAGACATCCTGATCCCGTTCCAATATCGACGAGTTTAATTGGCAATCCATTAAACTGGTCATCATATTGCATTAAAATATTGGCAACGAGTTCTTCTGTTTCAAAACGAGGAATTAATACATGATTATCAACTGAAAACTTATATCCATAAAAATAGACATATCCAATCAAATATTGAACAGGAATGTTTTCTTCAATGTATTTCTTAACGGCTTCTTCAAAATCCTTTAACGCATCAGGATTCATCGGTTCATTAAATTTTAAATATAGTTCTGTGGGTTCAAGTCTAGAAAAATGAAGCAAAAGATTCTTTACGGCAGAAGCTTCTTTCTTTGCGAGTCTTGCGTCTCGCTCTGCTTTTTTTAAAGCTTCTTGAAAAGTCTTTGCCATTATTCTTGCTTCTGAAGCTTACGCTTCTGCTCTTCACCAATCAATGCTTCAATGACGGGGTCCAGTCTTCCATCGATGATTCGGTCAAGTTGTTGAATCGTGAAATTGATTCTATGGTCCGTTATCCGGTTTTGTGGATAATTGTAAGTTCTAATCTTTTCGCTACGGTCACCCGTACCGATTTTACTGCGACGTTCGTCGCCTTCTTTATCGAGTTTTTCTTGAAGCATTCTGTCATATAAACGGCTTCTTAAGATTTTCATTGCGGAAGCCTTGTTTTCATGTTGGCTTTTTCCGTCCTGGCATTGTACAACAGTTCCCGTTGGTTCATGCGTCAAACGTACGGCAGACTTCGTCGTATTAACAGATTGTCCACCAGGTCCACTGGAACAGAAGGTGTCGACTCTTACATCGGCGACATCGATGTCATACTCAAATTCTTCCGCTTCCGGTACAACTAAAACTGTTGCGGTTGAAGTATGAATGCGTCCTGCCGATTCCGTTAAAGGAACGCGTTGGACACGATGAACGCCACTTTCATATTTCATATACGAATAAACCGAATCTCCACTGACTTGGAATTCAATCTGCGAGAAGCCACCGGCTTCTTGCGGATCCGCATAAAGCATTTCAACTTTCCAGCCTTTTGATTCAGCGAATTTATTGTACATCCGGAATAAATCTCCTGCAAAGATGTTTGCTTCATCTCCTCCGGCAGCGCCACGGATTTCAACGATAACGTTTTTTTCATCGTTTGGATCCTTCGGGATTAATAGCAAATGCAGCTCTTCTTCAAGCAAAGGAAGTTTATCATGGATCTCTTTGAGTTCCATTTCCATCATTTCTTTGAGTTCATCGTCGGTATCTTTTAATAATTCTTTTAAATCCGTTGAGTCTTGAGTCAATTGTTTGTATTCACGGTATTTGAGTACCGTTTTTTCGAGTTGTCTTTGTTCTTTTGACAACATCGTTAGTTTTTTGATATCGGTAGAATTCGACGGGTCCATCAACATTTTGTTGATTTCGTCGTATCTTTCCTCTATTTGGTCTAGTCTTTCACTTAACATAATTTTATTTTCTCCTCACATATTTTTTACAGCGGTAAATCAAACAAAAAACAGTCGGTTGACTGCTAGATGTCTCCACTGTAGGAATCGCGTTCAAACGCGTCTCCTGAAGTTGATGTGTGGACATTGCTGAAGGTTGACATGTTTTTATTGAATAGAAGAACAAAGTTGCCAATCGTACCGCTTCGGTTCTTCGCGATTGAAATATCAACTTGGTTTTTCTTGGTTGTTTCTTGTTCATAAACTTCGGCGCGATACAAGAACATAATGATATCGGCATCCTGCTCAATGGATCCAGATTCACGAAGGTCGGCCATAACCGGAGTCTTGTCACTTCTTGTTTCAATGGAACGAGATAACTGAGACAAAGCAACGACAGGGACTTTCAATTCTCTCGCCGTTTCTTTCAAGACACGGCTGATTTCAGAAACTTCCTGAACACGGTTTGCTTGGTTATGTTTCGATCCACTTAATAGTTGTAAGTAGTCGACGATGATTAAATCAAGTTTGTCTTCTTGTTTTAATTTACGGCATTTACTTCTTAAGTCTAAGACGTTTACCGTACCTGAGTCGTCAAAATACATATTTAATGAAGAAAGCGCATCAACGGCGAAATGGATTTTTTCCCATTCACCAGAAGATAAGTTTCCTTGTCTCATTCTAAAGTTGTCGACCTGTGCTTGGCAAGCTAAAAGACGCATACAAAGTTGGTCTACACCCATTTCCAAACTGAAGAAAGCAACATGCGGTTTGTCAGGGTTTCTTGCGACATTTAATGCGAGATTTAAAGCAAAAGCGGTTTTACCCATGGACGGACGTGCAGCGACAATTAATAAATCACTTGGTTGAAGTCCAAGGGTATATCGATTGAGTTCATGGTATTTCGTATCAAGACCTGTAACCATACCACCAATTTGAGCTTGTTCGGCAATCTTTTCAACTTGCAGGGAAGCAATCTCTCCTACTTGCTTGAAATCGGAAGTTCTTTTCTCTTTGGTGATGGCGATGATGTCTCGCTCGACATCATCGATGAAATCTGGTGTATTTTCTGTCTCATAGGAATCTTCAATGATTCTTCTGCAGGAGTCTTGGATTTTTCTGACAATCGATTTGTCCTTAACGATATTGATGTGATTGAGTAAGTTCGCAATCGATGGAACAGCGTCAATCAAACCGGAGATGTATTCAATGCCTCCGGATTTAACAAGGTTATTTTGACTTTCCAAACGGTCGGTAAGGGTAGTATAGTCAATCGAGATTCCATCCTGAAATAAAGACTTCATGACCCTGAAAATCACTTGGTGATTCGGGGAGTAGAAATCTTCTTCGGTAAGTTTATCCTGAATGGTTTTCATCACCTGTTGGTCAAAAAAGACCGCGCCTAGAACGGCTTGTTCCGCTTCGATGTTTTGTGGGACTTTTCGTTCCATAAGGACCTCCGCTTGCTGGTTTTATTTCTCTTCCAATACCTGTAGATTGATGACTGCCGTCACTTCTTTATGCAACTTCAAAGGAATCTTGTAAGAGCCGAGTGAATGGATGTTGTCATCCATCACGATTTTACGTTTGTCTATCTCAATATTATACTGGATTTTTAATTCTTCTGCAATTTGTTTTGAATTGATTGCGCCAAATAATTTTCCAGTTTCACCGATTTTAACATAAAGCTTAATCGGTGCGTTTTCAACTTCATCTTTCATTTTCTTTGCAAATTCGAGTTCGGCTTGAGCTTCTTTTTCAACTGTTTCTCTAGCGTCTTCGAGGGATTTTAAATTAGCATTGCTGGCTTCAATCGCCTGTTTGGAAGAAAGAAGATAGTTTCCGAATCCGCTAGCGACTTCGATGACTTCACCTTTTTTCCCTTTTCCTTTGACGTCTTTGACTAAAATAAGTTTCATCAATGATTCCTCCTTGAACGTTGATTCGATAATGGTTTCGATCCTTCCAATCAGATGTTCCATGGTTTCATTTTGAACTTGAGCTGCCGCATTGTTTAAATGCCCACCTCCGCCAAATTGTTCCATGATCAGTTGAACGTTGAATTTGTCGATGCTTCTTGCGGAAATCGCAATCGTATCGTTGCCAATGTTTCCAAGGGCGAACGAAGCGATGATATTATCGATTTCCAAAAGTTCGTCTGCTGTTTTTGCAAGTTGAACGCGATCGGTTTTGCTCTCAGTAGCGAGAGCTGTAATTGCAAAGTGATTGTTGATGATTTTCGCTTGATTGACAAGATTGGATTTTGTCTTGATGTCGTCTAGAGATTCTCTCAAAATCAGTCTTGCTTTGAAAGGATCGGCACCGTATTGTTTTAAAAGCGCTGCCGCTTCAAACGTACGGACTCCGGTCCGGTAAGTGAAATTATTGGTATCGATCATCATTCCGGCGAGCATCATCGTCGCCTCGAATGGATCGATTTGAATTTCTTGGTGATATAAGTCAATTAGTTCAATCACGAGTTCTGCTGAACTAGAAGCATAAGGTTCAACGTAGTTTAACAATACTTCACTTAAGATATTGTCAATCCTTCTGTGATGGTCAATGACGATAATGTATTTCGTTCTTTCAAGCAGTTTTGGCGCGTTTGATTGAACGGGGGAATGATGGTCCATAACGATAACGAGTGAATCGGAATTGACTTCACCTAATGCATCATCTGGATCAATGAAGTATGAAAGCAGTTTGACGTATTCTCGATTGAGCATATTGACGACTTTTTGACAAGTCTGGTCAATATCGTCAAAGTCTAATACGATTTTTGCGTCTTTGCCTTCGGATAAAGCCAGTTGTAATAAACCGACACTTCCGCCTAAAGCGTCGATGTCCGTTGATTTATGTGGCATGATAAAGACTTTTTCATGTTTTTGAATGATTTCTGACAATGCCCTTGAATTGATCTTCGCCGTAATCTTTGTTCTCTTCTCAGCGGTGTTGCTTTTGCCTCCAAAGAAACGCAAAGGTTGATTCTGGATATTGACGACGACTTGGTCTCCACCTCGTCCTAGAGCGAGTTTCAATGCAACTTCAGCCTGGTCTCCCAAATCGTCAATATCAACATCACTCGATGCGATACCTAGCGATATGCTGACTCTGATGTTTTTAGAAGTTGAGATGGCATTGACTTCATCTAGCAGTTTGAAATCTTCTTTGATTAGTTCATCTAATTGCTTTCTTGAAAAAAGCAAAACACTTTTTTCTGGACGCAAATTGATGAAATAGATATGATGTTTCTTGCACCAATTGTCAATCGCATTCAAGAACTTCCCTTGAACAACCGTTTTTTCCTGGAAGTCCATGTTTTGAGTCGCTTCAGAAAGATTGTCCAAAGACATGACACCAATCGTGTTCATCTTCTCACGAAGACGTTTCTTGGTTTCTTCCCGTTCTGATACTTCAAACAAATAAACGCATTTGTTTTTCGGATAGTGGACCATTTCATATTCATGATCATAGATAGATACAATTGAACGTCCTTCTCGTTTCTCGACGAGCTTGGAGAGTTCGTCGTGAACGACGCCGAGTTTTCTTCCGGTCAGTACATTTGAGAAGTATTCTTTCGCAGCGTTGTTTGCCCACGAAATGGTGAAAGTGTCGTCATAGATGACCATTCCGACAGGTAAGTAATTTAATGCGATATCTTCTGAATTCTTTAATCTTTTGTTTAACAAATTCATCTCTTTGATTTTTTCTTCCAAGGAAGCAATTCTTGAAATTCTTCTTCTGCTCAAAATCATTGCGATTCCAATGATCACAGGAGCGAGTACAACTAAAAAGCCATATGCGATTTGAACCCATAGGGCAGTGGAAGGATCAAGTTGAAAAAATCCGATGACCCCTGCGACGAGTATCAAAAACATCGTAATCAGGAGCAAGATGAGGGAACGTAATTTCATAGATGCACCTCGTTTGATTAAAATAAATCAAGAACATTATATCACAACTAAAGAAGAAAAGAAACTTGAAGTCATTCATAGAATGATTGATATTGTTTCAAATCCTCCATTTTTGAATTATTCAATAAAATAGTGAATATTATTGTAATCAAGTTGCCTTTTTGATAGAATAGAAACTGTCAAATCCTTATCTGCTAAATGAAGGAGTGCTGAATCGATGAAAAATCCAAAATGGCTCTTGTTTCCTGAATTTCTTTTGCTAATCATACTGACATTCGCGACATCATCGTCTTACTTTGATTCGCAGTTTCTTTTCTATTTGAAATATACGCTACTCTTCATTCTTATGGCATATTTTATCTCCATTCTTGCGTGGTATCTCTATAGGAAACTGAAGATGAGAAAAGTGGTTTTCAAGGGTTTATTTGAACTGGTTTTCATTATCACGATTGGAGTGACTCTTTTAGGAGAAATCAAGCTTGTCAAAGTGTATGCCGTCCCTGAAATGGCCACCTGTGACTATTTTGATTTATATGACAATTTAATCTATGTCTCCCGGTCAGATACTTGCCCCACGATAGAAAAGCGCGTCCAAAACTGGGAGTTTATCGATCATGAAGCGGTATTTTATTCCCAGACACTTGAATTTCATGAAATCATAGGCACTACGCATCCAATTGATCATTACACATGGATTTATGTAGCGTATGATGGGCCGGTTATGACCCAATACATCAAGAGAACCTATTCAACCTCCGTCCTTCCTGGTGTGTCTTCCATTCTTCCGGTTTTAAGTGAAATCATTCAAACCATTACACTTACAGAACAAACTGTTCAAATCGATCAGACTTACTACGAACAAATCGACCAAATGACTCTAGCCGAAGCCAAAGCGTTTGATTTTGAAAACTACGAATGGCAAAAGACGTACATTTCAGATTTTTCAGAGGAAATCGATCCAGAAACGAAATCGCTCACCATTACCATGTCGATGCACGGAAGAGATAACTTAAATCCTGAAGAATCTTTGATTGGAGAAGGAATCCTGCTTCAGGGTGCGGCAGAATATGAAATATATCCTTACGAAGGAACGGGCACAATCATTCAGATTGAAGACCAACTGATAACAGGTTGGAGACAATTTGTCGGCGGTGAGTCATTCGTCTATGCAAAGTTTAACTATTCACCCTATAATCCTTATCAAATCTATGATAATCAATTAGAAAGCACTTACCTTGAAGACCAAATCAAAGACCATTCCTATTCAGATTATTACAATGTCTACCGTGTTTTAAACAAGGAAAACACTTATATCGGAAAGTCTTACCGATACGAACTTGAATTGGTAAATTTCTCGATGTTACACGAGCAGAAAACTTATTACGCTAGGTATGACATATCGGGTGTCATCAAAGATCCCGCTCTTTCACAAAGACCTTTTCTGTTTGAAGTTGATCAAGAACATTTTTTAACAGATTTATCTGACCTTCAAACCTTTTACTTCCGCAGAAGTATCCCGCTTGTCGACTTGCCCATCCTGATGATGAGAGGAGAAATCGACATATGATAACGAAAGACAAAGTCATTAAAATAATAGATCAAAACTTCATTCATTATGGTATCATCTTTTTATGGGTTATTCATACGACATTATTGGCTGAAAAATTGACGTCAAATCATTCTTATTCGATGTATTTCAGAATGTTCCTTGTATGTTCGATTCTCTATTTGCTTAATATGCCGTTCCTTACTTTCAGTGTCAAAATACCTCGAAAACTGAGAGGTCACTTGCAAGCCATCTTCTCATTTGGAATCGGAATACTTGCCACTTTGAGTTTATTGAACTATCTTCAGACGGATTTCATTTCGTTGTTTTCAAAGATTTTAGACGGACTGATGATTTTAGTGTTTGCGGTTGTTTCTTCTTACGCCATTAAATACGAAGGTAAAAAAGAAATTGTAGAAGATATTGTAAAAGTTGAAGAAAACATCCCTTTAGAGAAAGAAGCAAACGAACCTGTGGGTATTCTTATTTTATTGAGGATTTGTTTGTTACTGCTATTGCCTGCTTTAGCTGGAATTTATACCATTTACTTATTTTTCATGATGTTTTTCAGGGGACAATAATATGAAACTACTTTCTCAAAAAACCTACTCGATGGTAGGTACTGCCTATATCCTTTTCATTCCATTTTATTATCTCGCGATTTACTTCCTTCGGATTGATATAGCAGTTCTATATTTTACAGTTCCAGCTGTTATCTTTGGCACCTATGTCATTTTTAATACCATTTACGTCATAACGCTATTCACAAAAAACAAGAAATACACTTACCGGGCATTCAAACCGATAATGTTTCAGATTCTGTTGATGATCATTTTAAGTCTGATTGCATTAGGTATCATCATGGTTGTTGAATTCCTATAAAAAAAGACTCCGCGGAGTCTTTTTGTTTTATCTAGTCTTTTACGAATGGTAAAAGGGCCATGAAACGTGCTCTTTTAATCGCTACAGCAAGATGTTTTTGATAATAAGCTTTGGTTCCTGTAACTCTTCTTGGAAGAATTTTGCCTCTGTCAGAGATAAATTTCTTTAACAATTCAAAGTCTTTGAAATCAATGTATGTGACTTTATTATCTGTAAAATAGCATCTTTTACGGCTTCTGCGGTTCTTGTTGAAAGGTTTTCCGCCTTGGCCTTGTGGTTTGTTGTACATGCGTTTTTCCTCCTTTTAGAATGGTAGATCGTCTTCGATGATGTTAATGCTTTTGCTTTTGTCATCATCTTTAGACTCTTTTTCGAATCGATCGTTGTTTCTTGGTGAATAAGTCTCTCCTGAAGAACTTCCATCTCTTTGACCTTTGGATTCAAGGAATACGACGCTGTCGCATACGACTTCTGTCACATATCTTCTAACGTTGTCCTTGTCCATGTAGTCTCTGGTCTGTAGACGTCCGTCTACGGCGACCAAGGAACCCTTAGTGATATACTTACTTACGTTTTCAGCTTGGTTTCTCCAAGCAGTACACTGAATGAAATCAGCGTTGTTTGTGTCATTGCCGCTTTGTTGATCTCTTGAGTAAGGTCTGTTGACAGCAAGTGTGAAGGTAACCACGGCAATATTTTGATTGGTCGTGTATCTGAGTTCCGGGTCACGGGTCAGACGACCGATTAATACGACTTTGTTTAACATGGTTTCTTCCTCCTATTGTCTTACTTTTCTTCTCTAGAGATGATCATGTGACGGATGACGTCTTCTTTGATCTTCATTACACGATCGAGTTCAAAAGTTGCTTCTGGGGTTGCTAAGAATGTTAACACTACATAGTACCCTTTTTTGAAATCATTGATTTCATAAGCAAGATCTCTTGTTCCCCATTCGTTGACTGTCACTTCTTCGGTGCCTCGTGTCGTCATGATTGTGTTTAATTCTGCAATCAGGGCTTTTTTGGCTTCGATTTCAAGTGTCGGACGAATGATGTACATTACTTCATACTTTCTCATACTGTTCCTCCTTATGGTCTTTTGGCTGCTTTTGCAGCAAGTAGGTGAGATTTCTCACGCTAAAACATTATAACATACCATCCCTAGTTTGTCCACAATTAAAGGATGGCAATTCATATAAAATTATACGTCAACGTTGTAGATTTTCTTGAAATCTTCCTTCATTCTGACTGGAACAAGGAAAATTGTCGAAATCGATACGACGGCTGTGCCTAAAATCAAATACTGATATCCGATATCAGTGTATTCTGCGATAATTCCGAGCACCAAGGTCCCAACAATCGCTCCAATGTTCCAAAGTAGACTTTGAACGGAATTGACACGTCCTCGTTTATCTGAAGGAATATAGGTCTGGGTCGCCGACATTCGAATGTTGAAAGAGGTAACGGAAAGAACTCCAACGATGAAGCTGAAGATGACCATCATCACAAACGGAGTGAACAACAAGACGGCATCAAGTACTTCAACGGTAAAATAGACGGCGAGTGCAATTTTGAATTTATTGTTCTTATTTAGTTTAAAGGAATAGTGGATGACGCCACCGATGACACGCCCAATCGAACCTGCTGAAATCAAAAAGGCGAAATGGTTCAAGTTATAGATTGAACTCTCTTGAAAAAATGGCATTCGGAGTAAATCACTCGCCGCGTAAACAAAAGAAAAAGACATAAACAGAATCCCGATTCCAAGGATTCCTTTTTCTTTTTTGTAATAAGAGACGCCTTCTTTCAAATCTTTTAAAAACTGAAGTTTTTCAACTGGGTTTTGATTCAATTTCTCGTCGACTTTAATGAAGGTTTCCATCGTGGCAGTAACCAAAAATGTCACTGCATTAAAAGACATCAAAATGGCGACACCAAACGATGGAAACGTTTGGATGAAGAAGGTCGCAATCGGAGCCATCAATGCTGCCGATATCGGCCAAATCAAACTTGAAATGGAATAAGCTTTCGAATGCTGTCCTTGTGGGACGGTTTCAGGGAATAAACTCATGAATGCGGTTTGATATACGGTGTCCGTAACACCGAGAAAAGCCGCAACACCCATGAATACAACCACATTGAAATAGCCTGTGAAGAGCACCAAAGCAATCACACCAAAGACAATGGTATAGAAGAAATCAAGCATGTAGATCATTTTAACTCTCGAATGACGGTCTACAAAAGGCCCTACAAGAAAGTTCGCAATGACGCGTGGAACGATATTAGTGATAGTAAACGCCGCTAATAATAGCGGCGAATGGGTTTCTAAATAGATTAATATTCCAAAGGAAATCCCTGCTACTGCGCTACCAAGCGCAGATACAAAGGACCCAATGGAAAGGATCGTAAAGTTTTTATTCCAAAGTTTCTGCATATACACTCCAAGACAATATTATTCTTCTAAATCAGGCACATAACTTCCATGAAAAATAGAAATCATGACTTCAGCAATTTCTTCACTACCCGTCACTGGAATCATCAAAAAATTGCGTTCAACCAATTCTGACGTTTCATAGGAAGACAAAACATATTGTAAAGCTTCATTGCTGTCAAGTTGCTCATCAAGCGTCGCTCTCGAATCAAACTCAAGCAATATGGCATAGTTCACACCATCTGAATATCCTGAGCAATGAACCATAATTCCGTCATCATCAAAAGCTGTCATGACATCTTCGATAATGCCTTCAGTTCCACTGACGGGATCGTATCCAATAGACTCGAAATCGGATTTAATTTGGATTAAATTGAAACAACCGACTAGAAAAAAAGTGAGTCCTAAAACGAAAATCGTCAATAACCATTTTCTCATCTAAAAAAATCCCCCAACAACTATATATAATCAAGTCGTCTCCTTGTTGCCTTCTTCTTTATATTTTCTTTGAGGCAAAGGTATCAGCATGCTGATCCTTGCCTGAACTTCCTTATATTCCGGTCTGGAAAGCAAAATCTTGTTTTCCATCATTGGAACGGAGATAAACACAAACAGTAACGTCATTAATACTGGTGGCACAAAAAATAAATCGAGTTTTGAGAATACGCCAAAGTACATAATCCATAGTCCCCACCAAAAAGAGACTTCTCCAAAATAGTTCGGATGCCTTGAATAACTCCATAATCCTTCAGACATTACTTGTTTGTTTTTTTCATGCATTGTTCGGAATTCTTTCATTTGCTTGTCAGAGATGAACTGAATCGTAGCAGCAAGAATCGACACCAACGCTCCTAATAAGAAAAGAAAAGATAACGAACCGGAAGCTGAAAGAATTTGATACGCTGCGAAAAGCTGAATGAGGACGATTAATGTAGGCATCATGTTGATGCCAAAGAGGTTTGTCACAAACCAAACCTTAGGATTTTTCTTTTTTAACATCACGTATCGCCAGTCTTGATAGACAAATCCGTCGAAATTGATGATGAAATTATAGGTCAGTCTAATACTCCAAACAAGAACCGACAAAAACATTATACCACTAATCAGCGATAGTGTAAGCGAATCGTGAAAAATCCAGAAAGCGATCAATACCGGCGGTACGACGCTCCAATAAGGATCGTAGATGCTTGGATTGCGAATGATGAGTCCTACGCCCCATACTATGAGTGTTGCTACAACATCCATTATGAGCGCAAATTGCCAGAAAGGAGCACTGGACCCTAAAAGAATTGTGGACGCAAAATACCCACCTAAAAAAGCGAGTATGTATACCACCAAAAAGAATAATAAGGCGACGGGTTTACTGAGTTTTTTCATGGCGCTCTCCTAATCTGTCAATACTTTATAGATTGTCGCAATTGCAGTCATTGCCGCTTGATTGCGAATTTTTTCTCTGTCGCCTGTAAAGAAACAGGACAGCACTTCAGTCACTCCTAAAATCTTGAGACCAATAAAGACAGTTCCGATGTCGGTGTTTCTGTTATCCGATGCAGGACCGGCAACGCCGGTTACAGAAACGCAAACATCGGAAGAAGTAATCTTCGACAGATTTTCTACCATTTCGAGTGCGACTTCTTTTGAAGTCACACCAAATTTATCAAACGTTTCCTCTTTGATGCCGAGTATCTTCTTCTTGGCATCGTCTGAATACAGAATATAACTCTCTTTTAAAACTTTAGAAGAGTTTTCAATTCCAGTAATGAGCGCTGAAATCAACCCTCCGGTCATTGATTCTGCAGTGGAAATCAATAATCGACGTTTGATTAACGTCTCTACTAAAAGTTGTGGGTAAGTTTGATTTGGACCCACCAATAAATACTTGGAATATTCGTCCAATATATGCTTTTTAACGCGATTAAAAGCGCGCAAATGACCCGATTTGATCCGAATCTCAACGATACCAGAGTCATCAGTTACAAACCAATCCACTTGTTTAAAAGAATGGCCTTCTAAAGACTTTTGGATTTCCTGCAATCCGACTCCAAATACTTGAAAAGTATCATCAAAGAATACCTTCCCTTTTTCAACTGTCATAGGTTACTCCTTACACACTGAATCTAAAATGAAAGATGTCTCCGTCTTCGGCAACATACTCTTTTCCTTCTAGACGGAATTTGCCCATTTCTTTTGCTTTGGATTCTGAACCGGCTCTCATCAAGTCATCGAAATGAATCGTTTCGGCTCGAATGAATCCTTTTTGAAAGTCTGTATGGATGATTCCTGCACACTCAGGTGCCTTGGAACCTCTTTTGAATGTCCATGCACGGACTTCTTTTTCACCTGCGGTAAAAAATGTTTGAAGTCCCAGCATGTCATAGCTCTTGTTAATGAGGTCAATCAGTCCTGATTCCTTCATTCCCATGTCTTCAAGAAACATTTGCTTGTCTTCATCGCTCAACTCAGACAGTTCTTGTTCAATCTTCGCGGAAATGACACAGTTTCTTGCACCTTCAACGAGAGCTAAATCACTGACGGCTTTCACATGAATATTACCATCGTAATCCAATAATTCTTCTTCGCTTACATTACATACATAAAGCATTGGTTTTGCCGTCAGGAAAGAAAAATTCTTGATAATCTTCCATTCTGAATCCGCTAATTTCAATGCTCGGATTGGAATTTCATCAATCAAAGCCTGATTGAGCCTTGAGAGGAGTTCGTACTCTTCTACAGCTTCTTTATCTGTTTTCAGTTCTGCTCTTTTTCGAATCTTTGGGATTCTTTTTTCGATGACATCAATGTCAGCGAAAATGAGTTCCAACTTGATGGTTTCAATATCGCGCAATGGATTAATCGATCCTTCTACGTGTACGACATTGTCGTCTTCAAAACATCTTACAACCTGGCAAATCGCATCACAAGATCTTATATGACTTAAAAACTGGTTTCCGAGTCCTTCCCCTTTGGAAGCCCCTTTAACCAGTCCGGCAACGTCTGTAAATTCAAATGTCGTGTAAATCGTTTTTTTCGGTTGATACATCTCTACCAAAGCGTCGACTCTCTTATCCGGAACTTCCACTACTCCGACATTCGGATCAATGGTCGCGAAAGGATAATTGGCGGCGAGCACTTTAGATTTTGTAATTGCATTAAAGAGAGTCGATTTGCCTACATTCGGCAATCCGACGATTCCTGCTGTCAGTCCCATTATTTTCACTCCTAAATTTTACTCCTCTATTGTATCAAATAAAGAAGCCATTTACAAGAAAACAAGAAAAAAACGACCCGTCAAGCATTGACTTTTTAGCCTTTTAAACCTATAATGGAAATAGCGTGAATTTTTAATGGATGGGAGGACAATTTCAACTTAACAAGCTACAGAATTATTTTATATCGGTGATAGCTTTTTACCGAATTCAAGAAAGAACGGTCTGGGTAGATTCATAGACGAACTTTATCGAATTCATTTAAAAATTGAATCGTTCAAACTCTAGGGGTTATACTTGGACAACTATGAATTACTCTAGGAGGGAACCATATGTTATTAGACATGATACTGAGCAAGTATCCTGCCCAAGAAGATTCGTTAATCGAAATTCTTCTTGAGTTTCAAGATGCAAAAAGTAGCCATTTTATTACGGAAACAGAAGTAAAACAAATCGCATCTTATCTACACATTTCCGAAGCCAAAGTATGTAGCGTAATATCGTTCTATACTTTTTTTCGCACGGAACAAAAAGGTCAGCACATTATCCAAGTCTGTCGGGGAGTGCCATGCCATGTGTCTGCGGACATTAACATCGTAAAAATCATTGAAAAGGAACTCGGAATCAAAGTGGAAGAAACCACGGAGAACAAAAAGTTCACATTGGAATATACCAGTTGTCTTGGACTGTGCGACAAAGCACCGGTTATGAGAGTCGACGACAAGATCTATACCAATTTGACTGAAAACAAAATCAAAGCGATTTTGGCCGAGTATAGGGTGTACAACCAATGAAAGAGATGAAAGTGATTTCGAAACGCTTTGACAAAGTCAATCCGTTATCCATCGAAGACTATATCAAGACAGACGGTTATGTAAATCTAAAAAAAGCAATTAAAATGGAACGCATTTCGATCATTGAAGAAGTCGAAGCGTCCTATTTAAGAGGCCGTGGTGGTGCAGGGTTCCCGACGCACATCAAAATGATGGGACTCGCTAAAGAAACTAGCCTACCAAAATACATCATCTGCAACGCCGATGAAGGCGAACCAGGTAATTTCAAGGATAGAGCCGTTCTTGAAAAAGATCCATATGCTGTGATTGAAGGAATGACGATTGTCGCATACGCAACCGGAGCGACAAAAGGATTCGTCTATATTCGTGGAGAATATCTTGACGCCCTGAAAATCATGAAACAATGCATCAAATCAGCAACTGAAAAAAACTTGCTGGGAAATAATATTCTTGGTGAAAAATTCAATTTTACGCTTGAAGTCAGAAGCGGCGCAGGCTCTTATGTTTGCGGCGAAGAATTCGCTTTAATCGAATCGATTGAAGGAAAACCAGGAAGAACGAGAATCAAACCACCATTCCCAACTCAAAAAGGTGTATTCAACCAACCAACAATGATTAGCAATGTTGAAACATTCGCAAACATTCCTTTCATCATTGAAATTACAGGAAAAGAATATCATAAAATCGGTACGGCTTCTTCGACTGGAACGAAACTGCTTTCTCTTTCCGGAAATGTCAAGAACCCTGGTGTTTATGAAGTTCCTTTCGGCGTTACCATCAGAAGCGTTATCGATGAACTTGGTGGCGGCGTTACCAACAACCGTAAAATCAAGATGGTTCAACTTGGTGGATCTTGCGGACCAATCATCCCCGAATACATGATCGACATGATTATCGACTACGAACGTTTTGAAGAATTCGAATCCAAAACAGGTAGTGGAGCCATCATCGTGATGGACGACCGCGCTGACATATTCGACATTTTGATGAACACCGTATTATTCTTTGAACATGAATCTTGTGGAAAATGTGTTCCTTGCAGAGAAGGACATGTTCAATTACTGAAGATTATTGACAAATTTGTCAAACGGACAGCTTCATCCAAAGATTTAGATTCTTTGGAATCCTTGGCACGGGTCATGCATCAAACGTCACTTTGCGGTCTTGGACAATCGTCCCCGACTTCAATCATCTCGACCATCAGATACTTCAGAGATGAATATCTGGACCGGATTGACCATCCGGCATCCAACTAAGGGAGGCTCATCATGGCAAAATTAAGAATTAATAACATCGACATCGAAGTCGAAGATAATTTAACCATTCTCAATGCGGCGAAAAAATACAACATCAACATTCCGACGCTTTGTAACTACCCTGATTTGCACATCAATTCCGAATGCCGCATTTGCGTCGTCGAAATTGAAGGCAAAAAAGGACTCGTCACTTCCTGTTCCACACCGGTACGGGATGGAATGGTCATCAAAACAAACTCACCGCGCGTTTTAAACGCTCGTAAAACAATCACTGAACTGATTCTTGCGAATCATGATTCCAACTGCAACGCCTGCGCAAAGAACATGAACTGTGAATTGCAAAATCTATCCAGCGTTCTTGGAATCGACAAATCAAGATTTGAGTCCACATTGGAAATCGCTCCACTCGACGAAAGCAATCCATCTCTAATGAGAAACCCGAATCGCTGCATCAAATGCGGTCGTTGCGTCGTCGTTTGTAAAGAAGTCCAATCAACCAATGTTCTTGAATTTATGGGAAGAGGTCATCCTCTTACCGTAACACCAGCTTACGGAAAATTCCTATCAGCTGAAGAATGCACCTTCTGCGGACAATGCTCAAGCGTTTGCCCTGTTGGCGCAATCATGGAAAAAGACGAAACCGATAAAGTATGGTCCGCAATCAATAACGAAGACAAACGCGTTATCGTTCAAATCGCTCCAGCCGTCAGAGTTTCTCTTGGTGAAGAACTTGGAATGGCTCCTGGATCAATCGTAACCGGAAAAATCGTCAGCGCACTTAAACTGATTGGGTTCGACGATGTTTTCGACACTGATTTCACAGCCGACCTTACCATCATTGAAGAAGGCAACGAACTGATTCAAAGAGTAACGACCGGAGGAACACTTCCGATGATTACAAGTTGCTGCCCAGGATGGATCAATTTCGCGGAACAAAATTATCCAGAAATCCTTCCTAATATCTCAACTTGCAAATCTCCTCAACAAATGTTCGGAGCTTTGGCAAAATCCTATTTCACAGAAAAAATAGGAATTAAAAAAGAAGACTTATTTGTTGTTTCTATCATGCCTTGTACTGCTAAGAAATACGAAGCACAAAGACCTGAAATGTCCGTAGACGGAAAACATCAGGACGTTGACGTCGTACTTACAGTCAGAGAACTTGGAAAGATGATCAAACAAATGGGAATCGACTTCAAGACATTAGAAGACACCAAGTTTGACAACCCATTCGGAATTACAACGGGTGCCGCTGCCATTTTTGGAAACACAGGTGGTGTTATGGAAGCCGCTCTACGTACTGTATACGAAGTTGTAAACAAAAAACCGCTTGACAACATCAATTTCAATGATGTTCGCGGACTGGACGGATTTAAAGAAACTTCTGTCAACTTAGGCGGAATGGATGTCAAAGTCGCAGTCGTTCATACTCTTGCAAATGCAAGAATCATTGCAGAACAAATCAAAAACGGAACCTCTCCTTATGCTTTCATCGAAGTCATGGCTTGCCCTGGCGGATGTATCGGTGGTGGAGGAACGCCTTATGGCACAAACACTTCCGTTCGTCAAAAAAGAATCGACGCTCTTTATGAAGTCGATGGTATGATGGCAATTCGCAAATCTCACGAAAATCCATCCATCACTAAAATTTATGAAGAGTTCTTGGTTAAACCTCTTGGAGAAAAATCACATCACCTTCTCCATACTCATTACCATCCAAGACATGCTAAACATCAAGAAGACAAAAAGAATGTAATGGCAACATATTAATCACTAAAAATGATAAAACCACTATTTCACTCACTGGATAGTGGTTTTTTTATGGAGATCAACAATAAGAAATATTTTGACAAAAGCAGTTTCATCTTGCTTGACAAGAAATAAATAGAGTACTAGAATTAGTTTAGAGGTGATTTTATGGACATTAAAGCACAAGTATTAGAGGCAATGAAAAAAGAAGGAAAACCCGTAAGCGGTGGAGATGTTGAAAAGTTGACTGGGCTTGATCGCAAGGAAATAGACAAAGCAATGAATCAACTCAAGAAAGAGGATTTAATCGTTTCCCCTGTTCGATGCAAGTGGCAACCAAAATAGATGAATCAAGAGAAAAGACAAACGGTATCCCGCTTGCCTTTTTTATATTTTGAAGATATTCAATGCATTTTCAGTTGTTTGCTTTGCGACTTCTTCATATGTCATTTCTTTCAGCACTGCAATTTCTTTCGCAATCAAATGAAGATAAGACGGGTCATTTCTTTTTCCTCTAAAAGGATGAGGGGTTAAATAGGGAGCGTCCGTTTCAATCAAAAGATACGATATGTCTATACCCTTGACGACTTCTTTAGGAACCCTCGCATTTTTAAATGTAACAGGGCCTCCGATTGAAATCATCATATTGACTTTCACAAATTCATTTGCAGATTCAAGACTTCCAGAATAACAATGCATGATTCCTCTAGTTTCATGCAATTTATTCTTTTTGAGAATGTCCAAAGTATCTTCAAGTGCATCTCTCATATGAACTGAAAAAGGAAGTTTGTATTTTTCAGCTAATTTGATTTGTTTTATGAATACACTCTTTTGTATATCTTTATGAGTCGCATCCCAGTAATAATCAAGTCCGATTTCGCCAACCGCTTTTACCAGTGGGTTTTTTAAGTTTTCTTCCAACCAAACAAAATCTTCTTCTTTCACTTCTACCGCATTTGTTGGGTGAAACCCAATCGCAGCGTAGACGCCAGTGTAACGCCCAGCAATTTCAATGGCTTTGATTGAAGAGGCTTTATCGTATCCGACGCAAAGCATATAGGAAACGTCATTTCCATATACTTTGGGCATCACTTCATCTAAAAATGGATAGAGTTGATCATCATTTAAATGGGTATGTGTATCAAACAGCATCATCTTAACCTAAATATTCTTTGACGATGTCTTTAACGGTGAAGCCGAAATATTCCAAGATGTCTTGTTCTTTCGCTGAAGCACCAAAAGTATCAATTCCCTTGACTTTAGATGCAAAACGATACCATAGACCTGTCGATCCCATTTCGATTGCCAATCTGTTTTGAAGATGTTTTGGAAGAATTTCTTCTTGTCTTTCTTTTGGAAGTTCTAAGAATAGTTCCATACAAGGCATAGATACAACTCTGACTGGATGTCCAAGTTTTTCTAATTCTTCAGAAGCGAGAATCGCGAGTTCGAGTTCGGATCCTGTTGCGATTAAAATGCCTTCTTCATTTAGTGGTGCTTTTACAACATAGGCACCTTGTTTAAATTCTCCATACGTGCAAGCATTCAATACGATTGTATTTTGTCTTGTAAGTGCAATAATCGATGGTGTTCTGTTGGATTCTAATGCATAGCGAATCGTATGACGAACTTCATTCGCATTCGCCGGTCTAAACGTATTGATCCCTGGCGTTGTTCGAAACATCGATAGTTGTTCAATCGGTTCATGCGTTGGTCCATCTTCCCCAACACAAACTGAATCATGGGTGAAGATGAACATCGAAGGAATTTGCATCAAGGCAGCCAAACGAATTGCAGGTTTCATGTAATCGCTAAAGATGAAGAATCCCCCGCTGAAGGCCTTCAGATGATGAAGTGTCATTCCGTTGATAATAGATGCCATTGCATGTTCTCTGACACCAAAATTGATGTTTCTTCCAAGCGGTGTTGCTTCACTGAAATTACCATTGATTCCTTTAACTTTGGTTGAAGCGGTAAGGTCGGCAGACCCTCCAACCATCGATATAATTTGTTCTGACAATTTAGGAATTAATTTACCAATAGAATTTCTAGTTGCTTCTTTTGTGCCCACAGGAATTTCTGGAAGAAGACTTTCAAAGTCCACTTGAAGTTCTTCGTTGATGATCGACATCAATTGATTATATTTTTCCGGGAACGCAACTTTATAAGCATCCATATAAACATTCCATGCGTTGTATTGTCTGTCGCCCCTTAACCCAAATCGACTTTGGAATTTCTCATATACTTCTTTGTCGACGTCAAAAGGTACGACTGAATAGCCTAATGCTTCTTTCATTCTTATGGTTTCTTCCTTACCGATTGGGGATCCGTGCGTTGCACTTGTTCCTTGTTTGGAAGAACCAAAACCAATCACACTCTTGATTTCCAAGAATGCTGGTTTATCGCTTTGTTTTGCCTTTTCAATCGCTATTGAAACATCAAGGACATCGTTTGCGTCTTTGACTAGAATATACTCAAATCCAACGGATTCCATCTTCATCTTGATGTCTTCAGAAACGGTGTTTTTTGTTGGCCCATCCAATTGAATGTCATTAGAATCAAACAGCACAATCAGCTTTCTGAGTTTTAAGTGTCCAGCAAGAGAAAGAGATTCCATTGCAACGCCTTCTTGAAGATCTCCATCTCCACACAGTACATATGTGTAATGGTCAACGACTGGATATTCTACAGTAGAGAACGTATTTCGTAAATAAGTCTCCGCAATCGCATTACCTACAGCCATTCCAATTCCTTGTCCTAAAGGACCGGTGGTTGCCTCAACGCCAGGGGCGTGACGAAACTCCGGATGTCCGGGTGTCATAGAACCGAGTTGTCTGAATTTTTTTAACTCTTCCATCGGGATATCGTAACCTGCCAGATGAAGGGTTGCATAAAGCATTGCCGATCCATGTCCTGCAGACAGAAAGAAACGGTCACGATTAAACCAATTAGGTTCTTTTGCATAGGCGTTCATGTGATACTGAAACAAAGAGCATATAACAGGTGCCGCACCTAAAACAATTCCAGGGTGTCCTGAGTCTGCTTGATTAATCATATCCATTCCTAGGAAGCGAATGGCCTTAATTGTTTTTTCCATATTATTCTCCAATCAATGTATGAATCTCTTTTCGAATTTCTTCGGTAATCAATTCTGTTTTAGTATAGGATAGTAGTTCTTGTAACTGAGATAATCTTGACACGCCTATTAAGGCAGTCGATACACCGGGTTCAGTTAATATATAGTGAAGAGCAAGCTCCGTCATTGTTCTATTTTCTCTTATCGCAAGATCGTTAATTTTATTTAGCTTCTTTAGAAGGTCTTCTTTCAACGCATCTTTCGTCAAAAAAGGATTATCGCTTCTAGCCATTCTGGAACCGTCAGGAATGTCCAATAAATACTTTCCTGTTAGGAGTCCTTGATTGAATATTGAGAAAGGAATAATACCAAGCCCTTCCTTTCGACACACTTCCAAGGAACCATTATCTTTGACCCACTGGTCTAGAATCGAGTAATGCGGCTGGAATAGCAATGGTTGAACACCATTGGATTTCAATATCCGAATGGCTTCTTTCAAAGGCTCAGTAGGGTAATTTGAAAGGCCTACATAGAGCGCTTTACCTTGCCTAACTGCATCAACGAGTGCCATCATGGTTTCTTCCAAAGGTGTATTAGAATCATATCGATGAGAATAGAATAGATCCACATAAGGAAGACCCATTCTTTTGAGAGATTGGTCTAGACTAGAAAGTAAATACTTCCTTGACCCGCCATCGCCATAAGGACCTGGCCACATATAGTATCCGGCTTTCGTTGAAATAAAGAGTTCGTCTCTATAAGGCGCTAGTTCTTCCTTCAACAATCTTCCAAGATTGGTTTCAGCGCTTCCGTCCGGAAGTCCATAGTTGTTCGCCAAATCAAAATGCGTGATTCCATGGTCAAAAGCGTAAAGAGCCATTTCTTTCACAGATTCATAATCATTCTCATTTCCAAAATTATGCCAGAATCCAAGAGAAATGACAGGAAGTAAAATTCCACTCTTGCCAACACGGTTATAAGTCATGTTCTGATATCTGTCAGGATTTGCTATATACAATTCAATCACTCCTTCAAAATCATACTCATATTATATCATAATATACGCTATTCATTCACCACTAGAATGAGGAATTGCAACTGGGTGTTGTTAAAATGAAACAATTTATAGTATAATATACTCAAAGATTAAAGAGGTGGATTATGAGCGAACTAAAAGTAATTGAGAAAACAAAAGAACCTATTACAAAACAAAGAATCACTTATGACTTGTTTCAAGCAGGCATATTGGAAACAGATACATTATTACTTCACTCCTCGCTTTCCAGCATGGGATTCGTAGTTGGAAAAGAGATGACCGTCGTTGATGCTTTTTTAGAAGCATTAGTGGACGGAACGCTTGTCATGGCCGCACAGACCGGAGACAATTCAGATCCAGCACTTTGGGTCAACCCTCCCGTCCCGGAAGAATGGTTTGAAATCATTCGGGAACACACGCCCTCTTATGACAAAAGAACATTTTCAACCAGGGGAATGGGAAGAGTCGTCGAATGTTTCCGTCATTACAAAGGTGTCAAAAGAAGTCCTCATCCGATGAGTTCTTTTATCGCCAAGGGAAAACAAGCCAGATTCATTACCAAAAAACATAATCTTACACCAAGTTTCGACATGTCTTCTCCGCTTGGAAAACTATATGTTCTAAATGCAAAAGTACTTCTTCTTGGTGTTAGTTACGATAGCGCAACAATTTTCCATCTATCTGAAGTCTTAAGCGAAAAATGCAAAATGGAACATCAAGGAACAAAATTAAATGGAAAATGGGTCGAGTTTGAAGACTTTGCATACGATAACACAGATTTCAAGAAACTTGGAAAAGCTTTAGAAAAAGAAGAGCTTGTAACCAAAGTGAAGATAGGTAATGCAGATTCAATTCTATTTGATGTCAGACCTGTTGTTGACTTTGCTAGTCAGTGGTTTAGAGATCACAGAAGCCTAATTGAAAATTTGGAAGAGCATTCTATCACAAAGGAAAAAATAGACGAAACAGAAAATAAAAATGAGGATGCCCTAGATTAGGCATCCTTTTTTTGTATTTTTGTAGTCTATTTGGGCTCACCTTTGTATTCATCGTTGTTAGGGTTGTTTTGATTTGCGTGATTATCATTGTTATCCTGATATGCTTGATTGTTTGGATTATTCTGATTTGCGTAATCGTCTCGTTGACTTTGAGAATGTGTGTGTCCACTCGCTCCGCCTTTTGACATAAGTGTCACCTCCTTTGTGAATAATTGAGATATTGGCAAAACAAAAGGGATGCAATTGCATCCCTAATTATTTTACTATTCGATGATTGTAACGACTGAACCAGCACCTACAGTATGTCCACCTTCACGGATGGAGAACTTAGTTCCTTGTTCAAGTGCGATTGGGTGAATCAATTCTACGGACATTTCGATGTTATCTCCAGGCATAACCATTTCTACGCCTTCTGGTAACATGATAACGCCTGTAATGTCAGTTGTACGGAAATAGAATTGTGGACGATAGTTTGAGAAGAATGGAGTGTGACGTCCGCCTTCTTCTTTACTCAATACGTACACTTGAGCCGTAAACTTGAAATGTGGTGTAACTGACTTCGGTTTAGCGATGACTTGTCCACGTTGAACTTCATCACGGCTGATTCCACGAAGCAATAAACCTACGTTGTCTCCTGCTTGAGCAAAGTCAAGTAATTTACGGAACATTTCAACGCCGGTAACAACTGCAGATTTTGTTGGGCGGATACCGATGATTTCGATAGTCTCTCCAACTTTAATTGTTCCACGGTCAACTCTACCAGTAACAACGGTTCCACGTCCTGTAATTGTGAAGACGTCTTCGACTGGCATTAAGAATGGTTTGTCGGTTGGTCTTTCAGGAAGAGGAATGTATTCGTCGACAGCTTTCATCAAATCACGAATGGATTGTTGAGCAGTTGCGTCGCCTTCCAATGCTTTTAGTGCGGATCCTACAATGATTGGAGTTTCGTCTCCTGGGAAGTTGTATTCGTCTAGTAATTCGCGGATTTCCATTTCAACGAGTTCGATTAATTCTGGATCGTCAACCATGTCTGCTTTGTTTAAGTATACAACCATTTTTGGAACACCAACTTGACCAGCAAGTAAGATGTGCTCTCTCGTTTGAGGCATAGCGCCGTCAGCTGCAGATACAACTAAGATAGCGCCGTCCATTTGTGCTGCACCTGTGATCATGTTCTTGACATAGTCGGCATGTCCTGGGCAGTCTACGTGTGCGTAGTGACGGTTAGCAGTTTCGTATTCGATGTGAGCAGTATTAATAGTGATTCCTCTTGCTTTTTCTTCCGGTGCGGAGTCAATTGATGCATAGTCTGTTACTTTAGCAAAACCTTGTTGAGCAAGAACTGTAGTGATAGCAGCAGTTAAAGTCGTTTTTCCATGGTCAACGTGACCGATGGTTCCGATATTAACATGTGGTTTCGTACGTTCAAATTTAGCTTTAGCCATTGTTATATTCTCCTTTTTTCTTAATATTCGCATTTTTGCGGAATTGTTTATCGATATTATTGTATAACAAAGTGATATTTTTTGCAATAGTTAAGTTATCCAAGCGGATTACAAATTATTGCGCCTTTTAACGATTTCCTCGGAAATGGATTTCGGGCACTCTTCATAGTGCGAAAATTGCATTGTTGATGTCGCTCTACCCTGTGTGTTCGAACGAAGTGCTGTTGCATATCCGAACATTTGAGATAGTGGAACTTTTGAAGAAATCTTTTGAGCATTCCCAACAGCCTCTTGTCCTTCGATTCTTCCGCGTCTGGATGTCAAGTCTCCGATGACATTACCTAAGTAATCATCTGGAGTCACAACATCTACGGTCATAATCGGTTCTAAAAGTGCAGGATTACATTTTGTTTTAGCGGTTTTTAGTGCCATTGAAGCAGCAATTTTGAAGGCCATTTCAGAAGAGTCGACCTCATGATAAGATCCATCATATAACGTCGCTTTGATGTCAAGTATCGGGTATCCAGCGAGGATTCCACCTGGAAGAGCTTCTTGAATTCCTTTGTCGATAACATTGATGTATTCTCTTGGGACCACGCCTCCGACGACTTTGTCGACGAATTCGTATCCTTTTCCTGGATTCGGTTCAAACTTGATCCATACGTGACCATATTGTCCACGGCCACCGGATTGGCGAATGAATTTTCCTTCGCAATTTGCTTCTTGTTTAATGGTTTCTCTATAAGATACTTGAGGGTTACCTACAGTAGCTTCAACCTTGAATTCACGTTTCATCCGGTCTACAATGATTTCCAAATGGAGCTCGCCCATTCCAGAAATAATCGTTTGTCCGGTTTCTTCGTCCGTATAGGTACGGAAGGTTGGATCTTCTTCTGCAAGTTTGGAAAGAGCAACACCCATTTTATCCTGGTCATTCTTCGTTTTTGGTTCAATCGCAACGGAGATTACAGGTTCTGGGAATATCATCGATTCCAAAACAATGTGCGTTTTTTCAGAACATAATGTATCTCCAGTCGTTGTGTCTTTCAGACCAACGGCAGCGGCGATATCTCCTGAATAAACTTCATCGATTTCGGTACGATGGTTCGCATGCATTTGTAGCAAGCGACCAAGTCTTTCTTTTTTGTTCTTCGAAGAGTTCATGATATAAGATCCTTTTGACGCTACACCGGAATACACTCTAAAGAATGTGAGACGGCCAACGAATGGATCTGTCATTACCTTAAATGCCAGAGCAACGAATTCTCTTTTGTCATCGTGAACGACGACAACTTCTTCATCAAATTTGTTGAACCCGACCATTTGAGGTACTTCTATTGGAGAAGGTAAATAAGCGATGACGCAATCAAGCATGAGCTTGACGCCTTTATTTTTGAAAGCGGATCCGCAGATGACCGGGAAAAATTCGACGGTCAATGTTGCTTTTCTGACTGCTTTCTTGAGTACGGCTGGAGAAATGTCTTCTCCATCCAAATAAAGTAACATTAAATCTTCATCGAAATCAGCAACGGCTTCGACTAGAAGCGTTCTTTTTTCTTCAGCGATTTTTTTATATTTGGCTGGAATAGCCGATTCAACAGCAATTTCATCAGCTCCGCCATCATAATTGTATGCTTTCATCTCGACTAAGTCGATGATTCCGGTAAACAAATCCTCTGCGCCGATTGGCCATTGGATTGCTTCCGCTTTTGCGCCTAAACGTTTGTGAATTGATTTTACCGCTGCTTCAAAGTCCGCACCGGTTTTGTCCATCTTATTCGCAAATACGACGCGAGGAACATGGTACTCATTTGCTTGACGCCAAACCGTTTCTGTTTGCGGTTCAACACCTGCTTGAGCATCTAATACTGTTACAGCACCATCTAATACACGTAAGGATCTCGATACTTCAACAGTAAAATCCACGTGCCCTGGGGTATCGATAATGTTTACTCTATGATTTTTCCAGAAAGCGGTAGTTGCTGCGGCAGTAATCGTAATTCCACGTTCTTGCTCTTGTTCCATCCAGTCCATCTGACTTGCGCCATCATGGGTTTCACCCATTTTATGGATTTTTCCGGTATGGTACAGTACGCGTTCAGTTGTCGTGGTTTTTCCGGCATCGATGTGAGCCATGATCCCGATATTACGTGTCTTATCTAAACTATATTCACGTGCCATAACTGGTTCCTTCCTAATTAAAATCTATAATGTGCAAAAGCCTTATTAGCTTCTGCCATTCTGTGCATATCTTCTTTTTTCTTGACAGAAGATCCGATTCCGTTTGAAGCGTCAATGATTTCTTTGGCCAATCTCTCTTCCATTGTCTTTTCATTTCTGGAACGAGAGTATTGAACCAACCAACGAAGTCCGAGAGTCACTCTACGGTCATTTCTGACTTCACCAGGCACTTGATAGTTCTGTCCACCGATACGGCGACTGCGAACTTCCAAAACCGGCATAATGTTGTTTAAAGCATCGTTGAATACGTCGATAGGCTCTTTGCCTGTCGCTTCTCTAACTCTTTCAAAAGCTTTGTATAAAATTGTTTGTGATAAGTTTTTCTTACCATCTAACATAATACTGTTAATTAATTTTGTAACTAATTTTGAGTTGTAAATAGGATCTGGTAATACGTCCCTCTTTGCAACTTTCCCTTTACGAGGCATAAGGATGCTCCTCCTTTCAAATTATATGTTTCGATTTTAAAATATGAACTTTATTTTTTTGCTGGAGCGGGTCTCTTTGCTCCGTATTTAGAACGACTTTGCATTCTATTAGCGACAGCAGTCGTATCGAGTGTACCACGAATAATGTGGTAACGAACACCCGGTAGGTCCTTAACACGGCCGCCACGGATTAAAACAACGCTATGCTCTTGAAGTTTGTGTCCAATTCCTGGAATATATGCATTTACTTCTCCACCGTTCGATAAACGAACACGTGCATATTTCCGTAACGCTGAGTTTGGTTTCTTCGGAGTCATTGTGGCTACACGAACGCAAACGCCACGTTTTTGCGGACTGGAAAGATCGGTGTATTTCTTTTGCAAACTGTTAAAACCAATGTTTAATTGTGGTGCCTTTGACTTTCTAATCTTGTCATGACGTCCATTTTTGATTAATTGGTTAATTGTAGGCATTATTTTTCCTCCTTTCATACCCACACACCCGGGAGGTGCGCTTGTCTCATTTTTATAAGGTTGCCGGAGCAACCTGAAAATCAACTATTTTTACAGCATTATTATTATACACTACGGTTCGTGGTGTGTCAACTATAAAATTTCTGAATATTTGAAAATTTTTTGAAGTATTGAAAAAAGTCGAGAAATGGATGTGAATCAACCATTTCTCGGTCATGGATCATTAAAGTTTTTGTTTCTTGGAAAGTTCTTTGGACTCTAGTTCATACGCCGATGACAACAACCGTGTTTTTCCTTGAATGTCGATTACATCAAAGATGCGTACGATTTCTTTTAGCATTTCGTTATCGGATGAGCGATATAGAGCGCCATCCGCTTCGCTTACATAAGAAGGAAATGCTGTTTTTCCTGTGACAAGATAGTCGACTGAGACATCAAGATACTCTGCAATCAAACGAATCGTATCTATTCCTATATTTTTTGATTTTCGATTGAACAGACTTGCAATCGTCGAATAAGAAAGCCCAGTTTGTTCGCACATGTTTTTCCTAGTCTTTTTCTGTAAACTCATCTGTTCATTGATACGGTCATAAAAGGTCATAGTTCTCAACTCCAACCTTATTCTATCAAATGAAATATGCATACGCAATCATTGAAAAGGTGAAATTGAGTGAATGGATTGACAATATACGCGTATGCATATATTATAAGATTTATCAATACGCGTATGCGTATATTGGAAGTAAGGTGATGAACTTGGTATATGCCAATCTAAAAGCCGAAATGGTAAGAAGACATCTTTCTGTATTGGAACTTTCAACGAAAATGAATCTTTCGAAAAAGCAGTTGGAGCGAAAATTAAACGGGCTTCATGAATTCAACTTGAAAGAGATTGAATTTATCCTGAATGAATTTAATGACTGCAACTTCGAATATCTGTTTCAGATAAAATAAAATTCCTGAGAAAAATCAGGAATTTTTTTAATCATGAATCATTGGAACGAACCGGCAATCACATAAGACTTTCTGAGTATAGTCATCTTCGGCTTTGTGAATTAAAAGCAGTTTTTGTGTAAATAAGCCTCCAGATGGAATGACCATATTTCCTCCGACCTTTAATTCTTCCAATAGGTTGGTTGGAATTTCATTGGTAGCGGCTGAAACAATAATAGCGTCATACGGGGCGTGGTCTTTCCAACCTTCATATCCATTTCCAAGTTTGAAAATCGCATTTTTAACACCGGTATATGCCAGCACTTCTTTGGCGTGCTCCAAGAGTTGAGGGATCCGTTCTACGGTGAAAACTTCCTTCGCAAGAGCCGCGAGAATCGCAGTTTGATATCCGCTTCCGGTTCCGATTTCAAGGACACGGTCTGTGGGTTTTAGTTTTAACCCTTCAATCATCAGCGCAACGATATAAGGCTGAGAAACGGTTTGTTGGAAACCGATGGGAAGAGGACAGTCATCATAGGCATAGAACTGATCCTGCTCTCTTACAAACAAATGTCGTGGCACATGGAAAAACGCACGAATCACTTCGCGGTTGGTTACGCCTCTCGCAATCAACTGTTCTTCTATCATTTTTGTCTGCATGACATTCATCGGAATCTGACTCAAACAAATCGCCTCTTTAGATTTGACATATCTAATTCCACTTTTATTATATCATAGATTAAAAAAACTTCCCATATGGGAGGGAAGTTTTAATTCATATAATCCAAAAAAAAGTATATGGTATCTTGATTAAATTCTTCAATTAAGCCATCGACAGTCCATAGATCTTTTCTGGTTTCAATAAGGGAGGCCTGTTGGTCCATTATTAGTTGGATTGATTCCTTCGTCAAATCTGTAAAATTGAATGTTAATCCATATTCACTAAGATTGATGATTGAATCCGTAACATCGTCGATTGGCATTGTTTTTGATAAGAAAAGCGTCGCAAATCCATCTGACGTCCGAATGACATTATACAATTGATCTGTCTCAAAGTTATAGATGTTGGTTTCTCCAACAAAGACACCATTACCGATTGTACTTGATGAGAATATTCCTTCATAATGAACGTAATCCCATCCTGTAGATTCCAGCAACTGCCATTCAATTTCGACACTGTCCTGATTTTCGATGTATGAAAAATAACGCCCATGCATATTGCGTAGTTCCAAATCTTTAAATGTACCATCGGTTGAAAACCTGATTTGGTTCCAGTTTTCATAATAAGTATAGTTTGTCTCGGTTTCAATCGTTAAGTCCTCATTGACGCTGACTGAATAATTCATCTGATAGAACTCTCTATTAGCCAAATCAGCTTTCATTATAATTGCCGAATCATCATCAAACTTTTCAATGAAAGTAAAAGACTCGCCTTGTTTGAAATGAATATTTCGAATGTAATCACTCTCGGGATTTAAAGGAAGCACTTTCGAAAACATTTCAAGTTTTCCAGATATATCGAACCCCAAAACCAAAGCAATCGTATTTGAAAACTCACTTGAAATTTCAACTCTAACATAGTCAGTATCGAAATCTTTTAGATATACATCTATGATAGAGGGACCAACTACACTAGAAGGAAGCGACACCGAAAAGGTCGTGTCATTTCTAGGTATGTCATAGTTAATATAGTTAAATATGACACTAAAATAGAGGTATAACTCATAGACGGGATACATTGGAAAATCATCAGATCTTGTTGCATCCTGTGAATTATAGATCGTCAAGTAGTCTTCTGGATAATAGGTTTCGTCTTCATCAATCATCATTTCGAATTCGTCGTTAGCTTGACCCGAAATATAATAATCGAGCACTTGTTCAAACTCGTCCATCACACGATTGAGTTTATTCTCTATATTCTCGTTAGACCCAACTTCAAAAGGTTGGTTTGCTCCACATCCAACGATCATGAAACCAAGTAATAACAACACTGCTAAAGCGATACTCTTTTTCAAATGAATCACCTCTTATATTCGGAAAACAAAAAGCTTATTAGTAATCTAAATTCATTATAACTTATTAATCCCTATATCACAATAAAAAAAAGCGATAACCCTATCGCTTTTTTGAAGAAATTACAGCAGGCTAGCCGCTTCTTTATCCACAATCAATGTGCAGTATGGATGTAACTGCAAAATCGATGCTGGAACTTGTTTGGTAATGTCGCCTTTGACAGTCTTTTCAATGGCTTCAGCTTTATTTAATCCTGAAGCTATTAACAAGATTTTCTTTGAGAACATGATGTTTTTGATGCCCATCGTGATCGCATATTTAGGAACAGCATCGAGGCTTGGGAAAAATCGGGAATTATCAATTCTCGTTTGTTCGTCAAGCTCGACGATGAAGGTCTCGTTGCTTAAAGGCGTACCGGGTTCGTTGAATCCGATGTGTCCGTTACTGCCGATTCCAAGAATCTGAAGATCCAATTGGTTTCCATAGAGTCTTCTGTTGTAGTTGCCGGCGAGTTCACCAATTTTCGTTAAATCATTGTCGGGAATGTTGATATTAAATTCGTTGATATCAATGTCTTTAAACAAATGTTCATACATAAAGGAATAATAGCTTTGAGGATGGGTTCTGTCGATTCCGACATATTCATCCAAGTTGTATGTCGTCACATCTTTAAAGGAAATAATATGCTTTTTATAAGCTTCAATCAGGTTTTCATAAAGCCCGATGGGTGTTGATCCTGTGGCAAGCCCAATTTTCAATTTCGGATTCAAGATGATTTCTTTAATGACATGCAAAGCTGCTTTTTCCGATACTTCTTTATAATCTTTACAAATGATGATTTCCATAAATTACTCCAATGTGTTTTGATTACCGGTTTTTTAAGGATTCCCGGATGTTTCCGTGATGTTCGTTTAAAATGGCTTCGATTTCTTCTTTGTTTTCAATTTTAGATATAATGCTGAAAATCGCGTATTTGACAGAGTTATATTTTTTTAAGTGATGACTTGCGACTTCAAGAGAAACGCCGGTGACGTCCATTACAATGCTCTGTGCTCTTGAAATAAGCTTGTTGTTCGTCATCTGAACGTCAATCATCAAGTTTTCGTACACTTTTCCGATTTTAACCATGGACGCCGTTGTAATCATGTTTAAAATCAGCTTTTGCGCCGTTCCTGATTTCATTCTAGTAGATCCTGTCAATGGTTCAGCTCCTGTAATCGCTTCAATCGGATGCTTTGCAATTTGAGCGATTTCAGAATTTTCACTGGTCGTGATACAGGCGGTCTCGCATCCAATTTTATTCGCAAATTCGATGGCGCCGATGGCATAAGGTGTTCTTCCGCTTGCGGCGATACCGATTACGACATCTGATGAATTTAGATGATGCTTCGTCAAATCTTTGACGGCTTCTTCTGTTGAATCTTCTGCGTTTTCTATCGATGAGCGTATCGCTTTGTCTCCGCCAGCGATAATTCCAATAACGAGATCGTTTTTCACTCCGAATGTAGGCGGACATTCACTGGCATCCAAAACACCCAAGCGGCCACTGGTTCCTGCCCCTACATAGAATAGCCTGCCACCTTTGGAAAATGCATCGGTGGCGATGTCGACAACTTTAGCAATTTGATTGATTGCTTTTTCAACCGCATACGGAACCGTTTTATCTTCGTTGTTGATCAGTTTCAAGATTTCACAGGTTGAAACGATATCGATGTTCTTTGTGTTTTCGTTTCTCATTTCTGTGCTTATTTTACTGATATCTACCATAATTCACCTCTCTGATGGAATGTGAGTCCGAGATAATAGGATCCGATGACGGGTTCCGGATGCTCCTCACAAATTTTAAAGTCAATTTTTGATTCGCTGAGACGATTTAGAAGTGTTTCTTTTACATAAGGAGCATTTAGGAGAAACCCTCCTTGAAGCCCAATGATGACTTGTTCATTTGAATTTTGTTGATGGTATGCTTTAATCGCTTGTGTTGCGAGGTCTTCTCCTTCGCTTTGAAGTAAAGACACGGCAATTTCATTCTTTGATTCAGCCAACACTGATATTTTCTTTGATAATTCAGCGATTTCTTTTTTGTTTTTGCTATAGACGTAATGGATCAAATCTTCGTGCGTTTCAATCTGAATATTAGATAGAACCGTTTTTGAAAACGCCGATAACTCATTCCCAGATTCATATTCGGAGAGCACCCATTTCAAAGCTTTGATTGCTAAATGATAAGCACTTCCTTCATCTCCCAAAAGATGTCCCGATCCTCCGACACGGATAATCTTGTTGTCTTTCGTCGCTAAGACGATGCTTCCAGTTCCGCCAAGAATCAAGATGGTCGGAACTTGAGAATCTTTCCGAATCGATGCCAGTGCAATTTCGGCGTCCGTCACGAGGTTCGTTTTGATGCCATATCGTTTTTGTAAATCCAAAACATATTCTTCTCTGTTTTTCAACTTTGAATATCCTGCAGACCCGATTAAAATATAATCGATTTGAATTTGGTCTTTTGCATATTCCAGTAAGGAATCAATAACTTGTTTGATGTTTGCTTTCGACACTTCTTCATCGACGCCGAAATTACAAAACCCAGAAATAGTCTGTTTTAAAATGTTTCCAGAGGAGTCAAAGATTGCACCAAGGGTTTTTGTCGCGCCTCCGTCGATTCCAATCATATATTTAAACATATCGAACGGGCACCTTCCCTTTGGGCGTCAAATTACCCTTTAGATACTCTTTCAAAGCAAATAAGGAATTTGGTGTATATTCATAGAAACATACATAATTCTTGACCCTATTGCATTGAAACAGTACGTATGGATTACGCATCGAAAAAACATGAACATCTTCAACCTTTTCAAGCGCCTTCTCAATCAACTTGGTTTGAGAAGGGTATTGGTTGCAATTGTATTCACAAATGATAATTTGTTTATAACTGCTGATTAACTGACAAATAACATTCATCTCTTCTTCTTGTGGATTGACACTCAAAGGAATCGCATCAATTCCAAGTTTAAGGGAACGTACAGCTGAAACAATGTCTGCTTTCGCCCCTGATTCATCGGCGATTGAAGTAGATGCTGGTTCAAAAGCTATCAGCAAAGGTTTGTCCTTTAAAACAACAGGATTACCTTTAACCAAAGTGACTGCACTTGCCACCACATTTCTTGAAAATTCCTTTTTTGAATCGTTATCTACAAATTCTGAAACAGACTCATACTCTAACGTATAGTCAAATTCTTTCATCTGATTTTTGAATTTCAAGACTCTTGAAACTCTTTCGTCTAAAACTTCAATTGGAAGTTCTCCAGACAACACCGCTTCTTTCACACGCTTCATTGCGGCGATTTGCAACGCTAATGTATGAGAGATTCCAACTTGATTCGCTCCTGCCAAAATCGACATCAAAGAAGCTTCTTTGGTTGAGTATTGATTTTGAATGGCTTTCATTTCCATGCAGTCAGTCAAAATCAATCCTTCGAAGTGAAGTTCGTTTCGAAGTAGATTCGTCAAGACGTTTTTTGATAAAGTTGAAGGTAGATGATTTTCTGTGATTCCAGGAAAATCAACGTGAGAACTCATAATCGCTTTGATCCCGCCACGAATTGCATCTACGAAAGGTTTCAGTTCTACGGCTTTGAATCGTTCTTGTGATACATGAATCGTTGGAAGCGAAAGGTGAGAATCGATAAAGGTATCGCCATGACCCGGAAAATGTTTTCCTGTGGCGATAACGCTTTTTTGAAGTCCTTTGATGAATTGCAGTCCAAACTCAGAAACAAGCTCGGGTTGATCACTATAGCTTCTAACACCAATGACAGGATTGTTAGGATTGATATTGACATCAAGAACCGGTGCCAAATTCAAATTGAAGCCCATTCTGGCAAGATCATCGCCCATGCTTCTTCCAATTAGAAATGCGTTCATCGAATCGCCAGTTGCGCAGAGCGTCATCGCTCCTGGGTAATAAGTCAAGTGTGTTTTGATTCTTGTGACCATTCCACCTTCTTGATCGACGCTGATAAAAGGTACAACACCAATATGGTTCTTAACGAGTTTATGTAAGCTTTTATTTAAATCAAATAACTGCTTCGGATGATCAATGTTTCTGGAAAAGAGAATGAAATTTCCAACTTTATAATCGTTCACAAGTTCTAATACATGGTCGTTGATTTCCAATCCGTCAAATCCGACCACAAACAGTTGCCCTATTTTCTCGTCTAGTGACAACTTTTCGAGAAGATATCTACTCATAGAGATGATACCTCTCTTTCTTTTTTGTAAACGCCAAGGTATCCCGTTCAATCAAGTCTTTGATTTGTTCAGAGTTATAGGTGTTATTTTTGATGAAATCATCGCCTGTAAGCAGATTAATCATCTGATTTTTACTTCCTGGGAAAGGGGCAATAAATTCAAATTCTGGATGTAATTCTCTAATGACTGTAAGTAAAGTGAATCCCGTTAGAACAGGCTTGAATTTGACTCTGTCTGTAATGTGGAGTTCAATTCCTTTACATAACGTATTTGCGTGCTTTGAAAACCAAGGTGTGAAAAAGGCAATTCTGAACTTCACTCCAGGAAGATTGATCTTCTCCATTTTCGATATCAATAATTCTTGATTCAACCATGGCGATCCAATCAATGAGAATGGTTTTGTTGTTCCTCTGCCTTCTGACAGATTGGTTCCTTCAAAATAACAGGTTGCTAAAAAGGCAAAAGCAGAATCTTGTGTTGGAATGTTTGGAGATGGAAACACCCATGGAAGCAAAGTGTCTTCAAAAAACATATTTCTACGATAACCTTCCATCTTGATGACAGTAAGATTGCAATGGATATCAAATTCGTTATTAAAATACTGTGCAAGTTCTCCAATCGTCAACCCATACCGTTCAACGATGGGATAAAGTCCGACAAAAGAGGAATATTTGGGATTTAATAGATTTCCTTCCACTTCCACTGCGCCAACGGGATTGGGTCTGTCAAAGACCACAAATTCCAAATTGGCTTCCTTACAGGCTTCCATAGCATAAGCCATGGTATAAAGGAAAGTATAAAATCTCGCTCCGACATCTTGAATGTCGAAACAAAGAATGTCAATATTTGAAAGCATTTCAGGAGAAGGTTTGCGATGTGCACCATAAAGAGAATAGACCATGCATCCTGTTTGAGGGTCCGTGTAGTCTTCTGCGTGGACTCCGGCTTGCAAATCGCCCCTCACTCCGTGTTCTGGAGAAAACAGCGCGACAAGGTTCGTCAGCTCATTCATAATGTCTATCGTGCTTTTCATTTCCCGATTGATTCCAGTCGGATTGGTAATCAATCCAACGCGTTTGCCCTGGAAAAGGTATAAATTCGAGTTTATTAAATCAATCCCTGTTTTAACCATTTTTCTGAACCAATCCTTCCATATACCTGACAGCCCTCTTCGTCAACAAGACATTGAGGAGTAAAGGCAAAGATACCCCCATGAAAACCAATATCAAAGCAGTCATGTAATTGTATAGCAGCAATAAGGGAGATACTGTCAGCACAATCAAAATTGCGCTGATATAAAAATACTTTCCCGCAAGGACAAAAGACATCTTAAGTGCATTTTTTATTTTGACGTTTTCCATAACCTTAAATACGGGCAAGGAGAACAGCATGACAGCGAGAGCTGAAAGCGCTAGTGCAATGGTAATATAATAGCCAATCACATAAAAGAGTTCTGTATGTACTTCTGTCAAAGAAGCATAAAACATTCCATTATATACACTGAAGAAAATCACGATTGTCATTAATAACCCAAACAGAATTTTCTTTCCAATGTTTTTCTTGAAATACTCAATGAACGTAGGAATCAGTTTAACTTCCTTATGATTTACATAATCATGAAATACACTGTATCCCGCTGAAAATGCCGGAAATAAAGTGAATACAGGCAAAGAAAGGGCGATGATCAGCACATTCAGGACGACCAACCGAATTACCCAGTCGGAAATCGTATTCAGTTTTGAAATCAACCCTTTTTCCTGATACATGATGCTCCTCCAGATCTAACCGACAATTCCAGTCCGTTCGATCGATTCAACAAATTGTTTTTGAACAAATAGATACATGATAAGTAACGGTGCCATCATCAATAAAGCAGCAACGTTTGAAATCAAAGCCAGGAACAATGGATTCTCCCATACGTCCTGTCCAATCAACGAAAGTCCGCCAGTATAGAACAGCGCTGCATACATTCCTTCTGCGGCGTTGATCAGCCGCATTGTAAGCAACGGGAACGTGGCAGTGCTGACACCAAAGATTTTGACATAATAAGCGTCATTCCATTGCCATACAAAAGCAAACAGTCCTACTGTGACGAGAGCGCCTCTCGCATTTGGCAGCATGACACTCCAAAATGTTCTGAATACGCCAGCACCATCAATTTGTGCAGATTCTTCAAGTTCTTTCGGAAGACCCCTGAAGAATTGTCTAAAGATATAGATGAAAATTCCAGAGCGAATTCCCATTCCGAGTGCACTCATTAAATAGATGGAGCCTTCTTTTCCAATCAAACTCAAGTCTTTAAAATAGAAATATTGGGCAAGAGAAAGTGCTTGAGGCGGAATGACAATCGTCAAGATGACGAAAATGAATAATACATTACTTCCCTTGAAACGAAGTCTAGAGAATGCATATCCTGCAAGTGAAGTTGATAGTATTTGCAATATCATCGAAATGAAACTCAGTTTAATCGTGTTCAACAATGCATTTTTATAATCCAAAACAATGGTCGCAATCTTGATATTCATCAAAGACCAGTGTTCAGGAATCCAGACAACTGCAGGATTATTGACGTCTTCAGGTGAACGAAGCGCCATCGATAGTTGCTGAATGGTTGGAAACAGAATCACGAAACAAAGTCCGAACAGAATCACAGAACGGAGAATTGCCATTGTAACTTCTTTGATTTTTCTGGAACGAACTAATTTGAAATGTGGGTCGTTTAGTTTCTTTTTATACGATTGAATTTTGGCCTTAATCCAGGCAACGAGTTTAGTTTTCATAGTGAGACGCTCCTACCTTCATCGATTTTGCGATTAACGCAAGAGCTGAGAGCATTACAAGAATCGTCGCAACATAAATCCATGCCATAGCAGAAGACAGACCCCAATTTTGATGATTCAGTTCATCTGAGATGATTTCACTGACAGGTGATGTCAAGAAAGTATCGACGAGCGCATACACTGTCACCGTCACAATATGAGGAGACACATTCGGAAGCGTAATCAACCAGAAGGTTTCATAAGATGTCGCTCCTTCTATCTTGGCGGCTTCATATAAATGTTTTGGAACAGACTGAACACTCGCGAGGAACAACAGAATCGGAACACCTGCAAGCGATAAAATCGCATAGATTCGATCAATTAGCCCGACAATGAATGTAATCAGCCACGGAACCATTCCCGTCTGCATCAGATAAAACTCCAAATCGAAAATCTTTTGGATTCCCTGCGCTTCCAATAAAGCGGAAATAATATCCCCGCCTCCGAGCGCCGAAGTAATCGCTGCAGAGTTCAAAATAACAGGAATGAAGAATACAGCTCTGATAAAGGCTCTTCCTCTAAATTTTTGGTTCAGCATCACTGCAATGAATAAACTGAAAATCAGTAAAACCGGTAGATTGATTAAAGCATCTACAGTTGTATTAATCAATTCGACCTTAAAACTTGAAGACTGGGTTACATGTGTATTGAATGCATACACATAATTTCCCCAACCAATAAAGTCTTCAATAATTTCTCCGGACCTTGGAGTAAGTTCATAGAAACTATATCTCAAGGACTCAACCAGAGGCAATAAGAACAAGGTTAAAAATCCAATCAACCACGGTGATAGGAAAATAATCGCCCATATGATTCTTTGTTTTTTGTAAGGTACTTGGAACTTCTTCTTTGGAGGCGTGATTGAGGCTTCTATTGTTGAAGTCGTTTTACGCATTTAGTCCACCTCCAATACGAGATAGTCCATCGATTCAACTAAATGACCGTCCCAAAGGACCGATGACAAGTTATAGTTAATCAAAAGAACCAATCCATTTGAATAAGTTACCAAATACAAATTGTTTGCGACTCTTTCATGACCCACAAGGTTTCCGTCATGAATTCCAATGGAATCCATTTCTTTTACCAGCGTTTCAATGTTGTCAATCCAGTTCACATATTCTGTGGAAATATAATAATTGAATTCGGTATCTTTCAAAGCTTTTGAGTCTTCATAAGATAATGTATATTTCAAATTTGATCCTGTCTCCAACGCCTTCAAGAACAAGTATTCGATACTTCTATCGCTTGCCATATTCATACTGGATGCGGAATAATCGATTTTACCAGAAAGAATCAATTGAATCAAAGGAATTTGGTAATCCAATATCGCATAAAGCGTTGCTTCACTTGGCAAGTCTACAATGGTTTGTGCGAAAGGAATCGCAAACCCCAACGGGCTTGACAACATCAAATTCTGAGTCATTTCAGAAAGTAAATTTATTTGAAGCATCTTAGATTCTTGTTTATATAATAAATGATCTGAATTGTAATTACCTGCCAAAACAGAACCGAGCAATTGATAACTGACGTCTGGCAATTCATAATCCTTGTCAAACCGTTCAAACATGCTTTGATAGTAAGTTGGATTGATGACGTACTCATCTTTTCCACCAACATACGGCGTTTCAGAATAAGGTAATTTTGAGGGAAGATGATAGTTGAAATCCATGGAGTTTGATCCGTCCAAACGACTTGCAGTATACCTAAATTTATCGAACACTTTGTTGTAATCTGCAGCAACCAACAAAGATACATTTGGATAAAAGCCAATATTGTTCTCTGTAAACATTTGAACCATTGAATTATATTTTCTCGTGCTTCCAAGTACATTTTCAACGTCGTAAGAATCAACGATGTCTGTCTTGAGTCCGCCGTCCGTCATTCCGAGATAACGTACATCGATATGATTAAGGCCTCGGTCAAGGATCTCTTGAACGATGAACTGTGCTTGGTCGAAACTAGTGAGTGAATTCGTCGAATTATAAGGAACGCCAAGGAAGAATTCTTCTTTTTGATACGCGCCAATCATTTCCAAAGTCAATACCGTTTGATCGGTTGTATCCAGAGAATCAAATCCTTGATTCATTTCCATGTAGTCTCGATAAACCCCTGCAACACCAACATAACTGCAATCTTCTCCATCAAGGAACGTAAAGGAAACGGTAAAATCCGTGTCCACAATCTCTTCAGTCCATAGGTCAATGCCGTATTGGTTGAATCCGCTACCGAGTGTAATCGATTCATTCTCGCGAAGCTGGAATATGACATAAGCTTTGTTATAGGAATCGATTCTACCCGAAACGTCAGCGTAGATGGAAGACATGGCATCGCCTTGGGTAATGATTGCGGCGTAAGCTGAATCTCCTTTGACCATGCCAAATAGCGGCAGGCTAATCTTTTGTTGGCTCTCCTGCATTTTATAATCAAGTAGGGCTAAATCTTCGCCGTAAACTCTTTTTTGGTAAGGTTTTTGATAGTATTTTCCGTTGTTAAAATCGATGACTGCGCCGCTTCCGTCAGGAAGTACGATGTAGCCTTCGGTGTCTACTCCACCAATTTGTGAAACAGCAGTTCCAAACAATGGAAGGAATGAAATAGAGGCTAGTTTGACGTTCTCAGGCTCTACAATGGAATCTTTGATTATCGAAGCGTCAATTCCAGAATCTGTAAGCACGACGTTGAAGCCTACTTCAAAATAGACTTTTTCAAACTGTTCAAAATAACCATAACTTGCATTTTCTTCGATGGCTCTCTCTCTAGTATATCCGAGCTCTTCATAGAAAATGGCATACAGTTTTTTCCTGACAAGTTTGGAGATGTCTTCATATCCCACAATTTCATATGCTTGCAGATCTTCGTTAAATCCTGAGTAAGCTATCGTTTCAAGAAGAGTTCTGTCCTCTCTTGATTCCATGAATTCCTTTGTGACGTATTTCGGAAAATATAGATAGTCAATTTCTAAATCTTGAATCGTATAAAGAACTTGGAATCCATGATCCGTATACTTAATTGAATAGGTTTGTTTTCCGGCTGGATCAATGATAGTTGAAGGATGATAGATACTTAACGTGTAGTTATTGATTGAGGTTTTTGAACCTGCAGCATTAAAATAAGTCAGTTCAAGCGTCGATTTTTGTTTATTGAGTGCTGTTGTTGTAATCGCATGTGCGGGATCTGATTGCCAGGGATCCATTACGGTCGGATTTGACTCCCAAACCGCTCCATTTCTAGTGTCAATCACCTTGAAATAAGAGGTTGTTTCGTCCAAATACAGTTCGAAAGAATCGTTTGAAGCAACTAGTTTTTCAGTGTCAGACAGATTCTCTGCTTCAACGAATCCTTCTTTTGTAAAGTCCATCGTCTCGTTTACAGGAACGATGACGGACTTCATATTGCCGATGAACAAATAACTCAACACGAGGGTGAGTAAGATTACGATGAAAACAATTCTTCTTTTCAGCATACGACCCTCCCCCTAGAACCTTAGTGACAGTTCTTCATAAATTGCCGAAATAAAGGCAATGAACTGTTGAATTAAATCAAAGAACAGTAAACCGAGGAACATCATAACGCACATGGCAATGAGGGTAGCCAAAAATGCGACAATCGTTTTCCCGAGTCCGTATTCGTGAATATTGAGAATGCCCATAAAAAGCATCCATCCCGTTAAGCCATAAGCGACGTACATAAGCAAATTGTAAAATGCCATTTCCTCAAGCGTTAGAAAATTTGAAAGAATAACACCCGGAAATCCTAAAATGATAAGTGGAAACAAAGAATATCCTGTCACCATTAGAATTTCTTTGTATCTTCCTTTTCCTTCCATCAATGTGGTCACGGACCAATTTCCAACCGTGAACAAGAATAACAAAAGGACAACCGAGAAAATCTCATTGAGACTATTGAGCGTTAATGGGTTGTTCGGATTAATCAAGAATCCTTCATACTGAAATTTAAATATTCTGAAAAAGGCAAAAAGGACGATGAAAACAATCGCAACGTTAAAATTGCCTTTTTTGTAACGCTTGAATTCTTCATATCCATTAAATGGATGCAACATAATGAACAGTGGGAATTTAAAGTATTCCCATATAAACTTCTTGAATCTAGTCTTCATATAAAATCGACCCGCCTTTTTTATATGTTTTGTAGATTCTTAATCCAATCAACGCGCCAACCAAAAGAACGGCTCCGCCGCCGATGAATGCAAAATTGTCTTTAATCATTTCATTACGATAGGCTTTGAATGCTTTGGAATAATAATATTGATCGTGACCCAACTTGAAATAGTCCATTGCTTCTTTGTAATTTTCTTGTCTTAGTTTCAACTTTCCAATTCCGTTATACGCAATTTCATAATTGCTGTTCATCGTGACGACCTGTTGCCAAACCATGGCAGCGAGTTCGAATTCTCCGTCGCTATGGTAAGCAATTGCCTGGTTGACCAAGGAACCAAATTCAGTCAATCGATAGACAACGACTGTTTTTGTTCCGCGGTCCAAAATCAAAAGATCATCGCCAAGATAATCAATGGCTACGCCTTCTGAAAATTTATCGCTTTGTGATCCGTCATCACCATTGATATACAGAAGATTGCCTTCGGAGTCATAGGTGAAAAGTCTAGATCTTTTTTGATCTAATACGGTATAGATTCCATTATGTGTAATTGCGATATCAACCAAGTTGCTTGGCCCGTCAATGACATAATTATTTCTGCCTTCAATATATTGAATATCGCCCATTGGCGGGAAGTAACCATTTCTTTTAATAACGTCGACGCCCTTGGGATTAATGAGTTGAATCGGATTTTCAGCATTGTTTTCTGATGGTTTCGATGTAGCATAAATGAAGTTGTCTTCATTTATGACGACATTCGTGTATTCCGTTGGCAAATACAACTGCATTTGAGCGAGTTGTTCTTCTGTCATCAAAGAGCGTTGGAAGATTTCGATTGGAGTCAGTTTCAAAGGATTGACTCCGGTGTATCGATTAAAGGTGCCATCACTGTTGATTTCGACGATGCCCTCATAAACGTTTTTCGCTACAACATACATCCGCTCTGACGAATCGACTGTAATCTTCTTCGGTTCAAAAGAAATCTCTTCAAAAGTAACGTCTTGAACATCATCAAAAATAGCAATGACTTCAAAGTCGTGATTGAGTTTAACGATTCTCTTGTTTCCAGTATCGCAAATATAGATTCCGCTTTCAACGACTTCAATTCCGGAAGGCGTATTTAAGCTGACGCTTGTAATGCCCGTTATTCCGTTATCTGCTAGTTCCTGAGAATAGTCCGCTGAAAGTGCGAAGATTTGATGAGCTTCATCAAGCGAAAAATCGTTGTTGACGACAACGAGCTGATTTGTGGAAGAATCTACGATATAAATCATGTCTTCATACACTTTCAAATCTTCAGGAGACGAGAAAGTAACGCCCAAGGTCTGTGCGTTAAAATACTGCGCAAAGGTCATGCCTGGTGCGCTATGAATAACTTCGCCGTAGTAAGAATAATTGTAGTGCGACTGCCCAGTTGCAAAAGGCAGTGGAATAAAGGCGAAGAGGTAGAAAAACGCGATTAGTCGTGTCATAGCACCCCTCCTATTTCATACCAGAATGGCTGAATGTTTCAACAATTCTGGATTGTGATACGATAAAAAACGTAATTGGAACAATCATCATAATGAACGAAACGGCGGCAATCGTACCTGCACGTTCTATCGTTCCTTGTGCAATCTGTCTTAATGCATAAGAAAGTGGCTTCAATTCTTCACTGAAGATAAACGATCCGCCATCGGTTGTCCATAGTCTTTGGAACAACAAGATGATTAACGTAAGCCAAGCTGGTTTCACAAGTGGCATGACGATTTGGAAAAAGATTCTGTATTCGCTCGCACCGTCTATTTTCGCTGACTCAATCAGTTCATCTGGAATTTGCTGCATGAACTGTTTCATCAAATATAGACCGAGGCTCGAGGCAATCGCAGGTAAAATAATCGCAGCGGGATTGTCAATCAATCCTATTTTTGCGATGATGATATAGTTTGGAGTTGCGGTAACTTGTGGGGCAAACATCAAGGAATAAACGACCAAAGTAAAGAATATCGTTCTTCCTGGGAACTTGTATTTAGCAAGTGGAAAGGCACACATGGATGCAATCAAAACATGCCCAACCGTTCCTATAACCGTAATCAAAATTGTATTGAAGAAATAACGTGAAAACGGAATCCAGGAGTTTCCGATTAACTCTGACAAATCTCTAAAGTTGTCAAGCGTCAAGTTTCTTGGGAACAATCTTGGTGGGAACAAAAACAATTCATCCAATGGTTTAAACGCATTTGAAGCGGTCATGATGAGCGGATACGCACTGAAAATTCCGAACAATGCAAGCAACAGGAATAATGCGATGTCTCCACCGAGTGAACGATTCAACTTTCTTTTTTTCGTAAAAGATCTTTTAATGCTTTTAAATAGATTCACATTACTCACCGACCTTTCGTAAGATCGATCTGACGATCAGGTTGGTGGTAATCATAATTAAGAATAGAATGGTCGCAATTGCCGATGCATATCCCAAATCAAAACGAATGGTACCGTAGTCAATCAAATGGGTGACAATCGTATGTCCTGCATTTTCAATCGACGGGAATCCGACGAGCTGCATCGAAACTTCCGCGATGGCAAGACTTGTAGTAATCTGCATCACCGCCCCAAACAACAACTGTGGTTTCATGGAAGGAAGCGTAATATGCCAAAGTTCTTGCCAACGGTTTCTGATTCCGTCTATGGCGCCCGCCTCATAGAGATTCTTGTCAACACTTTGAAGTCCGGCAATGAAAGCAAGGAAACTAACACCAAGACTTAACCACAATTGAACAATGATGATGACCATCATCATGTACTTCGGATCTTTCAGCCATACGATTGGGTCTGTCATAAATCCAAAACGAATGAGAAGTGCATTCAAATAGCCATGAACGTCTCCAGAAAATATCAATAACCACATCAAAAATGCGTTACCAGAAATTGAAGGAGCGTAAAAAATCAAAGTCATAAACGCTCTAAGTTTTGGTCTAAGTTCATTGATTAGCCAAGCAAACACAAAGGCCATTAAATAACTGATGGGTCCTGTGACAACCGCTAAAATCAATGTGTTCTTTATTGCAACAACAAAAACCTCATCTTCTAAAATCAGCTTGAGGTAGTTATCGAGCCCGATGAACCTCGGAGGCTCCAATAAATTGAAATAGGTAAAACTGATTCCTAGGGACATAAAAACTGGAATAATCGTAAACGTGAAAAACAGCACTGCAAAAGGAGCCATCAAAATATAGTAATGCTTGCTCTTTTTGATGTTTTTCAGCAGTAATTGCAATTTGGTTTTTTTCAGCGTCGTGCTTCGAGCATTACTTTCCACGTGCCCCTCCTAATCCAATCCGAATTCACTTCTTTTTTTGGTAATCTCTTCATTAATGACTTGGACATAATCGAAAATGGTCTCTCTCGGATTTGAGTTTTCATTATAAACAAGTCTAAACGCGTTGTCCAAATATCTTCCAAGCATGTAACTGCCTGGTACTTCAGGAATTCCGCGTACCCAGTCCCATTGTTCTTCTAATGCAAGATATTCCTTGACTGTCCAGGGAAGTTGAGACATGGCTTCAACATTGGCCGTTGGATAACGAGCCGCAGCGCCTAAAATACCTTCCATTTCTCTACCGAACCGAACTTGTGTGTCTGTGGAAGTCCACCACTTCAAGTATTCCCATGAAGCTTCCTTATGCTCAGACTGTTCCATAATCATCACACCGGTTCCTGATGAAACGGTCTCTCTTCTAATTGTAGTATTGCCTTCAGTATCCGTCACAGAAGTTCCTGGAACAGGAACAAAGTCCCATTTTCCGCGAATTTCAGGAGCGAATACGCTTAGGGTGTTGTATGCGTTGTAATAAGTGATGCCGATTGGCATTTGTCCACTTCTAAAACGGTTAAGGAAGTTGGCTTGAACTGGGAAAGAGTAATCCGTATAGAAACGAGTCCAGGTTTCAAACACTTCAGGTCCTTTACCTTCATTAAATCCACATTCTTTATCCCCGTTGATATAGAACTCGCCATCATTTTGATAGAAAAGTGTCGAGAATATTGGATTCGGAGGAAGATTCATCACGCTTCCTTCCGTAATCGGAATTGGAAGATAAAATTCAAGGTTATGCTTTTGTAAATCCGGAATCAACGAAATGACGTCATCCCAGGTGTCCGGCACTTCCAAACCGAGTTCTTCAAAGATGTCGGTTCTGTAGAACATCATTAAAAAGATTTGTTGTTCCGGAAGAGCGTAGGTTCCACCCTCAAATTCGTAGGGAACCATGGCACTGTATTTGAAACGAGTTGCGACTTCATCAAAGTCTGAAAACAATGATAAATCATAAACTGCATTTCTCATTGCATAATTGACTGGGACATTATTTCCAAGTCCCATTGAAACGTCCGGACCCACTTTAGCGAGGGTTGCTGGCAAAAGTACCGATCCATTGACAAGTTTTAAGTCAACAGCGATTCCAGTTTCTGGCGTGAATGTTTCATCAATCATTCTTCTTAATACATTGGCTTGGTCTCGACCAATAGAAAGCCAAACTTCAATGGTTTCATCCGTTTCCTGGTCCGTTGTTTTTCCTAGAGATGCATAATCCGTTGTAAAGGTAGATAAAAATGCTCTGGTTGAGAACCATAGTCTTTCTATCGTTCCAGCTTTGGATTGTGGTAATTCAACATTTACGCCATGGAACATGAAGTAATCAATTTCCAAAGGCTGTGCGCTTAACAGCAAGACTAAAGTACCAAGAGATGAAATGTTTGTATTATAACTTAAAAGGTTCTTATGTATTTCACGAGGTTTGTCGATGAACTCATCCAATTGAATGATCACGGTATCCAAAATTCCCGTTTTATCACTTTTAGATCCAGAGATATCGATAATCCTTTGTCTTACAACAGATAAATTATCTCTCTCAGTTTCAATTCTTAAAACGAGATTGTCGATTCGCTCTTCAAGTTGATAATCTCTATATTGGTCCGGTTCAGGACCTGTGTAGACCAAAATCTCACGATAAAGTTTGTTTAAAGCATTAATCGAGCTTTGAACTTGTGCGATCAATGGACCGTATTCACCGAGTGAGACTTCCATCGCCAATTCATAAGTGGTTCCGGCTTCAAAGTAGAAAAGATAAGCTTCTTCCGTAGTCCCTAGCGTTTGGATTCTCCAACTGTTTGAGTAATCAAAAGTAAAGTTTCTCATTTCTTCGAAGGGGATTTCACCATTGATGTAGATGTTTCGGGCGACGGTCATTCCCGCAGCCAGTTTTTGCTTGATTCTCATGCTAATTTCATAGAGTCCTGTTTCAGGAACGGTAAAAGACCATGTGATTCGATCTCCAGAAATTCTCCAGTTTGTTCCGCCGATGGTATTCAGTTTGACAATGCTTGGGTCACTTGGAACCGTTCTTGGACTCGTTCTGTCATTGAGTGGATATAATGTTGGCGAGGTGGATGAATCAGAATTTTCAGCTTGCAAAAAGTCTAGTACGCCATCAACTTCTTCATATCCATTGGCAAGATAACTTGCCAAAACATCAGAATAACTCATCAAATCAGTCACAGACTCCAAAACGATGGTATCTATCAATAGAGGTTCTCTGACAGAATCAAGTGTGATTGTATTTTCGCCTTGCTGAAAGTAAAGTTCATAAGGTTCGTCAACATACCCGACTTCGTCTCTAAAATAAGCTGAAGTCCATGCCGGTGTTTCAACTTGGCTTGGACGAATGTCATTATTATTGACATCCTGAGTAATCTCATGCTCGCTTCCCCATATTCTGTAAAACGAAATATTTCCAGCGCCTTCAAAAGGAACAATTCCGTTAATCGAAAGAGATCTTTCAATCACAGAACTCTTTCCGGGGTAAGGATAGTAGTTAAGCAATAGATGATAAAGTCCCGATTCAGGAACATTGAATGTCCAAGTTACGGATCCTGATTCGCTCGTCAGTAAAACATTATCTTTACCTTCATAAGATGGAAGCACTTCTTCGCTTCCATCAGATGACGAAAAATCGATTGCTTCGATAACAATCGGATTGACCTGTGGACGAGTTTGCGTAACAGCATCCAAATAATCGTAATAATCTGATACACCCTCATAAGTAAGGTCAATCAGATCGCCATTTGAACTGCTGTTGAAGTTAAGATAGTCCTTGTGGTTATTCAACCACACGTTTTCAATTGTAATGAAAGCGGTGAATGTTACAACCAATGCAAGAACGATAATCAAGACTTTTTTCATCTTGTATACTCCTTTATTAGAAACCCCCTTTGTATCTCAAAAGGGGGTGTTCACAGTTCTTAGTTACCCAAATACTCTTCCAACGCAGTTTCATAAACTGGACGAATTTGATCGACAATCGTTCTGGCAGTTCCTTCACGAATTGCGGTATTGATGTTTCTGGTCCATCCGTTTTCGCTGAACGCGCTTATTCCAACGGCATTAATTAATTCCAAATAGATCTTATCGTAGATGTCAAGATAAGCTTCAATATAAAGTTCGTCATCGAACTTCGTAATTAAAGATAATTCGAAATCAGTAATTTGTTGCTCAGGCGTTTTCCAAAGTTGAATTTCATTCCAAACCTTGAATGCCAATTCTTCTTTTTCAGCACCAAGACCACTTGCCAAAGACATCAGAGCAACTGCTGAAACAGGAGAAGCATATTCGCCAGCGAAGTCATCTGCAACCGGATAAGGTACAAATCCAAGTTCAAATGGAAGTGTTCCCCAACGGCTGTCAGCATTGATAAACCATAAGTCTCCAGGATGTAAAGCAACTTTTCCCGCCATCCATTCCGGGCTTCCTGCATCGTAGGCAGGGTTCACTTCAAATACGCCTTGAGAGTATAAACTGGTCAAAAAATCATAAGTTTCCAACGCTGGATTTTGTGCAAAAGAGACTCTTCCAGTATTGAAATTGATTAAGGATCCTCCATTGAGTGGAATCATAGACTCCGCATAATACGATAGCATTCCGCCAACGGCATACATGTCTGAAGCTTGTGCTGATAACAAGGTTTGTACTTGAACAGCCCAATCCTCAAATGTCGACCAGTTCCAGTCTCCAGCAAGGTAAAGTTCAGTAGGGTTATCTACGCCTAAGCTTTCAACCAAATCAGCATTATAATACAATCCGGAAGAAACGGTGAGACGGTTGGAATCAAACCCATAGATACCACCTTGATATCCACCGATGTCATAATACTCATCGTCAATGTTCGTTCCGTGTGTAGACATATATTTGGTGACGTCAACAATTGCATCCGCTTCAGCAAGTTGTTGAATCCAGTCGCTGACATTCCAATAAATGTCCGCAAGAGGTTCTCCCGCAACGGAAGCATTGATGATTGAATTAATCCGGCTTGGGCCCCATGCAGCTTCAGCGGGGTATGAGCGATAAATCACTCTTACGTTGTAAAGCGCTTCTACAGCACGTTGCTGCGCTTGACGAGCTAACTGATCCGTTCCAGTATACTCCGCATTAAATGGGTCAATTTCATACACAGCACCATGCATGATGACGATGTCGGTAGGCTCAATATCCACACAGACTCCGCCAATGAGTTCTTGGTGGATCTCACACCCATCCATACCGTTAACGGTAATATGACGCGTAACCGAGGCTGGATTTCCATCAAGATCTTCTACAAAGTAAGTCAATGTATAGATACCGACAGCCGCAAGATTTACGGTTCCGGTAATAATGATGCTAGAAGTCAAATCTCCATCTTCAGCGTCACTTGCAGTAACACCAGCAGTTTGATCAAAAGTGCCATTAATGGTTATAGCAATGTCTGTGGCACCGGAAATCACTGGATAGTGACTCGCCGCAGTTGTGCTCGTATTGGATGAAGTTGAAGAAGTCGTCGTTGTAGAAGTGGTAACGCCATCTCCTCCGCACGCGACAAAGGATAAAGCAATCCCGACAATGAATAAGACTGATAATATTTTTTTCATTCTTTCAAGTCTCCTTTACATTGAATTTTAGGATGATTTCTGTAGATTTACCCTACGGGTACAGATTTCCTAAAGTTCGAATTTTATGATTTTATTATACTACGGAAAAGCACGATTTTTTCACAATACTTGCGGTTTTTCGAAATTGAAAAATTATTTTCAGTCTAAAACTTGCACATCCCTGATTTTGGGTTCTTTTAGGATCGCAATTTTGATGAAATTTGATGTTTTTCAATAAATTCCGTTGTGAAAGTGATGAAATAAAAAAAACCAACCCGTCGAAACGGGTTGGCCATTGAAGGAATTATTTCTTTCTTATAACGAAGAATGCAAGCATTCCTAACATACCGATTAAAACAATGCTAGCGTTTTGAGCTGCGCATCCAGTGTCAGGAGCTGGTTCAGTAGCTACATCGATCAAAGCTTGAATTTCTTCAGCTGTCAATGTTTGTGCATCAAGCATCGCTTGGATATCTTCAGTTGTAATAATCTGAGCGTCTAATAAAGCTTGGATTTCTTCAGCTGTCAATGTTTGAGCGTCAAGCATTGCTTGAATGTCTTCAGTTGTAATCAATTGAGCATCTAATAAAGCTTGAACTTCTGCTGCAGTGATGGTTTGAGCATCTAACATCGCTTGTACGTCTGCTGCTGTTAAGTAAGCAGGAGCGACAATTACGTCAAATGTAGTTACAGCACTGTTTCCAGCAACGTCTTCTACTGTGACTTCAACGGTGTAAGTTCCTACTGTCGTTAGAGACAATCCACCGTTGTCGGATACATACATTGCTAAGTCTTCAACTGGATCATTCAAATCAAATGCTGCGCAATTGCTAAGAATAGCTGTGTTGACATTTGTGAATTCTCCAACTCTAATTTGATAATGAGCATTAACTGCCATGATTTGAGGAGCTGTAACGTCATCAATTGTAAGTACATAACTAGCGTCTGTAATGATATCATAATCAAATACAGGTACTTGAGTTAAGTCAACAGAAACAGGATCTCCATAAACCAATGCTTGTGCAGTCGTGTATGCTGTACCGGTGCTAACACCAATAAGCAAAACAAATCCGTTTGGTTCTAATACTAATCCGGCTTTCCATGCATCAAACATTCCTGATGCGTTAGCTGGAGTATTTAATCCGTTTACATCAACCAAATCCCATGTACGACGGTTAATCGTTCTAATTACATTTCCGCTTCCATCAACTTCGATGATCATACCTGCACTGCCCCAGCTAAATGTTGTAGCTTGAAGTGCTGTAACATCATCGTAATAAATGATTTGTGCTGCCCAGTTCGTAGATACAAGGTTTGTAGCACCATTAAATGTAAATGATGTACCGTCTAATACGAATGTAGGATCAATTCCATCATAGTGAACATGATGCGTAAATGTTAAGTCAATGTCATAAACGCCTGGTTTTGGATTGTAAATATTGAATCCTTCAGGAGCAGTAACAATGATTGAATCTGTCTTGTCATTTCCATATCCATCGTTCGCTGTAACACCTTCAAGAAGGTCAATTGGCATAGCTTCGACAGCGTAGCGATTAGCGACTCCTACAAATACAGGAGGCATAACGCCGATGACGATATCAACCATAACTTCAGTTACATCCATTTCTGGCGTAACTACGTGATATGTAGCCAGATATCCACTTCCGAATACGGAAGAGTCGATGACAGATACGGCACCACTTGGAATGTAAGCGTCAGTTCCTGAGTCATAAACGAAATTGATTGTTTCCAAATCAACGTCTTCTTGAGAAATCGTGACTGAGTAATCTAATTTTTCAACTTCATTGATGACATTTCCGTCAACGTCAAACATATTAACCCAAGATGCAACTACATCGTTTGGTAAATCATATGTTCCATTGTAATCAACAACAACGTTGATTCCAGCTGTAACTAAGTCATCATCATGAGCTGTTAAGCCTGTGAATGCAGCGGGTTGATCCGTATATTCTAACACCATTGGATCTAGTGTTTCATCAACCATAGCCACTGGAAGTCCAGTAATGAAAGCCATTGGTTTTGTGTAAGTTGATCTGTCATAGGTTCCAAAAGAAATGACTGTCCAACCTGCAGGGATTGTTACATAGTTTGGATCTCCATCAATAATAATAGACCAATCTTCAACTGGAGCAATTGTAGTGTCTACACCGTCCATTGACCATTTCAAGTATGCAAGAGGTTCAATAACATATCCGTCAGCGTCAGTTGAATCTAGCGCCATTCTGATTTCGGATTGCATCGTTGATGTTGGTTTGGATTCAGCTGGAGCTGCATTGTATGCATCGATCTCAGCTTGAGTTGCCAAACGCCAATCTGTTCCAGATCCATCAAGATCATTGAAAATCCAATATAATCCGATGTGGTCTTCAAACATTTGTAAAACGCCTAATTCATCAAAATAAGCATATTTACGATGAACAACGTTTGCAGTTAAATCCGTACGAGCATTTGCTGTTGAAACAACAAACTCCTCATCGGTATTATTGATTGTAAGTGCTGCAAAGGCACTATAGGAAATTCCTGTGATTTCCAATGCACTGTAAAATCCGTCTGCATTGTCATCGTCCCAATCGCTTGTGTATCTAACTCCACCCTTAACAACGTGATATCTGTTTCCGTTGTAAGTTAGAGTCCAAAATGAATCAAGTACTCTTGTTCCAGTACATGTTCCTGTTGGCAACAAGCAGTTCTCTTGATCGTAAGGATACAGTTCAATTAAAGTATCATCTGCTTTGGCTTGCATGGTGAACCCCATAAGGGTAATAAAACCGATTAAAGCTAATGCGAAAAACTTTTTCATAGACTAATTTGTCCTCCCTATATATTTTTTTATTCATACTCTGTTATTTTACACTGTTATTGAAAACGCTGTCAATTAAGGTTTGGAAATAAACACATCAACTCCCCCTTTTTACGTGTTTTGTATAATTTTTTCATGATTGTGAGTAAAATCAATGAACCGTTCCGGGTAAGTAGGTATAAAACGTTCTGCAAGAAGTCACATCATCTTCCGTAACAGTGACTGTAAAGCTAACGGTCATAGCCCGGTCAGGCATCTTGATGATTCGTCCTGTTTGATCCAAATATTCCAAGTTGTGCGACTCAAAAACAATCGTCGCATCACTGTGTTCACTACGTACTTGATACTCAATATCTTCAAATAATTCGAATAAAGGAATTAGCCCCGCGTTTCGAAGTGATTTTGGACAGTCTTTTCCTGAAAAATCATTATGATATTTCATATGATCTCGCGGTAGATTGTATCTTACCATCAAATCAGCTGTCAGCTTCGAAGTTCTTTGCCATGTTCTGTACAAATCTCCTCCGTAATTGATTGCCATTTCGATTCCGATACCGTTCCTATTTCCTCCACCAAGATATGTTGTTCCCTGGTATGGAAGTACCGACCCATCCCCTGCGTGGAAGCCTCTTTCATCCTCAGGAAGCGATTCATAAATGTCATGATCATCCACCGTGAAGTGCCATGAAACCCAAAGCTCTGCACCAGATAAAGTTGAATTGTAAAGATAGTTTGCGTGTGACAAAGCGGTTCCACCAGTATCCGTGTTTGCCGTGTCATGAATGACGATCCAAAACAAATTGGTCGCATTGAATCCATCGACGCCTTCAGGCAGTGTAGAAAATGGTTCGCCTGGTCTGATTGCAAAAAAGACAGGAACAATTTTGGATGTATTGACTGGAATACTTCCATAATAATACCTTGAGACGCTTTCGTATCTCTTATCCACATAATTGAAACTGGTTCCGTATACTACATACTCATGAGGTGTAGAGTAATGAACCTGATTCATGGTCAATAGATCCAGTAAATTATTGGAATCGAGTGAATCATAGACTTGAACCGTAAAATCGGTTGTAATGTCAGGGTCACTAACAAGTGCTGCTGTTAATACTGCAACGCCTGAAGAGTGCGTGCTTACAACACCTGAAGAGTCAATCGTTGCGACAGCTTCGTTTGCAGAAGAGAAACTAATTGCTGAATTGGCGATTGAAATTGGAAAAGCGTTTGCTTGTATTGTAAATGAATCCCCTACCACGACATCACTTAATACATCTGTGAGTGTGAGCTCGATTCCGGGCGTTGTCGTAACAATCACTGTAACTGTCGTTGCGATACTGGAATCGACTGAAGAACGAACTGTAATCGAAGCCACTCCGCTTGAAATTGGAGTAATATCTCCATATTGTGTCACTCTAAGAACATCAGGGTTCGATGTAATCCATTTGATTTTGTTGGTGACTAAATCCAAAGGATATAGTGTGAATGTGAACGTATGCAACTCTCCAATGATGATTTCATCAATTGGATTGGTAATTTCAATAATCACAGGAACTGCTGGGTTATAATCCACTTCGCTGATGATGTCATCTGCAGAAGTATAGTAAGCTCTTAACATCAAGGGATCCACATTAACGAATTTATCATAATCCATGTCTCCTTCGCCCCAGAAATTGAGTGTAAATTCAACTTGATTATCTAAACTCATTATGACATTGTAGCCTGTTATGTCGGTGATATCGTTAAACCGTGCATAGGCTTCAATCGCTTTTTGAGATGCACCGTATTGAAGTTGAATACGAATCGCATTACTAGCTGATTCTATTGTATTTCTGACAATATTGATTTGCGTCAAAATGTCGTACTCGTTCACTGCGTTAAAATAGATGGCGTCCTGTGTTGCATGAAACGCATTTTTTTGAATCAAGAATCGTCCACTTAAAAAGTCTTCAATGACGATTGCATGACTTGCGAGCGTATCAAATACGTTGTCAGTCACTGTCATTCCTCTGACTGAAACGATGTGCATAAATGCACTTGTAGTTGTTATGTTGAGGACTTGATTGTCCACAAATGTAAAATTAATAATTTCGCCAAAGTTGATAATTTGAGAAGCGCCTGTAAATTCAAATCCGCTGATAGAGACATCATCTGCGGACACCGTAACGGAACCAATGATCGTCGAATCCGTTCCAATCAAGCTGACTTCATTTTCTTCAATGCTTAAATTCTCTGTGTAAGTACCAGCTGACACTAAAAGAGTCGCGCCAGAGGTTGCATAGTCCAAACCGTCTTGAATGGTTGAAAACAATCCATCTCCATAAGGTATATCAAACCCAAGGTATTCGATTTGACTGCCTAAGAAAGCATCTGAATCTACTAAAATAACATTGATAACTTCAATGTCAATGACATCGACAATCTCTGAATCAAATAACGAAGTCGCAATAATACTTGTCGTACCGACAGATACTCCAGTAATGACTCCTTCTTCATCCACAGAGACAACGTCCTCATTCATACTTGACCAAGTGACTTCATCATAAGCGCCATCTGGAAGAACTGAAATTTCTAATTGTGCTGAAGAAGATAGATTCATGTATGGATTCCCGACGATTTCAATCGATGCTGTATTTTCAAACACCAAGATTGTAAACTCTTCATAAACGTCAGAATCCTCTGAACTTTCAACTTTAATCGTTGCGAGTCCCGCAGAAAGCGCTGAAACAGTTCCAAATTCATCTATCTCGACAACTGAAGGATTATCCGAAGTAAACAATACTTCCGTGTTGGATGCGTAGTCAACGACGTATTCATCGCCGATAAGCATCGCTTTATCGTCTGAATTTAAGGTCAAGGTAATCAATTTATTCACAATCACCGGAACGCTGATTTCAACGGAGTCATCATAAAGAGAAGATACAATCAAATGAGCCGTTCCTTCTTTTTTAGCCGTGACGAGTCCCGTTTCACTGACTACAAAGATTTCAGTGTCATCAGATGCAAAAGACACATCGTCATTTGAGACAACAGAGACTTGAAGAATATCTCCTTCTGTCATAACGATTTCTTCGTTTTGAGAAACGAGAGTGATGTGTTTTCTGACAGTAACAACCAGTTCTTCACTCACAGATTCATCTGTAGAGGAAGTAATGAAGACACTTGCAATTCCTTCCGATACAGCTGTAATCAACCCCGAAAGGTCGACAACGAGAACATCCATGTTCGAAGATGAATACAACAATCCTTCTTCGTCATTCGTCGATACAGAAATCTGATGGTGGTCTCCTTCGACCAAGGTCAAAGTGTTTTGTTCCAAAGTAATTGTAATCTCACCGGTTGTAAGTGATGAAAGTGTCGTTGAAAGTGTTGTCGACACGGTATCATTACACGCTACAAAAGACAGAGAGAATACAAAAAGCAAAAAGATGCCGAATAGTTTCTTTGTCATAAGTTAATCCCCTTTGTTCGCTAAAATCAAATTCGCAAGCTTATTTCTAAAGAGCGGTACTTTGTTCAACTCCCTTTTGGGATGAACACCGTTGCTTAAGAGTACAAACCCGAGTTTTCTTGCTTTGTCAATCCAAATATTGCATCCGGTAAACCCTGTATGGGCTATCGTATTGATAAAATCAACATCATTTCCAGCAGTGCCTCCTGAAAGGGGTTTATCCCATCCGAGGGCTCTGACAATTCTGTTTCCGGAAACATCAGTGATGTCTTTTTGTGGTTCATATAGCAATCCGTATGTCGAGTGATTGAATAATCTTTTGTCCTCAGTAAGAATTGCATGAATGAATAATCCAATATCTTTTGGTGTACTGAATAATCCTGCATGTCCACTGACGCCTTGAAGGGCAAATGCTTTTTCATCATGAACGCGTCCTTTTAAAAATCCTTGAAAGACACCATCAATACGTTGTTCTGTTGGAGCGCATCTTTCAGGATCCGGATGGTATCCGGTGTCTTTCATTCCTAGCGGTTCAAATAATACGTTTTGAGCATACTGGTCAAGTGGTGTATGAGTGATTTTTTCAATCATCCATCCAAGAAGAATGAATCCAACATCAGAGTAAACGATTCTCTCTCCCGTGGGATATATGAGATCCATTTCGTAAATGATGTTTTCAACTTGTTCTGAATTTTTTAACTCTTTTGCATTTCTGATATCTGCTGGAAGTCCTGAGGAATGTGTCATAAGATCAAAAACTGTAATCTTTGTGTGTTTGAATCTTGGTAGAATCTTTGTAACACAAGTATCTAGTTCCATTAGATTTTGTTCAATGAGTTTCAATACGAGAGACGTCGTCGACACCACTTTTGTAAGTGAAGCAACATCATATATTTCATTTCCCACATTCGGTATTTTTTCAGGTTCTAAACTTTTAAATCCTACATACCCCGAGTCAATGATTCCATAAGAGTTAATCAACGCAAATCCGCCTCCTGGAAAATCTCCTATGTCAACACGACTTTGAAGAAAGTTTTCGATTACATGTTTCATATCTTTATCAGATACTTTTTAAGTAAAAATACAGCCGCACCAAGTAACCCAGCCGATGCAGTCGAAACCACGACAATGATTACCGTCTGAATGGTATGGTTTTCAATAATGACGCACTCGCCATCAATGAGTTCCTCTCCGTCACCGCAAACCGGTGGCAAGACAACACACTGGCCTTCGACTAAAGTTTCTCCGTCCTCGCACTCAGGTGGTAAGACAACGCACTGGCCTTCGACTAAAGTCTCTCCGTCCTCACACTCTGGCGGTAAGACAACACACTCGCCTTCGACCAAAGTTTCTCCGTCTTCACACTCGGGTGGTAAGACAACGCACTGGCCTTCGACCAAAGTTTCTCCATCCTCGCACTCAGGTGGTAAGACTACACACTGGCCTTCGACCAAGGTCTCTCCGTCTTCACAAACGGGATCTACCTGTTTTACGACAGTGCTTTCCCATGGAAACGATGGATATTGTGTCCAATAATAATCATTTAATCTAGCTAAAGCGGCGACCACTTCTGTATCATAGCTTAGAAGCGTTCTATATGAGAATAATGCGCTACCTACAATGATGTCATACTGGGAAATGTATCTTAACTGTTCCGGCAATTCATTGACATTCGTCCAAGAATCATCGTCGTAACGATAAAAACCATGTCCGATGATTAAATCGACGTTGTTTGCTTCACAGAGTGCAGCCCACCAGTCCACCAAATCCGCAAAAGGCGCTGATTGGTGATCAAATTGCCAGTATAATTGTGGAACAACGTAATCGAGCCAACCTTCTTCAATCCATTTTTTGGTATCCGCAAATTGGTCTTTGTAACTTTGGAAAGTATAAATAGAAGTATTCGAACCTTCTTCTCCTCCTGAAAGCCATATTCCAAAGGGACTGATACCAAATTTAACGAAGGTATCGTGTGCTTCATTGTAATCAACGACGATTTCGTGAATGTCTTCAATGATTGTATCAATGTTTTCTCTTCTCCAGTCCGCAAGTGATTGGCCGGGATCTTTCTTGGCATTGTATAAATCGGCATCTTCAGAATCGCTCATGCCATTGTAACTATAGAAATAATCGTCAAAATGAATACCGTCCACATCGTAGTTGGCAAGTAATTCTCTGATGACGTTTTTAATGTAAGCTTGAACTTGTAGTTCTCCTGGATTCAAAATCAATTTTCCTGCATTGTCAACTAGAACCATGTCAGGGTGAAGTTTTGCAAAGTTCATATCATCGAGCAATGCTAGTTGAGCTTCTTTTGATTGGGTACCCGTAGACACTCTGTATGGATTAAGCCAAGCATGGAATTCAATTCCTCGCTTATGACTTTCTTCAATCAAAAAGGTTAGAACATCCCATCCAGGGTCTTGACCTTCAACTCCAGTCAGATACCGAGAGAACGGTGCGTACGAAGAAGGATAAAAAGCGTCGTTCATCGGACGGACTTGGAAAAAGATCGTATTGAAGTTGTTGGCTTCAATTCGATTGAGCATTGTAATCAGTTTGCTTTTGTATTCTGCTTCATTCGTATAGAGTGGAACGTCGATATTACTGACGGTCGCAACCCAAACTGCACGAATTTCTTCTGATTTTTCAGTGTATTCTGTCGGCAAAAGTATGGGAACATTAGAATCGTAATATGTTACAATTTCACCATCTCTGATGACGTAGACATTGTGTTCGTTCGCAGGGATGTTCAATCGGATTCTCTCCGTTTGAACTTCACTTTGGTTCAATGCAGGATCAATTGCATAATATTCAACCGTATATGTCGCATTGATGACAAGTTCAAATGAAGCACTAAACGCTTTCCAAGCGCTCCATATACTTCCGTTATGGACTCTATACATCACCGTATCATCAGGACTTGATGGAGCGAGACTGACAGTCGTCGTCTCAGTGTAATAATATCCATCAAATCCACCATCAACCGTAATGATTGGATCGAGTGGTGGAGTTTCGTCAACGGTAAAAGATACCGATTGAGTGATTGCACAATCGTCATCGTTTTTATAATTTACAAGATAATCATTTTCAGTTGAAAACAGGATTGGCGTTGAATACGTCAACCAATCTCCACCGTTCACTTGGTAAAATACGACAGGGTTTTCGTGTGTAATCGAAAACGTCACCTCTTGAAAATTAGGGAATTCCCCGGTGCCTGTAAGCGAACTTGTAGGATTAGAATAACATGGAAGTGTTACTTTAACCAATAACGCGGTTTCTATAGACTCAATGCCTTCAGCAGTAATTGTTTTTGCCCTAATGTAATAATTTCCAGTGTCATCCAAAGTGATGGCCCCGGTGTAAGGAATCCATTCACCGATCGAACCATGGTTGATTGCCACCCAAATGGTTTCATTCGCCGAAATCGAAACAGTTGAATCGAGAACGTATTCGTCTCCTATCATTTCTCCCGTTACAGAGATGACTGGAACATCACTATTAACTTTGTCTATCGTTATATTTTGTCCTGCAATTAAGCTTTCTTCACCAAACGAATCGACCGCCTTAACATAGAGGGCGTATGTGCCATCTTCCGTT